>ERZ1370068.10018-contig-8751_pt1 | contig 88054 bp, 149 predicted proteins | sample MGYA00561227_ERZ1370068 | MGnify/ENA primary metagenome ERZ1370068 (study PRJEB38410, sample SAMEA6850437) | metagenome | study: Metagenomic assessment of the ecological functions of the soil: analysis of the soil microbiota associated with the...
AGTAGCACTTCGTTCAGTTACGTATTGCTCGTCGGCCTGCGCCCGATCCGGGAACGGCCGCAGGCTCGCGGTGCAGTCGCAGTCGTCGTCGGTGTTCTCCGGCGGCGGGCCAGCTCCGGCTGCAGTTCCGTGCATGCCCGGCCAGGCGTCAGCGGTGCAGAGGCGTCAGGCCGGGCGCCGGTGCGCGCCGACTCGGCGCCCGCAGCCCGGCCAGCACCGCCAGCACCAGTGACCGCGACGCACAACAACGCAAGTCGGGGCCCGATGTTCTTCGCGCGAGACGCTCATCACCGGTACTCGCTCAGTCTGTGGCCACAGTCCCAGCGCCACCGCGATCGCCGCCACGACGGACAGCACCGCCGCCCCGACGGTCGCGCCGGACAGCACGCGGCGGGCGTTGAGGATGTCGCTGCGCAACTGGTTCGCGGCTCTCGTCGATGCCTTTGCCCAGCGCCTCGTCCAGCCGGTCGAACGCGGGCGTCGAGTCGTCCTCGCCGCGTGCCCAGTGCGACCTGCGTGTCGCGGCCTGATAGTTGCCGACCGCGATGTGAGGCGCTGATCCGGTCGTCGGCCGCGCGCCAGCGCGCTGCAGCAACTGCTCCGGCGTCGGACAGAGTCGCTCTTGCCGATCGCGTCCTCGCGGCCCGAGGTATTCGGACAGCTGCTGCTGCATCGTGTCGATGCGTTGGTAGTAGGACTGCTTGCGGACGCTCTCGTCTCCGCGCCGGATCAACGACAGAGTCTCGTCGGCACGCGCCTGCTGCGCGGTGATGGCGAGATTCGGTGACGGTCTTGAGGGAGTCGGCCGCGGTGTCTTTCGCGCTGCGGCTGTCGATGGTCGAGATCACCCAGGGCGGTGCCCACCCAAATCAACATGATCGAGGACGGCCAGTCCGCCCGCGACGAAGCCGATGTTGACGCGGCGGCGGGTCCGCCGGGCCAGCCAGCGGTTCGCGAACGCGCCAGAACAACAGCGTCGCCAGCACCACCAGAATGACCGGCGCCGGGATGCGGGTGGACGCCGTGGTCTCCGTGTCCACCCGCGCCGAGGTTTCCTCGTAGAGCCGCTGGGCGTCGGGCAGGATCGTGTCTGCTGCATCAGCGAAGACGCCTCGGACAGGTACGACGAGCCGACCGGGTTTGCCCGCGCCGATTGTTGGTGCGCGCGGTCTCCGACCAGGCCGGTGTAGACGGCGAGATTGGCGTTGATCCGGCCGAGCAGCTGGATCAGCGGCTCATCCGTCAGCCCGCTCGACGCCCTGGTGACGGCGCTCGGCGGCGTCGGTGATGGCCTGTTCGTAGCGCTGCCGGACGTCGCGCGGTTCGGCGCCCGCGATGAACGCCGTCGCCGCGGCGGCGTCGGCGACCGACAGCGTGGTGTAGAGCTGGCCGGCCGCGAACGCCAGCGGCTCGGTGTTGCTCGAGGACGGTGGTCAGCGCCTGCTGGCGGTCGTTGATCGTCGTCGACGTGGCAAACGCGCTGGCGATCACCAGCGCGGACAGCACGACACCGATGGTCAGGATCCGGCCCGGGGTCGTCCAGAGGAACCACCAGCGCGGGTGCGCGGGTGTTGTCGGCGACCGCGACGCAAGTGGCTCGGTCGACGGGTGCGCCAACTCCACAGTCACGTGTGCGCGGACCTCACATCTTTTCGGCTTCCACTTGTCCGACTGCTCCCAACTCTATAAAAGAATTCTAAGAGTTCAGCGGGTGACGTGTGGGGATTCGACGGCCCACCGGTCTTGCCGTGTGTTCGCTTAAGCTGAACGGGTGCGTGGCGACGGCGACGGCTGGGTGGTGTCCGAAGGCGGCGCAGCGTACTGGGGCAAGCACGGCGCGGCGGGACTGCTGCTGCGGCGCCAGCGTCCCGACGGCTCGGCCGCGGTGCTGTCTGCAGCACCGGGCGCCGATGGAGTCATCAGGGGGCGGCACCTGGGCTGCCCGGCGGCGCCCGCGACAGCCACGAGACACGCCGAGCAGGCCGCCGTTCGCGAAGGCCCACGAAGAAGCCGGGCTGCCCGCCGAGCCGGCTCACTGTGCGAACAACCGTGGTAACCGCGACTCGACAAGCGGAAGTCACTGGACCTACACGACCGTCATCGCCGATGCCCCTGAATTGCTCGACACCGTGCCCAACCGGGAGAGCGCCGAGCTGCGCTGGGTGGCCGAGGAAGACGTGGCGGATCTGCCGCTGCATCCCGGATTCGCCGCCAGCTGGGCGGAGCTGCGTGCCGTGGCGGCGTCGATTCCGCTGCTGGTCAATCCGACTCTGTGAGCGCCGTTTCCAGCCGGTGCGCCGCCGCGGCTTGGATCGTCTGCGGCTGTGGTGATCGCCCGCACCACGACGACGCGGTGCGCACCCGCCTCGAGCACCTCCGGCAGCCGCTGCTCGTCGATGCCGCCGATCGCGAACCACGGCTTGGCTGTGCCGGTGTCGCCGACCCGTCGGCTCCGGCAGCCCGCTCGGCCGCGGCCCGCACCAGCGCGAGGCCAGGCGCGGCGCGGCCCGGCTTCGTGGGCGTCGGCCAGCACGGCCCGACGCAGAAATAGTCCACCGGCTCGGCCGCCGCTGCCGACACCTGGTCGCGGTCGTGGGTGGACCGGCCGATCAGCGGTCGCGGCGCCGACGATGTCACGGGCGATCGGTAGCGGCAGGTCGTCCTGGCCGAGGTGCAGCACGTCCGGCGCCCGCCGCCCGGCGCGATGTCGGCCCGGTCGTTGACCGCCAGCAACGCGTCGTGCCGCCGCGCCGCGTCGGCAGAGCACCTCGAGCGCGGCGAGCTCGTCGCGGGCGCCAACGGTCCGAACCGCTGCTCGCCGGGCGAGCCCTTGTCACGCAGCTGGATGATGTCCACCCCGCCGGCCAGCGCGGCGTCGGCGAACGTCCGCCAGATCGCCCGCGCTCGCCGGCGGGCGTCAGTGCACGAATGCATGCGACGCCGAAGCCAGCCGATCCCGGGGTTGGTCGCACACCGCGAGGGCTAATGTGGGACGTCGACACGAGAGTCCCGGGACCGCGGGAGGCTGAGAGTGGGCACGCCCTGCCCTTACCGTCGCACCTGATCCGGGTCATGCCGGCGAAGGGAGGAAGATGGCCGCCCAACGGATCGCTGGCCGTCGTCGGCGGCGGCGTCATCGGCCTGTCGGTCGCGCGCCGCGCCGCGCCGACGGCTGGACCGTCCGCGTGCACCGGAACGACAGACCCGGGGCGTCGTGGGTGGCCGGCGGCATGCTCGCCCCGCACAGCGAAGGCTGGCCCGGCGAGGAGCGACTGCTGCGGCTCGGTCTGGCGTCGCTGGCCGCTATGGCATCGGGACGGGCGGGGTCCTACGCCGGACGGCCTGCCGCCCGATGCGTCACCGCAGCGAGTCGCTGGTGGTCGCCGTCGACCGCGCCGACGTCGCCGACCTGAGGACCGGTCGGGGAATGGCTGGCACGCGCAGGGACACCCGGTGACATTGACATCCGCCGCGCCGCGATGTCGAACCGCTTGCTGCGCTCAAGGGATTCGGCACGGATTTCGGGCCCGAAACCGAACTCGCGGTTGGACAACCGGGCAGTGGTCGAGGCGCTGGCGGCGCACTGCGAGCAGCTCCGGTGTGCAGTGGGCATCGCCGGTGGGCGACCTTCGCGTCGCTGGACGCCGACGTCCGGGTTGATCACGCCAACGGCATCGACGCGCCCGCGCTGTGGCCGGGCCTGCCGATCCGGCCCGAGTGAAGGGTAGAGTGCTGCGGCTGCGGTGGCGGCGCGGGTGTATGCCGGTGCCGCAGAGGGTGATTCCGCGCCCGTGTGCACGGACGGCAGGTCTATCTGGTGCCGCGACCGGACGGCGTCGTGGTCGGTGCCACCCAGTACAGAGCACGGCCGCGACACCGCACCCGCCGTGACCGGAGTGCGTGAACTGCTCGACGACGCGTGCGCGGTCGATTCCGGCGCTCGGTGAGTACGAGTTCGCCGAGTGCTCGGCCGGCCTGCGGCCGATGACGCCCGACAGCGCTGCCGCTGGTCGGCCGGCTCGACGACCACACACTGGTCGCCGCGGGACACAGGCCTGATCCCGGATTCCTGCTGGCGCCGTGGACCGCAGAGCCGATCGCGGCCGAGCTCAACGGCGCTCCGCTGCCGGACGCCGAACTGCTGGAGGTCGATGATTGTCACCGTCAACGACGAGACAGCAGTCGAGGTGGACGACGGACCACCGTCGCCGGCGCTGCTGGAGCGCCTCGGCTTCTCCGGAGAAGGGCATCGCGGTCGCCGTCGACTGGGCGGTGCTGCCGCGGTCGCGCATGGCAGACCACGTTGACCGACGGCGCGCGGCTCGAAGTGGTGACGGCGGTGCAGGGTGGCTGATTCGAAACTGACGATCGCGGGCCGCGAGTTCGGCTCGCGGCTGATCCTCGGCACCGGCGGTGCGGCTAACCTGGCGGTGCTGGAGGAGGCGCTCGTCGCGTCGGGCACCGAGCTGACCACCGTCGCGATGCGCCGCGTGGACGTCGAGAGCGGCGCACCGGCGTGCTCGGACCTGCTGAACCGGTTGAACATCACGCCGCTGCCCAACACCGCGGGCTGCCGCGGGGCCGCCGAGGCTGTGCTGACCGCGCAGCTGGCGCGCGAGGCGCTGCAGCACCGACTGGGTCAAGCTCGGGGTCATCGCCGACGAGCGCACCCTGCTGCCGGATGCCGTCGAGATTGGTCAGCGCCGCAGAGCAATTGGTGGACGACGGCTTCGTGGTGCTGCCCTACACCAGCGACGATCCGGTGCTGGCGCGCGCGGCTGGAGGACACCGGCTGCGCGGCGGTGATGCCGCTGGGCTCGCCGATCGGCACCGGGCTCGGCATCGCCAACCCGCACAACATCGAGATGATCGTCGAGCAGGCTGGCGTGCCGGTGATGCTCGACGCGGGCATCGGCACCGCCAGCGACGCCGCGCATGGCGATGGAGCTGGGCTGCGACGCCGTGCTGCTCGCCACGTGCCGTCACCGAGCCGCCGACCCGCCCGTGATGGCCGCGGCGATGGCCGCCGCCGTCACCGCCGGGTACCTGGCCCGCCAGGCCGGCCGGATCCCAAGCGGTTCTGGGCGCAGCCGTCCAGCCCACCCTATGACGAGACGGTATGTCGCGCTGGGCAGCTCGATGGCGGCAGGCCCCGGCATTCCGCCGCGCGCCAGACGGCGCGCCGTGGCAGGCAGGCCGCTCGGCGGCCAACTACCCGCACCTGGTCGCACAGCGGCTCGGCCTCGATCTCGTCGACGGCGACCTACTCCGGCGCCACCACCGCCCATGTGCTGACCGATCGGCAGCACAGCGCACCGCCGCAGGTCATCGTCGCTCGACGGCTCGGAAGACTCTTGTCACGGTGACGATCGGCGGGAACGACGTCGGCTATGTGCCGATGCTGATGGCGGCGGGCCTGCCGCCGGATGGCGCGCTCGCTGCCGCTGCTGGGCGGCCGGCTGCGCGAGCTGCTGGACCCGGCTGCGCGCGATCGCGCGCTGGTCGAGGTGGGCGAGTCGCTGAAGCGAGGTCGGGCGGACGGTTCGGCAGCGGGCACCGCGGGCCGCGTGCTTTTCGTCGACTACCTCACGCTGCTTCCGCCGCCCGGACGAGGACGCACCGCCGCTATCGGACGTCGACGCCGCGCTCGGCCGCCGCGTCGCCGCACGCTGGAGCGCCTGACCGGCAGAGGCCGCCGCGGAAACCGGCTGCGAGCTGGTGCGGGCCGCGGAGGCCAGCCGCGAGCACGACGCGTGGTCGGCCGACCCCTGGACGACCAAGCCGACGAAATTCGGCGTGCCGCTGCCCGGGCCGCCCGGCGCCGGTGCATCCCAATGCGGCCGGGATTTGCGCGCGCCGTGGCCGAGCTGGTCGCGGCGCAGGCGAGCTGACAATCATGGCCTCGATGATCGAGCTGGCCGGCCTGACCGAAGTGTTCGGCCGGACCCGGGCCGTCGACGACCTGAGCTGCTGCGATCCGAGCCCGGGATGGTGACCGGATTCCTCGGCGCCCAACGGCGCGGGCAAGACCACCACGATGCGGATGATCCTCGGGCTGGACCACCCGACGTCGGGCACGGCGACCATCGACGGCAAGCCCTACCGCGAGCTGGCCAATCCGCTGCGCACGTCGGGGCGCTGCTGGACGCCAAGCAGACCGCACCCCGAACCGGTCGGCGCGTGCGCACCACCTGCGCTGCGATCGCGGCGACTCAGCGGCTGCCGGTCAGCCGGCGTCGACGAGGTGCTCGACATGGTCGGGCTGCACCACGGTCGCCGACCAGAGCGCAGGCAGCGGCTCTCGCTGGGCATGAGCCAGCGGCTGGGCATCGCGGCCGCGCTGCTCGGCGACCCGCCGGTGCTGCTGTTCGACGAGCCGGTCAACGGGCTGGATCCCGAGGGCATCCGCTGGGTCCGCGACGCTGATGCGCACGCCTGGCCGGTGAAGGCCGCACGCGTCTTCGTGTCGAGCCACCTGCTGTCGGAGATGGCAACACCGCCGACCGGCTGGTGGTCATCGGGCGTGGCAAGCTGATCGCGTCGACGACGGTCAGCGAGTTCGTCGGCCGCGCCGACAGCGTCGCGGTCGAAGCCCGCAGCTGGACTCTGCTGCGGCGGGTGCTGGCCGAAGCCGGACATCGCGGTCGACGACGATCCGGACGGCCTCTGCGTTGTTGGTGCGCGGTGCGGCCAGCGAGGTGGTCGGTGAGCTGGCCGCACGCAACGCATCACCTCTGCACGAGTTGACCTCACAGCGGGGCTCGCTGGAAGAGGCGTACATGAAACTCACCGACGAGCCGTGCGAGTACCGGGCGGTGACGTCAGTGAGCGCCGTCGCGGTGCTGAACGCCAGAACGCATCAAGCTGTCGACCACCCGGTCGCCGCTGTGGTCGGCGGTCGCGGTGGCGGTGCTGAGCCTGGGGCTGGCCGCGGTGCACGGCATCGACCGCCTACGGCATCGGCAGGCTGCCGCCGGAGAAGGCGGCGATGGGTGTGGCCATCTTCGGTGTGCCGGTGTTGATGATCCTGCTTCGCTGACGGTGACCAATGAGTACAGCAGCGGACTGATCCGCACCACGTTCATGGCCGTCCCGAATCGGACCCTGGTGCTGGTGGCGAAAGCCGTTGTCGCGGGCGTGTTTTCCGGGTGTGTATGCTGCGGTCATGGTGATCGCGTCGGTGGTGGTCGCGCGGCTGGCTGCGCCACCCTGATCGGCGGCGCAGCTACCGCTGTCCGATCCGGCGGTATGGCGCCTGGTCAGGGCGATCGCGCTGTACGCCATGCTCGCGGCCGTGCTGGGTGTCGGCGTGGGCGCGCTGGTGCGGGCGTCTGGCGGGCGCGGTGGCGCTGCTCCTGCTGTGGCCGTTGGTCGCCGAGCCGATGCTGGGAACCTGCCCAACATCGGTTCGGAGATCGGCCCGTACCTGCCGTTCGCGAATGCGTTCACCTTCATCGGCGTGCAGTGGCTCTGCCGGCCTATCACATGCCGTGGGGCGAATTAGGGTCGATGGTGTACTTCGCGGGAGTGGCGGCGGCCGTGTTCGTTGCGGCGCTGGTCGCCATCAACCGCCGACGCATGAGAAGCTTGCGAGCGAATCATGGGCACGGCAACGGCACCCGCTAACGTGGAGTCGATGGGGCGCAAATCGCGTGCGATATCAGCCGTGCTTACGGTGGCTGTCGTCACGGCGGCGCTCGGCGGCTGCGGCGGTACGTCCGCAAAGCAAGCCACAACCCGCCCTCCCCGCCCGTGGCCTCCGGCGCCGCGGCCGAATTCGCGGCGACGCTGGGCCAGCGGGTCAAGCGCCGACGCGATGATGGCGCACCTGACAAAGCTGCAGGAGTTCGCCGGACGCCCACGATGGCAACTCGTGCGCTCGGTACCGCCGGCTACGACGCGCAGCGTCGACTATGTCGCGAAGGCTCTGCGTGACAAGGGTTTCGACGTGCAGACTCCCGAGTTCGAGGTGCGCCTGCCGTTCGCCGAGGAACCTGCAGCTCACCGTCGGCGGCGCGACGATTGCGGCCAAGCCGCTGGAGTTCACCATCGGTACGCCGCCGGAGGGGGTGTCCGGCCCGCTGGTCGCCGCGCCGAGTCGACGACTCGCCGGGCTGTACCGGCGTCCGGACTACGACGGGCTGCCGGTGTCCGGGTGCCGTGGTGCTGGTGGACCGCGGCGCCTGCCAGTTCTCGGCGAAGCAGGCCGTGGCCGCGCCGAGCGCGGCGCGGTGGCGATTGATCGTCGCCAACAACGTGGACGGCGACGAGATGGGCGGCACGCTCGGCGAGAAGCACCAACGCCGAAGATCCCGGTCGTCAGCGTCACCAGGGCCGATCGGGCGAGCGGCTGCGCGGCGCAGCCGGGCGAGACCACCATCAAGCTCAACGCCGGGGTCCGAGTCGAGCGCACCCGCAATGTCATCGCCGCAGACCAAGACGGGGTCCACCGCCGACGTGCGTGATGGTCGGCGCCCATCTGGACAGCGTGCCGGAAGGCCCGGGCATCAACGACAACGGTTCCGGTGTGGCGGCTGTGCTGGAAACCGCACTGCAGCTGGGCCGCTTCGCCGCCGGTGCAGAACGCGGTGCGGTTCGGTTTCTGGGGGCCGAGGAGCTCGGGCTGTTGGGCTCGACAACTACGTCGAGTCACTCGACGTCGATGCGCTCAAGGACATCGCGCTCTATCTGAACTTCGACATGTTGGGCTCGCCCAACCCGGGGTACTTCACCTACGACGGAGACCAGTCGGCGCCGCCCGACCCCAGAGAGGCCAATCCCCGGATACCCGAGGGGTCCGCGGGCATCGAACGCACCTTCGTCGCGTACCTCAAAGGCGCCGGGAGACAGCGCAGGACACGACGTTCGTCGGCCGTCCTGACTACGACGGCTTCACCCAGGCAGGCGTTCCGGCGGGCGGCCTCTTCTCGGGCGCCGAGGACGAAGATGACCGACGAACAAGCAGAGCTGTGGGACGGCACGGCGGGGGAGCCGTTCGACCCGAACTACCACAAGAAGTCCGACACCCTGGACCACATCGATAAGACGGCGCTGGGGATCAAGGGCGCCGGCGTCGCCTACGTCGTCGGCATCTACGCACATGGACCAACGTGGCCGCAACGGAGTGCCGATCCGCGGCGACCGCACCCGGCACGTACTCACCGAGTCATGATGCCCTCGGTAATGCCGTGGCGGGCGCGGCAGTAGTCATCGCCACGCTGCTCGGCGGGTGCTCGTCGGCGCCCTCGCCCCGCAAGATGTTGCACGCGACTTGGCGGACAAGGTCGGCGTCGACGGCATGTACGTCCACCTGCGCAAGCTTTCAGGAGATCGCCGACGCCAACGACCGCTCCCGCGCCGAAGGCACGTCCGGGTATGACGCCAGCGTGGACTATGTCGCACAGACACTGCGGGAAAAGGGTTTTGACGTTCAGACGCCCGAATACGAGCACCTCGGCGTGGCGCGGCCGGGAAACCCGACACTCGCCGTGTCCGGCCGCAGATACCCCGTCGACCAGGCAGTCGCTACTGACGCCGACCGCGGCCTGGCGGGTTGCGCGCCGTCACGCTGCGGCCCCAGAAGCCTGCCGGCTGTGCCGCCGCCGACTACGGAACGAAGACGATGAAGGGCGCCATCGCGGTCGTCGACGACACCGGCTTGCTCGGTCGTCGACAAACAGGACACCGCCGTCGCCGAGGGCGCCGTGGGGCTGCTCGTCGTCAGCGATCCTGGGACATCGGGCAGCCCGAAGGGCCGTTCACACCGGGCTACTTCCAGGGTTTGAAGGTGCCGGTCGGGGTGATCGGCAAAGACGCCGACGCCGCGCTGCGCCGCACCGACGCGCCGGTGCTGCTGACGCTCGATGCCAAGGCGGCCATGGTGAAGTCACGAAACGTGGTGGCGCAAACCAAGACCGGCGACACTCACAACGTGGTGGTGGCAGGCGCGCATCTGGACACCGTAGCCGGAAGCCCTGGCATCAACGACAACGGCACCGGGGTGGCCGCGCTGCTGGAAACCGCCGCGGCGCTGGGCTCGCAGCCGCAGATCACCAACGCCGTGCGGTTCGGGTTCTGGGGGTCCGAGGAGGCGGTGCTGGAGGGGTCGACGAAATATGTCGACAGCCTGGATCGTGACCAGCTCAACGACATCGCGCTGTACCTGAACTTCGACATGCTGGGTTCGCCCAACGCGGGATTCTTCACCTACGACGGCGACCAGTCCGGTCAGGCCAACCCCAACGTTCCAGCCAGTACCGTGCCCGTCGGCTCGGCCGGCCTCGAACGCACGCTGGCCGGCTATCTGAACCTGGCCGGGATCCGGCCCGCCGACATGCCGCTGGGTAAGGCAAGCGACTACAGCCCATTTCTGGACGCCGGTGTCCCGATCGGTGGCACGACCACCGGCGCGGCGCAGCGGAAAACGGAGCTGCAGGCCCGGTTGTGGGGTGGCATTGCCGGTGTCGCGTTCGACCGGAACTAGCCTCCTCCCCGGGCGACACCATCGACAATGTCAGCCGAGACGCACTTGTCGTGATGGGGCCGGGCGTCGCCTTCGCGGTCGGCACCTACGCGCAGTCGATCCAGGGTGTCAACGGTGTTTCCAACCCGCGAGCAGCGGCACCGGAAGATGCGCCTTAGCCACCCGCGTTACGAACTGATACACGCCGTCTTCGTCCGGCGCGAGCGGCCCGGGCCGCGCGTGTGGTGAGCTGAGCCCGCGCTGCACCGACTCGCACGCCGCCCAGTCCTGCCGGTTGGTCAGATCCCAGAAGTCGACCGCATACGACGGATCGAAACCCGGCTTCTCGGCGACCTCGCTCGGGGAACGCCCAGGCACATTCGACATGGGTGCGGTCGACGGCCAACGGCGTCATGAGATGCGGTCATAACGTAATCGGGGTGCAGGCTGACCAACAGATTGGGAAAGCCGACCAGATACATCACGCTGCGCAGTTCGTGTTCGGAGAGCCCCTGATCGCAACACCACCGCTGGCCCCGGTCAGTGACATCGTCTCCGCCCCTTCGACGATCGACATCCAGCCGCCAATCCACGCGCCCTTGAGGTCCAGGTTCTCGCCGCTTTTCGGCGGGCTGATCCGGGACAGTTCGGGGTGAATCGTGGAGCAGTGGTAGCACTCCTGGTAGTTCTCGGCGATGACCTTCCAGTTGGTGGCCAGCTCGTAGGAATGCCTGTCCACGATCGTCAGGTCCTCGGGCCGGTACGGTCCGATGACCTCCTCAAACCCGCGACGTGTTCGGCGAATTCGGCGTCCTCGCCGCTGGGGTCGACGAACAGCCACCCATGCCAGTCGACCAGTCGCAGTTCGGCTAGGCCGAATTCATCGGCCTCGAAACCCTCGACGTCCTTGAAGCCCGGCGCGTTGCGCAGCCTCCCGTCGAGCCGATATGACCACGAGTGGTACGGGCACACGATGCTGCGTCCTCGAGTGGTTTCGTTGCACGCCAACAGTTCGTGCCCGCGATGTCGGCAGGTGTTGGCGAACGCGCGGATGGTGTCCTCGCCGCGCACTAGCAGGATCGCGTTCGGGCCGGTGCCCACCGCCTTCTGGGCGCCACCGCCGCCAGGTCGGAGGCGTGGCCGACGCAGGTCCACCCGGAGAAGATGTTGTGCTGCTCCCACTCGAACACCGCTGGGTCCACATAGGCCTCGCGCGGCAGCATCCGCGACTGGCCGAACAGGGCCAGCGCCGCGGCGAGGCCGTCGGCGGGCAGTGGAGCCGGAGAACACTGTTTGAACATACAGTTAGATTAGTCCGCGGGCCTCCGGAGGTCCACACTGTCTCTGGCCAGCAGACACAAAAGCACGCCAAACACGCCGATTTAGTGGTGCTTTTGCGACTGCTCGCGTGGGCCTCAGCTCGCGCAGAGAACTAGAGGAGCTTCTCCAGCGTGATCGGCAGATCTGTGACCCGCCTGCCGGTGGCGTTGAACACCGCGTTGGCAATGGCCGCGGGCACGCCGACGATCACCAGCTCACCGAGTCCCTTGACGCCGAGGGGTCGGCGATGGTGTCCTCGGCGGGCAGGAACGCCGCATCGAGCGCGGGCACGTCGGCGTTGACCGGCACCAGGTAGTCGGACATGTTCGCATTGACGATCCGCCCGTCGCGGTAGTCGAGGTGGGTGCCCTCAAGCAGCGCCATGCCGATCCCGCCGACCATGCCGCCGATCGCCTGGCTATGCGCCAACTTCGGGGTTGATGATGCGCCCGGCGTCGTAGCAGCCATAGATGCGCCGGATGCGAACCGTGCCGAGCAGTTCGTCGACGGCGACTTCGGCGAACACCGCGCCGTAGGCGGACATCGAAAGTACCGGGTCGCGTCGTCCGGCACCAGGTTTGTTGCGTGTCAAAGGTCTTTCCACCCGCGTCGGCGCAGCAGGTCCTGGTAGGTCTCGCCGCGTGCAGGCTCTGCGGTACGGAACATCCGGCCGTCGGTGATCGAGACATCCTCAGGCCTTGCACCATTCAGCGGCGATCCGGGATCGACGACTGCGGTGCGGACGAACCGGTCGCGGAGCATGTTGGCGGTTGTGAACACCGCCGAGCCCACGCTGGCCATCGTCCTGGACCCCGAGTGGACGGGGCCTCGGGAAACCTGCTGTCGCCGAGCGCGAATCGCACCCTGGCGATCGGCAGCCCGAGGGCGTCGGCGGCCACCTGGGTCATCGACGTAGTAGAGTTCCCGGGCCCATGTCGCTGCGTCCGGCTCTGGACGTCGGCGGTGCCGTCGGCGTTGATCCGGGCCAGCGCGCGCGCACCGGCTGCGCGTGGTGTGATAGACGGCCGCGGCGGTGCCGATCCGATCAACTGCTCGCCGTCACGCGTCGATCGTCGGCGCGGGGTTGCGCTCGCGACCAGCCGAATGCAGCACCGCCCTGCCGTGAAGCAGTCGGTGAGTCGGCGGGTGGAGAACGGAAGCCCCTCCCACTCGTCGCGACCGGGTTCGTTGCGCAAGCGCAGCTCGATCGGGTCCATGCCAGCCGGCGCGCCAGATCGTCAATCGCGGACTCCAGGGCGAACGTGCGCCGGACGTAGCGCCGGGGCCCCGCATGTAGGTGGGTGGGTTGATGTCAAGTGGCACAACGCGATACGTCGATCGCATGTTCGGCGCGCTGTAAAGGAACCGGGCACCGGTCATCAGGTTGTCCTCGTACGCGTCGTATCGCGACGTCTCGGTGTCAGCCTCGTGCACGATGGAGCCGGAATGCGCCCCGAACGGTCTGCGCCTATCGCCAATCGCTGTACGGCTGGTCGGCCGGAATCCGATACCGCTGTAGTATCTGCTTACGGGTGAGCGCGAGCTTGACCGGCCTGCGCATCTGGCGTGCCGCGAAGGCTGCGAGCAGTTGGTGTGGCCAGGTGGCGCCCGCGCTGCCGAACGCGCCACCGACGAAGGGGAGATCACCCGCACGTTGCCGACCGGCATGCCGAACGCGTCCGCATGCGCCTGCTGCGCGCGGACCTGATGCTCTGCACCTTGTCCCACACGGTGAGCTGGTCGCCGTCCCAGCTGGCGACGGTGGCAGGGATCTCCATGGGGTTGTGGTTGTTGCGTTCGATGGAGTAGCGAATGTCGGTCACGACCGCTGCGGTGCGCAGCGCGGCGTCGGCGTCACCGCGGAGTAGTCCGTGTTCTGCTGCCCGACTTCGCTGCGCTTGCGGCGCATCAGATGTCGGTCGTCTGCGTGGCGGTTCGGTACCGCACCTCGACCAGCGATGCGCCGTGCGATGGCCGCCTCGAGACGTGGTGGCCACGACGATTGCAACCGCCTGGCCGAAGCAGGACACCTGCCGGATGTCGTAGGGCAGCTTCACCCCGCCGAAGTCGGTGAGTACGCGTAGAACGTCGGGATGGCGGACCGCGGACGCCGGCTCGATGCGCTCGACGCTGCCACGGGCGACGGTGCTCGTCACCAGCGCGGCGTACACCATATTCGGGGCCGGGTTGTCGGCTGCGTAGCGTGCCCGGCCGGTGACCTTCAGCCTGCCGTCCACCCGGGCCACCGGCTGGCCGGTCACGCAGCGCCGCAGGCAGTGGCCGGGTCACGGCATACCAGCCACGGTCGCCAATTGCCGCTCCACGGTGCGGTTGATCAACTCTGACCTTGAACCCGTTCTCTGACAAGGGTTTTGCGCCGTCGGCTGCATGGTGCCGCGGCGGAGCGCCACAGCTCCGGTGTCGCCGGCTTCCCGGTCAACGCCTGCTCGACGGCGGCCAGTCGCCACGGCACAGTGCCCACCCCGCCCGCGGCCAGTCGCGCGGTGCGCACCGTGCCGCGCGAGATGTCGAGCGCAACGGCAGCCGACGCGATCGCGAACTCGTAGGACTCTCGATCGCGAACCTTCGAGATAACCCGATCGCCGCGACTCGGCGCGCACCGGCACTTCGACCGCGGGTGATCAACGCGCCGGGGCGCAGGTTGTGCTCCTGGTCGGGCGTGGTGCCGGGTTGACGGAAGAAGTCCGGCGATCCGAATCGCCCGCTCGCCGTTGTCATCCCGGGTGATCACCGTCGCGTCGAGCGCAACCAGCGCGACCGCGAGGTCCGATGGATGCGTGGCCACGCAGGCGTCGCTGGTGCCGAGGATCGCGTGCGTGCGGTTGCGTCCCCCGATGGCCGCGCAGCCGGCGCCCGGGCTGCGGCGATTGCAGGCGGCCGACGACGTCGCGGAAGTACAGGCAGCGGGGGCGCTGCATGAGGTTGCCACCGATCGACGCCATGTTGCGCAGCTGGGCGGACGCCGAGAGCTCCAGGGCCTGCGTGATGACTGGGAACTGTTGCCGCACACCGGGATGAGCGGCCAGCTCGGACATCCGCACCAGCGCGCCGATGCGTAGCCGCGACGGCTGCACGATCGATGTCGCGGTAGGGCAGCGCGTTGATGTCGACCACCGCGCCGGGCCGCTCGACGCGTCTCGCGCATCAGATCGACCAGGGTGGTGCCGCCCGCGATGTAGCGGGCGCCGGATGCGCCGGCGCGCGAGTGCCGACGGCTTCGTCGGATGCCTTGGTCGAACCGGAACGGGTACATGGCCGCTACTACGTGGCTCTTTGCCGCGATTCGCGACGGCGGTGACGATGTTGGTGTAGGCGCCGCAGCGGCAGATGTTGCCGCTCATCCACTCCCCGGATCTCGTCCGGCGAGCCGGTGTGGCCTTCGTCGATGCAGCCGACACGCGGACATGATCTGGCCGGACGTGCAGTACCCGCACTGGAATCGCGTCCTCGTCGATGAACGCCTGCTGCAGCGGGTGGAGTCGGCCGTTGCGCTCGAGCCCTTCGATGGTGGTGATCTCGGCGCCGTCGTGCATCACCGCCAGGGTACAGGCATGAATTGATCCGCTTGCCCGCCCACCAGGATCGTGCACGCGCCGCAGGCGCCTTGATCGCAGCCCTTCTTCGTGCCGGTCAGGCCCGCGCGTTCGCGCAGCATGTCCAGCAGCGAGGTGCGGTTGTCGACCGGTGATTTCGCGGGCTTCGCCGTTGATCCGGACCGCACGACCGATGACTCAGCGGTCTGGTCGTTGATCGTCACCGCAGCCGGCGATGAGCGGAGCGGTCGCCACCACTCCCGCCGACCGCGATGGACGCACCGACGAATGTTCTCCGGTTGATGTCCACCACTGGACCCAGAGTAGGCACCGAGCCTGTGAGTCGCTACAACGCGTGAGCGACGCGCTTTATCCGGGTGTAGTCGTCAGCCCGTAGATGCCGAGGTCCTTGCCGTATCCCGAGAAACCGAACCCGCCATGCGGCAGCTTCTGATGCCACATCGGCGCGTGTAGCTCACGGACACCGCTCCGAAGTCAGGTCGCGTAGAAATCGCATCGCGCGCGAATGCGAGTGGGCTACACGCTGGCCGTCAGCCCCTGTTCGACGCCGTTGGCCAGCGTCAGGGCGTCGTCATCGTCACGGAACGCCTGGCGAAGGCGAGCCGCTGGCACGACCCGTCGTAGACGGCTTCATGAGCGAGCACCCGGCTGGCAGCCGTGCAGTCCTGCCCGGCGTTGGTAGAACGCGGCGAACGCCGTGAGTCAACCGCGATTACGCCTCTCCAGTGAAGCCGCCGAGTCCGCTGTCGGCGGTGGTGTCCGAGCGCGTCATGCGCCGGTACACCAGGAAACCGATGACCACTCGCGGCCAGCGCCGCCAGCAGCAACAGCGTGGCCAGGGCATTGAGCGCCGGCGTCGGCGCTGCGCGCGCGGTGTTGTAGATCTTCACCGAGACGGGCTCGGTGGCGGCGTCACCGGACAGATAGCGCACCAGCACGAAGTCGTCGATGACGTCGGCGAAGACCAGCACGGTGCTGGCGAAGATCGCAGGCATCAGCATCGGCAGGATGATCCGCCGCAGCGCGCCGAGCGGGGACGCGCCGAGATCCATTGCGGCTTCCTCGTATTGCGGTCCGATGGTGGCCAGCCGCGCCCGCACCAGCACCGCAGGGTAGGACACCTGGAAGGTGACCAGCCCGATCACCTGCGCCGTGGTGCCTAGCTCGACCGGCAGCGCCACCGTGGTGATCACGAACAGCAGTGCGACGGCGAGCAGCACCTCTGGCAGCACGAACGACAGCAGCATCAGGAAGTTCGCACCCGCGGGCAGCCGGCCGCGCCAGCGGTCGATGCCGATCGCGAACAGTGTCCCGAGCGGGACGGTGATCAGCGTCGCGATCACGCCGAGCTTGATGCGTCTGCAGCAGAGCGGTGTGCAGCGCGTCGTTGTGCCAGACCGACAGCGTCTGGTCACCCCAGTACCAACGGAACGAAAAGCCTTGCCACGTGGTGCGGGACCGGCCGTCGTTGAACGAGTACGGCCACCGCGATGAGCGACCGGTAAGCAGCGACCACACCAGGTAGCCGACGGTGATGCCGACGAGAAAGCGCGGCGGCCGCCACGGGTCGTTCCACCACGCGACCGGGTTTCTCATGTCGACACCTCGTCGGGCCGCGAGGTCACCCGGATGTAGTAGAGCATCGGCAGCAGACGCCGCGAGGAACACCAGCATGACGAACGCGCCGGCCTGGCCCGTTTGTCCGGGCGACTGGACGCTGTCGTTGATCAGGTTGCCGACCATCGCGGTCTTCGGCGATGCCGACAGCATGTCGCTGGTGAAGTAGTCGCCGAGCATCGGCAGACACGTCAGCAGCACGGCGGCGACAATCGTCGGGCGGCACAGCGGCAGCGTCACCCGCCAGAACGACGAAAGCCGGTCGGCGCCAAGGTCACGCGACGCCTCGAGCATCGGCTGCGACAACCGGTCGAGGCCGGCGTAGAGCGGCAGGATCATGTACGGCACGTAGCCGTACACGAGCCGAGGATCGACCACCACGGGCTGGCCGGTCAGCCAGTTCACCTCGGGGTGAGCAGGCCGCCGAGGCTCAGCACCTTGTTGAACAGACCGTCGTCCTGCAAGCAGGTTGACCCAGGCGAACATCCGCATCATGTAGCTGATCCAGAACGGCGCGATCAGCAGCGCCAGCAGCAGGCCCTTGCGCCTGCCCGACAGCCGCGCCACGTAGTACGCGACCGGGAACGCGATCAGTAGGCACAGCGAACTGGCGACCAGCACGTAGACGAAGGTGCGAACGAATGCGCGGGCCGTAATACTCCGTTAGGCGCCGACGATGTGGGTCAGCACATAGGTGAACTGCGTGGGATCCCACTGCAGCGGGTTCCACACCGGGACGGGCGTGCGGAACAGCGGGTCGACCTGGCCGAACACGATGCACAGCACGACATAGAGCGGAAAGATGAAAAACGCGCACAGCCAGAAGATTCCGGGTGCGGCCAGCGCCGCCCAGAGCCGACTGCGGCGTTGCGCGGCGTGCGGCGGGCCGCCTGCGATGGTGCTGCGATTACCGGGACCGCCACCGGAAATTACGACCCGCCGGCGTTGAACGCCTGCCAGACGTTGTGCCAGGCGGCGTCGTTGGTCGCGATCGAGTTCGAGCAGCCGGTAGCCGGCGTCGAAGTACTCCGGCTTGACGATGGCCGTACGCAGGTTCTCGGGTATGAACTCCTCTGCCACAAGCGAATCCGCGGTGATCGAGTTCTGTGGCGGCTGGTATCCGATCGCTGAGAAGTTCTGCTTCGCCACTTCGGGATCCAGCATGTGGTTGATGAACAGGTGGGCCAGCACCGGGTTCTTGCCCGCATCGCAGCATGACCATCAGGTCGTTGTCCACCAGACCCTTGCCGTCCGCGCGGGAACCAGTACCGCAGGATGTCGCGTCCGGTGCCCTCGGGCAGGTACGACTGCGCGTTGATGATGTCGCCCGACCACATCTGCGAGACACCCGAGCTGCCCGGCGGGCAGGTCGTTGTACATGGTGATGGTGACCTTCGGGGACGTCGCGGCGCACCATCGCGTTGAGCTGCTCACCGACCACCTTCAGGTCGGCCTCCGACGAGGTGTTCACGTCCGTGATGCCCTGGCGCAGAAGCACCATCGCCATGGCGGTGTGCCAGTCGTCGATGACGGCCGTCTTGCCCTTGTACGCCGGGTCCCACAGCACGTCGTACGGATTCTTCAGTCCGCGCCGATGTTGGCGGGCACCTGGTCGTTACGCCATCCGATGCCGGTGGTGTAGATGGTGTACGGCGCGGTGTAGCGCCACTCCTGGTCGTACCAGGGGTTGGTGAAGTTCGGCCACACGTTCTTGATGTTCGGGATGTAGCTGTGGTTCAACGGCGCAGTCAGTCCGCCCGTCACGAGCCGGCTGATCTGGTCGTAGCTCGGGAAGTAGAGGTCGTAAGTCGACATTGCCGCCGCGGAATCTTGGTGATCGCCTCGTCGGTGTCGTTGAACGTCGAGATCTGTACCTTAGTCCCGTACTTGTCCTCGAACGACTTCGACGGCGTCCGGGCTGGTGTAGTCGGCGTAGCTGTACAGCTTGCAGCGTTGCGCCCTTCTCCGGCGCGAGGCCGTCGGCGATGGGCTTGTTGTCGTCGGGGATGTCCCACTTCACCGGGCTGTCGGGCGAGGCGAGCGTCGGAGCTCGGCGCCGACGACGACGGCCCCGACTTCGAACACGCCTGCAGGAACGCGCCGAGTGTGGGCGCCGTCGCGGCGAGAATCGCCGCGCGCGCCAGGAACTGTCGTCGGGTCGGACCGTGTCCGCTGGGTACTGGCATCGGGGCCTCCCCGTTGATTTCGCGTCTTGTCGCTGGTAGGACTCTCGCATAGACTGAATGCTCAGTCAACCGTTTCAGAGCGGAGGTTTCACCGTGGCTTCGTCGGTAGTGGAAAGCCCGGTGGCCAGCCTGACATCGCTGCCGTGGACCGGCTGATCGCCGATGAGGAGCAGGTGTTTCTGCGCCGCCAGCCGCGCAGCACGGAACTCATCGCGGAGGCGGGCGAACACCTCGCCGGCGGCGTCGACGTCCAACTGGCAGATCGCCGCAGCCGCAGGCCGTCTGGATGAGTCACGGCAAGGGCTCCAAGGTCTACGACGTCGACGGCAACGAGTACGTCGACATGCACGGTGGCTACGGCGCATCCATTGCCGGCCACGCTCATCCGGCGATCGTCGAGGCGGTGAGCGACCGGGTCAGGCGCGGAACGCATTTCGCGCAGCCGACCGAGGACGCGATCTGGATCGCCGGTGAGCTGTCCCGCCGCTTCGATCTTGCCGCTGTGGCGGTTCGCCAACTCCGGCACCGAAGCCACCATGGACGCCGTGCATCTGGCCCGCGCGCTCACCGGACGCGACCTGATCATCAAGGTCGAGGGCTGCTATCACGGCCACCACGACTCGGTGCAGGTTTCGGTGCTGCCCGAGGCCGACGAGGTCGGCCCACGCGAATCGTCCGACGCCGGTGCCGGGCAACTCCGGCATCCCCGCCGCGATCCGGGATCTGGTCATCGTGGTGCCGTTCAACGACGTGGGCGCGGTGGCCGCGTGCCTTGGCCGAGCACCGCGGGCAGAGTGGCGGCGATGATCCTCGAACCGGTGATGATGAACGCGGGCATCATCCGCCCGAGGACGGATACCTCGCGGTCATCCGCGACCTCGTGCACGGCGAAGGCGCGTTCCTGATCTACGACGAGGTGAAGACCGGCTTCACCACCGGGCCGGGCGGAATCACCGCCCGCAGCGGCGTGGTGCCCGACATGGTGTGCCTGGCCAAGGCGCTCGGCGGCGGCATCGCGGTCGCCGCGATCGGCGGCACCGAAGACGGTGATGTCGGCGATCGCCGACGGCCGCTACGAGCAGGTGGGCACGTTCAACGGCAACCCGCTCGCGATGGCCGCCGACCAGGGCCACGCTCACCGACGTGCTCACCCCGCAGGCCTACGCGCACCTCGACGAGCTGGCGACCCGGCTGCGCACATCGCTGGAAGCCACCATCGCCCGACACGGTTTCGGCTGGCACGTCGTCACCGTCGGCGCCAAGGGCTGCGTGACGTTCCGCCGCGATCCGGTGCGGGAGTTCCGTGACTTCCTGCAGATCGACGCCAGACTCGGCCACCTGCACTGGCTGATGCAGCACAATGGCGGTGTATTTCTCCCGCCATGGGGGAAGGTGGAGCAATGGCTGCTGTCGGTTCAGCACGACCGCGACGATGTCGATCGGTTCGCGGCCAACTTCGCTCGGTTCGCCGACGCGGTGCCGCCTGATCGGGCGCCGGAGGGCTGAGGCACCTCCCCTGAGGGTAGGGGAGACCGGGGAATGGCAGGTCCGTGAAGGGCGGCGCGATCCGGCTGGAACAGCTGGTCAAGTCGTTCGACGGAGTGCCCGGCGGTAACCGGTATCGACCTCGATATCCCCGCCGGCCAGTTCTACTCGCTGCTCGGCGCCTCCGGTTGTGGCAAGACGACCACGCTGCGCATGATCGCCGGCTTCGAGAAGCCGGACTCCGGCCGCATCGAGCTCGACGGCCGCGACGTCGCGGGCGATCCGCCGCACAAACGCCCGGTCAACACCGTCTTCCAGACCTATGCACTGTTCCCGTTCATGACGGTGTGGGACAACGTCGCGTTCGGGCTGAAGTACCAGAAGGCGTCGCGCGACGAGACCAAGCGGCGTGTCGGCGAAGCGCTGGAACTGGTCCCGCATGAGCGAATTCGCGAAACGGCGTCCCGCCCAGCTGTCCGGCGGACAGCAGCAGCGGGTCGCGTTGGCGCGGGCACTGGTGCTGCGCCCGCGGGTGCTGCTGCTCGACGAGCCGCTCGGTGCGCTGGACGCCAAGCTGCGCAAGCAGCTGCAGCTGGAGCTGCGCGCCGTGCAGCGCGAGGTCGGCATCACGTTCGTCTACGTCACGCACGACCAAGAGGAAGCGCTCACCATGAGCGACCAGATCGCCGTCCTGGCCGAGGGTCGCGTCGAGCAGGTCGGCCCGCCCCAGGAGATCTACTCGGCGCCGGCCACCACGTTCGTCGCCGGATTCCTCGGCGCCGCCAACATCTTCGACGCCGACGTGCTCGAGGCGGGCAACGGTTCGGCGGTGTGCTCCGCGCTCGACACCCGGCTCGGCGCGGCGGTCGACGACAAGCCGACGCGGCGATCAACGGTGCAGGCGCGCGATCGTCATCCGGCCCGAGCGCATCACCGTGCAGGGCGCTGACGAGCCAGTCGCGCCGGGGCGCAACGCCATCGGCCGGTGTCGTGTCGCAAGTGGTGTTACCTCGGCAACTGCACGCAGGTGCACGTCGACGTCGGGGCGCCCGCCGCGCTGATCGTGGAGGTGCCCAACCTTGCGGGCCCGGCTCGGTGAGTCACGCAGCCGGGCGCGAAGGTCAACTGCGTCTGCACCCACGACGCGGTGCGCGTGCTGCACCGCAGCTCGGCGATCGGTGATCGCCGACCCGGTGGCCGAGACAGCTCGGCGCGCTCAGCGTCTTCTTGACTGCCTTCGCCTAGCCGTTCACCCGCTTCTTGCTCGGCGGCATGTTGAGTTCCCGCTCGGCGAACTGCATGGCGATGTCGTAGGCCACGGTCGGAGTCGACCTCCGGGTCTTCCAGCGCCACCTGGATCGACAGTCCGTCGAGCAGCGCGGAGAACTCCAGCGCGAACATCCGGACGTCGACCGTCGGTATCGAGCTCGGCCGACTTGATCGCGTCGACGATCATCTTGCGCCAGCGCGCGTCGAGCTCGGCCCGGCCCGCCTTGATCTCGTCGTGCCGAAACGCCTGCGCCCACAGGTCGAACCACAGTCCCCAGGCGCCGCGGTATCTCGTCGTTGCCCTCCGGCACGCAGGTCCACCTGATCAGCAGCGACAGCCGCTCGTGCAGCGACGGAACCTCGGCCAGCATCTTCTCGGCCGCTTCGTAGAACGACTCCTCCGAGTAGCGCAGCGCGTCGACCAGCAGGCGGTCCCGGGTGCCGAAGTAATAGATGACGAGGGCCGAGCTGACGCCTGCGCGCTTTGCGACATCGGCGATGCGGGTATCGCCGAAACCCCGCTCACAGATCAGCTCCGCTGCGGCGCGGAGCATTTCGATGCGCCGGGCGTTCGTTCTGCTCGGTCGCGGGTGCGGGTTCGGCCATGGCGTGTGTTTGTTCCCTCCCAGTGCAGCGCTGCTACTTGTCTGTAGCCTAACACTTGATTAGATTGAACAGTCAGTCAGGACGCTGATCGAGGCGCGAAAGTGGGGCTTGCGATGTCGAACACCTACGACGCCCTCGTCATCGGCGGCGGCCACAACGGCTTGGTTTCCGCGGCATACCTCGCCCGGTCGGGAGCCAGGACACTGGTGCTCGAGGGGCGTGGCTCGCTCGGGGGCGCCGCCACCACCGAAGTCGCCGTGGGAAGACGCGCCGCACCTGCGGGTCACGCGGCTGTCCTACGTGATGAGCCTGATGCCGCCGACCATCGTGCGCGAACTCGAGCTGCGAGCGGCACGGCTACAAGGTCCACCCGATGGGCCCGTACTACCAGGCGTTCCCCGAGGGCGGATCGCTGATCGATCTACGAGGACGACCCGGCCCGCACCTATGAACAGCTGGCGAAGTGGTCGAAGAAGGACGCCGACGCGTGGCCGAAGTGGAACGCGCTGGCTGGAGGGCATCGCCGACGTGATGGGCCCGCTGCTGACCCAGGTGCCGCCGAACATCGGCTCGCACCGGCCCGGTCGATCTGCTCGACCTGGCCAAGCTGGCCTGGAGCCAGCGCGGCATCACGCGTGCGCACCACCGCCGACGTCACCCGGCTGCTCACCATGAGCATCGCCGACCTGCTCGACGACTGGTTCGAATCACCGCAGATCAAGGGCGCGCTCGCGGTCAACGGCGTCATCGGCACCTGGGCAGGCCCGTATGAGCCCGGCACCGCGTACGTGATGGCGCACCATTCCATCGGTGACGTCGGCGACGGCCAGCTCGGCAGCTGGGGCTACCCCGAGGGCGGCATGGGCGCGGTGTCCGAGGCGATCGCACGGTCGGCCCGCAGCTTCGGTGCCGAGATCCGCACCAACGCCCGCGTCGCGCGGCTCATCGTCCGTGGCGGCCGGGTGCACGGCGCGGTCCTCGAGAATGGCGATGAGATCCACGCGCCGCTGGTGGTCACCACGCTTCACCCGAAAACCGCGTTCCTCGACCATATTCCGCGCGCCGAGCTGCCCGACGACTTCGTCAGCCGACATCGAGCACTGGAAGACCCGCAGCGGCGTCGTGAAGATCAACCTGGCGCTGGCCGAGCTGCCGAACTTCACCGCCGATCCCAGCAGCGGTCATGGCCGAGCACCACACCGGTTCGGTGGAGATGGCGCCGACGATGGAGTTCATCGAGGCGGCGTTCCAGGACGCCCGCGGCGGGCGGCCGGCGCTGCTGCCGTTCAGCGACGGCGTCATCCCCACCACGCTGGACAAGACGCTGAATCCCGATGGCACGCACATCATGTCGCTGTTCACCCAGTGGGTGCCCGCCGACTGGAGCGAGGCAGCCGCACACCGAGGAGCTCGACGCCTACGCCGACCGGCTCATCGATCTCTACGACCAGGTCGCGCCCGGGCTTCAAGTCGTCGATCACGCATCGCGACATCGTCGGGCCGTACGAGATGGAGCAGGAGTACGGCTTGATCGGCGGCAACATCTTCCACGGTGAGCTGTCGCTGGAGCAGCTGTTCCACATGCGGCCCGCACCGGGCTACGCCGACTACCGAACACCCGATCTCCGGGCTGTACAACGGCAGCTCCGGCCACGCACGCCGGCGGCGGCGTGTGCGGTATCCCCGGCTGGCAGGCGGCGCGCGCGGCGTCTCGCCGATCCAGAAGCGGGGTCTGCGACGCCTGTTCCGCAGCGATGACCGAGCACACGCCGGGCAGCGGTCGCCGCCATGCTCGGCGCCCGGTCGATGGCGGTGGTGGGCGCCAGTGCCCGCCCCGACAGCTTCGGCGCGCGGATGGTCCTCGAGGCGCAACGGGGTTCGGCCCGTGTGCATCTGGTCAATCCGCGCTACGACCGCATCGGCGAGCTGCCCTGCGTGCCGTCGCTGGCCGATCTCGACGAGCCCGTCGACGTGGTACTGCTCGGGGTGCCCGACACGGCGCTGGTGGAGCAGCTGGAGTCGCCGCGGCCGATCGGGTGCACGGTCGGCGGTGCTGTTCGGGTCCGCGCACGGCCTGCGCGAGAAGATCGCGGCGACGGCGACCGACGCGGGCATGGCGTTGTGCGGGGCGGGCTGCATGGGATTCGTCAACAACGCGCTCGGTGTGCGGGCGCTGGGGTACCTCGAGCCAGATCCGTTGCCGCCGAGGTGGAATCGGCCTGGTCACCCATTCCGGGTCGGCGTTCTCGACGTTGTTGCGGGCGCGTCGTGGATTCGGATTCCGGCTCGCGGTGTCGTCCGGACAGGAGCTCGTCACCGACACCGCCGACTACGTCGACTATGCGCTCGACGATCCCGAGACGCGCATCATCGCGCTGCTGATGGAGACGCCGCGCGTCGGTCCCGCGGCTGCGGCAATCCCTGCTGCGCGCCGCCGAACAGGACGTGCCGGTGGTGATCCTCACCGTCGGCGGGTCGCCGCGCGGCCGGCGATGGTCGCCGCGCACTCCGGGGCGCTGGCCGGCGAACACGCGGCGTGGCAGGCCTTCTGCGCCGCCACCGGCGCGGTGCATGTGAGCGATCTGGCGGAGTTCACCGACACGCTCGAACTGTTCTCGGCGGGACGGCGGCCGCGCGGCGGTGGTGTTGCGACGGTGCACGACTCGGGTGCCGAACGCGCGCTGTTGGCCGACCTCGCGCACGAACTGGAGGTGCCGTTCGCCGATCTGGCCGACGACACGCTGGCCACCATCGGTGGCATGCTCGACGACGGTTTGGCGCCGACCAACCCGCTGGACGTGTGGGGCACCGGCGCGGACACCCGCAACCTGTTCGGCTCCTGCCTGCGCGCGATGGCTGCGACGACCCAGGCGTCGGCGTCACCGCGCTCGCCGTGGACATGGTCACCGAGTTCGACGGCGACACCGCGTACGCCGACGCGGTGACTGGACGTCGCGAACAGCACCGACGCTCCGCTGGCCGTGCTCGCGTCGGTGCCATCGGCGATCGATCGGCCCGACCGCGGCAACGGCTGCGCGACAACGGGATTCCGGTGCTGGAAGGCTTCCGCAGCGGTTTGGCGGCGCTGGGACACCTGGCGCGCTGGCCGCTGCCGGTCGACGCGGCACGGCCTGAACCGAGGGTGCTATCGAACGTCGAATTCCCGAAGGCGCCGTCGGCGTTCGAACTGCTGTCGGCCTACGGGGTTCCGGTGGTGCAGATCGCTGACCTGCCCATTCGATTGGCGAGGCGCTGGAGGCGGCCGACGCGGTCGGCTATCCGGTCGCGCTGAAAACCGTTGGTGCCCTGCACAAGAGCGATGTCGGCGGCGTCGCGCTCGAATCTGGCGGACGAGGCGGCGTTGAGCGTGGCGTACACTGGCGATGGCGCAGTCACTCGGCCGGAGGTCACCGTCGCAGCCGATGGTCGCGGACGGGCGTCGAGGTCTCGGTCGGGTTCGTGCGCGACGACGCTTTCGGCCCGCTCGTTAGTCGTCGCCGCAGGCGGCACGCTGGTCGAACTGCTTGCCGACCGGGTGGTGGCCTGCCCGCCGGTGTCGCACGCCAGGCGCGCTGCGGCTGCTCGACCGGCTGCGCATTCGCGCCGCTGCTGGCCGGGTGGCGCGGCGCGACCGGCGGTGGACATCGACGCACTGGCGGATATCGTCGTGCGGTTCTCGCAGATGGCAATCGAATTCGGTGTTCGCATGGACGCCGCCGAGGCCAACCCGGTGATCGCTATCAGCCGATGGTGCGGTCGCTGTCGACGCGTTGGTCGTTGGTCGACCCGTCGACAACTGAGTGTGAGTGGGTCATCTGGGGTGGTCGGAGCCGGGGTGGGCGACGGCGATAACCCGGCGTAGATCTCGTCGAGAACCGTAGGCAGCATGGCTTGCGCCGTCGTCTTGCCGTCCGGCGAGAGAGTCAGATTCGTCCAAATGACGAGCGCCACATCGTTATCCGGGTCGTAGCCCATGAACGAGTTGAAGCCCGGAAGTTCACCGCCGTGGTAGTACATCGCGGCGTTCGGGCCGAAAGCGCTGATACGAGATTCCATACCCGTACTTCTGCCCGTCGGGCTGGTCCGGATCCTCGGCCTGCAGGCTCGTCGAGCCACTGTTGCTGGTAGTCGGCGTTGAAGACCTTGCCCGAGACGAGTGCTCGCATCCACGTGGCCAGGTCGTCGGCCGTGGAGATGGCGCTCCCGGCGGCAGCTGGCGTAGGAGGAGTTCTGGTTGGTGTAGTCGATCGGTTGCAGCGTTCCGGCCCGTGCGGCGGCCTGCATGTCAGCGGGATACGCGTCGTCGGCGAGTGCGTAGAAGCTTCCGCCGTACATGTAGCCGTGTGAGTAGGGCGCCGGCGATGGAGGTGTCGTCGGCGGCGGGAAGCGACGTCTGCGCGAGCCCGAGCGGGCCGAACAATCGCTCCTGGAACTGCTGGCGCCAATGGGCGCCCACCGACCTTCTCGGCGACCAGACCCAGAAGTGCGTAGTTGGTGTTGCTGTACTCGTAGGAGGCGTCGGGCGCGAACTGCGGCGGGTGCCGGAACGCGATGGCCAATACCTCCTGCGGTGTCCAGACCTTCGTCGGGTCGGCATCCAACGCGGCCGCGAAGCTGCAGCGCATCGGCGGTGTAGCCATAAAGCCGCTGCGCATCTTCAACAGCTCTGCGATGGTGATGTTCTCGCCGTTGGGCACATCCGGAACGTACGTGGACACCGGATCGCTGAACTTCAGCTTGCCGTCCTGGGCGAGCAGCACGATCAGCGCCGCAGTCATGGTCTTGGTGTTCGAGGCGATCCGGAAATGAGTGTCCGCGGCCGGCGGCGTGTTGCGCGCCCAGCTCGGTCGGTGCCGACCGCCGCGGTGAAGTTCCCCTGCGGGGTGCGCAGCACCACCATCGCCCCGGGCACCAGCAGCTCCTTTGCGGCAGCCTCGACGCTGGCCTGAAGCGCGGCCGGATCGATGCGCTTGAGGGCAGACGAGACCGGGTGCCGTGGTGGCAACGTCGTCGTGCCGGCCTGCGACGGCTCGGTGGTGGGCGCAGGCGTGGACGAGCAGCTTGCGGCGACGAGGACGAAACAAGAACAGAGCGTGGAGATACCACGTCGAGCGAAATCCGTCGGTAGTGCTCATATTTGTTTCTCCCATCACGACTGTAAACGGACAGCCGTATCAACGAGGTAATCCGCAAATCCCGCCCGACCCGCACTCCCGGCCACCCCATGGGGTCAGAAGATCGAGTAGACCTTGCGGACGGTCTCGTGGATGTCCCAGGTACCGGTCCAGCCTTTGCGGGAACACCGCGATGTCGCCGGCGCCGATCATCGGCAGGCTCGCCGCCTTCTGGCGTCACGGTCATCCGCCCCGACAGCACGTAGATGACCTCGTTCTCATCCTGCACCCAATGCGACGGACCCGGCGTGCACTGCCATATTCCGGCCGACTTCTCGCCGTCGACCCACACCTCGAGTCCATGGGTCGCCATCGGGTGAGCCGGTCGCCTCGGCCAGCGGTCCCCAATCCTCGAGTTCGGCGTCGGCGGCACCGGCCAGCAAGCGCGGTGATTACGGCTTGGGTCACTGGGGATCCTCTCGGCTGCAACGCTTTCCGGGAACGGCAGCGAGATCGGCTCGGGCGCCAGCCTGCTGTTGCCGTCGGCGTCGAATCGGTCGAGGCCGAGGTCGGTGAGATCGAGCCAGTCGCACTCGCCCGGTGGTCGTCAGGTCGGCGGCCACCTGGGCCACCGCCGGGCCCCACATCATGCCGTGGCCGGCGGGGCTGGCCACCACGGTGCCCTCGACGGGTCCGTCGTCGGTGAGCAACGGCCCGAGGATCGGCAGGTGGTCGGGGTGTAGTCGATGGTCGCGGCCCAGGCCCGTCTCAGCCCGAGGCCTGCGCACCGCCGGAAAGAGCTCTTCGATCCGGTCACGGGCCTTGCGGTAGTACACCGTGTCGAAGTCGGTCGCCACACCGGGCGGCTCATCGAGGTTGCTCATGCCCCACAGCAAGCCGCCGGATTCGCCTGGACGCCAGTAGATTCCGGAGGTGACGTCGAACACCATCGGCAGTTCGTAGACATCGACGTTCCGGCACCGGTGCGGTGACCACCACCTGGTGCCGGGTGCCGCCGGCCGGAATCCGCGCCCCCGCGGTCGCGCCCACCTCGGCGAGCTGCGGGCCGCCGGTCAGCACGACCCGTTCGGTGTCGATCGGGCCCGTCCGAGGTGTCGACGCCGACGACACGGCCGCCCGCGGTGCGCAGACCGGTGAACGCGCAGCGCTCCCGGACGTCCACGCCGTGCGCGGTGAGCGCCGCGGTGTAGGCCAGCACGTTGCGTGGCGCATCGATGTAGCCGTCGCCCGGCGCATACGACGCGCCGAGCGTCGCGCCCGGCGCGAGGCCGGTCTGCCGATCGTCGATGTCCGCGCCGGAGAGCCATTCCACCTCGAGGCCCAGCGTGCGCTGCAGCGCGATCCGCTCGTGTGCCTGCTGCGACCTCCGCATCGGTGAAGCACGGCATCAGATAGCCCTGTGCCACGAAGCCGCAATCCAGCGGGAAGCGATCACCGCTGGCGGCGTAGAACTCCTGGGTGCGCAGGCCCAGCCGGATCGCGGTTTCGGTGCCGCCCTGGGCCCGCACCATGCCTGCGGCGCGACTGCTGGCGCCGTCCCCGAGCGTTCTCGCCTCGATGAGCACGACATTCGGCACGCCGCTTTCGGCGAGCAGCACGGCCGTCCATGCACCGACCGTTCCACCGCCCACCACCACGACATCCGCGCTGCGGAAGCTGGTCATACTACGGAACGCTGGCATAGACTGAACGCTCAGTCAAGAGGGTGGAGGTGTGGATGTACGGCCTGACCGAAGAGGATCGGCGCATCCGGGACACGGCGCGTGCGTTCGTCGAGACGTTGATGCCGCATGAGGTGGAAGCCGAGCTCGCGGGCGGCATCTTGTCCAAGGAGCTGACGGCCGAGCACCAAGCCCGCGCAATCGAATTGGGCCTGTACGCGACCAATATGCCGACCTCGGTCGGCGGCCCCGGCTATACCGGCGCTGCAGCAGGTGCTGGTGCAGGAGCAGTGCGGGCGGGTGACCAATGGGCTGGCCTGGGTGATGGCCACCCCTCCGCAGTGGTGGGTCGAGGTGGCGACCGACTATCAGCGCGAGCGGTGGCTGTTGCCGTCGGTGCGCGGTGAGAAGCATGAGGCGTATGCGATCACCGAGGAGTTCGCCGGCTCCGACGTGTCCGCGCTGCAGACCACCGCGTGCCGTGACGGTGACGAGTACGTGATCAACGGGACCAAGTGGCATGTCACGTCGTTCAACCTTGCCGACTACGTCTTCGTCGAGGCCGTCGTTAGACGGGCGGACGACCACGTGCTGCTGGTGGTCGACCTGCCATGGCCGGGTGTCGAAGTGGTTCGCACGCCGCAGTATTCGCACCACATCGCCGACGAGCATCCGATCGTCGCGTTCGACGACGTTCGGGTGCCCGCGGCCAACCTGGTCGGCGATCGAGGGCGAACCGATGACGTTCACCGCAGGACTGGTTCCGGTTCGAGCGAATGATGGTGGCGCGCCAGATGTGTTGGTGCCGCACAGCGTCTGGTCGACGAGACCACGGCGTTCGCGCAGGCCCGGGTGGTCGACGGCCGGCCGCTGGGCGAGCACCAGTTGGTGGCGGGCATGCTGGCCGACAGCGCGACCGAATTGTTCGCCGCCAGAACGATGCTCTACGAGGTGGCCAGGTCCGATCGACGCAGGCCATGACCGCAAGACGCTGCACGGCCAGGCCTCGATGGCGAAGCTGTACTGCTCGGAGATGGCGGGCCGGGTGGCCGACCGCGCGGTGCAGATCTTCGGCGGCCGCGGCTATATGCGGGAGAACGTCGCCGAGCGGATGTTCCGGGAACTGCGGGTCGAGCGAATCTGGGAGGGGGCCAGCGAGATCCAGCGGATCATTGTCGGTCGTCAGCTGATGACCCGTGGTCCGGGGGCGTTGCTAGACCTTTTTGATGGAGCCTTACCGCTTGGCGATCGAATGTGGCAAGCGAGTACGCGTCGACGCTGGTCGATTGATCTATTCAGAGATAGCACCGTGACAGGTTCATCATGTTGACGAAGCCGCGTAGTTGCTGTGGCCGCTGTTGCCGCCGTTCTCACAGTGTCAGCGGGTTTTCCCATTGGCCAATCGGCCACCGGCTTGGGTGTAGGTGTAGCCAACGCCTCGCCGTGTCCGCCCTTCCTGCCGTGTCAGGGACCCCAAAGCCGCCCAAGCTGCCTGGTCTTGGTGGTGGTGGTGCTCGGGGCCGAAGGGGCCGAGGAGCTGCCCTGATTTGGTGGTGGTGGCGGGCCGAGGGCCGAAGGGGGCCCAGGCTGCCGGACCTATGTGGTGGTGGGCCGGGTCTCAAGGGGCCGCAGCTGCGTGGACCAGCCGACGTTCGACGCGCGTTCACCGTGGGCGGACCTCCGGCGGGCGTGCGTATCAAATGCTGCCTGGAGCGCTTCGGGTTCCCAAGGACTTTCGCCCCGATTTCCGGCTTCACGTGCCCGGCCTGGGCCGACTGAAGTCCAGACGCCCATATCAACTTCCGCTGGCCTGGCGGTCCCCGCGGCGCGTTTGCGCGGGGACTTCAGGGTCAACTTGCCCTGGCTGACCCGACCGCGCGGACGACGTTGATCTCAACCTCCACTGGCCCTGGCGCGGACGAGTGCCCGCGCGATCTCCGCGTCGGGTTTCCACTGGCGGGTGTCGCCTAGCCGACCTACGCGTCGAGTTCCGCGTGGGTCACCTCCTCGATTTCAGCGCCGACTGGCGTGGCCTGCGCCTTCGGCTGGGCCCGCCACCGTGGCACGGCGGATTCCCGCCGTGGGAGTCGGGACCAGCGCCATGGGGCTGGGGACCACCACCGCCACCGGCTTGGGCCGGGTGGATACCGCCGCCGTGGGGGCCGGCTCCGGCGCCCTTTGACTACTGGGGTCTCACCGTGATCCCGGTGTGGGATCCCTACTTCCAGCAGTGGGGATTCTGGGAGTTCGGAATCTGGGTCCCGCTACCGGGCCAATAAGGGTCCGATCACCACTGGACTCCCAGTGCCTGGCAGGTCGCCAGCGGGCCGCCGTAGGCGACGATGCTATCCGTCCACGCTGCCTCGTCGTACTTCGTTCCAGGACCGGGACGAACGCTGGCCACGAATAGCTGCATATCGTCGATGTAGCGCTGCAAGGTCCGGGTCAACAATCGCGGTGGATTCGCGTTCGCGTCCAACACCTGCTGCGTGCGTCGCGCCCAGTCCTGCGTGTCGGTGACGAATTTCGGCAGTGCGGCGTCCTGTTCGGGTGAGCCCGGCTCGCCCGTCCCGAGAAATGCATTGCTGCGATCGTCGTTCTCCTTCATCAGCGGTGCGATGCGCCTCGCACAATTTGCGATCGGCGTCGGTGGTCGGACCTTGCGGACTGGGAGATGCAGCGGGTGATGCTGCGGGTGGGGGTTCCCGCGTCAGCGCCAGGATTGCGACGATCAGCGCAGCGACGGCAAGCAAGACGGCAAGCACCACACCCGCCCCGAGAATTCTGCGTCTACTCTGCGGCAAGGGGCGACCGTATGGCCGCCCGAATCCAGTTTCTCCACCGTGTGTGCTCATGACCCCAGCCTAGAACGGACTGGTGCCCGCTGGTCACAGTACCGCATGCCGTGCCAGCACCGCATCGAGCCCATCGCATGCCGTGAACGTCAGATCGCGCCTGCCAGTGAATCGGCGATGCCGACGATCAACGGATTGTCGCGGTCACGGTGAGGTGTTGTGCTCAGCAGGCGCACGAAACCGACAGGCTCGGCAAAGCCCTTGAGCGCGACAGTCTCTCGGTCGCTTCGGCACGGCGGCAATCACTTCCCGCACCGCGGGATCGTCGGCGACGGCGCGCGACAGCACGATGTCGCCGCCCGTGCTCTGGCCCTGCAGGCGGGCGGCCATGTTGACGGTCGATCCGAAGTAGTCGAGGCGGTCGTTCAAGGTCACGACCACGCTGGGGCCGGCGTGGACGCCCACTTTGAGGACGAGGTCGCGGACTCCCTGTCCAGACGAGCCGATCTCCGAGCCTGCATGGCGAGCGCCGCGCGCACCGCCTGCGCCGGATCGCTGAACGAGGCCATCACCGCGTCGCCAATCGTCTTGACCACCGCGCCGTCATGGTCGCGCACGATCGCAGCCAGCAGCGCGAAATGCTCGCGCACGATGTTGTAGGCGGCGGCATCGCCCACACGTTCGTAGAGCGCCGTCGAGCCCTGCAGGTCGGTGAAGAGCAGCGCGACCTGGCTGACGCCCGCATCGTCGCCCGGCCGCAGGGTCGCCTCGGCGAACAGATCGCGGAAGGCCTGCAGCGAGATCACTTCGGGTGCCGTCAGCGCATCGCGCACCCAGGTGCGGTCCTCGATCAGGGCCGCGAGCTCGAAGCCCGCATCGTTCACGAACGCCACGCTTCCCGCCGTCGTCCGGCTGGTCCGTGGCGTTCAGCACTTCCACGCCCGACGCCGTGATGCGCAGACCGGGAAAGGCCCGACTCGTAGTCGACGTCGACGAACACGCCGGGATGGAGCGTGCGCAGACGATACGAGCCCGGCGGCAGATCGACGGTCACGTCTCGTCGTTCGCCCGGATGCAGCAACACCTGCACGGCGACGTGCGGCGTCGCCCATCGGGCCGGAGAGACAGAAGCCGCCGTCGGGCAGCGGCCGCACAGCGGGTGCCGGTGCAAAGGAGAGCTCGACGTTCTTCTCGAAGTCGCGGTCGTAGTCGATGTTGCACGAGGGACAATGCGCGCCGCGCGGCAACTCGGAGAGGGCGGCGACGCTGATCTTGGCACCGCGGCAGTTGGGGCAGAGCAGATCCCACTTCATCGTAGAAGCCCCGCCTTCACGCCGGCAAGGCAGGCCTCGATCGCCGTCCGCGGCGGCAACGCCGAGATCGCCCGCCAGCACCTTGGGTTTGAGATGGGCGAGATCGGCGGCCATGCCTCTGAAGCACGATGTCGGCGAGCCGCGCGCCGAGTCCGTTGCCGTACGGGCTGCGGTCGATCTCGCGGGCCAGCGCCTCGGCCCGCTCGCGCGCGCCGCGAGGGCAGTTCGGGCGGCGGCAGCTCAAACGGCGTCAGGCGCTCGCCCGCATCGTCCCCTCGTGCAAAGGCGACGGCCTCCAGGGTGCGCTTGCCAACCGCCTCGCCCGCCTGGGCCGCCAGCCGTGCGCCGAACGCGCGGCCGACCAGGCTCAAGCGGCTCCCATTCGAGTGCGTAGGTGACGTGCGAACCGCCTTTGCCGTCGGGCTCGAGATCGAAGACCGGGCCGAAGCGGCGGAAACGGGCCTTTCGTGAACACGCGCGACTGGCGGAAGTGCCGACCGGCGATCCACTCGTACGGCTTCTCCTCCCATTCGAGCGTGAAGCCCGCGGCCTTGCCCCTGCCCGCGGCGAAGGACCGTCCCGTTTGGTTGCGGCGTCTCGCTCGAGCGTGTAGGCGCGGCAGGCCCATCGCCTCGTTGAACCGGTTGGTATCCGCCAGCACCGGCCAGAGCCGATCCGGCGGCAGGTCGAATGTCCAGGTCCAGGTGCGACGCATCGGTTGGAACTGTAGGTCAGGGGGCGGGACCTCTACGTGCCGCGTTGCGGGATCAGTTCGCGAGCGGTGCTCGAGCAGCCGCATGCCGTGATACACCAGCAGCGCCGCGATCGAACCGAGCGCGATGCCGGTGAACGTCAAATCACCTGCCTGCCAAGTGAAGTCGGCGATGCCGATGATCAACGGGATGGCCGCGGTCATCTGATTCAGCGGCTTGGAGAAGTCGACGTCATTGGTCAGCCAGATCCGCACGCCCAGCACGCCGACCAGGCCGTACAGCACGATCGTCGCGCCGCCCAGCACGCCCGGCGGGATCGCCGAGATGGCCGCGCCCACCTTGGGGCACAGCGACAACGCGATGGCCACCGCGGCGGCGATCCAGTACGCGGCCGTCGAATACACCCGGGTGGCGGCCATCACGCCGATGTTCTCGGCGTAGGTGGTGGTCGCCGAGCCGCCGCCGAAGCCGGCCAACGTCGTCGCCACCCCGTCGGCGGCCAGCGCGCGGCCGATCATCGGGTCGACCTCGGTAGCGGTCATCTGGCCCACCGACTTGACGTGCCCGATGTTCTCGGCGACCAGCGCGATGACCGCGGGCAGGAACATCGGCAGCACCGCCACCGTGAACGTCGGGGTCTGGAACTCCGGCAGCCCCACCCACGGCGCCGCCGCTTATCGCCGACGTGTCGACGTCGCCGAGGATCAGCGCCAGCACATAGCCCGCGACGACGGCCAGGAAGATCGCCAGCCGGCCGATGATGCCGCGGAAGAACGCGAGCGTCGCGACCAGCAGCACCAGCGTGACGAGTCCGACCAGCGGGCCCTTCTCGAAATTCGACTTGGCGGCGGGCGCCAGGTTGAAACCGATCAGCGCGACGATCGCGCCCGTGACCACCGGCGGCAGCGTCACGATCGATCCAGTGGGTGCCGACCAGGTGCACGACTGCGCCGATGATGATCAGCACGACGCCGACCGCGACCAGACCGCCCAGCGCGCTGCCGGTTCCGTGCGAGGCCACGGCCGCCGTCACCGGCGCGATCACCGAGAAGCTCGAGCCCAGATAGCTCGGCAGCCGGTTGCCGGTGATCAGCAGGAACAACACCGTGCCGACGCCGGAGAACAGCAGGGTGGTGGCGGGCGGGAAGCCCGTCAGCACCGGCACCAGGAACGTGGCGCCGAACATCGCCACCACGTGCTGGGCGCCGATGCCGATGGTGCGGGCCCAGCTCGAGTCGCTCGTCGGGGGCGACGACGAAGTCGTCGTCGGACCGTGTCTCGACGTGCTTCCATGTGAGCGGGATCCACGGCATGTCGAACTGACACACCATCCGACCCAGGGCGCATGCTAACTGGCGGCGAGCCGTGGGAGGACGATCTGTCGCCGAGGCCGCTTGACGCAAGCCGACCGGGTCCGGGTCGCCGGGCGGGCGGTCCGGCATTGATCTGGTCGACGCCGAGTTCGGCAGCGGCGGTCGGTCGTGCGGAGGTACGTCGTCGACGTCGGTCGAGCGGGTTCCAGTCGAACAGGGCCGGCGGTCAAGCGGATGTCCGCCGCGGGATCGCGGCCTGCGGCTTCGCAATGCCGGTCGCAGCACGTCGATCTTGTGCGCGAGTTCGCTCGCGGTCGATGGCGTCGGCGCGTTCCACACGTCCGCATACTGGGCGACCAGCCGCAGTGTCTTCTTCTCGCCGCGCACCGCCGATCAGGATCGGCGGGCGCCGAGATCGGCTGCGGCTGGCAGATGCGTCTCGGCAATCGATAGTGCTTGCCGCTCGTACGGGCCGTCGTCGTCGCTCCACATCTGCGTCGCAGATCCTGCAGCGCTCTCTTCGAGCATCTCGAATCGCTCGCGACACGGGCGGGTAGCGGCACCGCCGAGGGCCCGGATGCTCGCGCTCGTACCAGGCCGCTCCGATGCCGAACACCAAACGGCCTCCCGACAACACGTCCAACGTGAGGCCGTCTTAGCCAGCACACCGGGATATCGGTGGTGACACCCGTGACTAGCGGGGCCAACGCGATGCGTTCTGTCTGATCAGCCAGGAATCCCAGCGCGTGTAGCCCTCGCAGAAACGGGTCCTGGCCCGCCCCATCTCCCTCCATCTGGAAGAGTGGTCGGCCGAGGGTGAACATCGTGGCGCCGCCTCTTCGGCGCGCACGGCCGCCTGCGACCGTCGGAGCCAGCGCGGTCGGGTGCCCCGGGTAAGAAGTCGATGTAGTGAACGCCCAATTCCGGTGCTAGAGTTATTCACCTTTCGCTAATCGGTGAGTCGTCGCAAGCAGCGCCAGCGCCTCGTTGATGACACTGGCGCTCACGCTCGGTAACGGTCCTGCATGGCACGGACCAACCGTTCGTCGCGCACCTTGCGGTCGCTGTTCCGCGTGCCTGCGGCAACCTGCGTGAGCGTCAGCGTGATGAGCTGACGGCGGCCGTCGTCGGGGGTCGGGTGCGCGCTGCGATCAGCCCGTGGCGGGTCAGCCGCGAAAGCGTGGTCGCCATGGACTGCGGGCGGACGCGTTCGGCCCCAGCGAGCTGACGGTGGTCGAGGCGGGGCCGTCTTGACGAGGCGGATCCAGCACCGCCGTCTGCGACGGGGTCAGGTCGTCGGTCGGTCGCCAACTCTCCAGCGAGCCGCCTGCCGCAACCTGCTGAACATGGCCCGCGCAGTTCGCGGGCGGCGACTCGACCGCTGACTCGCTGACCCGTGCCACAATGGACCAGTCTAGACTGTGTAGTTACAGCTAGTAAGATTCAACTGCCTAAAAGATTCATCGTCCGCCTGGCCCAGAACTTCTTCGTCTATGAACCGCTGGCCGGACGGCCCGGCGCACTTGACGACATAGGCAGCGGCGCCGAGTCGCCGCCACGGCGCCGCCAGCACCAGAACCGACGACACCGGCAGCAGAAATGCGAAAAGCACGACAGCCGACGAAGCCGATAGCGGGAATCACCTTACGGCCCAGTGTCAATGCCGAGGCGTTGGCGATCGCGTAGTACAGCAGCACCGCGAACGACGAGAAGCCGATCGCGCCTCGCACATCCACCACCGCCGCGACCGCGGCGACGACGACGCCGACCACGACCTCGGCGCGGTGCGGGCTCTTGAACCGCGGATGCACAGCGGCCAGCGCGTGCGGCAGATGCCGGTCGCGCGCCATCGCCAAGCGTGGTCCGGGAGACGCCGAGAATCAGAGCCAGCAGTGAGCCCAGCGCGGCCACCGCGGCACCCACCCGGACCACGGGTTCCAAGCCGGGAAGCCCGCCGCGCGCACCGCGTCAGCCAGCGGGGCGCTCGCCGAAGCCAGTGCGGCGCTGCCCAATTCGCTCAGCACGGCGATCGCGACCACCGCGTACACGACCAGCGTGATAGCGAGCGCGATCGGTATCGCACGCGGGATGGTGCGGGCCGGGTCGCGCACCTCCTCGCCCAGCGTCGCGATCCGGGCGTACCCCGCGAACGCGAAGAACAGCAACCCCGCGGCTTGCAGCACGCCGCGGACGCTGACGTCGTCGCCGAGCGCCAGCCGTGAACCGTCCACGTCGCCGAAGCCGAGGACGACGACGACCACCGCCGCGAGCACCGCCAGCACGAGCGCGACGATGATCCGGGTCAGCATCGCGGACTTGTGGATACCGGCGTAGTTCACCGCGGTCAGCGCGACCACGGCGGCCACCGCCACCGCGTGCGCCCAGTCCGGCCACACGTAGTAGCCGACCGTCAGCGCCATCGCCGCGCAGGACGCCGTCTTGCCGACGACGAAGCTCCACCCGGCGGTGTAGCCCCAGAACTCACCGAGACGCTCGCGCCCGTAGACGTAGGTGCCGCCGGACTGCGGATACAGCGCGGCCAGCCGGGCCGACGACGTTGCGTTGCAATAGGCGACCACGGCGGCGACGGCCAGCCCGATGAGCAGACCCGAGCCCGCGCGCCGCGGCCGCCGGGCCAAGCGCAACGAAGATGCCTGCGCCGACCATCGAGCCGAGCCCGATGGTCACGGCGTCGAATGTGCCGAGCCGCCGCTGCAGCGCAGGGCCGTCCGGCGTGCTCACGGCACGTGATGCTACGTCAGGCGGTGTCGTGATGTGGGACGAGAGATTCGCGGGCCGATGTGATCGCCGACGCGGCGGTGACCACGAGCAGCACCAGCCCGCTGATCGCGACGAGCGGAATCGGTCCACAGTCCGGCGCACGAGCAGCGCGGTCTCGCATTGCGTCGACGAAGTTGTGCTGGCCGACGGCGGCCGCCGCCTGGGTCAGATCGGTGGCGTATCCCGTCCCGCACTTGATCTGGAATCCCCATTGGTCATAGGCGTCGAGAAAGACCGGAAAATTCAGCGCTATGAGGCCGACAGCCGACGAGGACGCCGCAAACGATGCCGGTGTAGGCGAGGCGATGATGTCGCTGATTCAAGATGTTCCCCGTTCAGGTCATGCAGACGTCGGCGACGAGCAGCACCGGCCACGACACGATCGACCCGAGGTACGACACCACCAGGTCCACGCCGGCCATGTGCTGCAGAACCTATCGTCGCCTGAAACCCCAACAGTCGTCGCAGCGCGCCGAGCATGCTCACTATGTTAATGGCCATTCTTGCGCATGGCGAACACTTTCTCCTGATTTTCCAACCGAAGTGGGCCGCTATGTATGCGATGACATCCGTTATGGTGTTGGCCATGGCGCGCACCAGGCCTACCCGTGCCGTGAGGTGTCCGGCGTCGGCCGAAGGATCGCAAGGCGCAGATCGCCCGCGCGTCGGCCGAGGCGTTCAGCGCGCTCGGCTACTACGGCGTCAGCATGGAGACCATCGCGACGCGCGTGGGAATCTCCGCCGCCGCGCTGTATCGCCACTACTCGAGCAAGTACGAACTGTTTCGCGACGCGGTGCTCACCCTCGGGTCAGCAATTGGTCGACTGCACGGCATTCGCCGACGACGCTAGCCGGTGATCCCGAGCTGGCCGTGCGCCGGCTCGTCTCGGCGCTCATCGACACCGCGATGGCCAACCGCGAGTCGGGCGGGCTCTACCGCTGGGAGGGCCGCTACCTGCGGGGCGACGACCAGGCCACGCTGATCGCGCAGTTGCGCACCGTTCACCACCGGATCCAGCGGCCGCTCATGGCAATTCGGCCGGAGCTGACCTCGCGGCAGCGGTGGACGCTGTCGACGTCGGGGCTGTCCGTGATCGGCAGCATCGTCGATCATCGCGCCAAGCTGCCGGCCATCCAGGTGCGCGCGTCTGCTCGCCGACCTCGCCGACGCGGTGCTGGCCGCCGATCTGCCGGACGTCGCGGACGCCGTTGTCGAGAGCCCGTTCCGCCCACTCGCCACGGTCGCGGAGACGCCGAAATACGAAGCGCTGCTGAACGAATCGATGCGCCTTTTCAACCTCAAGGGCTACCGCGACACCAGCATGGACGACATCGCGACGGCCGTTGGCATGCCTGCGTCGGGCATCTACCGGTATTTCTCGGGGAAGAGCGACATCCTCGCGGCGGCGTTCCGGCGGGCGGCCGACCGGCTGTCGGCAGAGCTGTCGGCCATCGTGGGCACAGTGCCCGATCGCGAGGAAGCACTGACCGACGTCATCGATGCGTACGTGACGAGGTCGTTCGACCGGCCCGAACTGGACTACGTGTATTACACCGAGCGGCTCAACATGACACCGGGCGACCAGAAGATCCTGCGCAACCTGCAGCGAGCCACCGTCGAGTCGTGGGTGGACCTGGTGGTGTCCGTGCGGCCGGACTGGACGCCGGGACAGGCCGCGCTTCGCCGTCCACGCCGCGATGTCACTGGTGATCGACCTGGGCCGGTTGATGCGGTACGAGAATTCGGCGCCGACCCGTGCGGTCGTGGAACGGCTGGTGGACCTGACGCTTCTCGGTCGCTACCGGTTGCGCGCCGCGTTGCCCGCCAAGTAGGCCACGTAACCGATCGTCCCGACGATCGCCAGCGGACCGCGTCTGTCGCGCGGACTCAGGCCTAGCCCGAGCGCCGTTTCCGATGCCGCCGTTGATGTAGAGGTGCTGGCGACTGTTGCGCGGAAACGCCATGCTTGGTGATCCCGTCGAACAGCTGCGGGCTGGTGAAGTGGGACAGTCCGACGGCGGCGAGCGCCAGCCCGGCCAGCCTGGCGGCAGTCGAATGCTTCCGAGACCTGTTGACGGGCACAGATGATCCCTCTGCAGGTTTCTGCTCTTGCGTGCACAGGCTAATCACGCAATCTGGTAGTCGCTCAGCGGATACTGCGACGCCTCTTTGATCGCCGTTTTCGTCGACATCGGCCGCAGCAGCGTCGGCTCGCCCTGGGGATTGAAGTAGTAAGACCGCGACGTCGCACAATTGCCGATCGTCCACAGCGAATCGCCCAGCAATTCGGTCATCCGGTCCCGGTACTTCGTGTTGGCTTCCTCGGTCACCTCGAACGTGGTGGCGCCACGGCGCTTGAGCTCGCCGAACAACCGGTCCATGTGCCGCATCTGGTACTCCATCGTGTTGAAGAAGTTCAACCCGAGGAAAGCGAACGGGCTGGCCAGGCTGAGGTAGTTCGGGAAGTACGGCATCGTCACACCCTGGTAGGCCTGGAATCTGGGTTTCGCGCCACCACTTTCCGAGGTTGCGGCCCTCGCGGCCGATCACCTCGATGGCCGGGAAGTTGGCCTCCCACAGGTCGAACCCGGTGGCCAGTACCAGGTGTCGATGACGGTCTTGGAGCCGTCGGCGTTGACGATGCCGTCGGCCTCGATGCGCTCGATGCCGTCGGTCTGCAGATGCACGTGCGGCTTGGTGAATGCGCGGTAGTAGCCGTTGGAGAATGTCGGCCGCTTGCAGCCGAAGTCGTAGTCGGGCGTCAGCCTGCGGCGCAGCTCCTTGTCGCGGATCGACGCGAAGCGGTGCATCTTCGACAGGTCTGCCGCGGCGATGTTGAGCCGGCGGAAGTACCGGTGGTGAATGACCGCGGTGTTGATCATGAACTCGTAGATCGAATCGGTCAGCCAGCGGATGGCGCGCTGCGTCAAGGGATCCGGGCGAACAGCCGCTTGGCTCGCTCGCCGAAGCGCAGGTCGATCTTGGGCACCACCCAGATCGGGGTGCGCTGGTAGACGGTGAGGTCGGCGACCTTCTTGGCCAGTTCGGGAATGAGCTGGACGCGCGGTGGCGCCGGTGCCGATGACAGCCACCTGCGGCCCGTCGAGCGGATACTCGTCGTCCCAGGCGGTGGTGTGGATGACCTTGCCCGCAGAAGTCGGCGACGCCGGGGATGTCGGGCACCTTCGGCTGGGACAGGAAAGCCGGTCGCGGTGATCAGGAACCGCGCGGACAGCGTCTCACCGTCGGCCAGCGCGACCCGCCAGACGCTCGGCATCCTCGTCCCAGCGGGCGCCCTCGACGACGGTGTTGAACCGCATGTGCCTGCGCACGTCGAACTTGTCGGCGACGTCGTCGGCGTACTGCTTGATCTCCGGTGCCGGCGTAGAACAGCCGCGACCAGTTCGGGTTCGGCTCGAAGAAGTAGGAGTAGCGTGGTGGTCGGGACGTCGACGGCCGAGGCCGGGGTAGCGGTTGACGTGCCAGGTCCCGCCGAGGTCGTCCTCGCGGTCGAGGATCACGAAGTTGTCGTAGCCCAGCCGCTTGAGCTGGATGGCGGCGCCTATTCCGCCGAAACCGGCCCCACGATGACCGCGTCGTAAAGCTCCGAAGTCATGCGCAGACGGTACCTCAGGTACCGGAAACCTTTGATGACCGGCTCAGCCCCTTGAGCGATCCCGTCCGCGGCGGGTCCAGGGTGGCGATGCAGGTCACCGCCCTGTCGCCCTGCTCCCACGTTTCGGTCGGTCGGGTACAGCACGTACAGCTGGACCGAGTCGTCGGTGATCGCGCGGGTGCATAGGAGGCCAGTTCAGGCTCGCACTTGTTCTGGTACGTGCCTCGATCGCCGGCTGCCCGGGATAGTCGCCCGTCGGGCATCATCAGCACCGCGAAGACCTCTCCGGCATGCGCTTCGTCGCAGCCGACGGTGTCGACGGTCAACACCCGAGTGCTGCCCGGAATCTCCTTGAGACAGTCGCCGACCTTGACATCCGTCGCGGTGACCGTGCCCTTGCCGATCGATCGAAGTGAAGATGATAGCCACGGCGGCGGCACCCAGCACCCAGAGCCCGGAGAGCACCAGCCCGGCGATCGCCAGACCCGCGCCCGCCCTGGCCCTGCTTGGCCTCAGTTCAGCCCGACGATGCCGCAGATCACGCTGATCAGGCACGCCGCCGAGGACGCCGAAGATCAGCGAGACGACCGCCCACCAGTTGGTCGGCGGCGCGAGGCGGCGGCGGTAGTAGCCGGGCGGGGGCGCCTGATAGGGCATCGGAGGGGCGGTGGCGGGGGATAGTGGGCGCTGTGGGGGCCGGCGGTGGTGGTAGGCCGACGGTGGCTGGCCGTGCGGTTTGCTGCACCGTATGGCGGCGTGGCATAGCCCGGCGGTATGGTCACCTGCCGACAGTAACGTCAGTCACGCAGCGATGACCACCGCGCGTGCGTGCGACATCGCGACGCAAACGACCGGACCGGTTCGCCGGTTTGCCCAGCCGCTCGTGCCGTACGGGTATGCCAACGCAACGCGAAACACCGGTCCTTCCGGCGAGTTCGGGGCGTAGTCGAAGAACGAGGGTCCGCAGTCGTCACCGCGGGCCATCGCAGGGTTGATCACCGGGATAGGCGCACCTCCGGCTGCGTCAGGACCGCGAACACCTCGCCGTAGTGCGGCCGGTCGCAGCGCACCCGCTTCACCCACGTGGGAGCCCGCCCTCGTGCGGCATCCTTGATGCAGTCGCCGGTGTTGAGGTCGGCGGCCTGCACCGACTTTGCCTTGGGCGGAGATCCCGTAGGCGATGACCGCGGTGATGACCGCGATCCACGCGGTCGAGATGACGAGTGCGGCGATGGCCGAACCCGCGCCCGCGTTGGTGGCGCCCCTTGATCTGGACCAACGCCACGATCGCGAAGATCACGCTGAGGATGGTGCCGCCGAGGATGCCGACGACGAACGCGGCGATGGCCCAGCCGTTGGTGCCGCCCGGCCAGCTTTGGATCGGGCGGCGACGAAGTCACGGCAGCAACCGTAGCGCCGCGTCGACAGCCAGCGCGGGAACATCGAGTTTCTTGGAGCCCAGATCGTGGCGGGCGCCGGTGACCTCAACGATCTCGGTAGGGGCGGCGATCAGCGCGGCGGCGGGGCGCAGTTCGTCGATCGTGCCGAATGGATCCGCGCGTGCCGTGGGTGAACACCGTCGGCGCGGTGATCCGGGGCAGGTGATCGGTGCGCGCCCGCTCGGGCTTACCTGGCGGGTGCAGCGGATAGGAGAAGAGGGTCAGCACATCGACGGTGGCTGCCCCGTCGGCGACCACCATCGACGTCATCCGACCACCATACGAATGGCCGCCCGCGATGACCGGGCCTGTGGTCAGCGTGTGCGGGCCAGCTCGATGGCCTCCGCGACGACGCCGGCCTGGTCGCTCGCGGCGGACCCGGACGGGCGGCCCCTTGGGACGACGCCGCCGGTACGGCAGGTTGTACCGGACGGCGAGCCAGCCGCGGCCGGCCCACTCGTCGCAGATCTTGATCAACAGCGGCGATTCGCGGCTGCCGCCCGCACCGTGCGTCAGCACGATCGCGCCCTTCGGCCTGTGCGCTTCGGTTCGTGTGCGACGCCCGCGATCTGATCGAGGTTCACGACTCCAGTCTGAACAACGCCGACACCGGGCCGTGACCGTGCCCCAACGGGTAGGCGGCGCGGAGACATTCGGTGACCCAGCGTTTCCCGAACGCGACCGCGTCGGGCACGGTGTATCCATGAGCGAGCGCGCCGGCGACGGCGGCGGCCAGCGTATCGCCTGCACCGTGGTCGTTGCCGGTGTCGATGCGGGTGGCGTCGAACTCGTGGAAATCCAGTGCCGTCGAACAGCAGGTCGCGCGGCCGTGCGACGACGATGCGCAGGTGTCCGCCCTTGACCAGCGCCCACTTCGGGCCGAGTGCGTGTAGGGCCCGGGCCGCCTCACGTTGACTGGATGAATCGACGACCTCGATATCCACCAGCAGGCGGACCTCGTCGAGATTGGGCGTCACCAATGTCGCGAGTGAAAGAGCTGGTTCCTAAGAGAATTTAGTGCGCTGGGATGCAGCAGGGGGTCGCCGTGCATTGACGCGCATACCTGGATCGACCACCAGCGGCACCGTGCCTGCCAGGCCCTAGTGCCCGCCAGGTGTCGGCGATGGTTTCGATGATCGCCGACGACGCCAACATGCCGGTCTTGGCGGCCTGCACACCGATGTCCGAGGCCACCGCCTCGATCTGCCCCGCGATCACGTCGAGGGGAATCTCGTGAAAACCCTTGACGCCGACCGAGTTCTGCACCGTCACCGCCGTGACGGCGACGAGGCCGGCAAGCCGAGCAGCGCAAAGGTACGGAGGTCGGCTTGATGCCCGCACCACCGCCGGAGTCCGATCCGGCGTGATCGGTCATCACCCGTAGTGGCGTTTCCGCCCGGTGGCGCTTAATGGGAGAAAAGACATGGCCCTCTGTTCTTCGCGCAAGCGCTCATCACTACGCCAAGGGTAGGTAGATCTGGTTCCCGTGGTCGGCGAATTCCTAGACTTCTCGGCCATCGCGTCGCGAATGTCCTGCGTGATGCGCATCGAGCAGAACTTCGGCCCGCACATCGAGCAGAAGTGCGCCGTCTTGGCCGGCTCGGCGGGCAGCGTCTCGTCGTGGAATTCGCGCGCCGTGTCGGGATCGAGCGACAGCGCGAACTGGTCGTGCCAGCGAAACTCGAACCGCGCCTTCGACAGTGCGTCGTCGCGCTCCTGCGCGCGGGGTGGCCCTTGGCCAGATCGGCGGCGTGGGCGGCGATCTTGTAGGCGATCACGCCGTCCTTGACGTCCTTGCGGTCCGGCAGGCCCGAGGTGCTCCTTGGGCGTGACGTAGCACAGCATCGCGGTGCCGGCCTGCGCGATGATCGCCGCGCCGATCGCACTGGTGATGTGGTCGTAGCCGGGGCGATGTCGGTGGCCAGCGGGCCCGAGCGTGTAGAACGGGCGCCTCCTCGCACAGCTCCTCTTCGAGTCGCACGTTCTCGACGATCTTGTGCATCGGGATGTGGCCCGGGCCCTCGATCATCACTCTGCACGCCATGGGCTTTGGCGATCTTGGTGAGCTCGCCGAGCGTGCGCAGCTCGGCGAACTGCGCTTCGTCGTTGGCGTCGGCGATCGATCCCGGGCGCAGCCCGTCGCCCAACGAGAACGTGACGTCGTAGCGGGCGAGGATCTCGCACAGCTCCTCGAAGTTCGTGTAGAGGAACGACTCGGTGTGGTGGGCCAGGCACCAGGCTGCCATGATCGAGCCGCCCCTGCTGACGATGCCGGTGACCCGCTTGACCGTGAGCGGGATGTAGCGCAGCAGCACGCCGGCGTGCACGGTCATGTAGTCCACGCCCTGCTCGCACTGCTCAATCACGGTGTCGCGGTAGACCTCCCAGCGTCAGCTCGGTGGCGGTCGCCGTTGACCTTCTCCAGCGCCTGGTAGATCGGCACCGTGCCGACCGGCACCGGCGAATTGCGCAGCATCCACTCGCGCGTCTCGTGGATGTTGCGGCCGGTCGACAGGTCCATGATGGTGTCGGCGCCCCAGCGGGTCGGCCCAGACCATCTTTGTCGACCTCCTCGGCGATGGAGCTCGTGACGCGCCGAATTGCCGATGTTGGCATTGACTTTCACCGCGAAGCGCCTTGCCGATGATCATCGGCTCGCTCTCCGGGTGGTTGTGGTTGGCCGGGATCACCGCGCGGCCGCGGGCCACTTCGTCGCGCACCAGTTCGGCGGGCACGCCTTCGCGCGCGGCGACGAACGCCATCTCCGCGGTGACCTCACCCGGCCCGCGCCCGCTGCAGCTGCGTGCCCCTGTCGCGAACGACACCAGGCCGCGCCAGCAAGGCCGGCGATGCAGATCGATCGACCGCGTGCGGATCGGTGTACGGGCCCGACGTGTCGTACAGGTCGAGGTGCTCGCCGTTGGACAGGTTCACCTGGCGGAATGGCACCCGCGCGCCCCCACCCCTCGAGGTCCCGGTAGTACTTGGCGGCTGCCCGCGATCGGGCCGGTGGTCACGGAGACAGGATCGGACAACTTCAGACATCGACCATTTCGGGCATCTCCTACGCCGGCATTACCCGGTCAGGTTCGTACGGTCGACAGCCCCAGCTGTCCTCTCAGCGCACTGGGTGTGCGCTCCCGTGTGTGGACAGTATGCCAGGCTAGCGCAGGCCTCGAGCGTCTGCCGGCACCGGGGAGAATAGGAATTGCTCGCCACGTGGCTTTGTATAGCTAATATATGTGTTTTGCGCGCACAGGGTGATGCGCGGTTGACGTGCGGGATACGATAGCGAAGAAGAACTGATGACGACTGAGATCGAGATGACGAAACCCCGGTTGTGGCGGATCGCGGACGCCGGCACTTGCCGAGACCGCCCGCCGCCGGCGGAGCGGATGGATCCACGACCACCCCTTCTACAAGTGGATCGTGCTGTCCAACACCACCCTGGGCACGCTGTTGGCCACCATCAACGCGTCGATCGTGCTGATCTCGCTGCCCGCCATCTTCCGCGGCATCGGCCTGAACCCGCTGGCGCCCGGCAACGTCAGCTACCTGCTGTGGATGCTGATGGGCTACCTGGTGGTGACGCGCGGTGCTGGTCGTGCCGTTCGGCCGCCTCGGCGACATGTTCGGCCGGGTCCGCATCTACAACCTCGGCTTCGTCGATCTTCACGATCGCCGCGATCGCGCTGTCGTTCGACCCGTTCCACCTCGGCGGTGGCGCGCTGTGGCTGATCGGCTGGCGCGTCGTCCAGGGCGTCGGCGGCGCGATGCTGATGGCGTCGTCGTCGGCGATCCTGACCGACGCGTTCCCGGCCAGCCAGCGCGGCATGGCGCTCGGGGTCAACCATGGTGGCCGCCGTCGCGGGATCGTTCCTCGGTCTGCTGATCGGCGGCTTGCTGTCCGAGTGGGACTGGCGGGCCATCTTCTGGGTCGGCGTGCCGATCGGCATCCTCGGCACCATCTGGAGCTTCCGGTCGCTGCAAGGAGCTCGGCGTCCGTACGCCCGGCCGACTCGACTGGGCCGGCACACTGTGCCTTCGGCGTCGGGCCTTGACGCGTGCTGCTGAGCGGCGATCACGCTACGGCATCCAGCCCTACGGCGACTCGACCACCGGTTGGACCAACCCGTGGGTGCTCGGGTCGATCGCCTTCGGGCTGCTGTCGCTGCTGGTCGCGTTCTGCTTCATCGAACTGCGCGTCGACCCGCCCGATGGTCGACATCCGGCTGTTCCGGTCCGCGTCGTTCGGCATGGGCAACCTGGCCGGGCTGATGTCCTCGATGCGGCCGCGGCGGCCTGCAGTTCATGCTGCATCATCTGGCTGCAGGGCATCTGGCTGCCGTTGCACGGCTACAGCTTCGAGTCCACGCCGCTGTGGGCGGGCATCTACATGCTGCCGATGACCGTCGGCTTCCTGGCTGGCAGGCCCGCTGTCGGGCACGCTGTCCGACCGCTTCGGCGCCCGGCCGTTCACCGTCGGCGGGATGCTGCTGATGGCGGTGACATTCGTTGCGCTGGTGCTGATTCCGGTGGACTTCAACTACCGGGTGTTCGCCGTGCTGGTGTTCCTCAACGGCCTGGGCGGCGGCATCTTCACCGGCGCCCAACACCGCGGCGATCATGTCGAGCGTGCCGGCCGCCCAGCGCGGCGCCGCGTCGGGTGTGCGTGAGCGACGTTCTTCAACGCCGGCATCGTCGCTGTCGATCGGCATCTTCTTCTCGCTGATGATCATCGGCCTGGCCCACACGCTGCCCGTCCGCGATGAGCAGCGGACTGCAGGCAGCAGGGCGTACCGGCGATCGGTCGCGCACGACGTGGCCAACCTGCCGCCGGTCGGCAGCCTGTTCGCGGCGTTCCTGGGCTACAACCCGATCGCCGAGCTGCTGGCACCCTCGGGCGCGCTGCAGCACGCCGGGCGTCAACGCCGACGTGCTGACCGGAAGACGTTCTTCCCGCAGCTGATCACCGAGCCGTTCCACACCGGGCTGGTCGTGGTGTTCATCGCCGCCGCGGTGATGATGGTGATCGGCGCTGATCGCGTCGATCTTCAACCCGGCCGCTACGCCGACGCGCCGGGCGCCGACAACGAGGCGTAGGCGTCGACTCATGCGGCCGCCGAGCGTGACGGCGGACTAGCGCAGAAGAGCGCCGCGGAGGAAGTACTTCTCCAGCTCGCGAATGATGACGGTGCCTACCGGTAACTTGGCCGCGATCTCCAGGTTCTCGTCGGCAACCTCGTCGGCCAGCATTTGCGCGTAATGGTTACGCCACTTGCGGTCGGCGATCTCCTCTGTTTACGCGCTCGATTGATCCGCCGTAATGCTCGGCGTTGACTGAGCGCTGGTCTCGAATCTTGCTGCGGGCGCGGGCAATCCGCTGACCTTCTCGCGGGACCGGCTGCGCTTGCGGGGTTGGGTGCGATACGGGCCGGTCACATCACCGGGGCAGCTCGCCCGCCGGGTGTGGTGCGATAGATGCGTCCCGTCGGCGAGGTCCAGATGATGGCGTTTGCCCGCGCGATCGGCTGAGATACAGGTTGGGCGCCTGAGTAGCGCGTGCCTGCCTTGAGAGGTGCGTCACACATAGACAGGATCTCTATTAGGACCTGATTGTTAGGGACTGTATGAACCCGCGACCAACGGGCGTACGCCAAGGGCGGCGCCATCCACGACGTGAAGATTCCGAGGAACCGATGAGCGAATCGATGCTCGACCCAGGCACGATCCCCTGCTCACCCAGCCTGCCCCGCACGAGAGAGTGGGCATCCTGCGCACCGGGCCGGTTGGACCAGCAGGCGGCTGATAGCTGTTCAGGTTCCCGAGATCGCGCGCTTGCGGGAGATGGCCCAGGCGATACAGCAGAAGGGGTGGCCTACAAGGCAGGCCTGCCGATGCACGACGCCAACCTCCCGAAAGGGCGAAGTGAAGGAATTACCCGCTGATATTGCCGAGAAGGTGGCGTGGCTGGCGCCTGGGTAGTAACGATGGCCCAGCAGCTCGTGAGCACGGCGTGCTGCGGTTGGGAGGATTGACGAGCGCGCCGGTTCAACGCGTCGCCACGCCGACGTGGTACTGGCCGAGCCCCACCGCAATCGGCCTGGGATACAGGTGGGCGGACAACGGCCCCAGGCAGCACACGGGCTTGTCCATTTCCTCAGCTGTCCACGTGATTCTGAGGTGCCCACGAAACGGTCCGCGTCATGAAATACAGGGCGCGCAGGCCATTCAGTGCTCCATCCACGCGCTTCGCCCGGCCGACCTCGATCGAAGGTCTGGCGAACTGGATCCTGAACACTGGTCGGGGGTCATTGGCCGCCTGCCGGGTGCGAGCGTTAAATACCCGCGCCTGAAAACGCGGATGGTCGATCGCCTGAAATGGTGATCCTTCGACGACTTGGACCGCTGTTTGCTGTTGCTTGCTGCAGCGGCGGGGGCGATCACGACTCGTGCCGACCGTGTTGTCTGCCGACACCTCGAAACCCGCTGTCCAAATTCGTGGGCGCTCCTCCACTGTGTCAACGGAGTGGTCCCCGTCAACCCCTATATCGTCCATTGCAGCCTTCCCCCTCGGGGTCCACGGATCCGTGGCCAAAGAAGCTCCCGGGATGCGGGAGCACCATCAGTCGCCTGCAGAGGCCATCCCGGATGCATCTCAAAGCATGTGCGTTGAACTACCCGGGCCAAACATGGGGACCGTTCACCCCCATAACGTCTGAGGGCCGCGCGGCGAACAACGTCTCAGCGGACGACGAGATGACACAGGGGCTTGATAGATCCGAAAAGCCGACGACGCATCGCAACGAGTTATCCACAGGAACTAGGACAGTTCCACCAGCACCGGCGCGTGGTCGCTCCGGTGCCTTGCCTTTGCGCTCCTCGCGCACGATCTCGGCGTGCGTGACGCGCTGGCCAGCGGCCGTGAGCCGAGGATGAAGTCGATACGCATGCCCGCGGTTCTTCGGAAACGCGCAGCTGCGTGTAATCCCAGTAGGTGTACACCAGCGGGCCCCGGCGTGAAAGGCCGCACCACATCGGCGAATTGAGCGTCGACGATCCGCGTTGAACGCCGCGCGTTCCGGGTGGTGTGACGTGCGTGCTGTTCGCGTAAGAACTCGGCGCTCCAGACGTCCTCGTCGGTGGGCGCGATGTTCCAGTCGCCGACGAGCGCGATCTGCGCGGACGGGTCGTCGGTCAGCCAGCCCGTGCGCCGTGTCACGACAGCGCGGCAAGCCATTCCAGCTTGTAGTCGTAGTGCGGTGAGTCCGACGAGTGCGGCCGTTGGGCACGTACAGGCTCCATACCCGCACGCCGTGCACATGTCGCGCCGAGCGCCCGTGCCTCCGCCGCGGCTTCCACGTCCGGCTTGTCGCTCCACGTCGGCTGGCCGTCGAAGCCCACCTGGACGTCGTCGAGGCCGACTCGCGACGCGATCGCCACGCCGTTCCACTGGTTGAACCCGCAGTGCACGACGTCGTAGCCGAGCGCGACGAACGGCATGCGTGGGGAACTGGTCGTCGGAGCACTTGGTCTCCTGCATGGCCAGCACGTCGACGTCGGCGCGCTCCAGCCAGTCGGTGACCCGGTCAACGCGGGCGCGGATCGAGTTGCACGTTCCACGTGGCCAGCCGCATGACCTACAGGCTACGGGCGTCGACGTACCGCGACGCGGTGGTGAACGGCGAAGCCCATCGACTCGTACAGCCTTGTAGCTGCGGTGTTGTCGGCGAGCACCTGCACGTAGGCGCGCGTCGCACCGCGTTCGCCACCCCAGGCCAACAGCGCCGCGCACAGTTCGCGCGCCGGGCCGCGACGCCGCGCCGCCTCGACAACGTGCAGACCGCCGACAGGCCCACCCAGCGCGTGCCGTCGGGCGCCGCGGTGACGGCTGCCCGTCCAACAGCGGCGCCCGCGAACATCGCGAACGCCACCTCGCCGTCGATGACCGCGGTCAACACGTCGACCGGCACCTCGCGCCGGTACAGGCGCAGCCATTCGTCGTCCGGCCGGGCGCGATCGCCACCGCACGATCGGGCTCGCCGCGACGTGCAGATCGCCTGTCATGACCAGGGTTTCGGCGTCGGTCGGCACTCCGGGCGGGACGCGGAACAACCGGTCCGGCACGGCCGCCAGCGGGCGCCACCGCGCGGGCCGCGTACCAGTCGACTGAGCGCGTCACGTCTGCTGCCCGTCGAAACATCGAGCGGAACAGCTGAATTCGCGCGCCGGGTGCTGCCGCGGCCGAAGCGCAGCAGCCAGCCACCGAGCCGCTGCTGCTCGACGCCAGGCCATGCCAGCGCCGCCGCGTGCTCGAGGTTGCGAATGTCGCCGGTCCGCACCGGCGCCGCGGCAAGGGCTTTGATCGCGACCACGTCGTCGGCGGCGATCGTCCACCACGTCACCGCGTTTGGTGCGCACCGCGCAGCGTCGGGCCGACGGCCTCCAGCAGTGGCCGATCACGTCGGTCAGCGGCGGCACCGATCCGGCCGGCAACCGGTACCGCACCACGACGCGAGCGCCGACGTCGGGCACGAGCTAGTGACCGAACGGATCGGGATCCTTGCCGGGCGTCCAGCGTCAGCCCCGGCACGCCCCAGCCGTGCGACTTCACCGCCCGCTTGCGCTGCGCGCGTGCCGGCCAACCAGCCTGTCCAGATACAGGAAGCCGTCCAGATGGCCCGTCTCGTGCTGCAGCATCCGCGCGAACAGGTCGGTGCCCTCGATCGTGATCGGGGTGCCGTCGGCGTCCAAGCCGGTAACCCGCGCCCAGTCCGGCCCGGCCGGTCGGGAACGATTCGCCGGGAACCGACAGGCAGCCCTCGTCGTCGTTGTCCGGGTCCGGCATGGTCTCAGGCACCTCGGACGTCTCGAGCACCGGATTGACGACGACGCCGCGGCGACGCGTGGTGCGGCCGCGCTCGTCGGCGCAGTCGTAGACGAACACCCGCTTGGAGACGCCGATCTGGTTCGCGGCCAGTCCTACCCCGTTGGCGGCGTCCATCGTGTCGTACAGGTCCTTGATCAAGTCCGCGAGATCGGCCGGCAGCGAACCGTCGTCGGCGACGGGCACCGGCTCGGTCACGGTGTGCAGGACGGGATCTCCACGATGCGGATGGGTACGACGGCCACGCGGTAGAGCTTAAGTCGGCAATCCTTATCACCCGACTCGCGGGCGTGGGTAACGCCTCAGCTTCCAAACCCGTGGTTGAATGTTCGCCGAACCCGCAGTGTCGTCATTTCGAGTGTGCGGAAGGGTCCAGGAGCGATATGGACGGCGCGATCGCGCGGACTGAGCAATCCGGGGACGACTCTGATCTCACCGACGGGCTGACTCGGCGCGAGCACGACATCTTGGCGTTCGAGCGCCAGTGGTGGAAGTACGCCGGCTCCAAGGAAGACGCCATCAAGGAACTCTTCTCGAATGTCGGCCACCCGCTACTACCAGGTGCTCAACGCGCTGGTGGACCGCGCCGGAGGCGCTGGTGGCCGACCCGATGCTGGTCAAGCGGCTGCGCCGGCTGCGGGCCAGTCGGCAGAAGGCCCGGGCGGCGCGTCGGCTGGGCTTCGACGTCACCTGAGGTTTTCGGGCCGCGCAGGGCCCTCTCGATACAGTGGGCGGTAATGAACCAGCGAAACTCCTCCGGGCTGCCTCTGCGCGCGATGGTGATGGTGTTGCTGTTCCTGGGCGTGGTGTTTCTGCTGGTCGGGTTCCAGGCGATGGGCTCAGGCGACTCTGACGGCGACCAGTCGTCGTCGATCGCCACCACCACCATCAGCGCCACGAGTCCGGCAACGCCGTCCCCGTCCCCGGCGCCGGCCAAGGCCGACGTGCGTGTCTACAACATCTCGTCGACCGAAGGCGCCGCCGAAAGCACCGCCAACCGGCTGCGGGAAGCCGGCTGGAACGTCACCGAGACCGGCGACCTGAGCCTGCCGGAGGTCACGGCCACCACGGTGTTCTTCAGTGACGCGCCGGGCGAGCGCGAGGCCGCCGACGAGGTGGGCAAGCTGCTCGAGGCGCCGGTGCAGCCGCGGGTCCCCGAGCTGACCGAGCAACCGCCGGGCGTGGTCGTGGCGGTCACCGGCTAGGCTCTTGCGCATGCTGAAGACCGTCGCTGCTGCTGCCTTCTTCGCCGTTCCCGTCGTCGCCTTGAGCGCGTGCAGCCCGAACGAACCCGTCGCCAACCTCACCCGGCACCACGCCGTCGGTCTGGACCGGCTCGCCGTCACCTTCCGCGTCGCCCGGTGAGGGCGAGGGTGGACACGGCGCGGGCCAGAGCAGCCAGCGGCGGGAAGCTCACCGCCCAGCTGAAACTGGCCGACGGCACCACGGTGGCGACTGCCGACATCGAATTCGCGGGCGGCTTCGCCACCGTCACGGTCGAGACGACCGCACCGGGCGAGCTGACGCCGGGCTTCCACGGTCTGCACATCCACTCGGTCGGTAAGTGCGAAGCCAACTCCGTCGCCCCGACCGGTGGCGCGCCCGGTGACTTCAATTCCGCGGGTGGACATTTCCAGAAGGCCGGCCACACCAGCCATCCCGCAAGCGGCGACCTGACGTCGCTGCAGGTCCGCCAGGACGGCACCGCGAAGCTGGTGACGACGACCGACGCGTTCACCGCCGAGGATCTGCTCGGCGGCGCCAAGACCGCGATCATCATCCACGAGAAGGCGGACAACTTCGCCCAACATCCCGCCGGAGCGCTACCAGCAGATCAACGGCGACCCGCCGCCGGACGAAACCACCTTGGCCACCGGCGACGCCGGAAAGCGCGTGGCGTGCGGTGTTATCGGCACCGGCTAGCAGCCACATAGACTTCGCCGGCTCGCCCCGGCCGACCGTCGGCGTCGAGTGGGAGTTCGCGCTCGTCGACGCCGAAACCCGCGACGTGAGCAACGAGGCCGCCGAGGTGATCGAGGAACTCGGCGAGAACAACCCGCGTGTGCACAAGGAACTGCTGCGCAACACCGTCGAGATCGTCACCGGCATCTGCGATTCCGTGCCGCAGGCGATGGACGATCTGCGGTCGACACTGGTGACCGCGCGCAAGATCGTCCGCGACCGCGGGATGGAGCTGTTCTGCGCCGGCACGCATCCGTTCGCGAAATGGTCGCCGCAGAGAGCCTCGACCGACGCGCCGCGCTATGCCGAGCTGATCAAGCGCACCCAGTGGTGGGGCCGCCAGATGCTGATCTGGGGTGTGCATGTGCACGTGGGCATCTCGTCGGCGCACAAGGTGATGGCGATCAACACGTCGTTGCTCAACCACTATCCGCACCTGCTGGCGCTGTCCGCGTCCGTCACCGTTCTGGGACGGCGAGGACACCGGCTACGCCTCCAACCGCGCGATGATGTTCCAGCAGCTGCCGACGGCCGGGCTGCCGTTCCACTTCCAGACCTGGGCGGAGTGGGAAGGGCTTCGTCTACGACCAGAAGAAGACCGGCATCATCGACCACATGAACGAAATCCGTTGGGATATCCGGCCTTCGCCGCATCTGGGCACGGTCGAGGTGCGGATCTTCGACGGCGTTTCCAACATTCGCGAGCTCAGCGCGCTTGTCGCGCTGACCCATTGCCTGATCGTCGACCTGGACCGCCGCCTCGATGCCGGCGAGCGGCTTGCCGACCATGCCGCCGTGGCATGTGCAGGAAAACAAGTGGCGCGCAGCGCGTTACGGCCTGGACGCGGTCATCATCCTGGACGCCGACAGCAACGAGCGGCTGGTGACCGAGGATCTCGACGACCTGCTGAACCGGCTCGAGCCGGTGGCCAAGTCGCTGAACTGCGCCGACGAACTGGCCCGGGTCTCCGACATCTACCGGTCGGGCGCGTCCTACCAACGCCAGCGCAGGGTCGCCGAGAGAAAACGACGGCGACCTGCGTGCGGTGGTCGACGCGCTGGTCGCCGAGTTGGACATCTAGGCGTGCCGTCACGCCGATGTTCCCGCTGGAGGTGGCGATGCTGCCCGGCGAGGAGCTGCCGCTGCGGATCTTCGAGCCGCGCTATGCGGCGTTGGTTGCGACTGCCTGCGCTCGCAGCCGATGACGACCCGGCGTTCGGCGTGGTGTTGATCGCGGCGGGCCGCGAGGTCGGCGGCGGGGACACGCGTAGCGACGTCGGCGCGCTGGCCCACATCACCGAGTGCGCCGATTTCGGTGACGGGCGCTACCGGCTGCGATGCGTGATGGCTGAGCGGATCCGGGTGCTCGAGTGGCACCCCGACGATCCCTATCCGCGGGCGGCGGTGGAGGTCTGGCCCGACGAGCCCGGCGCGGCCGTCGACGTCGACGCGATCCGTGATGTCGAGGACCGGATGGTCGCGTTGTTCGAGCGGATCGCCACGCGCACGCGGCGCACGAGGTGAACCCGCGCGACATCGTCGCGAGGCGCCGACGCGTCGGGTGACCCCGCAATGTGGTTGTACGCGTTGGCTTCCCGGGTCCCGATGGGGTCAGGCCGACCGGTATGCGGTGCTGTCGGCGCCCACCGTCGCCGCACGGGTGGCGGCGCTGAGCGGAGGCCGTCGAGACCGTCGACGGCGATGGTTGAGTTTCAGCTGTCGGATGGTTAATGCGGGCGTTGATACACGACTGCCTACCGGACAAGACGCACCACGACGAGGCCGAGGAAGGTATAGGAACCGTCCTCGTTCCGGTAGTGGCTCGGCGTTCGCCATGATCGCCGCTCGGGTGGCCGTCTGTTCGTCCTCGGCAGCGCGTTGATCACCTGCGCCAGCGCGCCGGCCAGGCGGACGAGAAAGTCCCACAGGTCGTCGAAGTCCTGGAAGGGAAGTCGAGGGCGACTTCCTCCAACTCGGGCTCACCGGAAACCGGCCTCCGTGGACAAGCTCGGTTATGCGGGTCGGCTCCGCCAATGCAAGATCCCCGGCGCTCCCCACCGCGGCGTCGGCATGTGACCCAGTTTCACGAGGGGTTATCCCGGGCACGGCCGCCCACGGGTTGGCGTCGGCGGCCCTCCAGACCGCGAAGGCCAACGCGTGCGCAGCACTCGCCGTGTCTCCATTAGTGCCACCGCAGGTTGGCCATGAGCCTGTAGCCGAAGCGGCAGACCACCCCGTCGACCACGCGTCGTCGTCGATGCTCCATGCCTCGGCGTCCAGCACCCGGCTGCTCGACGTTCGTCAGGCCGCGGGCCTTGGGTCCTGGCGTCGGGCGACGTCGATCATTTCCCGCTGCGAAGTCGGTGGGAGACTACGCGGCCTAGTTGGCCGACGTGTTTTGCCACCTGAAGCCCAAGTCGCCTGTACCGGCCGCGATCTCGAGGATCGTCTGACTGACCCGTGGGTCGAGTTTGCCGGAAGAGCCAGTCGCTGACGGTGCGGGTCATGTCCACCAGCCACTCGCGGCGGTTCTCCTCAACCCGCGGCCATCTGGCCCACGTGCGCAGGCTCTGCTCCCGATATGAATCGCGATCCCATTCGCGGTGCTCCCCTGATGTCCCTGAGATGTGGCTGTTGACGCTCTACCGCGATTTGCGTTAACGATCGCACTCTCGGTGAGAGGTATCGTCGTTTTTCACGTATTTCGTCGCCGATTAGCAGATCAGCTTTGCCCTCAACGAAAACCGTGCGCGGCGTGCCGGCTTCCACGTCGTCCTGTGAGACTCCGGGCGTAGCGGTCCATCAACTCCGGCGCCTCGACGGACGACACCTGCCAATTGTGCTCGGTAAGCCAGTCGGCCACGCTCGGTGCGGTCCTGGATGTACCACAGATCCTGCGTGTCCGGGATTCGCGTCGGGATCCTCGCCCGCCTCTTCGCGCAAGCGGCGCAACTGTTCCCGACGGCTGGCCAGATACTCGCGGTCGAAGAACAGCGGGCAATCCGGACGTCGTCTCCCGCGACCGTGACCACGCCACACCCAGCGCGGTCTGGCCAACGCCTTCGGTGATGTCCCAGCTGTCGTCGTCAGTTCTGGCCATTGCTCCCGGTTTCCCCGTTCTCTGCGAACTCACGCATTTCATCCTTGGTCAGCAGGTCATCGCGAATGTTCTGCTCCCGGTAGGCCAGTTGACCGACGCGGTTGGCTACGACCGGAGCGGTGATCAAGGTGAACAGGCCGGTGAGGATGACCATGCCGACGTCGGCGTTGCCGCGCAGCCGGATCGCCGCGCCGGTCAGCACCAGCAACAGGCCCGAGCACCTGCGGCTTGGTCGCCGCGTGCATCCGTCGTGAGCGTGTCGGGGAATCGGACCACACCGATCGCGGCGGTCAGCGCGAGCGTCGAGCCGCCGAGCACCAGCACGGCGGTGACGATGTCTGTTGCGTCCTCATCGCAACCTCCGTGCGGCGCGGGGCTGTCGGCGTCGGGCACCCGGAATCGCGCGACGCTGACCGAGCCGACGAAGCTGATCAACGCCAGCGCGGTCAGGCCGTACGTCACCGTGGTGTCCAGGCTGAAGCGCCGCCCAGGTGCCGATCGCGCACATCGTCACCGCGACCAGGGTGTCCAGCGCGACCAGACGATCCAGTGTGCTCGGCCCGGCGAGTAGCCGAACATGGTGATGACGGCGGCGGCGGTGAGCATGACCGCGGCGATGACCCGTACGACTGTCATGCGCGATCTGCCTCCTCGCCGGTGCCGGCCGCCAGTCGGCTTCGCGCTCGAACGTGGACACCAGCAGCCGCTCAACCTGCGCGACCTGGCGGTAGAACCGGTTCACGGCACGGCCGGAGCCGACATCGATGACGTGCATGTAGAGTCATCCGGCGGCTCTGGTCGATCTCCAGCACGATCGGTGCCGGGAATGAGGTTGAAGATGTTGACGCGCCAGCGCCAGCACCAGATCCGACTTGACCGCCACGTGCGCCCGCAGCACCGCGATGAGCGGCGGCGGCCCGGGTTTGACCGCCAGCCACGCCACCTGAACCGACGACAGCACCAGGTAGTAGCCAACGCGACGAGCGATGAGCCGTATCAGCGCGAGCGGATGCACCCTGCCCTCGATCAGGCACGACCGGCAGCGGCAGCAGCACCGTGATGACCAGCGCCGATGGCCAGGCCGGAGATGATGTTGGCCGCAGAGACCGTGCCCCACAACAGGATCCACACCAGCATCAGCCAGAAGCAGCACCCATGCCCGCAGCGCCACGCGCCTCATTTGCAGTCTGCTCTTCGCGCGAGCGCTCATCGCTGTCCGCCCCACCACGGCCGTGATGTACTGGCCGCGGTCGAGCACCTCGTCGGCGGCCCGGCCGGCGTAGGCGAAGATCGGACCCGCCATCACCGTCAGCGTCAGGCCCGACGGCGATGAGCGCGCCCGTCGGCAACACCATCCCGACCGGCATCCTGCCCGACGTGGTCGCGGTCGACGAACTGGATGTCCTCCGGTTCGTCGAGGAGCACCGAAGGCGCCGCCGCCGGAGAGGTGGCCCTCCGAGCATCTTCCTCGAGACCGCCAGAACGCCTTTGTCCATACCCGGACAACCACGTAGAGCGTCAGCAGGCTGGTGAGCGACGCCTGCCGCCGACCAGCAGCCAGGCCAGTACAGAGCCGTTCTGTGCGCCCGCCTCCAGCAGCGCCACCTTGCCGATGAATCCGGAAAATGGCGGAATGCCACCGAGATTGAGCGCCGGCACCACGAACACGAACGCCAGGAGCGGGCTGGCGGCGGCCAGCCCGCCGAGCCGCTGCAGCGTCGGACGCGCCCGCCTGGCGTTCGATCAGGCCGACCACGAGGAACAGTGTCGTCTGCACCACGATGTGGTGCGCCACGTAGTAGATCGCACCCGACATGCCGAGCTGACTCGACAGCGCGATGCCGAACACCATGTAGCCGATGTGGCTGACGAGCGTGAACGACAGCAGACGCTTGATGTCGCTCTGCGCGATCGCGCCGAGGATGCCTATCAGCATGGTCAGCAGCGCAGCCACCAGCAGCAGCGGGTCGAGCCCACCGCTGGGGAACAGCAGCGAGTGTGCCCGGATGATCGCGTACACACCGACTTTCGTGAGCAGGCCGGCGAACACCGCGGTGACCGGCGCAGGCGCGGTGGGGTAGGAGTCCGGCAGCCAGGTCGACAGCGGGAACACGGCGGCCTTGATGCCGAACGCGACCAGCAGCACCGCGAACAACGCGGTGCGGGTGCCCGCCGTCACGCCGTCGAGCCGCACGCGCCAGCTCGGCCATGTTCAGTGTCCCGGTGGCGGCGTAGACCAGCGCGATGCCGAACAGGAAAATCAGCGACGACACCATCGAGACCATCACGTAGGCGATGCCCGCGCTGGACGCGATCCTTGCTGGCGCCGATCGTCAGCAGCACGAAGCTCGCCGACAACAGCACCTCGAACCCGACGAACAGGTTGAACAGGTCGCCGGCCAAGAACGCGCGTGCAGACGCCGGCCGACAGCACCAGGTAGGTGGGCAGGAAGATCGACACCGGTTGGCGCTCGTCGCCGTCGCGGATGCCCTGCCCGATGGCGTAGAACACCACGGCCAGCAGCACGATCGACGACACCACGAGCATCAGCGCCGAGAGGCGATCCACCACCAGTGTGATGCCCAGCGGGCCCATACCGGACTCCGTCGGTCCCCAGCCGCCGACATGCAGCGCCAGCGTGCCGTCGCGGTCGGTGAGGTAGAGCAGCGCCGCGCACACCGCGACCACCACGCACAGCGCGGCAAGGGTGATGGCCCGCTGCAGCGCGGCCTGCGGCCGGCGAACAGCGTCAGCGCAGCGCCGACCATCGGGATCAGCACCGGCAGCGGCGTCAGCACCGCGGCGACTGTCATCGCGAGCCCTCCAGCCCCGGCAGCGCATCGAGCTCGTCGGGCAGCGTCGGTGTCGCGCGCGCGGCTCGAGGTGCGGTCGGTCCTCGTCGAGCGCGCTGGCCTCCTTCGCGGACAGCTTCGAGACGCGAGTGTCTTCTGGATCGTCGCTGACTTCCTCTTCTGTGGTCAGCCGGTATGACCGGTATGCCAGCGCCAGCACGAACGCCGGCGATGCCCATGCTGATGACGATCGCCGTCAGGATCATGCCCTGCGCCAACGGATCTGCGGTGGTGGTTCCGCCGTCGCTGGTCCGGCCCCGCACCGGCGGGTTGCCCGACGGGCCGCCGACGGTGAGGATCAGCAGGTTGATGGCGTTGCCGATCAGCAACAGCCCCAGCAACATTCGTGTCAGGTTGCGTTCCAGCAGCAGGTAGACGCCCGCACTGGTGAGGCCGCCGATGAGCACCAGGGGAACCAGGTAGGTGGTCATCGCGCCACCACCGCCGCTGTTGCTCGCTCATGTCCACATCCACCCGCGCGCCGAGGCTGCGCAGCACGTCGAGCACGAGGCCGACGACGATCAGGTACACGCCGAGGTCGAAGAACAACGCGGTGACGAATTTGATCGTGCCGAGCACCGGCACGTCGATCTGGATCAGCGCCGACGACAACACCGGTGCGCCCACCAGCAGCGACGCCGCCGCCGGTACCCGCGGACAGGCCAAGCCCAGCGCCGAGGATCTTGCCGGCGTCCAACGGCAGCGTCTCGCCGAGTTCGTAACGGCCGCCGGCCAGATACCGCAGCACCAGCGCCAGCCCGGCAGTGAGCCCGCCCGCGAAGCCGCCGCCCGGGGTGTTGTGTGCCCGCGAAGAAGAAGTACGCCGACAGCACCATGATGAGCGGGAAGATCATCGTGTGGCGACCTCCAGCACCAGCGACCGGTGCCGCGGGTCGCGCAGTTCGCTGCCGCGAAGCCAGGTGACGTCGCCGACGGCCGGGCTGTGCGATGTCGGCAGACGTCCGATGTCGGGCTGCCCGCATCGGAGACGCGCGGCGCGGCGCCAAAACGCCTGTGCCGGAACACCATTGACGCGACGCCGGTGGCGGCGACCAGCAGCACCGAGATCTCGCCCATGGTGTCCCAGGCCCGGATGTCGACCAGCAGCACGTTGACGGTGTTGGCGCCGTGTCCGCGGAAATACGCCGGCGTCGGGCAGCAATTCGGCGATCGGGGTGCCCGTGCGGGCCGCCATCGCATACACCGCCAACGTCGTGACGGTTGCGCCGACGGCGAGCGCGAGCGCGGCGCGCGGCAGCCGGTACCGATTGATGTTGCGCTCTGTCGGTTTCCGGCGGGCAGCGTGCGCAGCACCAGCACGAAGATCACCAAAGTCAGTGTCTCCACGAGGAACTGGGTCAGCGCCAGGTCTGGTGCACCGTGGAACGCGAAGATCGTGCCGCAGCCGTAGCCGGTGACGCCGACGAGCAGCACCGCGGCCAGCCGGTTGCGCATCACGGTCGCGCCCAGTGCCGCGGCCAGGATCAGCAGCCCGACCACCACCTGCAGCGGCGGAGTCCCACAGCGCGAAGTCGGGCCGGTCACGGGCGCCGAGGGCGAGGACGATCACGGGAACGAGCACGAGCGTGGACAGGATCACCGACTGCGTGGCCGGGATCGAACCGCGCTGGGTGAACGCGGTGAGCCGCACCGACACGAGGTCGAGCACCTCGCAGCACGGCGTCGTAGATGCGGTCGGCGTTGCCGAGCGGTTGGCAGACGGTGCGCCAGCCGTGCGCAGCCGTGGCGCGGCCGAAGTACGCCGCCGTGCCGATCGGCAAGCACCAGTGCCGACAACAGCAGCGGCAGCGCCGAGCCCATGCCACAGCGCGAGGTCGTAGCTCTCGCCGCCAGGCACCGTGTCGGCGTAGGTGTCGAGAACGTCGTCCAGGCCGGCCGGCCACAGCGCCGAACACCAGACCCGCGGCGGCCAGGATCGCGCAGGCGCGGCGAGGAACGTGGCTGGCGGGCGGTGCATCTCGCGCGACCCGCTTGCTCGGCTGCGGTCGCCCCTTGCGGCCGAACGCTCCCACAGGGAACCGCAGGCTGTAGATGGTGGTGAACACCGAGCCCAGCGCGATGCCTGCGAGCACGATAGGCGCGCCGCGCCGCCGAGTGACGGTGCGTGCGCGACGGTTTCGAAGTCGGCCTCCTTGGCGACGAAGCCGAGGAACGGTGGCAGCGCGGCCATGCTCGCGGTCGCGCCGACGGCGATGATCAGCAGCGGCCGGCTGCGCTGCCCGAGCCAGGCCAGCCTGCGGATGTCGCGGGTGCCGGTGGCGTGGTCGATGACGCCGACGACCATGAACAGCGACGGCCTTGAACATCGCGTGCGCGCACAGCATGGCCAGCCCGGCCAGCATCAGATCGCCGCCGCCCGCGCCGACCATCACCGTGATCAAGCCCGAGCTGGCTGACCGTGCCGAACGCCAGGATCAACTTCAGGTCGTATTCGCGCACCGCGCGCCAGCCGGCCAACAGCATGGTCAGCACGCCGAGGATCACTACGTCGGCCGCCACGGCGGCGAGTCGGCGAAGCCGGGGCTCATCCGCGCGATGAGATAGACGCCTGCCTTCACCATCGCCGCGGCGTGCAGGTACGCGCTGACCGGTGTCGGCGCGGCCATCGCGCCCGGCAGCCAGAAGTGCATCGGCACGATCGCCGATTTCGCCAGCGCGCCGACAAGAACCAGCGCGACGCCGACCGATGCCGCCAGGCCCGTCGGCGGCGCGGCGATCAGCTCGGACAACAGGTAGGTGCCGGACATGTTGCCGAGCACGACGATGCCGACCAGCATGGCCAGCCCGCCGAACGTCGTCACCAGCAGTGCCTGCGTCGCGGCATCGCCGGCTGGTGGCGCGTTCGGCGTAGTGGCCACCAAGAGGAACGACAGCACGGTGGTGAGCTCCCAGAACACGTAGAGCACCAGCATGTTGTCGCTGACACACCAGGCCGAACATCGCGCCCGGAGAACGCGACCAGCTCGGCGGCGAAACTGGGCAACCGCTTTTCGGTGTGCCCGTCGTGGTGATGGAAGTAGTCAGCGCAGTAGAAGAGCACCAGCGCGCCGATCCCCAGCACCAGCACGCTCATGATCGCCGCGAGCGCGTCGAACCGAAGGGTGATGTTCATCGACAGCTCGGGTACCCACGTCACGTTGACGCCGCGGGCCTGCCCGGGTCCAGGCCAGTTCAGCGCCACCCAGACCAGCGAGCCGAGCGGGACCAGGGACAGCGGGATAGAACGCCATCCGGCCCCACCGGTACACGAGCAGGGGAGCCAACGCGGTGGCGACCGCGTGGGCGAACAGGATGGCGAGCATAGGCACTCCGATCATGTCGGTCGGGGTGTCAGCCGGTTCAAGGGCTTTGGTTTTAACGTCAGTCTACGTGATGCAGTTCGGGGCTACTGTCTCGATCGTGGCGCATACCCGAGGTTGTCGTGGTCGGCGCTGGGCCCACCGGATTGATGCTGGCGTGCGAACTCGCGCTCGGCGGCGTCAAGCCGCGGCTGCTCGAAGAGCGCGCCGATATGCCCAACATCACGAGGGCATTCGCCGTGCATGCCCGAACCCTCGGAGCTGCTCGACGCGCGGGGCTGGCCGACGAGCTGATGACCGCGCGGTATGCCGGTGTATGAGATTGCCCCGGCGCCGGGCGCGACGCTGGACCTTCGCGAGCTGCCCACCCGATTCGGGATGGTCCGTCAGTTCCGCAAAGCGGCACGGAGCGAATGCTGAGGCCCGCGCCGAGGCGCTCGGCGTCGAGTTCGTCCGGGGCGCCAAGGTAGCCGGCCTGACACAGGACGGCGACGGCGTCACCGTCGACGTCGTGGATGGGGAAACCGTGCGCGCCGACTACGTGGTGGGCTGCGACGGGGCACACAGCGCGGTGCGGACGCTGCTCGGCATCGACTTCGTCGGCAAGCAATACGAGACCCATATCCTGCTGGCCGACGTCCGGCTGGAGTCTGCCGCCCGCCGAAACGCTATTCGCCAAGACGAGTTCCGATGGCGTGACGCTCTTCGTGCCGTTCGGTGACGGCTTGTTCCGCGCCATCGCCTGGGACCGGCTGCGCGAGCAGGCGCCGCTGTCGGAGCCGGTCACGCTCGAGCGAGATTCGCAGCGCGTTCGAGCGCATCGCCGGCGAGGACTTCGGCATGACCGACATGCGATGGAGTGCGCGGTTCCTCAGCGAACAGCGGCAGGCGCGACACTATCGGGACGGCCGGGTGTTTCTGGCCGGCGATGCCGCACACGTGCCACTCTCCGCTCGGCGGGCCAGGGCATGAACACTGGCATCGGCGACGCGATGAATCTCGGATGGAAGCTTGCCGCGGCCGTGCGCGGAACGGCGCCGCCGTGGCTGTTGGACAGCTACGAAGCCGAGCGTCATCCCGTCGGCGCCAGCGTGTTGAAGTTGACCGACGCGTTCAACCAACTGGTGCTCGGCCGATCGGCGATCCGCCGTGCGTTGCGAGCCGTCGCGATCCGGGCGCTCTTCGGTTTTTCCGCCATCGCGCCAGCTGCTGGCCGGACGCCTCAGCGGCATCGGCATCGCCTATCCGGCATAAGCGCGACGACGACCGGATGGTCGGCCGCCGGATGCCGGACATCGAATGCGACGGGAAACGGCTCTACGAGCGGCTGCGCGAAGGAAAGTTCGTATTGGTGACGGCGGTGCCTGTCGAGATGGATCGGCCCGACATCGTGCATGCACGGTCGATCAAACATCCCGAGCTGCCGGACGCCGTCCTGGTCCGCCCTGACGGCTACGTCGCCTGGGCGAGCGGACCGGATGCCGAGCGCCACGAACTGTCAGCGGCGATCGACCGCTGGACGCCCCGTGGCGTAGCCGCGGCGGGCCTGCGAACCGGACCGGAACGGCGTGGGAGGCGAGGCCGATCGCGGCGCCGAGGATCGGCCAGATCGGCCAGAAGTACCAAGCGCCTGCGGTTAGGCCGACCGCAAGCCACACCGTCAGCACGATGACCACCATCGCCAGATAGGCGACCAGATGGGCCTGCACCCCTCGGCGCGCGGCTTTCCGCCGGGCGGCAACGCGCTGCGGATCGTTGCGCCGCAGCCGGGCGAGCGGCGAGATCGGCGACGAGATGTCGCAGCTCGCCGGTGGTGTGGGCGGCGAACGCGGCCTGCAGCCGCGTCTCGTACTCCTCCATCACGAGGTAGCCCTGAGCCAGCGCCTGTCCGAGCTGGTTCGCGGTCCTCTCCCGCTCGCGATCGCCTGCGCGGACGGCCGGTGCGATTGGGGCGGTCGTGTTTGTCATGATGAGCGCCTCACATATCTTGACAGTGCCTAGTTCTAACGTCGACTATGTACCCTCTAACTTGTCGGTGTCAAGATACGGTTGAATGGGATCGTGGTCGACAACACCGGAGACTCCCAAGGTCGTCAGCGTGAGCACGCGAGATCGCGGCGCCTGCGGGCAAGATCTTCGAGACTCATCGCCGACCCATCGCTCCAGCCACGATGGGATGGCAACGCCAGCCTGGCCGAAGCGCGCACCGGTCAGCGGGTGCGTGCCGTGGGCGATGTGTTCAGCATGACGATCACCCTCGGCAGTGTCAGGACAACCACGTCGTCGAGTTCGAGGAAGGGCGACTCATTGCGTGGCGGCCCTCGGAACCGGGGCAGGAGCAGCCGGGTCACCTATGGCGGTGGGGAGCTCGCGCCGGTCGACGACTCACGGACGCTGGTCACCCACACCTACGACTGGTCGCGGCTGACCGACGAGAACCGTCTGCCGATCGCACGTAACATCACCGCAGACAAATTGCAGGCGTCTGTCGAGAAGCTTGCCGAGCTCGCCGAAGCGCAGCTGATCAGCGCGCCGTTTGATCCTTAACTAGTCACTGTCAGATTTACGGACCTGTCAATGTCCAACGAAGGCCCTCGTTGGACTCCAACCGGCAGTACCAACGAGCGCTACGTCCGTGAATGGCTCGGCAATCAAGGCGCAGGCGGATACGTGAGGTCGTCGTTGACTGCGGCGGCTTCACGCGTTTGCGGCGGGCCACCGAGACCCGTTCCAACCTCGTGCTCGAGGGCCGGCCGTAGTCACTCGGATAGATGGGTTGCCTCAGCGTGCGGCCGAGAATGCGCGCAGCGCCCGGCCTGAACCGGGTCCAGTGAAGGGCGCACGGTTTCGCTGGCGCTTGGCGACGTCGGCGGCCGTCACGTCAGCGGCGTCAATGGATCGTCGCATGGCCGTCAGGGCGGCCTCGCGCAGCAGCGCGACGCAATCGGCCGCGCTGTAGCCCTCCAGCTCGTCGGCGAGCGCGTCGAGGTTGCGACGTCATCGCTCAACGGAATGGATTTACCTGCGGTGCGCAGGATCTCGCGACGCGCGTCGGCGTCGGGCGGCGCGACGAACACCAGCTTCTCCAGCCGGCCCGGCCGCAGCAGCGCGGGGTCGATCAGGTCGGGCCGGTTCGTCGCGCCGAGCACCACCACGTCGCGCAGCGGTTCGATGCCGTCCATCTCGGTCAGCAGCGCGGCCACCACGCGGTCGGTGACGCCAGAGTCGAAGCTCTGCCCCCGCCGCGGGGCCAGCGCGTCTATCTCGTCGAGAAAAACCAGTGATGGAGCGGAATCGCGGGCCCGACGGAACAATTCACGCACCGCCTTCTCCGACGCGCCGACCCACTTGTCCATCAGCTCCGCGCCCTTCACGGAATGCACCGACAGCCGTCCGGAGCTGGCCAGCGCGCGCACCACGAATGTCTTGCCGCAGCCGGGCGGGCCGTAGAGCAGCACGCCGCGCGGCGTGCTGGACGCCTAGCCGCTCGAAGGTCTCGGGATGCTGAAGCGGCCATAGCACACGGATTCGATGAGCGCCTGCTTGGTTTCGGCCATGTCGCCAGACGTCCTCGAGCGTCACCGAGCCGACCGCCACTTCTTCGGTGGCAGACCGGGACAGCGGACGGATCACGCTCAGCGCACCGGTCAGATCGTCCTGGATCAGGCTCGGCGGTTTCTCGTCCTCGCTCGCCCTGGCTGCGGCCCGCAGCGCGGCACTCTCGCACCAGCGCGGACAGATCTGCCACCACGAATCCCGGGGTGCGCTCGGCGATCTCGCCGAGGTTCAGGTCCTTGGCTGGCACATCGCGCAGCAACACCTCGAGGAGCTGCTTGCCGGATCGCGGCGTCGGGCAGGCTCAGCCCGAGTTCGCGGTCGCACAGGTCGGGCGCGCGCAACCGGACATCGAGTGATTCGGGAACCGCCGAAGTCGCGACGAACGCCACGCCCGGCGTCGCCACCGCGGTCCGCAGTTCGGTCAGGATGAGTGTCGCGACCGGCTCGGCGGTAACGGGCAGCAGCGCGTCGATGTCGGTGATCAACAGCACGCCGCCGCCGTCGCGCACGGTCTCGGCCGCCGACGCGACGCTGCCGAGCCGGTCCTCGGCGCGCAGAGCACCCACCTCCGGCCCGTCCAGTTCGACGAGGCGCCGCCCCGCGCACACCGTCCGGACCATGGTCGCCTTGCCGACACCGGCAGGCCCTGACGCCAGCACACCGAGATTGGCTGTGGCGCCGAGGGTTTTCAGCAGTTCGGGCTCGTCGAGGGCGAGCTTCAGCCATTCGGTGAGCCGACCGGCCTGGGTGTGGGAGCCCTTCAGGTCGTCGAAGCTGACCGCGGGCGCGGGCGATTGCGCAGGCGTGGTCACCACGTGCTGGCCGGACGTCGACGGCGGCGAGGGGGTGACGCCGTTTCCCCAACTGACCACCGAATTCGGTTGCACGCTAACGGGTCCGGCGGGGTCGACGCCGGTCACGGTGAGCAGCTCGGATGTCCAGGTGATGCCGACGGCCGACGCCAGTGCGCCTGCTGGCCTCCGACGTCGGGATGTCGGGACCGAGTTCACGTGGCAACAGCGAGACGGTGTCGCCGACCGTCATCACCTTGCCCAGCAAGGCCTGTCGCAGGGTGGCCGAGGAGATCGACTGGGTGGCCAGGTTCGAGCCACGCACTGTCACCGACCGTGCCCCGTACACCGTCACCGGGGCGACCAGCACGGTGGTGTTCTCCCGCAGACCTGCGTTGGACAGCGTCACGTCGTCGAGCAGCGCAGTACCGGCTGGAGTTCCGGCCGAGGCCACCCCTGCCACCGCTGCGGTGGTGCGCGAACCGGTAAGCGCAACCGCATCCCATTCCCGAATGCCCAGTGCGGCAATGGCTTCCGGATGCAGCCGCACCACGCCTCGGCGAGAATCGAGCGCAGAGGTGTTGAGCCGTGCAGTGAGCGCGAGCTGTTGGCGGGGGTACCGGCCGGTCGGCGACGTCGAGCCCGGTCATGTCAGGCGCCCGGCTTCCGCAGCCCGAGCCTGGCCATCGATCGACGATGCGGCTGGGCCCGGCGAATCGCCCGTCGGGCCTGGCGTTGTGCCTTGGGCTTGTCGTCCCACACCTCGGGGTGCTCCGACAGCCATGCCGTTGTCCGCACGGCGAACGGGATGTGGATCACGTAGGCCACGATGATCGCCATGATCATGACGTAGCCGTACAGGATCGAGGCGGCGACGCCGATCGCCAACAGCGCCAACAGCGGAACGACCATGTTCGAGGGCACCGCGAAAGTGTGGATCTTGCGCATCGGAATGGTGCTGACCACCAGCAACGAGACGCCGACCATCCAGATCACGACGGCCGCCTCCGGAGGTCCACCAGCCCTCACCGAACTGCATCTTGGCGGCCAGCGGTCCGATCGCGCCGATGGCACCGGCCGGCCGCCGGCATGCCAACGAAATACTGCTTGGTGTAGGCGGGTTGGTCCTCGGCCAGCATCGTGTTGTACCGGGCCAGCCGCAGCACGATGCACACCGCGTAGAGCAGCACGACAATCCAGCCGATCCGCGACTGTGACAGCAGCGTCCCGTAAACAATGGCAACGCTGGTGCCACACCGAAGTTCACCGCGTCGGCGAGCGAGTCGATCTCCTCGCCCATCTTTGACGTGGCTTTGAGCAGCCGTGCGATGCGGCCGTCGAGCGCGTCCAGGATCGCCGCCACGGCCAGGAATGCCATCGCCTCGGTCGGCCGGTTGTCGAGCGCGAACTTGACGCGCCGACAAGCCGGAGGCAGATGGCGGCGACCGTCATTGCACTGGGCAGCATTCGCAAGACTGACGACCGGCCTCTTGACGCGGGGCTTCATCACGGCAGCTTCGCCAGGATCGTCTCGCCGCCGACAGCACGCTGGCCGGGCAGGACGAGCACTTCGGCGCCCTCGGGAAGGTAGGTGTCCAGCCGTGACCCGTACCGGATCAGGGCCGTACGTGTCGCCGATCGTCACCTTGTCACCGGGCGCGACGTCGCAGACGATCCGGCGAGGCGATCAGGCCTGCGATCTGCACGACCACCACCTCGTCACCCTCCGGAGTGCGGATCAGCACGCTGTTGCGCTCGTTGTCCTCGCTGGCAGCGGCGAGGTTCGGCCGATCTGAACAGCCCTGGACGGTGCACGACGGCGACCACCTCACCGCTTATCGGGATGCGCTGGACATGGGCGTCGAGAGATCGACAGGAAGATGCTGATTCGGGGTAGCGGCCGGTCGGGCAGGTTCAGGTCGGCGGGCGGCACCGCCTCCTCGACCAGGCAGATCAGCCCGTCGGCCGGGTGCGACGACCACGCCGGGGCGGCTGGGTGGGACGCGGGGCGGGTGACGAAAGAACGCGGCGTTTGCGCCTGCCGCCAGCAGACCGGCGCGGCGCAGCCAGCGGTTCCGTTCGGCCCGCTGCGGCAACCGCGAGGCTGGCGCCGACGAACGGCAGCCCGGCGGGGTGCATCGGAGGGATGGTGGTTTTCGCCAGCGCCACGAGTCGCGCGGGGCCTGATCTGAGGTCGGGGCGTCTGGCCATCGTGCAGCGATTCTACGGGTGACTACCCGTTTGACAGGTCCACACCTGCACCGGGGATCCCGCCGCCAGCTCGACGACCTCCTCTTCGATTTCCAATAGGCAGTTCGCCGACGCCAGCCAGCGCAGGTGATGGCTCGCCGGTGGTCCGTAGCTGGTGACCGGAGCCCTTGTCGGCGTCGAGCACGCCGCGACGGAACTGTCGCTTGCCGCGCGGCGAGCGTCAGGTCCTCGGTCAGTTCCGCCGTCAGGCGCGCGGCCAGTCTGGTCGCTGGCCAGCCCCATGGCCTCCCGCAGCGGTGCGCGGATGAACACCTCGAACGAGACGAGGGCGCTGACGGGATTGCCGGGCAGCGTGATGATCGGTGTACTGCACGATCCGGCCTGCGCCCTGTGGCATGCCCGGCTGCATCGCCACCTTGACGAAGTTCGACCTCCCCGCCTCCGCCGGATGTCGCCGGCCCACCGGCTCGAGAGCGTCCTTGACCACTTCGTACGCGCGCCTGCGCTCACCCCGCCGGTGGTGATGATCAGGTCGGCGTCGCCGGCGTGGCCGTCGAGCGCGGCCCGGAACTGGTCGACGTCGTCGCCGGTCATCGGCGTGCGACCACCTGCGCGCCCGCATCGCGCACGGCCGCCGCAAGCATGAAGGCGTTCGACTCGTAGATCTGACCGGGACGAAGCGGCGTGCCGGAAGCGCCACCAGCTTCCGAGCCGGTCAGAGCATCACCAGCACTCGCTGCCGCGGAACTACAGAGGCAGCTCGCCGGGGATTCCAGTGCCGCGGCGAGGCCGCCTGAGCAGGCGTTATGACGACCTGCCCGGCCCGCAGCACGGTGGTGCCCGCGGTGACGTCCACTCGCCGGCGCGGCGGATGTGCTGCCCGGTCTTCGCGGTCGCACGGATCGACACGGTGTCCGTCGCGCCAAAGTCGGTGGCTTCGACGGGCACCACGGCGGTGGCGCCGGACGGGACCGGCGCGCCCGTCATGATCCGGTGTGCCGTACCGGGTTTCAGCGTCCAGCAGATCCGGTACGGCCTGCGCGGGGATGTGCCGCCGGCGACGGGCAGCAGCACCGGCTGTTCGGCGCTCGCCCCCGCGATGTCTTCGGCGACGACGGCGTAGCCGTCCATCGCCCAGGAATTGTCGAAGCCAGGCAGCGATCGGCGGCGCCACCACGTCCTCGGCGAGCACCAGCCCGAAGCGTGTCGGCCAGCGGCATGTGCCAGAGCCGGCGGACGGGGTCTGATCAGGCCGGCGACGACGCGCCGGTGCTCTTCGGCGGAACGCATTGCGTCGAGACCGGATACGTGACGTCCGGTGAGCCTCTTCGGGAAAACGCTCCCACAGCCGGCGCTGGACGTCTTCGTCGTGCGATTGTGCGCTTGACTTAACGACTTTCGGGTGACCACACGCTGCTCCACACCGAGACCATCGGGGCCGTAATGAAGTTCGTCCAGAAAGAACTCGCTGACCTGCCTGATGCCGCCCGGCATGTTGCGGGAGCAGATCGGTGTCCGCGGCGCCTGGATGGGCGGCCAATGCGCCGGTGGGAGCGCCCTTGAGCTTCAGACGACGGGCAAGCTCACAAGTGAACAGACAAGGTTGGCCAGCTTGAGACTGCCCGTAGGAGACGACCGCAGAGTCGTAGTTACGCTCCAACTGCGGAGTCCTCGAAATGAATTCGGGCCCTGATGCGGTGGCCGACACTGCACACGATCGCGTCACCACCCGGGAGCCGTCCACCGGCAGCATGTTGTCGAGCAACTGACCGGTTAGCGCGAAGTGTCCGAGGTGATTCGTGCCGGAACTGCGAAGCTCAAACCGTCGCGTGGTGCTGGCCTTGTCCGCGTTGTACATGACACGCGGCGCGTTGTTGATCAGCAGATCGATACGCGGGCGGGCCGCTTGCGTAGCTCGTCGGCGCGTCTTGCGAAGATGCTCGCCAACGCGACGTCAGGTCGAGACTCCCTGCACGGTGACGACGGCATTGGGACTGCTCGCGGTGATGCGCGCCTTGGCGTCATTGCCGCTTGTCGACACGTTGCGCACGGCCAGAGCGACGTGTGCGCCCTTGTCGGCCAAGAACGGCCGCGGCTCCGTTAGCCGATGCCGGTATTGGAGCCGGTGACGATGGCGACGCGCCCGGACTGATCAGGTACGTCCACGGACGCGGTCCGCTTCCTGCTCATGATCAGCGCGACACTCACGGGCGGTTGCGGTCGTTGGCATGTCACAACGAGGAGCGCGTCCGATGCGGCCGTTGGCGGTTGTCGGGACGGTCGTCCGGAACGGGTGCCGTGTTGCTCGAGAGTGCTCATTGCCGGTATGCGGTGGAACGTGGCGCCCGTGATGGACGCCGTGCGGCGGCTAAAACCGATCGGTGACGAACCCCAGGGTGATGCGTACCGCCGGATCAGCGAACACGCAGACATCGGTCATCCCGTCCGTCGGACGGACCAGCGGCCGAACCTTCCAGACCCCGTGCGGGAACATCATCCCGACCCCGGCGGGGAGCCTCCTGGTCGCCCTGCCCTCCGGCACCCGAGCCGGCTCGTGCGCGCGGAATAATGTGCCGCAGGCAGGCTCCGCGACGGTAGTCAGCCGGGGCGAAAGCTTCGACGTCGGCCAGCCGATCATCGCCGCCACTGCGCGGAGGTCGCCGACCACATCCCCGCGCGGACGCGTCAAACGCTTCGCATCTTCGGTGTCAGTGAATATACTCCGCTCTGCGAAGCTCGGTTTGAGTGACTTCTCTGGCGGCTGAAGCCGCCAGCTTCTTTTCACGCAGCGTTGGCTGTGTGACGGGCCAGTCCGGCCCGCAGGATGTTGCGTGCGGCGTGTTCGTCGGCCTGGGCGTCGGTGCCCACACGCTCCGACAGAGCGAACTACCGCTTGGGTGACGCGGTTCTCTTTGGCTGCGTGCCCGCAGGCTTCGCAACGGTCGGAGGTGTGCCGGGGATCAACCTCGATCCAGGGTGCGTCCAGCGTCTTCCGCTTTGGCGCGCAGAATCGAGACGAACTGCCCCCAGCCGCGCGTCACTGATGCTTCAGATTCAGCCCGGTCTTGGCCGCTGCGCCGTTGGGCAGGAACTGGCCGGGGTTGTCGGGGTCGGCGACGGGTTTGGCCCGGCGCACCATGTTGGCGATCGCCAGGTCCTCCACGGCGATCAGGTCATACGGTCTGCGACGAGCGCGCGGGCGGTTTTGTGGTGAAAGTCGCGTGCGGCAGGTTGGCGATCTTGCGGTGCCGGGCAGCCACCGTCTCCCGCCGGCGGCCCCGGTTGTTCGAGCCCCGCGTTGGCGCGGGCCAGCCGCTGCTGGGCGGCAGCCAGCCGCGGCGGCGGCAGTGCGAGCCCAGCGCGGATTGGGCGACGTGATCGCCGTCGGAGAGGTGGTGGCGAAACTGGCGATCCCGACATCGACACCAGCCTGACGCGCCGGTTGCCGGCCTCGGGTTGGCCGGGACGTCGTCACAGGACAGGATCAGCATCCAGCGCCGGCCCTCGCGGCGGACCTGGATCGTCTTCACCCGCTGCACCACGTCGCGGTGCGCGATGACCTTCACCTGGCCCGACACCTCTGCAGATACACCCGGCGCGTATCGGGCAGCCAGCGGGCACCGTCACCGTCCTTGGGCCACTCCACACTGTCGAACCGGGCCGTGGCCTTTGAACCGCGGATAGCCCGCGCTTCGGCCCGGCTTTCACCCGCCGGAAGAAACCGTCGAACGCCCGGTTGAGCCGGCGCAGCGTGGCCTGCTGGCTGGAGAACGACCACACCGCCAGATCCGGGCGCAGCGCCCGGATCTCGCGTCAGCTGCGCCGACTGATCGCCGTAGCCGATGCGGGTGCGGGCCTGCCGCCAGGCGTCGCGGCGTTCCTGCAGCGCCGCGTTGTACAGCTCCCGATGCCCATCCACGCACGCCGCCAGCGCGATGTGCTGACGCGCCGTCGGACGCAGCCGGAACTTGATATGCCCGCCTCATGCAGCACGCGGAACGACGAAAGCGAAACTCGGCCATGACGAAACGCTACAAACGACCACCGACACTCACGCTTGACTGCGTGGCACGGGTGCCTCGATTCCCCTGACGGCTAAAGCCGCCAGTCCCCCTCGGGGCGCACTGATGGACCTGGTTGATCCCGCCAATCCGCCGAGCCGTGAGGCGCCGCTGGGTGTGGGCGATCGGCGCGGCGATTCCGTGGCTGATGCTGGTGGTCGCCCAGCTGGTGTGGTTCATGTTCGACGGGCGGTTGCCCTGGCTGCACATCGCCGCTCGGCCGCGGTCACCGCACTGGGGATGGTGATGGTGTTCGTTGGGGTCGTCCCATTGTGGCGCTATCGCGTGCACCGCTGGGACATCAGTCCGCAGGCGGTGTACACCCGGTCGGGTTGGTTGATCAGGAACGCCGGATTGCGCCGATCTCCCGCGTGCAGACCGTCGACACCTATCGCGGCCCGCTCGACCGCGGCTGTTCGAGTTGGCCAACGTCACGGTGACGACGGCCTCGTCGGCCCGGCGCGGTGCACATCGTGGCGCTGGACTCCGATGTCGCCGACCGCGTCGTCGCACAGCTCACCGACATCGCCGCGATCGGCGCGGAGGATGCGACGTGACGCGCACGCGTGGGGCACCTCCGCCCGAAGGGCAGGGGAGAGCAGAATGAATTCAGCACCGGCCACCGAGCGGGTGTGGCATCGGCTCAGCCCGCGAATGCTGTTAGTGCACCCGTACATGAGTGCTGCGGCAGCTTCCGTTGCTGATCGGTGCGGTCGTGCTGGGGTCGGCGACCGGCAACCCGACTGTGGTCAGTGGCCGCGCTGGGGTGACCATCGGGTTCGGCATCCTTCGGTGGTTCACCACTGCGCATCGCATCGAGCCCGACGAAGTGCAGCTGCGTACAGGTGTCTTGCAGCGCAAGGTGGTCTCCGTGCCGCGCAACCGGATTCGCTCGGTCCAGACCGACGCCCGGCTGCTGCACCAGCTGCTCGAGGCTCACCGTCCTGCAGGTGAGCACCGGGCAGGAAGCCAAGAGCGACACGGTGTTCCGCTTGACGCGGTGCCCGCCGATGGGTGCCACGGCTGCGCTCGATCCTGCTGGCCGACTCACTCACCCGTCAGGACGACGTCGGCGAACAGCGTGAGTCGGGCGGGCGCGAGCTGGCGCGCTGGCATCCGTCCTGGCTGCGATACAGCCCGCTGAGTCTCACCGGGCTGGCGATGATCGCCGCGCGCGGTAGGTGTGGTGTATCAGGCGGGTCTCGGTGCGGCCCTGGAACATTCGCGGCTTGCCGAATCCGGGCGCGATGCCGCGCAGCGCACCGGCGTCATCGCCAGCGTGGCCGTCGTCGCCGCGGTCGTCGTGCTGGCTTCGGTGGTGCTGTCGGTGCTGCGGTCGTTGGTCACGTACGGCAATCTGGTGCTCAGGCGCGATGCCGACGTGCTTGCACCTCGAGCACGGGCTGCTACGCAAGCGCGAGCACGTTCGACATGCGTAGGCTGCGCGGCGGCACGTTGCGTCAGCCGCTGCTGGTCCGGCTGCTTGGCGCGCGCGCTGGACGCGGTGATGACCGGTGTCGCCGGGGCGGGCGAGGCCTCGCTGCTGCTGCCGCCTGCCCGCTCGACCGCCGAATCCGTGCTCGCCGAACTGATCCACAACCCCGATGCGGTGTCGCTGGGCCCGGTACCGGCCCGGCCGCCACACGCGCAGACGCTGGACCGCGCACTGAGCGCTGCCTGCGGTCGCCGCGCGGTCACGCTGATCGCGGTGGCACAGTTCGTGACGGTGCCCGATGTGGGCCTGGGAGGATCGCCCTGGCGGTGCTGACGCCGTGTTCTGCGTTGCTGGCCGCCGACCGGTCACGCGCATTGGGGCACCGGGTGGACGACAGCTGGCTGGTCGCGCGTGCGGGCAGTGTGGAACGCCGCCGCGACTGCATCGCCTGCCGAAGGCATCATCAGGTGGACGGTGCCAGACGTTCCTGCAGGCGGCAGGCGGGGGTGGCGACGTTAAGGTCGCGAGCCACGCAGCCGGGGTGAAGCGATATCAGGTGCTCGACGGTTCCCGCGGAGCTGGCGTAGTCGATCGCGGCGACCGCGTCGCCGTGGGTCGCCGACGGTGAGTGGGCGCGTGCGCCACAATCGGTGATGTGATCACGGGCCTGGCGCACCACCGCGGTGTGCGTTCCTGACTGCGAGGCGGCGGTGGCGTTCTACCGCGACGTGCTGGGATTCACGGTGCTCTCGCCGCCATACTTGATGGACGGCGACGCCATCCCGCGCCGATATGGGCGCCCCTGCTGCCCGACCCGGCGATGAAGGCCGCGATAGTGGGCTTCTGCGACGACAGCGACCGGGTTCTCGAGGTCATCGAATACCTGCACGCCGACGGCGGCGACGCGCGGCAGGCCGCCGGCTCGCGCCGACCCCGGTCTCACGCACGTCGGGCTGATCTGCGACGACCTGGATGAAACCCGAAAAATGCTGGAGGACAAAGGGCGTTGGTCTTTCTGGTCGACAGGTTGCCGACATCGCCGGCGTGCGTACGACGTGGTTCGCCGATCCCTGGGGCGTGAGTGTTCATCCTGGTCGAAGGGCAAGCCCGAACGCCCGTACTTCGCGCAGTGGGGTTGACTGCAGATACCACCGGCCAGATGACCCCGATTTGCGCTGATTCGTTTGCCGTTTACTGTCGGCAGCATGGCGGTCGGTGGCGTGCTGTTCGACATCGATGGCGTCTTGGTGACCTCGTGGGAGCCCATCAGAGGCGCCGCCGAGGCGCTGCGCGTGCTGGCGGACAACCAGATTGCGCGGTCGTACCTGACCAACACCACCACCCGCACGGGAGCAGATCAGCCCGACTGCTCACCGACGCGGGCATGGACGTCGTCGCCGACGAGGTGATCACCGCCGCTGCGCTGACGGCGGAGTATGTCCGCAGCCAATACCCCGATGCGCGATGCTTCCTTGTCAACAGCGGACAGATCGCCCGGGACATGCCGGGCATCGACATCGTCTACGCGAGCGACTACGGCGCCGATGCGGTGCCGGAGACCCCGGACGTGATCCTGCTCGGCGGCGCGGGCCCCGGAATACAACCATCTGACGCTCAGCCGCGTCTACGACCTGGATGGCCCAGGGCGTGCCCGTGGTCGCTATGCACCGCAGCACATCGTGGAACACCACCGAGGGCCTGCGCGTCGACACCGGCATGTACCTCATCGGGGATGGAGGAGACATCGGGCCGCAAGGCCACCGCTGTCGGCTAAAGCCCGCTCCCGCCGGATTTCCTTGCCGCCGCAAGCCGTCTCGGCGTCGACCCGGACGAGATGTACATGGTCGGGGACGATCTCAGCAACGACGTGCTGGCCGCCCAGGTGGTCGGAATGGTCCGGGGTGCTGGTCGCGCACCGGCAAGTTCCGCCAGGACACCCTCGACCGCTGGGCCGCCGACGAGTTCGCGATGCAGCCCAACCACGTCATCGACTCCGTCGCGCGACCTGCCGGAGCTGCTCGGACCTGTAGCGGCCACGTGTCGCACCCAGTGGACTTAGGATGGCTGGGCGACTACGAAATGAAGGGCGGCGCCGGGTGCAGCTAATACCGTTCACCGGTTCAGTTGGCAGGCGGCGATGGCCTGATCGGGCGGTTCGGCGACGTCGTCGTGTACACCGTCGGCAACGACGATCCGGCAGCTGCGCTGATTTCGGTCGTGGCATCCGCCGCCCGCAATCCGCATGCCGGTGCTGTGCCCTGGCCGATCAGCTCGGCCCGGCCGCCTTCGGCGATGCGCGCAGCGTGTCATTCGGCGCGGTAGTGCCGTCGGCGGAAGCGCACACGTTCTACTTCGCGGTCCGGTGAGCGCCCGGATCGAGGACGCGGCAGAGCTACCTACGGGTTGTCAGGCGAGTCGGACCCGGATGGTCAGACAACTGCTACCCGGCGCGCGGTGCGGAAGGCCGAGGCTCTCGGGCGGTCACTCGGGTCTGACCGATTCCGCGCACCGACCTTCGGGCAGGCGTGGTCCCGGGTGGAGGCTTCCTTCCGCCAGGCCCCGCACGCCCGCCGCCCGAAGCCGCGCCGGCGAAACCTGAAAGCGATGCCACCGAACGGATTTCATCGGCGCCCGAAGAGGTTGCGACGACACAGTTGGCGCCGCGCGCTGCTCCGGTGCAAACCGCCTTTGCTTCCACCACAGCCAGGAGTGCCATCGACGCGACAGTGCCGCCTACCTGTTGGACCCGTTCCTACGTCGTCGGCCGCGCCCCTGTCCGATGACGCCGTGCGCAGTGCGACGGCCTCGCCGATCGATCGCGTTCAGATACGACCCCTATATCTCCCGCGTGCACGCGTACATCACGGTGGAAGGCGGCGAGGTGTTCGTGCGCGACGCGTCCACCACCACCAGGAACGTTCATCGCGGCGCCCGGCGCTTCCGGAATGGACCCAAATCAGCACGGCGCCAACGAAGCTCGAGCCCGGATGGAGCATGCGGATCGGCCAGTGGATCGCGACCTACCGGGCGGGGCCCGGCCAGTAGCTCATCGCGCGGGTTCCTCCGTCAACGCGCCCCAGTCGCCCGAGCCCAGCGCCGCCCTCGCATCAGGGCTCACCCAGCAACCGCTTGCGGGACGGCGCTCTTCGCCGCGGCGACGTCCGAAGGATGATGACCCAACACGGTCGCGCCGACCACGCGGCCCTCGGATAGCAGCAGCCGGCGGTATGACGGCACGGTGGGGCGGTCGACGACGATGACCTCGTCGGTCGCGGCGTCGCTACTCGATACGACCGATCGAGAACAATTCCAGACCAACGCCTTTCAGGATCGTCGCCGGTATCTCCGCGGTCAGGGCCATGTCGCCACCAAGGGCGTTCACGGCAGCGGCCTCGGCCTGTTCGACAGCGATCGGCCACAGCCCCAACACCTGGCTGTCGTGTTCGGCGACGTCACCTGCCGCGTACACCCAGCGCACCCGGGTCCGCATCCGGTCGTCGACCAACACCCCACGCCCGACGGGGATTCCGGCGTCACGGGCCAATTCGACGTTGGGACGGATGCCGGTCGCCGCCAGGAAGACCTCGCACGGCAGGTGCTGGCGGTCCTTGAGGACGACTCCGCTGACCGCGGGCGAACCGACTACGTGCGACGTTTCGGCACGCTTGCGCACCTCGATTCCGGCCTTCGCGAAGTGGTGCTCAACCGGTTCGGAACAGCGTGGGTCGATCTGGCGGCTCAACAGTCGCTTGCCTCGCTCGAGCACGGTCACCTGTAAACCAAGAAGGTGCAGCGAGTAGGCCGCCTCCAGCCCGAGCAATCCGCCACCTGCCACAACGGCGTTGCGGCAGCCACGCTGCTGAACGTAGGCGCGGAGTCGCATCGCGTCGCCAGCCTGCACGCAGGACGAAGCTGCCCGGCCGGTCAAGCCGTCGATCGACGGATGCGACGCGCTGGAACCCATCGCGAGAATCAACCGGTCGTACGGCAGCGCTTCCCCGGTACCGAGCACCACGCGCTGCGAACGGACGTCGATGCGCCGGGCCACAGTGTTCAGCCATGCGTGTACACCGTGGTCGTCGTACCACTGCTCGGGAAGCAGGTAGAGGCCCTGCATCGCAGAACGGCCGTACACCAGGCGGGAGAGATCCCCATCCGGTTCGTAGAGCGCATGTGACTCCTGCCCGACGAGATGGATCTCGCAGTCAGGGGTGGCTCCGACGGACGAAGTCGGCCGCGGTGACCCCGGCGATGCCACCGCCGATCACAACGACGCTGACGATTGAGCGGTCGTAACGCGTCGGCTTCGCGCCACCCCGTCGCCCGGTTCCGGAGTCAGCGAGACCGTCACCGATCCCGACTCGATCCGCGCGCAGCGCCATCCGAGGTGGACTCGCCAAAACCGATGCGCCGCAGCGTGTTCCAGCTCATCCTGCCCCGGCGGCGTCAGACATGACACTGCCGTCCAGCACCGCCACCGGATCAGCGCCACACACTCCCATCCGGCAACCCGCCTCGATCGGCTGGTTGTTCCGCTCGGCGACGTCGAGCAGGCTGGTGCCGAGCTTCTGCGGCCACCGCGGCTCCGTCCGCCTCGAAGCGAACCCGGGCCGCGCTTTCCGGCTGCGCAGCGGCGTTCAGCGGGCGGCATGGGCAGGGAGCCGGCTCGGCGCGCGCCACCGGTGGTCCACGCGAACTGCAGTTCACTGACTGCTGGTCAGGCGATCCACAGCAGCGTCGCCGCCGCGATCGCCGCGCTGATCAGCCACCGCACCCACGGAAGGTCCACGCCGCTCACCTCGGCGAGCGATTGACGAGGACCGGGCGGCGAACCAGTAGAAGATGTTCAGCGCCCCAGCGCCACGTAGATCACCGCCACCATCGCGGGACTCAACGGCGAAACGGCCTCCACCGCATAGAACAACCCGATACTCACCAGCACGAACAGCACGAGCACAGGGGTAGCGCTCCGCAGTCGACATCTCCGCGTCGCGGACCATTGTGAAAAGCCCAGGATGAAACCGGGCAGCGCTGCGACGAACAGCTTGCGCGCCCCGCTCCAGCCCAGTCGGTATCGGCGCAGGGTCGGCCTGATGAGCGGCCCGGGGTTTGAAGTCGTAGCAGTTCTTGGCGCAACCGACGCAGGACTTGCAGTGGCGTGTTGGGCACAGTGACGTAGGGCGTCTGCCCGTAGGCCCGCTGCACCGGGAACAACGGACAGATGCTGCTGCACCGCCTGCTCTTGCCTGAGGAACGCTAGCCGCCCGCGAAGGCCGCCGCGATCATCAGTGCGAGGACGACTCGGTCGCCAGGACCGCTCTGATCGACCCGGCGAGCCGGGCACCTGCGATGCCGAAGAACAACGCCATCGCGATCAGGTAGCCGCGGTTGCGCAGCCAGTCCGGCAGGTTCAGTGCACGACCGAAGCCGAACACCCGGGGTATCTGGTTGGTCGCAGCCATCGGACGAGATGTTGCGCCACAATCCCGGTGCGACGAGAAAGAGCACCGGCAGCAGCGGCACGATGATCCCAGAGAAGATGAACAGTCCGGCAGCCGGACGCACGAAGAAGCGTTACCACCAACGCGAAGTAGGCCGCGCACACTGCAGACGCGGATCGCTTGCCAGACACGCAGCGGCACCCTCGTCGGCAACTCGGTGTAGGCCGGGAACAGCTCACGCGCTCGCCGGTTGGGTCGATGCCGAGCACCCGTTCGGCCAGTGCTGCCGCTGGCGACGGCTTGGCCTCGACCTACCGGCAGGTGGCGGCAACAGCGAGATGGCCCTCATGTTCATTCGGGTGGCGTCGAAATCCGGTTCCGGACGTCGGTTGTTCGCTGCCGCGGGCGGCGGGTGTCGACAGCACGATGATCATGAACGGCCAAGGCGCAGAACGTCACCCGCCGATATGTCTGGCCCGCCCGGTCAGGGGCAACACGCTGTCGAGGCGTCGTGCCGTTGCTGCTGCCGAGGTCGACGACGGATAACGCTGTGGGACTGGGCACCACCCGTAGGTGCTCGCGTGACACCTCCGAGTCGAGAAGAACTTCTCCGGCGCAGTCACGGCCGACGACAATCGGCCCGCTCAACGCGACTCGACGGGGACGACGACCCCAATCGCGAATCTCGATCAGGGGCCGTTGATCCATTGCCAGCGCTCGCTCTCATGACGCTGGGTGCGGGGCTAATCGTACGTCCGACCGCGGATTTCGGCGCCGCATCCGGGACCCGGCTACTAGACTTCGCCCCATGCCTCTGGGGCAGGGCGACATGTACGCGGGCTTCGCCATCCTGCGCCAGCTCGGGTCCAGTGGAATGGGCGAGGTGTATCTCGTCGACCATCCCCGGCTGCCCCGCCGTGAGGCGCCTCAGATCCTGCCCGTCGCGCTGACCTCGGACAACAGAATTCCGGCAGCGGTTCAACCGCGAAGCCGACATCGCCGCCGAACTGTGGCACCCGCATATCGTCGCGGTGCACGATCGCGGCGAGTCGAACGGTCAGCTATGGATCACCATGGACTTCGTCGAGGCACCGACGCGGCAGCCCTAGTCCGTGACCGCTATCCCGCAGGACTGCCCCCGCAGTTCGCGGCCAGATCGTCACCGCCGTCGCCGATGCGCTCGACTATGCGCACGAACGGGGCCTGCTGCGCCGCGATGTCAAGCCGGCGAACATCCTGCTAAGCGAATCCGGTGGATCTTCGCAGCGACGCCGAATCCTATTGAGCGACTTCGGCATTGCCCGACAGATGGATGATAACAGCGTTTTGACTGCGACGAACATGACCGTCGGCTCGCTCGCCTACGCGCCGCCCGAACAGCTGATGGGGGCGTCGTTGGACGGCCGGACCGACCAGTATGCGCTGGCCGCAACGGCGTTCCAGCTTCTCACCGGAAAGCCACCATTCGACGATTCCAATGCGGCGGTCGTCATCAGCAACCATTTGTCGTCGCCGCCGCCGCGGATGGCCGATCGCAGGCCCGACCTGTCCCATCTCGACCCGATCATCTCGAAAGCGATGGCGAAGGAGTCCGCCGACCGGTACCCAACCTGCCGTGACTTCGCGACAGCCCTTTCCGAACGCATCGAAGCCACGCCGCAGGCCGACCGCGACGACGATGGTGGCGGGCCGGCCGCCCAAGCCCTTGCAGGCCAACCAACACAACTCGCCGCAGCCGCACCGCTCCGCTCCCCCGCCCGCTCCGGCGCGCCGGCGCGCGAAACCTCGTGGAGAGCAAACTTGCCGCTGGCTCGTCACCGCGGCGATGGGTGCGGCCGCCTCGTGGCTTTGCCGGCGTCGTCTTCGTCCCACGGATGATGGGCTCGGGGAGTGACGAGAGCCGGCGCCGGCAGAGGCACCGACAGCGGAACGCCGGCCCCGCCAACCGGCGAGCTTCGGCAGCTCTCTTGGTGCAACCGGCGGCGGTGAGCGCTGACTGTTGTTGGCTTCCCCGACAGGTCAGCGATGTCGTCGGCGAGACGTGCACGGAGTCGTCGGTATCGAGTGCAGTAGCGGACGCGGCGAGCAGAATTCAACCGTCCGGAATGCACTGGTGCGATCTATCCGCTGGAAAGCGCGGGTGCTTACGACCCGCGTCCAGCTTCCACGGCGGCGCGGCAAAAGCCACGATCGTGCACGCCCGGAAGGCGGCCCGATCAATCCACATCGTCGACCAGTCGGTGGCGCTGGCGCCGAGCGCTGAGTAGCGCCGAGCCGTTCCGAAGCCGATTCGCAGCGGGAGTGGCAGGCCTGTGCAGGACATACCGGTGACGATCACCGGCGGCGCGGCTACACCACCCGGCCGACCTTGGCCGATGTCCGCGCCCAGAGGCCGTCTGATCGTTTCAGGACCGGACCGTCACCGGTGACACCGCGCCCGTCGGCCAGCGATGCCAGCACACCCCTTTAGGTGTGTGGTCCGCGTGGTCGCCGAGGCGGTCGTTGCGCGACGCGGCAAAAAGACATCGGCGATCCAGTCGCGAAAGTCGTCAGTCAAGAATCCTGGCGAACGCAGAAAGCGCTCGTAACTCGCGATTCGATGCGATGAGTTCTGGTGTGCGCGACGGTCAACATCGTCACGCAGCCGAGTGAAGTAATGATTGCGCCACCGCGACCATGTCCGGGCGCCGGCGGAGACGGTATTCGACGTCCTGGCAGACCCGGCATCGCATGCCGCGATCGACGGCACTGGGCTGGAGTGCGGGAGCCCCTGGACGGCGAGCGCCTGGCCGAAAACCGGTCCAGATCTTCCGGGATGTGCACGTATCCACGAGAACCACCCCGACAAGGACTACGGGAAATGGCGAACCGGGTCCGGGGGTGTTCACGACCCGCCGCGCGCCGTTGCGTGGCAGCCCGGCGGACCGGGCGACGACCGCTGCACTCGAGGTACGGCGGCTGGTTTGGCGATACGACCTCAGGCCGGTCGGTGACGACCGGACCAGTGACACTGACCTACGACTGGTCGGCGGTTGCCGCCGCAGCTGCGGGGAACGCCATCCAATTCCCGCCTTCGACTCGGTCCCACCTGGACAACTCGCGGCACAAACATCTGGCCGAGCTGGCGGACGCGCACGGGCCCCACAAGCGTCCGGGCCCTGCGCACCGCTTCGATGCGCGCGCCTTGGAGTTGGTCCGTCGTCGCCGCAGCGATCGGTGGGCCGCCGCAGACCCGGCGAGCAGCTCACCGGCGACACGCAAGGACAAACGCTGTCTTGCCCGAACCGGGGTTGCGACCGAGTCAGAAAAATCCCGCGGTTTGGCGGCAAGATACCGCACCAATGCCCGACGCTGCCAGCTCCGCGCGAGCGCCGGTTGGTGGGCCGCTGCATCAGGCACGCGCACCAAGACTCCTCACCGATCGAGGGCTTAGCCCTGGCACGCAAGGGATTGCAGGGTATGCATCTCCGCAGGACGTCGTCGTCCTCACTCCCGGTAGAAAGAAGTTGTCGTTCTTGACGAACCACTCCGCGGCGACTCGTCGTCGGTCAGGTCGGCGAGCTGGGCGAGCCCTCGAGTAGGCCTCCCGCGGTGCTCCGGGAGCATGACAGCATCGAGATTGACGTGGGCGCGTCGGCACTCGTTGCCGGAAACCGCCGGATGCCGCCGGGTGGGACGTACAGGAAGTCGTTGGGGGTTGACCGTCAATCCAGTCGTTGCCGTCGTAGAAGCTTCCAGTCGTCCCGGACAGCACAGAAAAGAAAGCTTCCGGACATCGCTTGCCCGGTGGAAGTGGGGCCCACAGAAGCCCGCCGCCACCGTTCGGGGAGATGTCGACGCGGTACAGGCCGTAGTCGCCGTCGGTCTGTTCTTGGTTGGCCAGATAGTGATAGCTCACGAGGCCGCTCGGGGCGCTGTAGTCCGGTGAGTCGGTTGCCGCGCTTGGGCCACACGCGCTGACCTCCGGATCGTCTCGCGATGTATCGCGGCGGTGGGTAGGGCGGCGGCGGGCGGTGAGCATCCAGCAGCTCCGGTGCGGTCGTGGCATCGGCCCAGGGTGAAGGCAAAGGCGGCACGCTGCAAGACCATGGCGAGATGAGGGACCTCCGCATCGAGAAATGCTCCTCGATGACGGCCAGAAATAAGGCGCGGCGGAGTTGTTCGCCGAGATCGAGCGCGCCGGCATGCTCCGCGCCGGCGTCCAGTGAGCCTCAGTTGTCCGGCGAGATCCGCGATCTGGCGGCGGGCGATGTCCGGCGTCCGGCGGCACTGGCACAAGCGGATCGTGCGGGCGGGGGAGAACACTCTTGCGCCCTACCGGAAGAATCCGCCGGACCGGATGATCGCCGACGGCAAGCGCCATCGATGTTCTTCGATTTCGGCCCGATCTTCGATCAGTGGGAGGCCGACTTCGGCCGCACGTTCATTAACTCGGCGGCGACGCGAGCAAGCACGCCCTGTGCGATGACTTGCCCGCGTCTGGGCCAAGGGGCGTGACTATTTCGACGCCCACCCGACGTGACGGGTGCCGGGATTGTTCCGACCGTCGTCAGGCTCAACCACGCCACCGGGCTGGGAGTTTGGCGGAACGATTGCGGGTCATCTGGTCGGAGAGTTCCCGCACGAGAAGATCGCGGGCGACTCCGGTCGAGTCCTACATCGCCCCGGGGTCAGACAACCCGATGCGGCGCACCGACCGCACCGGGCGTGTCTGCCACTGGATCCCTCGAAGTGCACATGACCGATCCTGATCACTTGGGTTCGGGGAGCTTCGAGGAGCTACTCGACATTCACTGACGGCTGACCTGGCGATACGCGTCGGGAGCAAGCCGCTCCGGTTTGTCGGTTCTCGTGCCGAATTCTGCAATCTCGCCGGGCGGGTGACGATCTGATGTGTAAGGCTCCCCTTCAAGGTGCACCCGCAGAGCCGTATGGCAACTGTTAGTCAGGTAGGAGCAGAGCGAAGTGGTCAACTGAAAGCAAACAGCTAAAATTCTGCGATGATCGCCGCGACGTCATGCTGTTGGCGTCCGGCACACTAGCGAACGGGGTCAGCCAAGCCGAAGAAGCAGTCCTGATCCCGGGAGCTACAGTCTTCAAGCGGATCAACCCGCTGCTACCCGATCGTCGCCGACCACGTACCCGCGATAATCGGGATCACTTTCACGACACGATGATGCCGACCCGCAGGTGGTCGAGTACTCGCAGAACGCGCCAAACCCGCCTCGGACGGGGCCATTCTGGACGGCGTGGAGCAAAGAGCGAGCATCGCGCTGCAATGAATCAGACCGACGGCGAACGGCGAAAGTGGTGATCATCGGCAGATCGATGGGCTCCAGCATGGTTAGCCCGGAGAGTCGCCGCAGAGCTGGCCAACAGCGCTGATGCTCGCGGCGACAGAAGGGGACGTCAGGCGTTCGTCTTGATCGCCCGTTTCCGGAGAGCGGCTTATGCAGCCGAGTACTTCAAGGAGGGCACCTGGGCTGCATCTTGAACTACCGGGTCACCCCGCATTGGGGAGTCTCCTTACGACACGACAGATCGTGATCCCGGTGAGTATGACGAGCTGAGGCGTCTGACCCGCCGGATCGTCCAGTGGAACCTGGTGTCCTCTGCCAACGCGCTGGCGGGCATTGTCTTCGATCCACGGCCCCCGATGTTCACTGCTGATCCGGTGCCCGGCGAGTACACTACGGTTGTCCCGGCGAACGGGCAGCACGGAGACCGATGCACGACTCATCTTCGTCCCGACCGAGAACCTCCACTCTGGCGCAGGTGTTTCGTGACGTCGGCGTGCCCGACACGCGCCGTGGACAAGGCCGATGACGTGCTTCGTCCTGTCGTCGATGCCGGATACCGTTCGCCACGATCGAACCCGGTGACACCTCGCCCGTATCTCTCCGACGGCGAGAGAGATCCACCGCAACGTTCAGAGTCAGCAGCTGGTCAAGAACCGTCGCGAGAGGTAGCGAGAGAAGGGACTGGATGTCGGTCAGGACCGCCGTGAGCACCGCAGCGGAAAACTACGCCGGGCCATCCGCACAGATCTGCGGGACCGTGTCAGGCCGGCTTCCGGGCAGCTGAAGGACAGGATTGCGGAACGGCGGGCCAGACAGGCGACGCCGCCCGAGCGATCGGCCCGCACCGCCACATTCAGACCAGCGCGGGCACCGGGGCGATCACGCCGTCAGCTCTTCGGAAACCGTCCACAACCGGCGCTGCGCGTCGTTAATAAACTGTGATGCCCGGCTGAAGCGACGACGGATAGCCGCGCTGCTCACCGGAATCCGTCGGGGCCAGTACTGTCCATGATCGCCGGGTCGGTGGCCGCCCGCAATGTGGGCGCTCCATGTCGGCATACGGAACTGACGGCTCCCCAGCTCGTCACAGCCCGACAAAGGTCGGCAGGTTGCCGGGTCAGTTCGGTGCGCGACCGCCGGATGCGCTGCGGCCGCAATGGTTTTTGGTGCCCTGCAGCCGGCGCTGCAGCTCATAGGTGAACAGAGGTTGTGAGCTTGGCCTGCCCGTACGCTCCGACGCCTGGCTGCCGTCCGCTTTTCCCACTGCAGGTCGTCGAAGTTGATCCCGCTCCTGTGGCGAAACGGTGACCCACGCTGACTGGTCACCACGCGGGAACCGAGGACCGCGAGAACGCGGTCGAGCAGCAGGCCGATGAACGCGAAGTGGCTAAATGGTTTGTGCCGAACTGCATCAGGGAAACCGTCTTTGGTCGTCGACTTCGGGGTGAACATCACACCGGCGTTGTTGATGGCAGGTCAGAAGGTGAAATACGTGCTTGGATCGCAGCTCTTCTGCTGCGGTACGGATCGGAAGTCCAGCGATGTAGTCCAGCTCCTGCGCCGCAACGCTGGCGCCGAGGTGCGCCTACCGATAAGGGTTGCGGCGCACCTCGCCCGCTGTCCGGGGTTTCGGACGGCGAACCACGTGGGCGCCATGGCGGCGAGGCGGCGGCAGTTTCGTAGCTGAGGACCGGTGTTGGCTCCGGTGATGACAGCCGTGCGGCGGTTTTGGTCCGGGGATGTTTGCGGTTGTCAGTTCGGCGTGTGACATCTCCTCATTTTGAAGTGTTAACCGGAGCGTGCGCCCCGTTTGGTTACGACTATACGGAACAGCGCGCCCCTTATCG
>ERZ1370068.1470-contig-11368_pt1 | contig 87935 bp, 96 predicted proteins | sample MGYA00561227_ERZ1370068 | MGnify/ENA primary metagenome ERZ1370068 (study PRJEB38410, sample SAMEA6850437) | metagenome | study: Metagenomic assessment of the ecological functions of the soil: analysis of the soil microbiota associated with the...
GGTATACTTCGTTCAGTTATCGGTATGCTTCGTTCAGTTACGTATTGCTTATTTCGATGGGCGAGCCGGGTCTTGGGCTGAGTTCGTACGCAAGCAATTTGCCGCAGTGTCACCTCCGCGGACGATAAGTCACCCAATCGGGAGCGCCGGATGTTGGATCCCATGCAGGAGTTCGAAGCATGATCGAAAACTACTTCAGAGTGGCTCGTTGGTATCAACGCGGGCGCAATTTCGATCATCGCAGCCGTGGCGGCGCTGACCGGCTATCAAGCGTTCAAGATGTCAAGGCCTGACGCGAGAGCAAGTTGGGAATGCAGTGGTGTGGTGAGTCAGAGCCTCGAGCGGATCCGCACGGAGGCTGCCGATGCTGCGATCAAGCAGGCGAAAGCGAGCATCGAGGATGCGTTTCGCAGAAGAACATTCAAAAACTGATCGAGTCTGCTGCTCAGCGAGAGATTGGCGACGCCTTTGTCGAAGGATTCAGCATGTCGTCGATTCCGCGGTCACTCGGCTCGATGCGCGTCTCACCAGTCAGACCGAGGTCGCAGAAATTGCCATTCGCGCGCGAGAGGGTACCGCGACGCGCTGATCGCCCGCTCAGCGGATCGCCAGAACACGGGCGACCCCGATCGTGCGCAGCTCGCCGCGACCCAACTTCTGAACATCGGTGAAGACACAAGAAGTCGGGAAGGGCTGCGCCGTCCTGGGCGGCGACCCGTCACTGGGAGCTGGCTTTGCCAGGACAAGAAATGGATCGTGGACCGGGTCACGGAGATTCGGCGTAGTCAAAACCTAGCGAGCGAAGTGTCCGTTGCGTTCTACTCGCTCGATGTCTGCTTTCCACACGAGTTCGGGATGTTCAAACTTCAGCGCATTTGAGCGATGGTGCGGGTGCTAAGCGTGTCCAGCTACGCTAAGCTTTGGCTCCGCGGTAAGTCGCCGTTGATTCGCGCGCACCGAGCGACAGGCGCTGGCCGTCGAGAACCAGATCAAGTCGCTTGGACAGGCGGCGCAGGGCCAGGGTTCCGGCGTGACTTCATCGAGCAACTGTCGAAGCGTCATGCTCGCCCAACGAGATGAAAGGCGCTCGGAGGGCTTTTTCAGGGCGGACGCCGTTCTCGACGTGGGCGCGGGGGTTCTATTGCTGGGTTGACCGAGGACCCGTCGCCCGGTCCAGCGACAGCGCACGGAATCGACTGACGAGAAGGGGAAAACATGAAGCGAATTGCGACAGCTAGTCTTGTGCTTCTCCTCTGGGAGTGCGCGCGACCAAAGCCGCCGGGTAGTTCCGATGGACACGGCGACTCGTGCGATCCAGTCGTGGCCGAACGTTGATGCTTGGAGGCCCCACCGGGGCCGATAGGCCGTACACAGTCGTAGAGTTACCCGTCAGGCGAGTTTAGTACCGAAGCCGGGCTATCAACACATGCGCTGGGTCGCCGCCAACGCAGGGCCGACGCGATATTCGTCGAGTCACGGATTCAGGAACACCAGGTGGAGCTTCGATCGTTGGGGCGGTGGAAGTTCGGATGGAAACCACCTACCGCGCAAAAGCGATCGCGTGGGCAAAGAGAAGACGCCATGAACGTCAAGCGAGTTCTCGGATGCGTTGTTCTCGTGCTTGTGACTTCGACCGCGTTCTCCGAGAGACCCATCTCCATCGCACGGGTCAAGACGCTCGTCTTGCGGGACGAGCTCCCACGACAACGACCGCCATCTGCCTTTCGCACCTGGAGGACCGTCTTGTAGCGAGCGGATTCACGCTCGCGACGGACGACTCAGCGGACGCCGAGATGACTGTGCTCCTGTCCGTGGGCGCGGCACACGTGTCAGGGGGCGGGATTCTCGCTTCCATCGAATACGACGTGAACTACAGCGTCAAGGTCGTCTCCCTGCCTTCGCGCAGAGATCTCTTTCATTTCACGGGCCGCAGAACTCCCTCGAATCGGCCTGCAAGTGGTTGGCGAAGCGGACCATGAGAGGGTGCAGAGGCCAAACAAAAGAAGTAGCGAAACGCGGAGGCCGGGGTGCAACTAGCACCCCGACCCGATGCGGAAATGGTCCCCCAAGCTGAGGGTCGCGGGTTCGAATCCGTTTCCCGCTCCAGAACAAATTGCCGCCGTCGACGACCAACCTGGCAGTATCATCCGGTCAAGTCCGATTTACTTCCCGGGGGGACGTGTTATGAAAACCGGTTCGGCGTCGTATCGCTGTGCTCTGATCGCGGTCGCTCTGCTCGCGTTCAGCCTCGGGCCCGTCCTCGCGGGTGAGTGCGGCCCGGCCCGATCGGCACCGCCGGCCCATGGCTCGACGGATCGAACCAGGCGTGCTCGGATTTTCGCGTCGGTGCTCGTCAACCTGGAATCTTCGGCGCGCTCGAGTACGACTCGACCGACGAGGGATGGGTCTATCGTGCAACTTGACCCATCCCGGTAGAGTCGCGTTACCAGTCGGTCAGCGGGCTGTGCCGGAGCAGCCAGGTGGCCTACAACGACAACACGGCGAATCACGATTCGCACGATCACGGCACCGACATCAAGGTGGACGCGCAGTTCCGCCATCTTCTCTCGAACATCAACGGTCCCAACAACGGGCGACTTGCCGTGGACAGCGTCGACGCCTTTGCGATCCCGCGAACATCGAGCTCGGGTGGGAGATCGGCACGTTCCCGGGCGAGAAGGGCGCGACCGTCCAGCAGCGGACCTTTCCGAAGTGGGCTTGGCCGAACGTCGGCGATCGCGTTTGGACGCAACGGCAGCGTGGATCTTCGATTGCGGCCACTCGAAGAACGTGTGTGTGCACCGAGACCCCGAACTCCCATATCTGTCTTCATCGAGGTCCCTTACTACCACACGGAGATCCACCCGCCGCGGGCGATCGCGTCGATGCGCAACCAGGCGGCCACGCTTCCGTCGAGCGGCACGACGCCCGTTCCGGTGACCGCGACCGATCTCTACATCCACGGTCGAGCGGGGATGGTCGGCGACGTCGCTGGCCGTGCGGGATGCCCGTCGTGTTGGGCGGCGGGATCTGCGACATCGGCTGCCTATCCCCACAGGGGGTTCTCGATCAACGAGGACTTCGACTTCGACATCTGCCTTCCGGTGCGGCCCACCGCTGACGCCCGCCTCGAGTGGACGATCGCGTGCGGGTCCAGCGAACTCGGTCCCGCTGTCCGTCGAGCCGGTGATCACGAGAAGCGACGCAGACGCTTCCGGAATGCGCCAACGCGGACGCGCCGATGGATGCGACGACGACCCTCCACGTTCACATCCCGCTCGGCGGTCAGAGCCGTGAGCCCCGACGAGGTCTACGCGCGGAGGATCACGGCGGGCTGGATCGATCCGCCGAATCCGACGCTCCAGCACCTCAACGTCTCGGTCGATCGCATCGATCTCCACGATTCCAAGGACAATGACGAGCTCTTCAATCCGTTTTGCGGTGCAGACGGGGAGCTGAGCTTTCTTCTGGGCCACGCTGGACCGCGCCCCCGACAACGAGTGGATCCGGCTGGCGGATTACGCGCCGGTCGATTCGAACGGCACCAGCGTGATGAACGACTACGGCCCCGATCTCCTCGGCCACTCCTTCGTGGATCTGCCGGGCGCGACGTGGGATTTCTACGTGCGCCAGGGCCAGTCGCTGAACCTTCGGTCGAGAGGCTTCCGAGCAGGATTACTTACGACCAGTTCTTCGGCGATCACCACATGAACGTCGCCACGCCGTACTCGTACTGCTTCGCCTCCCCGACGACCTGCCGCGACAACAATAACGACGAGCTGGACAAGATCGACGCGGAGATCAGCTGCACCGGACTACGGCGGATCGATCCCGCGACCGGGATGGTCACGCTGCACCCGGCTTCGCCCCTGAAGCCCCGATTCATCATTCGGCCACGACCCGCCCTCGTCCAGGTGCTCCGACTACGAGTTCGACGTCACGGTCGCGGCGCGTCTGGCCTCGGAAGACACGTCCGACCTCGCGATCACCAAGACCTGTTCGCCGGATCTCAGGCACGTCCTTCTCTGCTCGCTTCGCGTGTCCAACCCTGGCCCGGCCTGCCGAGAAACGTCGTCGTCGACGATGTCATCACAGCGAGCGCCGGACCGGACCAGCTTCACCCTGGGAACGCCGGTCGCCACCCGCTCCGGATGGATCGTCCTTCGGCTCCTCGATCCCGTGCTCGATCACTGCGTCCGGACACGTGAGGTGCGCGATCGGCACGATCCCTGTCGGCGGATACGTCACGATCGTCGCATCATCTCGAGCGCACTCGGGGATTACGACGACGTCGGCGACCGTCGCCACCGACTCGACAGACCGGCCTCGAGGTAACAACCAGGCCACCGGCGGATGGACCGTCGTCCCGATCGACATTCAAGCCCGGGAGACGCCCGAACGCGATCAACGTCAACGACAGCGGCGGCGTCCGCGGTGGCGATCCTGTTGGCGAGCGGCTTCGACCCAGTCGGTCGTGAACTCGGCCGCGAGCGTCTGCTTCGGCGACGCCGAGGACCCGGCCGCGCGCACGTGCCGCGAGGTCCGCAACACCGGGCATCGCGAGGACGCCGACGAGGACCGGGACATCGACCTCGCTCCCTGCACTACGAGGCGCGGCGAGACGGGCATCGACGCGGGGGACACGTCGGCGTGCTTGGCCGGGGACGACGTTCGCCAGGGCGGACGATCGTTGGGTGCGACTCGGTCGAAGACGAAAGTGACGTTAATCTGCTGAGCTTTTTCAGAACAAACGCTGCTCAAGCGCGCTGAGAGCGCTCGGCACCCAAAACGACCGTCTAGGACGCCCCAGGAAACGCGATCTCGGCCCCGGACGGACTTCTGGACCCCCGGAATCGACGAAAGGATAGCGAAACCGCTGACCTGCGGGCTGGGATTCATTCGGAGAGGTGCGCGGCCTCTGGGTAGACCTTACAGGTAGTTCTCGCCCCAGCTTCAGAATGGCGAGCGCAGCATGCACTCGCGCTCGATGCTTCCGGATGGCGGCGGATCCCCGCGAGTGACAGTTGCTCCACCCCAGCGCGGGTCAAGCTCGGTGACCGTGTGGGCTTCTCCATCGGAGACATCCGCCGCCACAAATCCCGCGAATGCGTTCGGCTTCGTTTGACGTGTCGAGGCCAGCAAAGGCAGAAGTCCGTCTCAGGACGCCGCGGCTCCCGACACCTCGCGCATCCATTGATCGGGGACGACGTCACCGTGGGGGACGAACCAACGGAGCACTTTGTAATGGTGCTTCCGCAGGCGCGTGCGGCGCTCCCTTGGTCAGGTCGTGGTAGGGGCGAAGGCGCTCGAGCTTGCGGCGCAAGACGGCTTTGCGGCTGGTACGCTCGCGTGTTCGCGACGTCCTTGCGGTACTGGCTCCAGCCGATGCAGCCGCAGACGCCCGACGCGCCGAAATGCGGCGAGCCCAAGATGTCGTCGATGAAGACATGGACGCGCTCGCCCGAGGTGTTGCGCACGTCGTGAAGAGCCACGATGGAACGGTCGACCAAGAAGGGAGCGCGGTCATGACGTCGGCGTGAACGGTCGAGCGATCGTTGGCTCCGTCGTGCCACAGCAGGCGGATGTCGTCGCGCCACTGGGCCAGAACTGGTCCGAGTACGTTCCGTGGAATTCGACGAGATCCATCACGCCTTCGCGGCGGAGATTGGCCAGCAGCGGCGCCGAATCGATCGGGTCGACCGAGACGATGCCCGGCGTCGCGGTTTTCTTCGATGCCATGGCCAGAATCGACGTCGATTTTTCCGCGGTAGGCCCCGAGCTCGACGACGCGGCCCTTCGCCGTGGGGTGAGCCGCGAGCAGCGCGAGGAAGCGGACTTCGCACGCGGCTGGAGCCAGCCTTCGACACGGGCTGCGATCTCCATGGCGCGGGTCTGGAGCTCTGTCCAGTCGGAGTTCGTATCCACGATCGCGTCACTGTCGCCCAGGATCAAAGGACGTGTCAAGCGTGGAGGGAACGCGGTACTTTCTAGGCAACTTCCTCCGGAGGGTTACCCTTGAGGGGCTCAGTGCTAACGAGCCGTCTCATCAGGCAGCGATCATCACGGCGCTGGCCGGCGCGTCGGCACGGCCGTGGCGGTCCAAGCACCGGATAGCCCACGACGCTTCGACAGCGCTGGTCGTCGGCGATCCAGCCGCCGCGCTCGACGCCGCGACGATGCCCGCGGCATCTCTGCCGTCGGCTGCGCGCGCCGGGTGGGACGGCTTCCGGGCGGCGCACGGCGCGGAGTGGGCGATCTCGATCGATCGCCGGTCGGGCGCTCCCCTCCTCGTCGAAGGACGAGGGAATCCCATGGCCGATCGAGACGCCGGCGCCACCATCGATTCGATCGCGGCGACGCTTGCGCCCGTTCATCGCGGCCAACCGATCGCTGCTCATGGCGGACGATTCCGAGCTCGTGCTCGATCGCGACGCGTCGGGCCTGCTGCAGCCGGACGTTTGGCAGATCGTCGTTCAGCCGCGTCGGTCGCCGGAGTCCCGGTGGCCGGAGAGCGGTACCTGTTCACCATCGGCCACGGGAATCTGATCTCGTTCGGGTCGCCGCGATGGAGCCGCATCGACGTCAGCGCGACCCCCGATCTCGACGAGGCCGCGGCTCGAGCGCGCCTCACGACCTACATGGGTCTGACCAAGGACGACGCCGTGGAGGACTTCGAGCGACCGCGGCTTCAGTTCGTTCCGCTGCGCGCAGGTGCCGCGCCGACGCCGGGGAGCGGGTACTACCGCGGCGCCATCGGGTCGGGATACTCCTCGGCGCTGGTCTGGCGCTTCTCCGTGCGCGTCGCGGGAGATCCCGGCACTGTGGGTCGCGCAGGTCGACGCCCACAGCGGCGCGATCCGCTCCTTCGTCGACGACACCAAGTACGCGCAGGCTCAAAGGGGGCGTCTACCCGGTCTCGGACGATCAGATCTGTCCCGACGGCTGCGAGCAGGCGAACTACCCGATGCCGTTCGCCACCGTCAACATCAGCGCGTCGCATCCCGTCACGACCTCGACGGGGATGTTCACCTGCGCGCCCGCCGGGGCCACCGCCACGACGACGCTTGACCGGCCCGTACGTCACGATCAGTCGACACCTGCGGCCCGATCTCTCGAGTCGGTGACCTGCCCGCGCGATCTCGACCTGGGGACCAGCTCCTGGGACCAACTGCAACGTGCAGCCGGGCGCCAGCGCGGGGAACACGCTACGCCGCCCGGACCGCTTTCTTCCATCTGAACCGCGCCGCCGAGCACGCCCGTCCGTGGCTCCCGACCGTCCCGTGGCTGACGAGCCAGATCACCGCCAACGTCAACGTCACCGGCACCTGCGCGCGGGCGTGGAACGGCACAGCGTCAGTTCTTGGCGGGTCCGCGAGCGGCCATGCAACAACTCCGGCGCGAACATGTCCGTCATCTATCACGAATGGGGACACGGGCTGGACCAGAACGACGGGGGCGACTACGACGTCCCGACCGAGGGCTACGCCGATGTCGTCTGCGTTCGTGCAGACGCACGACTCATGCATGTTTCGGGCGCGACTGTCCGGCACTCAGGGCGTTTGCGGTCCCGCCGGCAACCCGTGCCTGACCTGCGCAGCGCCGTGACGCACGACTGGAACGCCCACGCGTTGCACACGCCCTCGACGGCCGACGAACTGGGTCGTTCCGCGTTCTGCGCCGCTCTCGGCACGCCGGCGTCCTGCGGCTACGAGCAGCACTGCGAAGGACAGCTCGTGGGCGAGACGATCTGGGATCTGGCCACGCGCGATCTTCCCGCGACGGGGATGAGCCTCGCCTCGTCGTGGCAGCTCGTCGATCGACTTTGGTACACGTCGCGCTTGGGGTCGGGCGGCAACGCGTACAACTGCGCGCCTCCGGATTCGGACAGCTGCTTCGCGACGTCTTGGTACTCGAAGATGCGCGCCGTGGACGACGATGACGGCAATCTGGCGAACGGCACGCCGCACGCGGCCCAGATCTTCGCCGCGTTCAACAGGCACGCCATCGCGTGCGGCGCCGCGGGCGACGCCTCGAACCAGAGCACCGCGACCTGCCCGGTGATCCCGGCGCCGACGCTGACCGGCGCTCCCCGCCCCGGCGCCAATTTCCTTTCCTGGAATTCGGTTCCGAACGCTTCGTCGTACCGGATCCTTCGGAAGCGACCTCGGATGCCAGGTGGCCTCGAACGCGGGTCAGCGACGTGACCGCCGACCAGCTTCACCGACACCGGCCTCGGCAACGGGTTCCCGATCTACTACAGGGTCCAAGGCCTGAGCGGCAACGCCGCGTGCGACGGCGCGGTGTCCAACTGCGTCACCGTCACGCCGCAGCCGTTCGCCGGAGCGCTCAGCGTGGACGCGAGCACCTACGCCTGCTCGTCCGCGGTGATCACCGTCACCGTGATCGACGTCAACGCCGGCGCATCGCACGATCGGCCACGCTGACCTCGACGACGGAAACGAGCCCCGAGACGATCCCGCTGATCCGATCGCCCGGGCTCGACCACCTACAGGAACACGATCACGACGACGACCGCGGCGCCCGCCGCCGACGGTCTGCCTCTCCGTCAAGAACGGCGACACGATCACCGTGACCTACATCGATGCGAACGACGGGGCGGCGGGGGTCAATATCCCGCGGGTGACGACGGCGACCGCGACGTGCGTGACGCCCGGCGTTCGCCCCGTGCCCGACGGATCGTTCGGCACCGGGATGAAGGCGTCCCGAACCGACGGCACGGGAGCGTCGATCAACCTCAAGTGGGACGTCGCGACCTGCTCCTCCACCGACCATCATCTGATCTATGGCGATCTGGCGACGGTCGCCTCATCGACGGTCAAGCGGCGGCGCGTGCAACCTCGGAACCTCGGGGACCAACATCTGGGCCGGAGTGCCTGCGGGAAACGTCTGGTTCGTGATCGTCGGCGACGACGACGCGACCACGGAGGGAGCTGGGGCACTCACAGCAGCGGCGCTCAGCGCGGCGGCGTCACCGTCTCGGGTCAGTGCGGCGATGCTCGCGCGAGACAACTCCGGAACGTGCCCGTAGAGGCACCCGCGGGTCGTTGACTGAAGGCTCGCACTCCACGCATAATCCGTCGGTCCGGTCCCTTGGCGCACGCCAGAATCGTAAGATGACGGAAGCCTCCTCGATGCTTTCTCAGGCCTCGGGTTTGTCGGCGTTCGCGCGCGCGAATACCGATGGTTGGCTTCAAGACGTGGTCGTATTTTTTCCGCCGTCGCTTCGCGTACGAACGCGGGCACGCATTGGAGCAAGTCGATGACGACGATTCTTCTCGGGAAAGAATGTTCGACCTTTCTTGAGACCGACGACTCGGTGCTGCAGCGCGCCGAGGTGCGTCTCGTGTGGGCCGAGACGGTGGACACCTTCGTCCCTCTGGCGATGGAGCACCGTCCCGACCTGATCGTGCTCGATCCGCAGGTGGCGGGGTTCGATGCGTTCGCTTGCGCGCGCGAGATCCTCTCCGCCGTCGGCAAGAGCGTCGCGGTGATCCTCATCGGGAATACGGCGGATGCACGATCGCGCCGAGGCGGCGGGGATCGCTGGGGATCGTCTCAGCGCCCTGTGACGCGAGGCGCGCCTGGCCGAGATGGTGCGCCGCTACCACCCCGTGGTCGAGCGCGAGAACACGCGCGCCGAGGTCGCGATCAGGTCGATTTCGTCTGCAACGGCGTCGAGGGGTTGGCCTACACCAGAGACCTGTCGACCGACGGTTGCTTCCTGCACGCACGAGCCGTTGGCGCTTGGGGCGGTGCTCTCGCTGTCGTTTCAGCTCCCGGTCGCAGGAGGCCGCGAGGTGAAGGTCGAGGGCGAAGTCGTCCGCATGCAAGCCCCCGGGCGCCAACCGGGCCGGCACGCCGGGGCTCGCCGTGCGCTTCACGACGATCAGCGCCGCGGACCGCGGCGAGATCAGGCGTTTCCTCCGGTCCCAACGCCGGGGAGTCGCATGAGCGACCGCCGGCGCGTTCTCGTCGTCGACGACCAGGAGGACATCCGCGAGATGGCGCGGCTCGTCCTGACCGGCGCCGGCTACGAGGTGGCCGACGGCGAGCTCGGGACGCGAGGCGTTGAGGCTGGCGCGCGCAGGCGCCGTTCGACCTCGATGCTGCTCGACATCAACATGCCCGACCTCGACGGCTGGGCGACGCTGCGGCTCTCTGCGCGCCGACGAAGCGCACGACGATCTCAAGGTCGCGATGTTCTCGGTGAAGTCCGAGGTGCGCGACAAGGTCGCCGGACTGCAAGGACGGGGCGATCGACTACCTCACGAAGCCTTTCAGCGTGGACGAGCTCGTGACCCGGGTCGTCCCGCATTCTCGCCGAAGCCAACGGCGCCTCCGCGGTCCCATCCGCCTCCCCACGGTGAGCCCCATGGATCCGCGAAGCCCGAACGACGCGCTCGAGCATTTCCGCAACGGCTACCTCAAGCTGCGAAGCGCGCTCCACGACCGCACCACGTCGTTTCCCGCCTACCCGATGCTCTTCGACGAGCTCCGCGCGCTTCTCGACGCGCGCCGCCACCTCGGGGTCGTCCATATCGAGCCGTCGAATATCGACCTCGTCGAGTCGCTCTACGGCTGGCAGGCGTTCGACCGCACGATGGCGCAGCTCGGCGTCGATCGTGAAGACGATGCCCGGGGTCGAGCTGCCCGCGGGCTCCCTGCTCGCCGTCGGCGGCGTTCCGGCCGACCGTTTCGTCGCCTTCGTCCCCGAAGGCCGAGGACGGGACGCCTGCTGACGCACGACGACCTCGCCGTCATGGCCGCGGCCGTGAAGGTGCGCCTCGACGACGCCGCTCCACGAAGAGCCGTTCGCGACGCTCTCGCCACGCCTCGTCGTCAAGATCGGGCACGCGTTTCTCTCGGAAGACCCGTTCTACCGCTTCGAGCGGCGCGTGCACGCCGCCGTTTCGCGAGGCGCGCTCGCTTCCGGACGAGCGCGAGCGCAACCGCGATCGCGTGTGGGGCGCCGAGCTCAAGAAGGCCATGCGCGAGGAGGGCATCCGCACCGTCTGGCAGCCGGTCGTCGAGCTGGAATCGGGCGCGTTCTACGGCTTCGAGGCGTTGGCGCGCGGTCCCGTCGACAGCATGTTCGAGATGCCGCGGGCGATGTTCGCGCTGTCCGGGCCGCGTCGGCGCCTCGGGGACCTCGATCGGCTCTGCCGCGCCGCGGCGTTTCGCGAGGAGCCGGCGTCGCTCCGCTGGGCGGAAGCTCTTCGTCAACGTGCTCCCGACGACGCTCTCGGGCGACACGTGGAGCGCCGGGCGCGGTGCCCGAGCTGCTCGCCGCCAGCGGGCGCGCGCCCGCGGACGTCGTGGTCGAAGTCTCAGAGCGCGCGATCGGCACTCGACGCCGCGTCCTTGGTCGCGGGGTGGGAGGCACTTCGCCAGGAAGGCTTCGCGCTGGCGCTCGACGACGTGGGGACGGGGCGCGACGGCGGCGAGGTGCTCGACTGCCTGCGGCCCGACTTCCTCAAGGTGGACGCCTCGGTGGTGCGCGGCATCGACGCGAACCTCGTGAAGCAAGAGATCTTCGCGACGATCGCCAAGGCCGGGGACACGATCGACGCGCGCCTCGTCGCGGTGGGCGTCGAATCCGCGGAAGAGGCGGCGACGCTGCGGCGCCTCGGCGCGCGCTACGCGCAGGGGTACCACTTCGCCGGGCCCGGCCCCGCGCGAGCGGTGGGCGCCGTGACCGTCGCCGAGGCTGCCGGTCGAGCTCATCGTCGTCGGGTCCGCCGTCGTCCTCACGGTGATCGTCGACGATCGCGATCGTCGTCGCGCTCTCGGCGCCGGCGGCGCAAGGACGTTCGAGAGATCGTCGTCCTGCTCGAGGAGATGCGCTCGCGGCAAGGTGCGCTCCGGCTCGACATCGACCCGCGCTCTCCGTTCGCGCCGATCGCCGAATCCGCGAATCGGCTCGGGCAGGACCTCGGCGTGCGGTGGTCCCGGGCCGAGACCGCGAACGGAGGGTTCTTCGCGCTCCAAGAGGCCGCTCGCGGCTATGCGGTGATCGCGACCGACGCCGACGGCGACGTCGCGCTCGTTCTCGCCCGGCGCGGGTCAGCTCTTCGGCTGGGACGAGGACGCGCGTCGTCGGCCGGAACGCGTCGCTCCTGTTCGATGCAAGCTCGTGGAAGGACCTCTTGCCGAAGCTCGCGCGCAAGAGCCTGCGCGAGCGAGGTGTCGAAACCCGCGGCCGTGATGGCGCGGCAAGACGGGACGCGTTTCACGCCCGGATCGTCGTCCGCGTCTTGCGCGGGCACGGCGACGACCCCACCGGATTCCTGCTCGTCGTCAGGACGTGAGCCGAGCAGGTCCGCGTCGAGTCGAGCTTCGCGACCGCCGAGAGCCGCACGCGCGGAATCCTCGAGGATCTGCCGGCGGGCGTCGCGCTCGTCCAGGGCGGCCGCATCGTCTACGCCAACCCGACGCTTCTGCGCGCTGACTCGAGCTGTCCCGAGAAGGAGGCCGCGGGCTTCGCGTTGCGCGAGCGGATCGCGACATCCCACGTGCTGATCGTGCAGGACGCCCTCGCCCGGCTCGAGGCCGGAGGCCCGGACCAGACGTCCGAGGCGACGCGTGACGCTCGCTCGACGCCGCGCTGCACACCGGGCGCGAGGCGCGCTTCGTCGGCGTGGCGCACGTGCACGAGGGCGCCCCGCGGTCCTGGTCCTGCTCCGCGACGAAACCGCCGAGCGCCGCCTCGTCCGCACGCTCGCCGCCGAGGAGGCGCGACTCGACCTCGTGCTCGACGCCTGGGACGACGCGGTGCTGCTCGATCGAGGAGGACGCCTTCGGCGCGCGCGTGCGGTTGGCGAACCGCGCGTTCGTCTCGCTGTTTGGGATCGCTCGCGCGGACGCTGGCGGGCATGACCGAGGGCGACCTGATGCGCACGCCTGCGCGAGCGCGGCAACCGAGGGCGTCGCGGCCGCGGATTGCCTGCGACGCCTCCTCCGCCGCGCCGTGGAGCGATCTCGTCACGACCGAGGCGCGAACGCTTAGCCCTGTGGGCGGCCCCGCTAGCGGACGCCGCGGGCTCGCAGCGGTTGCGCATGCTCGCGGTGCGCGACATCACCGCGCAGCAGGCGGCGCTGCGCGCGCAAACGGAGGAGGCCGCGCTCTGGCGGCGCGCGGCACGAGAGCGAGACGTCGCGTCGCACGCGGCGCTTCGCGCGCTTCACGACGAGCTCACCGCCAAGACGGAGGAGGCCGAATCGCTCAACGCCGAGCTGCGCACGCTGGACGGCATGAAGTCCGACCTGCTCGCGAACGTCTCTCACGAGCTTCAGACCCCGCTCGTGTCGGTTCGCGGCTACACCGAGATGATCCTCAAGGGGCGCTTGGGCGCGATCAACGACGAGCAGAAAAAGGGGCTCACGCTCTCGCTCAAGAACATCGACCGGTTGATCGCGATGATCGACAGCCTCCTGGCGCTTCGCGCGGACCGACCGCGAGTCCGGCGCGATCTCGGTCTCGTCGTTCCCGCTGTCGGGCGTCGTCGGACGAGGCTCTGGCGTTGCTTCGCGAGCGGATCGAGGCGAAGGCGCTCCGCGTGACGCGAAGCGTCGACGATCCGGCGCTCACGGTGCGCGCCGACCGGGACAAGATCCTCCAGGTGTTCTTGAACCTCCTCGGAAACGCGGTGAAGTTCTCGCACGAGCGCGGGTCGATCGAGATCGTCGCCCGGCGCGGAAAGCCGGGCTTCGCCCTCGTGCAGGTCAGCGACCACGGGGTGGGGATCGCGAAGGAGGACCTCGAGAAGATCTTCGATCGCTTCTATCAGACGGACGCCAGCCGCGACCGGCAAGGCAAGGGACGGGAATCGGCCTGGCGATCGTGCGGAACATCCTGCGCCTGCACGGGTGCGTGGTCCACGCGTCGAGCGAGCCGGGCGAAGGCACGGTGATGACGTTCACGCTCCCCATCGCGGTAGAGAGCGTCGAGGCACAGCGCGCACCGTACCCCGAGCGAGCCGCCGCCGGATCCGCCGCGCGACGCCCGAGCCACCGCGCGATCCGTCCCGCAGCGCCCGGCCGAGCCGAAGCCGCGCTGACGCCTCCGCGCCCGCGGCTGCGCATCATCAGGCGCGGCTAGAGCGGTCGCCGTTTCCGGGCCGCCTCGAACAACAGCACCGCCGCCGCGGCGTTCACCGAGAGGCTCTCGACCCCCGGCGCCATCGGGATCGCCACACGAACATCGAGCGCGTCCTCGGCCTGCGGCGGAATCCCGGACCCTTCTCCGCCGAACAGAAGCGCGAGCGGGCCGCGTCCAATCGCACGTCGTCGTACGCCGCCGCCGCACGCGCATTGGCTCCCACGACTGTGAACTCTCGACTCTTGACTTCCTGGAGCACCGTCATCCATCGCGGCCTCGATCGCCAGGCAGCCGGAAGATCGCCCCCATGCTCGCCCTCACGGTCCGCGGATGCGTGAGGTGCGCGCTCCTCCGTGGCCACAGAAGCCGGATGCGCCGCGGCCGCATCGGCGGTGCGCCAGAGCGCGCCGAGATTCCCGGGCTCCTGCACGCCGCACGCGACGACGACGAGCGGCGTGCCCCGCGTCCGGCGCACGACGGCGCTAAGCGCGGGAGGCGTCCGCCTGCACGATCAGCACCACACGGCTGCGGGAGCGCGCGTCTTGAAGGGCATCGAGCGTCGCGTCGGAGCTGACGTGGACCTCGACGACCTTCTCCCGAAGGAGGCGCTCGAGGTTGCGCCCGTTGTCGCTCTCCGAGAGCCGCGGCGAGACGACGGCGCGCGTCGATCAGCGGCGCCCGCCGCCAACGCGTCGATCGCCAAGATGAATGCCCTCCGCGACGAATACCTTCTCGGATTCGCGAAGCTTGGCGTCGTCGCGCAAGGCGCGCAGCCGCCGGGCGAGGGGTCGGTGCGTGAGAGCATCCGGTCCTCATGGTAAACGCCCTCCATTGGAAGCGGGACGTATAATCCCGAGCGTCGTCGGAGCCGGACGGATGGTCGCCGCGGCGCGGAGGCCTTCGGGTCCACGTGCCGGGGAGGAAAGTCCGAACTCCAAAGGGCAGCGTGCTGGGTAACGCCCAGGCCTGGAAACGGGACGGATAGTGCAACAGAGAGCAAACCGCCGGTCGCGTGCCGCGTCGCGGGCCACCTCGCGACGCGCGTCACGGCGCGGCCGGTAAGGGTGAAACGGTGCGGTAAGAGCGCACCAGCGCCGGCGGCAACGCCGGCGGCTCGGCAAACCCCACGCGGAGCAAGACCAAATAGGGGAGCGTTCGAGGCTGGCCCGGCCGAGGCTCCCGGGTAGGTTGCTGGAGGGCGGGGTGACCCCGCTCCTAGAGGAATGACCGTCACCCTCGATCACGGGGGACAGAATTCGGCTTATGGACGACTTCGACGACGCCCGTTCCCGCCGGCTCCGGGTGGCCGGAACCGGTGGGGACGGATTTTTCGATGATCGCGTGAGCGGCGCCCTCCTGACGCGAGGCGACCGCGTCGGCGTGGTCGCGACCGGCTTCGCCGCTCGCCCCGGACGCGCTCGACGCCGGGATCGCGGCGCTTGAAGCGGCGCGGGCTGGTCCCGGTGCCCGGAGCGCACCTGCGGGACGTCGACGGCTACCTCGCCGGGGACGACGCGGCGCGCGCGGAGCGATCCTCGACGCCGCGATCGCCGACCCGGATCTCGCCGCGGTGTGGTTCGCGCGCGGAGGGTACGGCACGGCCCGCATCCTCGATCGCTTCGATCTCGACCGGCTCGTGCGGCGTCCGAAGCTCCTCCTGGGCTACAGCGATCTCACGGCGCTCTTCGCCGCGCTGCTCGGAGCGCGTCGCGACGGTGTGCCTTCACGCGCCGGGCGTCGCCGAGCTCGGCGCAGCGCCGGGATTTCCACGCGCCGTCGCTCAACGCGCGCTCTGCCGGGCGCGAGACGCGGCGGCGCGTCGTCCCACGCGACGTGATGCGCGCGGGCGCGGCGCGCGGCCGGCTGATGGGCGGGAACCTCACCGTGCTGTGCCACCTGCTCGGCACGCGGCACATGCCCGAGCTGCGCGGCGCGATCGCTCTTCCTCGAGGAGATCGGCGAAGAGGCCTACCGCGTCGACCGCCTCCTCCAGCATCTCCGCATCGTCGGGCGCGCTCGCCGGCGTGCGCGCGGTCCTGCTCGGGAGTTTCCACGTCCCGCCGACCGCCCGCGCGTTTCCCGGCGATCGCGACGTCGATGCCGTCCTGCGCGATCACCTGCTCCCGCTCGAGGTGCCCGTCGTTCGCGGCATCCCCGCGGGCCACGGTCCGGGAAGTGGACGCTTCCGCTCGGAGGCACCGCGTCGCTCGACACGAGCGGCCGGTCTCGTGACGTTCGATCCGCGCCCGGCCCCGCTCCCGTCCAAGCAAGGGCTGAACGGGTGGAGCGGCGGGTCCGCATCGACCTCGCCTACGACGGGACCGCGTACGCGGGCTGGCAGATCCAGCCCGGCGTCCAGAACCGTGCAGGGCGTCGTCGAGGCAGGCTCTGTCCCGGCTTCACGGCGGACCGCCGCGTCGCGCGTTCGCGGCGGCCGGCCGCACCGACAGCGGCGCGCACGCGCGCGGGCCAGGTCGCGGACGCCTGGTCGTCGACGCGGCTACGACGACGCGCGGCTTGATGCGGGCCCTCGCCCACATGCTCCCCGAGGATGTGCGGCCGCGCCGGGTGCTGACGGTCGCCCGTCGTTTCACGCCCAGCACGACGCGCAGGTCGAAGACGTACCGGTATCTGCATCGGACACCATCGACGACGGGCGATCCCGTCGGCGACGGCGCTACGCGCTGGCGTTCCCGCGTGCCGTGGATGAAGCCGCGCTCGACGCCGCGCTCGCTCGTTCCAGGCACGCGGGACTGGTCGGGATTCGCAGGCAGCGCGTGCCGGGTCGACGATCGCGTGCGCACGATCACCGAGGCGCGCCGCGTCGAGCTCCGGCCCAGAGCTCGAGGCGTTCGTGTTCACCGCCGACGGGTTCCTCACGCACATGGTGCGCAACCTCGTCGGGACGCTCCTCGAGGTCGGGCCGCCTCAGGATGGAGCCGGAGCGCATCGAGGAGGTTCTTGATGACGCGGCGATCGGAGGCGCGCCGGACCGACCGCGCCTGCCAAGGGCTTGTGCCTGACGCGCGTCGTCTACGACGCCTGCGTTAGGAGGGCGAGCGGGGACGCGGAGTCCCCTGCTAGCATGCGCGCGCGCGGCGCGCAGGAGCGTCGCATGGGAAAGTGCTCGTCACCGGAGGCGCCGGGGTACGTCGGCAGCCACGTCGTGCGCACCTCGTCGATGACCGGACGCGACGTCGTCGTCCTCGACGATCTCTCGTCACGGCCATCGCGCCGCCGTGGGAAAGACGTCGTTCGTCGCGGGCGATTGCGGCGATCCGGCGGTGCTCGACGGCGATCTTCGCGGCGGCGGATTCGACGCGGTCGTCCACCTGGCGGGGAGCAGCCTCGTCGGCGAGTCGATGACCGAACCGGCGCGCGTACTACCGCAACAACGTCGTGCAAGACGCTGTGCCTTCTCGAGGCGATGCGCCGCCACGACGTCAAGGCCATCGTCTACTCCTCGTCCGCCGCGGTCTACGGCGAGCCCCAGGAGGTTCCGATTCGCGAGGAGCATCCGTGCCCGGCCGACGAATCCGCTACGGCGAGACCAAGCTCGCCGTCGAGCGGATCCTCGGCTGGTACCAGCGCGCCTACGGCGATCGGCTACGCGGCGCTTCGCTATTTCAACGCGGCCGGCGCGCACGAGAGCGGCGAGATCGGCGAGGACCACGGCGATCGCGAGACCCACCTGATTCCCCGGCTGATCCACTCGACCCTTCGCGGCGGCCCGCCGACGCCGATCCTCGGGGAGGACTACCCGACGAGCGACGGGACCTGCATTCGCGACTACGTCCACGTGATGGACCTCGCCGACGCGCACGCCTGGCGCTCTCGGCGCTGCAGCGCGGAACGCTTCAGGCGGGATCGTTCAATCTCGGGAACGGCGAGGGCTTCTCCGTTCGCGAGGTCGTCGCGATGGTGGCGAAGGTCGCGAGGCTCGCCGCCGCCGACCGAGCGCGCCCCGGGCGCCAGGGGGACCCGGCGATCCTCGTGGCGTCGCGCCGAGCGGGCGAGCGCGCCGCCTCGGATGGCAGCCGCGACGGCTCGTCGCTCGAAGCGATCGTGCGCACCGCCTGGGCGTGGCACGACAGCGCATCCCGAAGGTACGCGCGACCGCTAGACGCCGCCAGGTTGCCGCCGCCGTGATCAGGCATTAAGATTCGCCGTCACTTCAAGCTTCCGCGGCGAGGGCGGATGGCGGACCTAGCTCAATTGGCGACTCCCGGCAGTGAAGAGGAGCGGCTCCTCCAGCAGCTCGACCTGACCCGCCTTCCACGACACGTCGCCGTGATCATGGACGGGAACGGACGCTGGGCCCGCAAGCGGCGGCTCCCTCGCATCGCCGGGCACCGCGCGGGCATCGCGTCGGTGCGCGAGCTCGGTGGAGACCTGCGCCCGTCTCGAGGTCCCCGTCCTGACCGTCTACGCGTTCTCCAAGGAGAACTGGAAGCGCCCGAAGGCCGAAGTCGACTTCCTCATGGACCTCCTGCGCGACTACATGCCGCAAGGAGCTCGACGAGCTGTGCGCGAACAACATCCGCGGTCCAGGTCGTCGGACGCATGTACGAGCTTCCCGTCTGTCGTCCAGGACGTCCTCCAGCAGGCGGTCCAGGCGACGGCGGCGCAACACCGGACTCGTGTTCAATCTCGCTCTGTCCTACGGCGGCCGCGCCGAGATCGTCGACGCCTGCAAGGAGCTGATCCGCGAGGGCGTGCCGGCCCGACGAGATCGACGAAGAGTCGTTCGCGCGGCGGCTCTACACCGCGGGGCAGCCCGATCCCGACCTCGTGATCCGCACGGGCGGCGAGATGCGCGTGTCGAACTTCCTCCTCTGGCAGATCGCGTACGCGGAGCTCGTCGATGACCGACGCGCTCTGGCCCGATTTCCGCAAGCGCGACTTCTTCCTGGCGCTCCTCGAGTTCCAGCGCCGCGAGCGCCGCTTCGGCGGGCTGTCGCCCCGCGAGGCCGCCGAGGGATCTCCCGCGCTCGTGCAGGGATGACGCGGCTCCTCACCGCAGCGTTCCTCATCCCGTCGGCGTGGTACCTCTGCAAGAGGGCGCCGTTCTCGCCTCTTCCTGGCGGCGGCGCTCCTGTCGGCGGCCTCGCGGCGTGGGAATGCGCGACGATCCTCGAGCCAGCGCGGCTCCCGGCCGTTCGTCTGGCTCGCGGTCGCCGCATCGCCTCGGCGATCGTCGCGGCGCTTCGCGTCGCAGCCGCCGCTCGTCGTCGCGCTCGCCGTCATGACCGGCGGCGGCGCTCTCGTCCCCGGCGCTCGCGATGCTGCTGTCGGGACACGCCCGAGGCGATGCTCGACGCCACCGATGACGACCTTCTTCCCGGTGCTCTTCGTCGGGCTTCCTTCGCCTTCGTCGTCGGGCTGCGCGTCGATCCCCGGCGCGAACGGCCCCGATCTCCTGCCTGCTGGCGATGCTCTGCGTCACGCTGTCGGACGCCGGGGCCTACTACGTCGGGCTCGGCGTTCGGAGCCCACGCGATGGCCCCCGTGATCTCGCCCAAGAAGAGCTGGGAAGGCGCCGCGGGTGGGGTCGTCGCCAGCGTCGCCGGCGCGCGTCCTGGCCCACTGCTGGTTCTTCCAGCGGCTCTCCGCTGGCGCACGCCGTCGCGCTGGGCGTCGTGCTCTGCGCCGCGGGGATCCTGGGCGATCTGGCCGAGAGCATGCTGAAGCGCGCGGCCGGGGTGAAGGACTCCTCCGCGCTGCTCCCCGGCCACGGCGGCGTGCTCGGACCGCCTGGACAGCCTGCTGGTCGCCGCCCCGGTTCTCTACTATTACTGGATGATGTTTCTCGCCAGGACCGCCTAAATGAAACGACTGGCCATCCTCGGATCGACCGGGTCGATCGGGACCCAAACGATCGACGTCGTCGCGTCGCGCCCGGGGAGTTCCGCGTGGTCGCGCTCGCGGCGGGCCGCAACGTGGCCCACCTCGCGGCGCAGGCGCACGCGCTCGAGCCGGAGCTCGTCGCCGTTGCCGACGAGAGCGACGCCGCGGCCGTGGCGGCTCGGCTTCCCGCCTCGACGCGCGTGGTTTCCGGACGTGATGGGCTGATCGAGGCCGCGCGTCATGCGGAGGCGGATCTCGTCGTGTGCGGGCTCGTCGGCGCGTCGGGCATCGAGCCGACGTACGCCGCCGTCGACGCGGGGAAGGACGTCGCGCTCGCCAACAAGGAGGCTTTGGTCGCGGCCGGGGCGTTCGTCGTCGCTCGCGCCAGGGCGACCGGCGCGCAGATCCTCCCGGTCGACAGCGAGCACAACGCGCTCCACCAGTGCCTGCGCGGCGAGGACCGCGGACGAGGTCACGCCGTCTCTGGCTCACCGCCTCGGGTGGTCCGTTTCGCGGCTGGAGCCGACGAGGCGCTCGCCGCGGCGACGCCGGACGAGGCGCTCGCAGCACCCGACCTGGGTCGATGGGGCCGAAGATCACGATCGACTCGGCGACGCTCATGAACAAGGGGCTCGAGGTGATCGAGGCCCGGTTGGCTCTTCGACGTCGGGGCTGAGCGCATCCGCGTCGTCGTCCACCCCGGAAGCGTCGTGCACTCGCTCGTCGAGTTCGTCGACGGCTCGTTCAAGGCCCAGCTCGGCGCGACCGACATGCGCCGTCCGATCCAGTACGCGCTGACCTACCCGCCGCCGCCTCGACTCCACGCTTCGCGCCGTTCGATCTCGTCGCCGCCGGGTCCGCTTCGAGTTCGAGGCACCGGATCACGAGCGCTTCCCGTGTCTCGCGCTCGCCTACGAGGCCCTCGCGCGCAGGGCGGGGCCGCGCCCGCCGTCCTGAACGCGGCCAACGAAGTGGCGGTCGCGGCGTTCCTCGCGCGCCGCGCGGGCTTCCTCGACATCCCGGCGACGATCCGCGGCGCGCTCGATCGCCACGCGGGACGCGCGCCGCCAGCCTCGAAGACATCCTCGCCGCCGATCGCCTCGCGCGCGGAAGACGGCGGCCGACCTCCTCGCCTCGGAGTTCAATCGTGAGTCAGCTCGTTCAGATCGCGCAGACGGTGCTGTCGTTCATCGTGGTGCTCGGCATTCTCGTGTTCGTCCACGAGTTCGGGCATTTCATCGTCGCCAAGGCGTTCAAGATCGGCGTGCCCGTCTTCTCGCTCGGCTTCGGCCCGCGCCTGTGGGGATTCCGCCGCAAGGAGACGGACTACCGCGTGTCCGCGGTTCCCCTGGGCGGCTACGTCCGGTTGGCCGGGCGACGAGGCCGACGAGGCGCGAACCGGCGGGCCCGGACGAGTTCCTCTCGCGCCCGCGGTGGCAGCGCTTCCTCGTCTTCGTCGCGGGGGCGACGCTTCAACATCGTGCTCGCGGTCGTCGTCATGACGGTCGTGTTCGCGACGTGGGGACGCGACGAGGTCGTCCGTCCGGAGACGTTCCCGACGGTCGCCGACGTGGCTCCCGGCGTCGCCGGCCGAGGCGGCCGGGCTTCGCCGCGGGGACAAGGTCCTCCGCATCGGGGGCCAGGACGCGCGCGACCAGCAGACGCAGGTGAACGAGATCATCCTCGCGCCCGATCAGACTGAAGCCCGTCGAGATCGAGCGCGACGGCGTCCGCCAGACGCTCTCGCTGTCGACCGGGCAGGATCCCGTCTACCACCTGGGCGCTCCCGGCTGGCGGCTCGATCCAGGACGGCGGAGGCCCGCCGGAGGTCGAGATGGTGCTCGGCGGGAGCCCCGCGGAGAGAGCCGGCCTGCTGCGCGGCGACAAGGTCGTCGGGATCGACGGGCGCACGCCGCAAGGCGAGATGGAGCTGAAGGCCCTGCTCGAGAAGAGCATCGGCCGCGAGGTCACGCTGACGATCCGCCGCGCGGGCCAGGACGCTGCGCCGTCGCCGTGACGCCGCAGGACGAAAGCGGCAAGGGGAAGATCGGCGTCCTCTTCGCCGAGGGCAACCGCGTGCACCGCGAGCTCGGCCTCGGCGCGGCGTTCGCGGCGTCGCTCGACTGGAACGCTCGACATCACGAAGAGCGTCTTCCAGACGCTGGGCGCGCCTCGTCAAGCGCGAGATCTCGGTGCGCGCTTTTTCGGGCCCGATCGAGATCGCGCGCGTCTCCCGCGAAGCGGTGCGGGGAGGGCGAGTCGTTCCTCACGCTGCTCGCGCTGATCAGCCTCCAGCTCGGCATCTTGAACCTGATGCCGATTCCGGTGCTCGACGGCGGCCACATCCTGATCCTCGGCTGCGAGGGTCTCCTCCGCCGCGACCTCTCCGACAAGCTCGAAGGAGCGGGTCATGACCGTCGGGGTTCGTCTTCCTGCTCGCGTTCTTCGGCCTGGTGATCTTCTTCGACATCCTCAAGGCGCGGATGTAGGCGAGGCCGGCGCCGTTGCGCGAGGTCCTCGAAGCGTTCCTCGACGAGATCCGCAGCGGGCGGCGCGCGGTGCTCGCCACGATCGTGCGGGCGTCGGGCTCGACGCCCGCACGATCGGCGCGCGCATGATCGTGCGCGCCGACGGCTCGTCGTTCGGCACGATCGGGGGCGGCGCGTTCGAGGCGATGGTCGTCGTGCGACGCGAAGGAGCTCCTCGCAGCCGAGCGCCGGCCCCCACGCTCAAGCGGTACACGTTCACCGAGGAGGGCGAGAACGCGCTCGGGATGGCGTGCGGCGGCACGGCGGAGGTCCTCCTCGAGGCGGCGGAGCGCGGCGCGCGCTTGATCATCTTCGGCGCGGGGCACGTCGGGCTGGCGCTGGCGCGGCTGGCCGGCGACGGTGGGGTTCGCCCCCGAGCTCGTCGACGACCGCGCGAGTTCTGCGAGGCGGCGCGCGACGCTCCGGTCGGGCGGGTGCTGGCGCTGCGACGCGGACGTACGTCGACGGGCGTCCCGCCGCTCGATCCCGGCTGCTACGTCGCGGTCGTCACCCGATGCCATCGCACCGACCGCCTCGCGCTGAAGCGCGTGCTGGGACGGCCGCTGCGCTACGTCGGCTCTGATCGGAAGCCGCCGCAAGAAGGCGGTCATCTTCGGCGAGCTCGCCGAGCGAGGACGGCGTCGCCGCCGACGAGCTCGACGCGCGTGCGCTGCCCGATCGGCCTGCCGCTCGGCGGCGAGACCCCGAGGAGATCGCGGTCTCGATCGTCGCCGAGCTGCTCCAGGTCAAGCACGGGATGACGAGGACATTCTGCCTGCTTCTTACAAAGCTCCCCGGATACCGCTTTGATCGAAAAAGCAGAATGTCCCCGTCTCGCAGCGGACACGCGGACAGCGCGCGGACGATGAAACGCGGCGCCGGCGCGCGCGCTCCGCATGGCATCCGGCGTTGCGCGAAGAGCCGGATGCGCCGCGCACTGAAGCGCGGCCCAACTCCCGGAGGCATCCATGTTCTCTCGCTCCGCAGATCGCGACCGCGCTCCTGCTCGTCTCACGCTCGCGCTCGCTGGCGCCGCCGCGCCTGCTGTCCGCCGCGCCGCCGCCGCACCGAAAGCCGCCGCGCTCCGAAGCCCGCCCGATCGACATCAACACGGCCGACAGCGCCGGCGCTCGAGTCGGTGCCGGGCATCGGCAAGTCGCTATCCCAGCGCATTCTCGCGTTCCGCGAGAAGAACGGCCCGTTCCAGAGCGTGGACGATCTCCTGAAGGTCCAGGGATCGGCGAGAAGTCGATCCAGAAGCTGCGCCCCTACCTGACGGTCGCCAAGGCGAAGTGAGGCCGCCGTGGCGGCATCGAAGGGATACACGCTCGCCGAGCTCGTCGCGCGTGCTCGCGATCGTGGCGATGGCCGTCGCGGTGGCGCTTCCGGCCGCGGCGATGCTCCGCGATGGCGGGCGCGCCGCGGCCGGCGCGCGGACGATGGCGACGCTCCTGTCCGCGCAGCGGTGGAAGAGCGTCGCCGGCGCACCGCGTCCGCGGGCTGCAGTTCCGCAAGGACGGCGAGCGGGTGGTCGTGGCGCGAGGTCGCCGACGGAAACGGGAACGGGCTGCGCACCGCCGAGATCGCTCGCGGCGTCGATCCGATCCTCGTCCAGGACGACGCCCTGGAGCGCCAGGTCGCAGGACGTCACGCTCGGCATCCCACCCGGCGGGCCGTACCCCGAGGCGCCGCCGGGAACCGACATGCTCAGCGCGGCGGACGATCCGGTGCGCTTCGGTCGATCCGACCTCGTCTCGTTCAGCCCGGTCGGCTCCGCGTCGAGCGGAACGATCTACGTGACCGACGGCCGCCGCGGGCTCTTCGCGGTCGTCCTGTTCGGTCCCACCGCGCGCCTGCGCGTCTGGCGGTTCAGTCCCGAGGAGCGGCGATGGACGCTGTGATCGATCGCTCGGGCGCGACGGCCGCCCGTCCGGCGAGCGCCGCGTGCGCGCCTTTCGCGCGACCGACCAGTTCGCGCTCGCGGCGTGGCAGGCGGTGCGCGCGTTCGCCAAGACCGGAGGGGAGAGCCTCGCGCGCGGAGATCCGGCGAGCCGGTCGCACGCAGCGGGGGCTCGCTCGTCGCCGCGGCGTCCGCTCCCGACGGGGACGAGGGCGGGCGCCGCGCGCTCGAGAGCGCGCACCAGGGCCTCCTCGAGATCCGCTACTTTCTGTACCTCGCGCGGCGGCTGGGCTGCCTCGACCTGAAGAAGTACAAGGAGCTGGCGGCGCTCCAGGAGAGCCGCGCTGCGCGAGGTGGCTTCGCTCTCGGTAGGACGCTACGCGACCAGGTGGTAACCTACGCCGGCCTATGGCGCGCGCCCTCCTGACGATCGCCCTCGCCTTGCACGTCGCGGGGGCCGCGCTCGCCGCGATCGGCGAGCTGCGGCATCGCGCCGTCGTCTCGCGCGTCGGGCGCGCTGTGCTCGTCGGCCGCTTGGCTCGGCGAGCTCGTCACGCTGATCGTGCTCGGCGTGACGGCGGCGCGCGTTCCCGCTGCGGACCGGGCCGGAGTACCTGCTCGTGCTGGGCTGGTTCGTGCTCACCCTTCACCTCGTGCTTGTGGTTCCGGTCGCAAGTCCACGCCGCGGCGCTCGTGCTTCCGCCGGTCGCCGCGCTTGATGGTCGTCTCGGCGTTCCTGTTCTCGCGCGGCGAGCCGCGAGCGACCAGGCGCTGCGCGACGCAGGGGTGGTTCGTCTTCCACACGTCGATCGCCACCGCCGGGGTCGCGCGCGCTCGCGGTCGCGTTCGCCATGAGCGTCCTCTTCCTCGTCAAGGAGCGCGCGCTGAAGTCCAAGCGCTCGTTGCGCGTCCTGGAGATGCTGCCCACGCTCGAGGCGCTGGATCGCCTCGGTTTTCAGGCGCTGCTCTACGGCTTCCCGCTTTTGACGCTCGGGCATCGCCACGGGCATGGTGTACAGCGCCGCGGTGCACGACCGGCTGTGGATCTGGGGCGCCAAGGAGATCTTCCCCGTGATCGCCTGGGCCGTGTTCGCGGTGATCCTCTGGGCGCGGTTCGCGCGCGGCGTCAGCGGGCGGCGGTCCGCGATCCTCGCGATCGCCGGATTCGCGTTCGCGCTCCTCACGTTCGTCGGCATGGTGCGCTGATGCTGACGCTCGATCGGGATGAACCACCGCAGCGCGCCCCTCGATCTGCGCGAGCGCGCCTGCTTCGCGGAGGACGACGATCCCGGCAGCGCTCGCGCGCCTCCTCGCGATCCACGCGCGCCGTCCGAGGCGCTGATCCTGGCGACGTGCAATCGCGTCGAGATCCTGACGCGCGCGAACGACGGGCACGGGCGATCGCCGTGCGAGCTCCGCGCGTTTCTCGCGCAGGAGCGCGGGCTCGACGCCGACGACGATCGACCGGCACGTCTACGTTCACGAGGGGCTGCACGCGGTGCGGCACGTCTTCTCGGTCGCCTGCGGGCTCGACTCGATGGTCCTCGGCGAGCCGCAGATCCTCGGACAGCTGAAGCGCGCCTACGCCGATCGCGCGCGGAGAGCGGGTCGACCGGGCCCGTGCTCGACCGCCTCTCCAGCACGCCGCTCTCCGCCGCCAAGCGCGTGCGCGACCGCGACCGGGATCTCGCGACACGCCGTGTCGGTCGCCTACGCGGCGGCCACGCTCGCGCGGACGATCTTCGACGGCCTCGCAGGGCGCTCGGCGCTCCTCATCGGGGCGGGCAAGATGACCGAGCTGGCCGCGAAGCACCTCGCGTCGCAGGGGTGACCGACCTCACCGTCACCAACCGCACGTACGCGCGCGCCTGCACGCTCGCCGCGTCGCTCGCCGGCACCGCGCTTCCGTGGGACGAGTTCACGCAAGCGAGCTCGACGCGCGTCGACATCGTGCTTGACCGGCACCGCGGCGCCGACGCCCGTCCTGACGAAGACGCAGGTCCGCCAGGCGCTTCCGGCGCGGCGCGGGCCGCCCGCTGTTCATCGTGGACATCGCGGTGCCGCGCGACGTCGAGCCGTCGGTCCACGAGCTTCCCGGGGTCTACCTCTACGACGTCGACGACCTGCAGGGGATCGTCGACGACGGGCTCGAGGAGCGGCGCCGCGCCGCCGACGAGGCGCGGCGGATGCTCGACGTCGAGGTCGTCGTCTTCGACCGTTGGCGTCAGATCGGTCGAACTCGGCGCCGACGATCGCCGCGCTCTCACGAGCATCTGCACCACGTTGGAGCGAGCGAGATCGAGCGGTACGACCGCCGGCTCGCGACGCTGACGCCCGAGCAGCGCGCGGTCGTATCCGAGCTGACGCGCTCGCTGATCCAGAAGGTGCTCCACACGCCGATCGTCTCGCTGAAGTCGGCCGCGGAGCGCGGCGACGCGGGCCGCGCGCGGCCCTCTACCGCGAGATCTTCGGCCTCGACGCATGACCGTCGGAGCGCGGCCGAAGCCGCGACGACGGGCCGGGGCCGACGCACGCGATCCAGGGCGGAAAGGACGACTGAGCGGTGCGCCTCCGCCTGGGAACCCGCGGCTCTCCGTCTGGCGCTTTGGCAGGCCGAGCATGTCGCCGAGCGGCTTCGGCGAGCGTGGCCCGGGCTCGTCGTCGACATCGTCGATCATCAAGACCGAAGGGGACCGGCGCACCGACATGCCGCGTCACCGCGTCGTTCGGCAAGGGCGTCTTCGTCAAGGAGATCGAGGACGCGCTCGCACGGGGACGATCGACCTCGCGGTGCACAGCCTGAAGGACCTTCCGACCGAAACGCCGCCGGGGCTCGCGCTCGCGGCGATCCCGACGCGCCACGACCCGCGCGACGCGCTGGTGTGCCGGCATGCGCGCGCGCGTCGAGGATCTCCCGCATGGCGCGCTCGTGGCGACCGGGAGCCCGCGGCGCCGCTGTCAGTTGCTCCACGCGCGCGACGACCTGCAGGTTCGCGCCCGTCCGCGGGAACGTCGACACGCGCCTGCGAAAGCTCGACGACGGGGCAGTTCGACGCGCTGGTCCTCGCCGTCGCCGGCATCGAGCGGCTCGGGCTCGACGGACGCGCCCTACGCGCCGATCCCGTTCTCGCTCTGCCTGCCCGCGCCGGGCCAAGGGGCGCTGGCCATCGAGACGCGCGCGGACGATGCGACCACCCGCCGGCACGTGTGATGCCGCTCGGACGACCCGGCGACGGCGCGCTGCGTCGCGGCCGAGCGCGCGTTTCTCGCGGCGCTCGGCGCCGGCTGTCTCGCGCCGGCCGGGGCGTTGGCGACGATCGCCGGGGACACGCTCGTGCTCGACGCGATGGTCGGCAGTCCCGACGGCACGGGCGCAGAGGCGCGACGCGCATCGAAGGCGTCCGCCGGCGACGCCGAAGTCCTGGGTGAGGCCGTTGGCACAACGCCTTCGGCGAATCGTGACCGCCTGCGTTCTGGTCACGCGCGCGGCAGGGACGTGGCCCGCGCTTGGAAGCGCGCTTTCGCGGAACGCCGCATTCTGCTCCAGATGATCGAAACGACGCGGACGCCGACCCCGATCGACCCTCGTGCCGGAGACGCTGCGCTCGATCGTCTGGATCGCTACGACTGGCTGGTCGCCACGAGCGGCCGGGGGTTTCCGCGCTGATGCGCCGTCTCGCGGCGCGAGGCCGAGCCTCGCCTCCCGTCGCGGCTTCGCGTCGCGGCCGTCGGACCCGCGACGGCTCGCGCGCTGGCCGCGAATCGGCGCACGCGTCGATCTCATCGGCGATGAGGCCAGCTCCGACGGGCTCGCGGCAACGCTTCGCCCGCGACTGGCGGCGGGCGCGCGTCGTGATCGTCCGGCCCGAGGGGTCGAAGGGACACCTCGCGGCCGCGCCTGCGCGCCGACGGAGTCGAGGTCGACGAGGCGCCGCTCTACCGCACGATCGCGTCCGGACCGCGCGCTGCGAGCTTGCCGACGCGGCGATCGCGGGTGAGTTCTCCGCCGTCGTCTTCACCGCGCCCTCGTCCTCGACCTGTGGCTCGACGCCGCCGGCGCGCGCCGCGAGGCGCTCGTTCGCGCGCTCGACGGCGGTCGCGCGCGTGGCGATCGGCCCGACGACGGCGGCGCATCTCGCGTCGCGCGATCTTCCCGCCGATGCCGTGGCCGAAACACCCGCCGAGGATGCGGTCGGCGACGCGATCGCGCGGCTCTATCGACTTTGACCTGCTAACATGGCCGCCCTTCGGCGCTGGAGGAACCCTTGACGGATCTCGCCACGAAGATGACGCCCTTGAACCGCGCGCACCGCGAGGCCGGCGCGCGCATGGTGTCGTTTTCGGGCTGGGACATGCCGGTCCAGTACACCGGCGTCATCGAAGAGCACGTCGCCGTGCGGACGCGCGCGGGATCTTCGACGTCAGCCACATGGGCGAGGTCGACGTCATCGGGCGCGAAGCGCTGGATTTCCTCCAGCACGTCACGTGCAACGACGTCTCGCGCCTGGCGCCGGGCCGGATCCAGTACAGCGCCCTGACCACGCCGGACGGGACGTTCGTCGACGACCTTCTGGTCTACAAGCGAGCCGAGGACGACTACCTGCTGGTCATCAACGCCGGGAACACCCCGAAAGACGTCGATTGGCTGCGCTACTACGCCAAGGGTTACAACCTCCGCCTCGAAGACGTCTCCGGCTCGTTGGTGCCAGATCGCGCTCCAGGGGCCGCGCTCCCAGGAGATCCTCCAGCCGCTGACGAGGCGCCGCTCTGGGCGCGATGAAGTACTACGGCTTCGCGCAGGACAAGGTGTCCGGCGTTCCCTGCATCGTTTCGCGGACCGGGTACACCGGCGAGGACGGCTTCGAGATCTACGGCCCCGCCGAGGCCGCGGAGACGCTGTGGTACGCCCTCCTCGGCGCCGGGGCGCCGCACGGCCTCGTGCCCGCGGGCCTCGCGGCGCGCGACACGCTGCGCCTCGAGGCGAAGATGGCGCTCTACGGGAACGACATCGACGACACGACGACCGTTCTCGAGGCCGATCTCGGCTGGATCCTGAAGCTCGAGAAGGGCGATTTCCTCGGGCGCGATGCGCTCCTCCGTCAGAAGGCCGAAGGGTTGACCCGAACGCTCGTCGGCTTCGAGACCGAGGGGCGCGCGATCGCGCGACACGGCCACAAGGCGATGTCCGGCAGGATCGGAGGTCGGAATCGTCACGAGCGGCACGTTCGCCCCGTCCCTCAAGAAGAACATCGGGCTCGCCTATCTCCCGATCGCTCTGACCCCGCCCGGGTCGCGTTTCGAGATCGACATCCGCGGACGGATGGAGCCCGCGGTCGTGGTGCCGACGCCGTTCTACAAACGCCCGCGCTGAGGAGGCCTCGATGTTCCCCAACGATCGGCGCTACACGAAAGAGCACGAGTGGGTCCAGTCGGCCGGCGGCGTCGGCCACCGTCGGGATCACCGACTTCGCGCAGAACGAGCTCGGGGACATCGTGTACGTCGAGCTCCCCGAGATCGGGCGCACCGTCGCGATGGGAGACGTGCTCGGAACGATCGAGTCGGTCAAGGCGGTGTCGGAGATCTACGCGCCGGTGTCCGGGACGGTCGCCGAGGTCAACACGCTGCTTGGCGACAAGCCGGAGACGATCAACACGGACGCGCACGGCGCCGGGTGGATCTGCAAGCTGACGCTTTCCAAGCCGCCCGAGCTGGACGGGCTGATGGACGCCGCCGCGTACGGGAAGTTGGCGGGAGTCTAGGGGGCCGGCGCCTGCGCCTTCGTCATCAGCTCGACGATTTCCGGATGGCCGGACTCCGCTGCGATCATGAGTGGCGTCTTGCCGGTCGCGATCGCGGCGTTCGGGTCGCTCCCCATGTCGAGCATGACCGAGCAGATCGATGCCTCGCCGGCCTCGGCGGCCGCGTACAGCATCGATGACCCCGCGGACTTGAGCGAACCATCGAAGGAGGTCAGTCTCGTCCTGCAGGGGGCCTGGTCGGGATTCTCCCGGCATCCGGCGGCGCCCCAGTCCGTCAGGATCGACTCGCAGATCAGGCGGGCGATCTTCGACGCTTCTCTGCGGCTGCCCGCTCTCTCGAGCTTTCGCCGTATTGATGTCGACGCATACGGCTCGACATGAATCGGTCGCTCGATGCGGCTGCCGGCGGTCAAACCGGCCGTGACTCCGGCGGGCGTGAGGGACCGGGCGGCGATGCCGTTCGACCAGGCCGGCTCGCGCTTGAAGTGCTTCGAGATCGCCCTGTTCCAAAATGCCCTGGCCGCGGCCGGGTCGTTGACCAAACTCGTGATCACCACCGTGTAGTCGAAGACCCCGGCGAACGCACGCTTGCCCGGCGCGCGAGGCACCGATCACGCGCAGGTAGTTGCGCCTGCGCCGGATCCGCCGCCTGCGTCTTCGTGGAGCTCTCGGCGTCGATGGCTCCCATGTAGACGACCCTCCGGCCGCGACATCGACCTCCGATCGAAGGATGTCCGCCTGCGAGAACACCGCCCTGCCGATGTCCCCGGCCGTCCCCAAGACGAACTCGCATCCGACGACGGCGTATCGTCCCGGTAGGGCGTTCAACAGGTAGATGTGCCCCCCTTGATGAAGTTGGAACGGATCACGCTCGAGGCGGCGAATCGATCGGAGTCTTTCTCGATACGCACGAAGTAGACGACGTCGGCGGCGCTCCACCCGGTCTGCGCGGGAGGGAAGACCTTGACCTTGATGCCGATGATTCCGCGAGCGGGATCGGGAGGCTCGAGGGGCGGCGCCTTGGCGGAGGACAGCTGAAACGCGTCGCGGCGAGGGAGGAGGAGATCCGACGCACGTCGAGCATCGGAGATACCAGGCGAGTCGCTTCATCACCGAGGAGTATAGCAGGAGGTTATCGGAGACCTACGACTCAGGGGCGGACAGCCTGCCGCAGAATCTCCGCAACGTCCTTCTTGCCGGCCATCGTCGCCAGATCCAGCGCCGTGGCGCCGCCGGAGTTGCGGGCATTCACGTCGGCCTTCGCTGCGATGAGCAGCTTCACGACTTCGACTTGCCCCTCGCTGGCGGCGATCATCAGCGGCGAGATCCCTTCGAGCCCAGTCTGGGCGGAACGATACGAGCGATTGACGTCGGCGCCGCGCTCGAGCACAACAGCTTCACGGCATCGAGATGACCCCCGGCGGATGCCACGGCGAGGGAGTGCCGACGAGCACCCCGGCGTTGATGTCCGCTCCACCGTCGAGGAGCGCGCGCATGACCTCGACGTTGCCTCCGAGCGCGGCGTGCATGAGCGCGGTGAAGCGCGTTGGCGTCCACAGCTTCCCGCGTGGGCGCCCAGGCGGAGGAGAGCGGCCACGGTGCCGGCGTGTCCGTTGGAAGCGGCCGCGATGAGCGCTGTCTTTCCTTCCTTGTCCGTCGGCTTGGTGTTCAGGTCGGCGCCTGCTTGCGCCAACATCTCGACAATGTCGGTATAGCCGTAGTTCGCCGCGTACATGACCGGCGTTCGGCCGAGCGAGTTCCTCGCACTCGGGTTCGCGCCTTTCGCGAGCAAGGAGTTTCACCGTGTCGGGCTTGTTCTCGGCCGCGGCGATCATGACCGGCGTCCAACCGGCGGAATTCGCGGCGTTCGGGTCGCCGCCCGCGGAGATCATGACGGAACAGATGTCGGTGCGTCCCGCGTGGGCGGCCTCGAACAGCATCGATAACCCCGAGGCTTTCAGGTCGGTATCCAAGACGCCGAGCGTCTTCCTACACGGCTCCTGGTCCGGATTCTCGCGGCAGCCGTGCGAGCCCCAGTCCTTCATGACGATCTGGCAGAGCAGGCCAGCCATCACCTTCGCATCCGTATCCTTGTTTCCACTCGCTCGAAACTTCCCGAATTGGTCTCGACGCACGCGCTGGAGAGAAAGTCGTCACGAGCAGGGGTCGACGTGGCTGGCGTCGCTCCTTGCTGGAGGCCGGAATCGCGCCAGGGTTTCCCGCTCGTGTAGCTCTTGAGGTGGTCCTGGTATTCGTCGCGTAGGGAATCCCCTTTCTTCAACGACGCAAGCGCTTGTCGCTCTGCATTGACCGCGTCTTCGAAGCGTCCGGCCTCGGCATAAGCGGCGGCCAAGGTATCGCGATACGCGACATCCTTCGGCGCGCTCGCCACCACCGGTTCGGCAAGAGCCACGGCCCTCGATCCATCGCGAACAGTACTGTCCGGGCAGGTGGCCAGCAGCCATGCCAGGTTGGTCTGAACCCACCGACGCGCCTTGCTGGAGACGATGTCCGCGGGCTCCGGCTTGATGCGGATCGCCTCTTCGAAGGCGCTCCGAGCCGCCGCGTAATCTCCCTTGTGCCAATGAGCGAACGCCAGCTCGTTCAGCCCGTAGATCCGCCGTTCGGCCTCTTCCGACGGAGACGGCTCGCTCGAGACCGGAGCGAAGCAGGGATGGAAAGCGATCAGGGCGACGACTCCGCAAGTCATCGCTCTTGCCTGGATCGAGGAAAGTCTGAACATCAGTGCGTCTCCCTAACTACTCTGCGTGTGCCAGCTTCACGCTGGCAACGGCCTGATCGAACGTCGGCCGATTCGTTTCGAAGAATCCCTTATGGCAACCCCGCAAGGAGCGCTCACTTGATCACCGCCGTCACCTTGTAGCCATGGTTCAGCCCGTCGCTCAGAACCGGCTCCACATACGAAGTAGTTTGCTTGGTGACCTCGGCGATCTGTGTCCAGAACAACGTGAGCGGATCCAAGCGGTAGATGTGGAACTTGGTGACATTGATGTCCGGCTGCATGACTTGGCTCGGTCCACGTCAACTGGACGTGTCCTCCGTTCGCACGCCCAAGACGCAGATCGTTCACACCTATCGAGGCGCTCTGCTCGATCTCCATTTCGGGGTCCGCGTCGGAGCTATCGTGGGGCTGACCGGACTCGCCGCAGGCCGCGTTGCCCGGGCCGCACCCCGCACCGTAGCTGCCGTTCACCCCGGAGCGCACGTCGTTCTGGTTGGACCCGGACTTGCGCTGTAGACCGCGCTTTCCGTTGGTCCGTGGTCGCGGTCGTGCCACACACCGACATCGAAGGAGTTGGACGTCGTGGCTGTTGCCGCAGACGTCGACCGCGACGATCGACGACGAATAGACACGGCCTACCGGGCTGCACGCTCCGTCACGCTCCGCCCTCAGATGCGAGGCGCCCGGGCTCGTAGACGCAGTCCCGAGTCGAGTTTCCGTCCCCGACACCGGTGCCATTCTCGGGCTGGCTGGAGTTGCAGCTCGCGAACCCAATCGACGCGATCCCGGAGGTGCTCGTCACCGCGGCTCCCGTGTCGGCGATTGAAAAGTCGACGTAGCCGTGCTGCGGAGGCCACAGCATCGCGCAGAGCTCTAACGAGCGGCTGCGATCACGAAGACCGGAGGGGTCGTGTTCCGCGGTGTGGGTGCAACCCGAAGTTGGAGCTGACACACGTCGAGTCGTGCAGCGGTTCCCGTCATCGCACACGTGGGGGTCGTCCGGGACGCAACCCGTTGCCGGGTTGCAATCGTCGTGTGTACACGTTGTTGTCGTCGCAGTTGACGAGCAGGCACTCGCACGCGTCGCCGATACCGTCGCCGTCGCTGTCGGCCTGGTCCGGGTTGCGCGTGAACACGCAGTTGTCCGCCTGGTTGCAGGCGTTGTCGCCGTCGAAGTCCTGGCCGAGGAGGCACAACGCGCAGACGATCTCCGACTCCGTTGAAGTCCGAATCCGCCTGGTCCGAGTTGGGCACAGCCGGGCAGTTGTCGCACGCGTCGCCGACACCGTCACCGTCGCCGTCGGCCTGGTCGCGGCGTTGCGGGTGACGAGGCAGTTGTCCACGCCATTGCAGACGCTGTCGCCATCGTAGTCCTCGAAGAGTGGGACACAAGGCGCAGGCGTCTCCGATCCCGTTCGAGTCCTCGTCGGCCTGATCAGGGTTGGGCACGGCCGGGCAGTTGTCGCACGCATCCCCGGCATGCCGTCCCCGTCGCCGTCGAGTTGGTCGGGATTGAGAATGCACTTCGCAGTTGTCCACCTGGTCGCAACGCCCGTCGAAGTCGTTAAAGTCGAACTGACCCGCTCCAGCGGCACTCGTCGCAGCCGTCTCCGTATCCACTCACCGTCCGCCGTCGAGTTGAGCGGGATTGGCAGAGATAGGGGCAGTTGTCGGCCAGGTCACAGAACCCGTCCGCGTCCTTGTCGAATTGTCCGGCTCCAATGCATTCGTCACAGGCGTCTCCGAATCCGTCAGCGTCGCTGTCGATCTGATCGGGATTGGGAAATAATAGGGGCAGTTATCGACCCGATCGCCAGACGCCGTCCTGATCGGAATCAGGTCCACCGGGCCCATCGCACCCGTCGCAGGCATCCCCGGAAAACCGTCGCCGTCGCTGTCGGCTTGGTCCGGGTTGCGCGTGACGGGACAGTTGTCCACGTCAATGCAAACGCTGTCGCCGTCGCGGTCGCTGAAAGAGGGGACACAAAGCGCAGGCGTCCCCGATTCCATTGAGTCGTCATCCTCCTGCCTGGGGTTGGACACCGTCGGGCAGTTGTCGCAGTCATCGGGAACCCCGTCGCCGTCGCCATCTTCCGGGGGTCCCTCCCGCTCGAAGGCACCGATATCGCATCTGGAAGTGCCGTCCCCGTCACCGTCGTTGGGCGAGGCGACGCCTCGTTGATCCGAGGCAAGGATGTTCCCTTCGGCGTCGAGGCAGCCAGCGGGATCGCCCGCATCGATCGCAGGGCCGCACGCCAGGAGCGCGTGTGTAAACGTCGGACCGCCGTTGTCCTGGAGTGGACCCAGTCGCGGGTCGACTGGATCAGGAGGTGCCAATCAGGTCGCCGGTGGACGGCGCGAAAGTGCAGTTCGAATTCTGTCCGGAACAGGTTGTATCCGTCCGAGATCACACTGCCGCTGCAATCCGGGCCAGCGCCAAAGAACGACGCATTCCTGTTTGCGGCGATGATCGTAGTTCCGCAGACTGACCACCCCGGACTGCCTGAATACCCCTCCGCCAAAACCAGTCGAGAAGTTATCCGTGATGGTGGAGCTGTACACGGCCACGGTTCCAAGTGAGGTTCTTGATCCCGCCACCGTTGCCACCCGTCTCGGCGCGATTGCCGCTGATCGTGCTGGTTCACCAGATTGACGTCTCCTGCATTCCAGATCCCGCCACCGCCTTCGTTACCGGAAAGAGCTGTACGCAACCGTGCTTCGGAGCAGGGTCAGCACGCCACGATTGGTGATGCCACCTCCTTTGCAGGCTGAATCGAGCCCCGGGTCCGCCATTGCGGCGAACCGTGCTATCGCTCAGGGTTAGAGTGGCGCCCTCGGCGTTGTAGATTCCGCTGGCCGCATCCTCCGCCGCGTTGTCCTCCACGCGGGAACTGAGTATTTCCAATGTACCTTCGTTGGAGATGCCCCCGCCTGTGCTTCCGGCAGCGCTGTTGGCGATGATGCAGTTTCTCAGCACAAGTCTTGCGGCGTGCGTGAACCATGTCGCCGTTTTTGATGGCTCCGCCGACGTCAAACGCGCGTCCGTTGCGGATCGTCACGCCGGAGATCTCTGACCTGCGACGAGCCGATGATCTCGATGGCACGATCAGGGTGAGGCACCCTCGAACGTGGCATCGATGATGGTGGTGTTCGCTCCCGCGCCGGTGATGGTGAGGCTGGTCGGTCACGTCCAGGTCTCCGGTCGCGTTCCCGTCCTCACCTACTCCCGCGATGCGTGAGGGCAAAGATGCCGGACGGAACGGTGACGGTATCGGCACCGCTGCCTGCGGCGCAGCCATCGACGGCCGATATCCGTGTTGGCGGCCTGGATCGCTTCCCGGAGCGAGCAGTTTCCATCGAGGTCGAGTTCATCGGCGGTGGTGACCACATCGATCGTCGCTGCACGGACTGAATAGCCTAGCCCGATGAAGAACCACAGCGAGACGATCGCCGCGGCGATCTCGGCACGTCCAAGACGTACCCGTGACCGGTTCGAGGAGGACCGGGATACCGTTTGTCATGGCTCAACCCCCAAGGATGCTCGCCGCGATGCATCGCTCTTGGGTGGGGCGGGACCTCGAGGCGGGTCTCGTCGCGGGCGCTGCAACACAGAAAGGTGCACCACTCTTACGGCCGTCGAAGGTTTCCTGTCAAGCGCTATCGAGGATCGGTACCGGAGCCCCTCAGCTCTTCGCGTATTCCTCGACGTCCGGGCACGCGCACACGAGGTTGCGATCGCCGAAGGCGTTGTCGATCCGCGCGACCGCGGGCCAGAACTTGTGCGCCCGGGTCGCGGCGGACGGAAACGCGGCGCGCTCGCGCGAATAGGGCCGGTCCCAGGCGTCGGCGGTGACGGCTTCCGCCGTGTGCGGCGCCATCTTGAGGACGGTTCACGCGCGATCCGCGCGCGCCCTCTTCGATCTCGCGGATCTCCTCGCGGATCGCGATCATCGCGTCGCAGAACCGGTCGAGCTCTTCTTTCGACTCGCTCTCCGTCGGCTCGATCATGAACGTGCCGGGCACCGGGAACGACATCGTGGGCGCGTGGAACCCGTAGTCCATCAGGCGCTTCGCGACGTCGTCGACGCTCGATGCCCGGCCGTGGCCTTGAGCGGCCGCAGCGTCGACGATGCACTCGTGCGCGACGAAGCCGCGCGCGCCCCTTGTAGACGAGCGGAAAGTGCGGCGCCAGGCGGTGCGCGATGTAGTTCGCGTTCAGGATCGCGACCTCGGTCGCGCGGCGCAGGCCTCGGCCGCCCATCATCGCGATGTAGGCCCAGCTGATCGGCAGGATGCTGCCGCTGCCCCACGGCGCCGCCGAGATCGGGCCGATCCCGGACTCGCCGCCCACCTCGCGCAGCGGATGCGTCGGCAGGAACGGCGACGAGGTGCTGCGCGACGCCGATCGGGCCCATGCCCGGACCGCCGCCGCCGTGCGGGATGCAGAACGTCTTGTGCAGGTTGAGGTGGCACGACGTCGGCGCCGAGATCGCCCGGGCGGCACAGGCCGACGAGCGCGTTCATGTTCGCGCCGTCGAGGTAGACCAGGCCGCCGTGCTCGTTGCACGATCGCGATGATGCTCCTTGATGCCCTTCCTCGAAGACGCCGTGCGTCGACGGGTAGGTGACCATCAGCGCGGCGAGACGATCGGCGTGCTGCGCCGCCTTCGCGCTGCAGGTCGGCGAGATCGACGTTCCCCTGCGCGTCGCAGGCCACGACCACGACGCGCATCCCCGCCATCGTCGCGCTCGCGGGGTTGGTGCCGTGCGCGGAGATCGGGATCAGGCACACGTCGCGCCGGCCCTCGCCGCGCGCCCTGTGGTACGCGCGGATGACGAGAAGCCCCGCGTATTCGCCCTGCGACCCGGCGTTGGGCATCAGCGACACCGCCGCAAAGCCGGTGATCTCCGCGAGCTGGCGCTCGAGCGAGGCGATCAGCTCGGCGTACCCGGCCGACCTGATCCTTCGGGGCGAACGGGTGCACGTCGGCGAAGCCGGCGGCACGAGATCGGGAACATCTCCGCCGCGGCGTTGAGCTTCATCGTGCACGACCCCAGCGGGATCATCGACGTCGTCAGCGAGAGGTCGCGCGATTCGAGCCGCTTCAGGTAGCGCAGCATCTCGGTTTCGGATCGGTGCGCGTGGAAGACCGGATGCGTGAGGATCGGGCTCCGTGGCGGCGGTGCGGCGCGGGGATCGTCTCGTCGACCGGGGCGGCGAGCGAAGCCGCGGTCGGCGGAGAACGCTTGCACGAGATCGTCGAGATCGGCGTCGCTCACGGTCTCGTCGAGCGCGATGCCGCAATCGCCGTCGGCATAGGCGCGCAGGTTGATGCCGCGCGCGCGCGCCGCCGTCGACGATGCGCCGCCTGGCCCGCCGTGCCGGGCGAGCACCTTGAGCGTGTCGAAGACCGTCTCGGCGCGCAGGCGTGACGCCCGCGGCGCGAAGCGCGGCCGCCAGCCGCAGCGTCTGGCGGCGGACGCGGCAGGGCGATGGCGCGCAGGCCGTCCGGGTCCGTGGTAGACCGCGTACATCCCGGCGATCACCGCGAGCAGGACCTGCGCGGTGCAGATGTTGCTGGTCGCCTTGTCGCGGCGGATGTGCTGCTCGCGCGTCTGCAGCGCCGAGCCGGTAGCGCGGGCCGGCCGTTCGCGTCCTTCGAGACGCCGATGAGGCGGCCCGGGCATCTGGCGCTTGAACGCCGTCGCGCACGGCCATGTAGGCGGCGTGCGGGCCGCCGAAGCCCATCGGGACGCCGAAGCGCTGGGCGCTCCCGACGACGACGTCCGCGCCGAACTCGCCGGGCGGCCTCAGAATCGTCAGGGCGAGGAGGTCGGCCGCGACGACGACGAGCGCGCCGCCGCGTGGACGCGCGCCGCGAAGCGGCGCGTAGTCGAGAATCTCGCCGTCCGTCGCCGGGTACTGCACGAGCGCGCCGAACGTCGGCTTCGAGAAATCCCAGCGTCTCGTGATCGCCGACGACGATCTCGATGCCGAGCGGCTCGGCGCGCGTCTGGAGCACGCGCGATCGTCTGCGGGTGGCAGCGCTCGGACGACGAAGAAGCACTTGCCGTCGCCGGCCTTGTCGAGGACGCGGGCGCACAGCGTCATCGCCTCGGCCGCGGCGGTGGCCTCGTCGAGGAGCGACGCGTTCGCGACATCGGAGCCCGGTCAGGGAGATGACCATCGTCTGGAAGTTGAGGAGCGCTTCGAGGCCGTCCCTGCGCGATCTCGGCCTGGTAGGGCGTGTACTGCGTGTACCAGCCCGGGTTCTCGAGGATGTTCCGCCGCAGGACCGGCGGGGACGATCGGTGCCGTGGTAGCCCAGGCCGATGTACGAGCGGAGCACGGCGTTGCGGCCGGCCATGCGCGCCAGCGTCCGCCATCGCCTCGACCTCGGACAGCGGCGCGGTCGAGCGCGAGCTCGCGGTCGAGACGGATCGAAGCGGGGACCGCGCGACGCGATCAGGTCGTCGACGTCGCGGCACGAGAGCGTCCGCAGCATCGCCTCGAGATCGGCCTGACGCGGCCCGATGTGGCGATCGACGAAACGATCGGGATGTGGCGCGCATGCCGGGCTTCCTCTTGGACGCGCCAGCGTATCACCCGGACTCTTGGCGCCTTCCATGCGCGCGGACGAGGTCGTCGCCGACGTCGCCGAACAGGCCGGGAAGCGATTCGAGCGGAAGGCCGACGACGTTGCTCCACGACCCGTCGATCCCGCGGAGGCAACAGCACCCCGCGCCCTTGGATGCCGTACGCGCCCGCCTTGTCGCATCGGCTCTCCGGTCGCGACGTACCAGCGCGCGAGGCTGTCGCTCCCACGGATTGAAGCGCACGCGCGGATACGTCGATCGCCGCGGCGCAGCGCGCCGTCGTCGCTGCGGACGAGGCGGCAGGCCGTGATCGACCTCGTGCCGCCGTCCCGCGAGGCGGCGCAGCATCGCAGAGCGCGTCGTCCGCGTCTTCGGGCTTTCCGAGGATCAGCGCCGTCGATCGTGACCGATCGTGTCGGCCGCGAGCACGAGCGCCTCGATCCCGCGGTCTGCGAAGCGCCGCCGCCACCGCCGCGGCCTTCTCGGCGGCGAGGCGCACGACGTGATCTCGCGGCGCCTCGCCGGGGCGCGCTCGCTCGTCGATCCGCGGCGGGCTCGATGCGCGAACGCGACGCCTAAGCCTTCAGCAGCTCGCGCCGGCGCGGCGACGCGGAGGCGAGATAGAGCGGCAGCACGGTCGCGGTCCTCCGTTGGCACCCGCAGTGGGGCCGGTCCGTATAATCTCTCGACTTCTGCGCATCGGAGGACGCCCCGATGATGATCTCGCCGTCGATTTCGATGGTTCGTCACGGTCCCGCTCGCCGTTCTGCTCTCCGGCATCGCTCGCCGGCGCCAGCGTTAACGCCTGCTCGGCGCCGTGCACCGGCCGCGCCGGCGGTTCCCGCGGACCCTCGACGTCCGCCGAGCAACGCTCTGATCGCACCAGGCAAGGCCGCCGAGATCGACGCTGCTCTACACCGGGCGACGTCATCGGCTACATCGAGGACTGCGGGCTGCCACTTGAACCCCGCGGGGGCGTCGCCCGGCGGGCGTGGCTGCTGAGTCAGCTGCAGGCGAACTACCCATCGACGCCGCGTCGTGCTCCTCGACTCGGGGAACTTCTCCGACAACCCGACCGGAGGACGGCGACCTGCGGACGGCGACGCTGCTGCAGTCGATGAAGACGCTGGGCTACAAGGCGATCAACATCGGCGAGCGCGACCTCACGTTCGGGCTACGACGATTTCGTCAAGCGCACCGAGGGCTCGGCGATGACGTTCATCTCGACCAACATCGTGAAGCAGGGGACCAAGGACCCGGTCTTCTCTCCGTACGCGGTCGTCGAGGTCAAAGGGACGAGCGGCAAGCACGGTGCGCGATCGGCGTGCTCGGGCGTCGACCGCTACAGCCCCGTCTGGCAGAAGGCCGGCCCTGCGGGAACGAACCTCGGCATGGCCGCTCCGGCGGACATGATCGCGCGACGTACCTTCCGGAGGTTCGCGCGAAAGTCCGACGTCGTCGTTCTCCTCGCGGCGGTCTCGAAGGACGACGCGCACGAGCTGGCCGAGAGCAGTTCCCGACCTCGATCTGATCTTCGGCACCTATGCCGGGTGTCTCAGCACGATCGACGAAACCGAAGGCCGCGTGCACGTCATCTACACGGGAAATCAGGGAAGCGCGTCGGTGAGACGCGGGTCACGCTGGACGACGAAGCGGCGCGATCGCGGACGTGACCTCCTATCTGCACTTCCTCACCGTCCGGTACCCCGAGGACAAGGCGACGCAAGATGCCGATCGCCGCGGTCATCGCGAAGACGAAGCCGGCAGACCGGAAGCGCCCAAGACCCGGACGCGGCGCAGAAGCCCGCGGCGCGTCGGCGCCCTGGCGGCGGGCGGGCGTTGACCGAGGCGGCCTGGGCGCGTGCTCGCGCATCGATCTCGGGACGGTGCGCGTCGGGTTGGCGCTGTCCGATCCGCTCCGCATCACGGGACAGCCGATGGGGCGCCTGCCGCGCCGCGCGCTCCGCGACGATCTCCATGCGTTGATCGACCTGCGTCAGCGGAGAACGATGTCGCCGTCGTCGTCGTCGGGCACCCGCTCCTGATGTCCGGCGTCGCGGGGCGAGCGCGCGCTGGATGCCGAAGGCATTCGCGGAGAGACTGCCGCTCGGCGCGTTTCCTGCCGGTGGTCTTGCTCTGGGACGAGCGGCTGACGACGGTTCAGGCCGAGCGGGCGCTGCTGCGAGAGGAACGTCAGCCAGGCGGAATCGCAAGACCGTCGTGGACGCCGCCGCCGCCGCGCTGCTGCTCCAGAGCTGGCTCGACGCGCAACCTCAATGGGAGACCTGACCCCTACCCGCCGTCGACGTACGTAGACTTCCGCGCGATCCCGTGAAAGTTGATCTCGCGACGCCGCACCTGATCGGCGAGCAATTCATCGATCACGCCGAGCTCGTTGATCTCGCCGGCCTTCAGCGCGGCGTAGTGGAATCGGCAAAAACCCTTCGAGGTAGGGGCGTCGGGCAGAACTCGGAGCCGCCATGGCTGGTTCGAAAACGGCAATGGTTCACGATGCCCGTAACCTCCTGCGGGCGATTATAAACGGCAGCCGCCCGGATGGGATCGTTACGCCGATGACCAAATCGTCGGCGTCGCGGAAAAGCGCGCGGCCAGGGCGCAGAAGAGTGACGATGGCCAAGGGTTTGCAGACCTCAGGGGGCGACCCAGCCCCGGCAGCCGCCGGGCGACGAGAGTCGCCAACCGATCAGGCGCTTCGGGCCGGGCCGGGATGTCGACGAGGTCCACCCCCTCGCCTGGAAGGTTGCCCCCCCTCCCCTGGCGGCCCTCGACGGCGTTCCGGTCCGGCATTTTTTCCGACTTACAATCCGTCGCATGAACGGCACCCGTCGCTCGCGTGGCTTCGAGCCGCTGGGCGCAACCGGGCGCGCATGCTCTGCGGCCTTTCGAAGACGCGCGCCAACGAGCTCGAGCACGCAGGCTCGCGTGGCGGCAGCGTGGCGGATCCGGCGCTGGCGCGCCGCGCCTCGGTCGTCGCGCGTACGGCGCGGCGTTCCTCGAGCTTGCCATTGCCGGGGCCGGCGTGGCGTCGCGTTCGTCGAGAATCTCTTTCCGGGCTCGGCGCGCGGTTCGCGCGGCACCATCCGAGGCCTGGGCGTGACGCGCTTCCGCTCCATCGACGGCTCGCGGACGTTGATGTTTACCGGGTTGGGTCGGCAACGAGCGACCAAGCCGCGACACCTCTCCGTCGAAGCGCCGCGCGGTGTCTCGCACCTTGACGCGGAGACGATACGCTCCCGGCGGGCCAGGATGCGGCCGGTCTCCAGCGCGAACCCCTGCCCGCGCTCGGTGCCGTCGTTCTCCTGCGGGCTTGCCGAGCGCGACGCCAGCGGCCGTCTTTCTCTTGTCCCTCCAGCTGATACGCGAGGTGGTACGGGCCGTGCCGCCGTAGATCTCGTAAGAAGATCTGCACGGGTGCTCCGCGTCACGGTGATCTCGCAGCGCGCGGCGTGACGTGAAACCCGCCGACGATGTAGGGCGCGTCGTAGCTGGCCTGAGAGGCGAAGGGAGCGGCTCCATCGACGCGCGCCAGCGACGATGTCCGGATAGGTGCAGCGCCGGACCCGCGCGGCAGCGGCATCGAGACGGCCTCGGAAGATGCGGCTCACCCCGTCGCCCGGCTCGACCGCGAGCACGGTGACGTCCCACGGCGCCGCGTTGCAGCGACGCGTCCTTGCGCGACGCGCTCGTCGCCCGTCGCCTCTCGATCCGGAACGATCCCTCGCCGAGAATGTGCGCCTCGGTCTTCGACTCCTTGCGCGAGAAGCGCGCGAGGATCGAACGGCGGCTCGACGCCACGAGGCTCCCGGGATGGAGACGGTGACGACCGCGAGGAGCTCTGCGCCGCCGAGGCTGGAACCGATCGATCGCAAGCGCGGAGCGGCTCGAACGCGAACGTCTCGACCGTCTCGACGCTGTCGAGGATGAACGTTTCCTGCGGCGGGACCTCCTGCATCTTGCCGAGATCGAGCATCACGCCGATCGCGATCGCCGCCCAGGTGCTGGATCTGACGTGAGAAAGCTCCCATACCCGCGGTGCGGTTGTCCTCGAGCTGCGACCAGCGTGAAGAACGGGCTGGCGAGCTTGGGATCGTACGACAAGTGGTACTCGCCGGAGACGTCTGCGAACGAACGGGACGTAGACGACGGAGTCGACGTCGCTCCGGTCCGCCGGGCTTCAGCGTAGACCCAGCGGATGAGCCCCCTGCTGTCGCGATCGCTCGGCTCCCGGCAGTGGCGTTCGGGTCGTCCTTGACCTCGTCCGGCGGGCCGTAGAGGATGTAAATCTTGCCCCGGTCGGTCTGCCATCCGGGCCCGGCGCTATCCAGGAACTTCTCGTTCGCCTCCCGCACCCGGTTCCAGAAGAGCTGCCGGTACTCGTTGACCAGGGTCGCCGGGCGTCGGGTCACGGCGCCGCCAGAAGCGCTCGATGAACGCGGCGCGATCCGGATCGGTCTTCAGAGCCTTGAACTCCTTGATCTCCGCGGGCTCGATGAGGTAGTGGACCGGCCCGTCGAGCCATTGCGCGCAGCGGCATCCTTCTTCGCCGCGGCGGGATCGGGCAGACGGCGAGCGCGACGATGACGGAGACGACGCGACACGCGACGAGAGGGTGCGCATCGCTGGAGTATAATCCGCCGTTCCGTCTCGTCGGAGCCGAGGCCGTCTTGCAAGGTTCCGTCGGCGCATCGAGTGGTCGGACTATTGTTCGGGCACGAGCGCGATTCGAGATCAAAGGCTTGGACAGCGGCATGACGCCGCGCAGGAGAAGCCGTCCATGGACAAGATCGTGAACATCGGGCAGTCGATCCACATCAAGGGTGAGCTGACCGGCAACGAGGACCTGACGATCGAGGGCAAGGTCGAGGGAAGGTCTTCCTGAAGGACCACAACCTCACGATCGGAGCGAACGGCAAGATCGTCGCCGAGGTCCAGGCGAAGACCGTCATGGTCCTGGGTGAAGTCACCGGCAACATCACCGCCGACGACAAGGTCGAAGTCGCGGCGACCGGCACGATGCGCGGGCGACATCCAGGCTCCGCGCGTCGTCCTCGCCGACGGCGCCAAGTTCAAGGGCTCGATCGACATGGACAGCAGAAGCCGGGACGCTCGTGCGTCGCCTCGCACCTCGACCTCGGCGTCGACCTCGCATCGTCCGTCGCGTCGGCTCCGCGACCGGCGATGGAGCCGGTCGGCGCCGGGACGCCGCGAAGGGCGCGAACCTCTAGGCGTCCGAGCGTGGCCCTACGTCCGGGCACCCGCGGACGCGTCCCCGACGCCGCCGCCGGGCCAGCCCTGCGGCGGTGCTCGGCCGGGCGGTCGCGCGCGCGTTTCGCGACAGGCAAGCCTGAGATCCTCATGCCTGGGTCCGCTGTGCGGCGAGAGCGTCGTCTACTCTCGCCGGCCGCGGCGCGCGCGTGCACGTCGATCGAGGTCGAGCTCCCGGAGCCGATCCCGAAGCGCCAGCCGGGCGAGCGCCGCCGGCTCGTGTCGCCCGTTCGAGGCTCGAGCACCCGTCGGACGCGTTCGATCTCGTCCTCGCGTGGGAGATGCTCGACTTCGTGCCCGCCCGAGCGGCTCACGAGTTCGGCGCCGAGATCGTCCGCGCTGCTCACGCGTCGGCGGGCAGCTGATCGTCTTCGCGCATCAGAAGCCGCCCGCCGAGCAGCGCGGTGCATCCCGCGCTACCGGCTGCTCGCCGACGACCTGATCGTGCGCGAAGAGCCGGGCGAGCATCGCCGACGCCGGTACGTCCACCCCAATCGCGAGATCGAGCGCGCGATCGCGGGCCTGTCGGTGCAGAGCATCCACCTGCAGCGCAACCAGATGCGGGAGATCCTCGCCTCGAAGGCGGGCGTGGGATGAGGCTCGCGGAGCGCATCCGGCACGTCGAGCTCTCGCCGACGCTTCAGGATCAACGCGATGCGCTCAGCCGGATGAAGGCGCAGGGGATCGACGTCCTCGACTTCAGCGTCGGCGAGCCGGACTTCGACACGCCGCCGTGCGGCGAAGGAAGCCGGCAAGTCCGCGATCGACCGCAACCTCACGCCGCTACACCGCGAACGAAGGCACGCTCGAGCTGCGCGCGGCGATCGTCGACGAAGCTGAAGCGCGACAACGGCCTCGACCTACGGGACCGGATCAGATCCTCGTCTCGACCGGCGCCAAGGCGTCGCTGTACTGCGCGATGATGGCGCTGTTCGGACCCGGCGACGAGGTGCTCGTCCCGCAGCCCTACTGGGTCTCGTATCCCGAGCAGATCCGTCTCGCCGGCGCGACGCCCGTCGAGCTTCAGCGCGCCGAAGTCGAACGGCTTCAAGATCACGGCGCTCGAGCTCGACGCCGCCGTCGGCTCGAAGACCAAGGGATCTGATCCTCAACTACCCGTGCAATCCCACCGGCGCCTGCTACGACCGCATCGAGCTCGACGCGATCGCGAAGGTCGTCGTCGCGCACGACCTCGTCGTCATCGCCGACGAGATCTACGAGAAGCTCCTCTACGACCGCCGCACGTTCACGAGCATCGCCGCGCGTCGGCCCGCAGATCGCGGCGCGCGACGGTCGTCGTCAACGGCATGAGCAAGGCCTTCGCGATGACCGGCTGGCGGTTAGGCTACGCCGCCGGGCCCGAAGAGCGTCATCGAGGCGATGGCGAAGGTGCAGAGCCACACGACGTCGCATCCCGCCTCGATCAGCCAGGCCGCCGGCGCGGCGGCGCTGCGCGAGGCCGGAGACGACGTCGCGGCGCATGGCCGCGGAGTTCGAGCGCCGCCGCGAACGCGATCGTCGCGCAGCTCGCGAAGCTCCCGGGGTGACGCTGCGTTCCGCCGGCCGGCGGCGTTCTACGTCTTTCCCAACGTCTCCGGCCTGTTCGGCCGCGCGATCGGCGGCCGCAAGGTCGACCAGCGGTCAGGACGTCGCCGAGGCCGCTCCTCGAAACCGCGCGCGTCGCCGTCGTGCCGGGCGAGGCGTTCGGCTCGCCCGATCACATCCGCATCTCGTTCTCGTGCGCGATGGATGTGATCGAAGAAGGGCTTCACGAAGGATCGCGCGAGGCGATCGCGGTAGCGGTCACTAGCGGGCCCTCGGGGGCGATGGCGTATACCTTCGGCACCTTCCGAATGAGGTGCCCGATGCGCATCGGGGGCGTCCTTGTCGTAAAGCGGATGGTAGGCATGCGGCCGCGCATTTCGCGAGTGCGCTCGCGCCGCGCACGCTGACGTTCGGGGACTCGCGTCGCAGCGCAGCAGGCGATCGAGCAGGTGTACTCGGGCCCATCGCGTCTGGCCGAAGGAGAACCGAACGCCAAAGCCGCCGCTCTCGGCGGTGCTGTCCGATGGGGCGATCCGGGCCAGGGTCGAGGACTACCTCAAAAGTCGAACGCTCTGGAGACGTTCTGGCAGCGGCCGGTCACGACTGAGCAGCTGCAGGCTGAGCTGGACCGCATCGTGGCCAACACGCACGATGACCAAGTCCTCGGCGAGGTTGTTTGCGACGCTGAAGAACGACCCGCTCGTGATCGCCGAGACTATCGCGCGCCCGACACCTCGTGGGCCGCCTGATTCGCAATTGAACGTGCAGGCGACGCCCGGAAGCGAGCGTTCGATTCGTGGTGGAACCGGTCAACGCGAGGACTTGCTGTGAGCGCAAGTTCAACTGCAGGTTCATACGTACTCCCCCAGACGGATCGCTTCGACCTGCGTGAAGGATAGTTGGCTGCCGACGTTCGTCGATGTTCCGGAGGGACGCAGCAACCACACGGCCGTGTGGACTGGCTCGAGATGATCGTTTGGGGTGGCGAACGGGCAGGACCTCGACACCGGCTGGCGCTACAACCCGTCGACCGACTCCTGGGTGGCGATGCCCGCTGACCCGAACATGCCAAGCGTGCGCCAGCGCTACACCGCCGTCTGGACGGGCACCGAGATGATCGTCTGGGGCGGGACCTCACTACGACTACGTCGCTTTCAAAGCTTCAAAGTCTTGAACACAGGTGGCCGGTATGACCCGCGACAAACGCCCGGGTCAAACGTCCATAGGAGCCAATGTCCCCGTGGGACGTTCGGACCACACTGCGGTGTGGACCGGAAGCGAGATGATCATCTGGGGAGGCGGGCAGCCGGGCCAGGACTTCCAGAACACCGGCGGCCGATACACACCCGCGACAGATTCGTGGGCGATGACGTCCAACGGCGCCACCGTTCCGTCAGCACGCATGTTTCACACAGCGGTCTGGACCGGCGACGAGATGATCGTCTGGGGTGGCACGGGTCCGGGCAGCGCGAGGTATCTGAAGACGGGGGTCGCTGCAACCCCACGACAGACACCTGGCTGCCGACTTCGGTCGGAACCAACGTCCCGCTGGAGCGACGTTGGCACACGGCGGTCTGGACCGGTGAAGAGATGGTCGTTTGGGGCGGCTACAAGCGCCCCGATCGACCCGGCCCGAGACTTGAACTCAGGCGGCCGATACAAGCCGTCCACCGACACGTGGGAATCGACGAGCACCGACGCGAACGTGCCGAGCCCGCGCCATGTTTCCATCCTGCCGTGTGGACCGGAAGCGAAATGATCGTTTGGGGCGGGACCAACGGAGATAACACGGAAGCGGCCGGTACTCTCCCATTTCTGGATTCGTGGGTGGCAGAGCTCGACGGGAGCGAATGTCCCTGCGGGTCGCGAGCATCCCACGGCTGTTTGGACCGGCGCGCGAGATGATCGTCTGGGGCGGGGGACCGAACACGGAGGTCGCTACAACCCCACGACCGATTCATGGGTCGCGACAGCGGCGCAGTCGATCGTTCCCGAACCCAGAAGCGTGTCAGCACCGCGATCTGGACCGGCGCCGAAATGATCGTCTGGGGTGGAGACAGCCCTCGCCTCCATATTCTTTGAACACTGGTGGGCGCTACGAGCCGGCGACCGACAATTGGACTCCCACCTCGACGGGAACGAACGTCCCTGCGCGGACGTGACGCGAGCACACCGCGATCTGGGACGGCACGGAAATGATTGTCTGGGGCGGGTTCTACTACGACTACGACAATTCCACCTCGAATTGGGCCAACAGCGGAGGTCGATACAACCCTTCTTCCGACTCCTGGGCGCAAACGTCCACGGGATCGAACGTCCTCGTCGGGCGCACCAAGCACACGCTATATGGACCGGGCACCGAAATGGCTGATCTGGGGCGGCGCACGCGGCGAGCCCGGTTGGACTAATTACGGGAGGGCGCTACGACCCTGCGACCGATTCTGGGTTCCGACCCCACGTCGAATGGCGCTCGGCCTCGCCGCTCTCACGGTACGTGCACACCGCCGTTTGGACCGGAACCGAGGATGATCGCTCTGGGGGCGGCAACGTGACAGCGCGAGCGGTATCCTCCTGAACACAGGGAACCGGTACAATCCATCAACGGATTCCTGGTCGACGACGTCCACGACCACCTCAACGGGCGGTGTCGTCGTCGCCCGCAGCGAACACACCGCGGTCTGGACAGGCGCCGAGATGATTGTCTGGGGTGGTTGGGGAGGCGCAGGAGTCGACCAGCGGCGGCCCCGGCGCGCACTGGTCGCCATCGACCGATTCCCTGGTCGGTATCGTCCGCGTCCGGCGGGCGTTCCGCCGGCACAGCCGGTCTGCACGAGGCCGTTTGGACCGGATCCAAGATGATTGTCTGGGGCGGAGCCAATATCGATGGAAGCCTGGCACGCCGAACACCGGAAGTCGCTACGACCCGTCCACCGAAGGATGGGTGCCAACGTCGATCGAGCACAACGTCCTGACCGAGCGCGGCTCGTTCACGCGGCGGTGTGGACCGACACAGAAATGATCGTATCGGGGTGGCCATTTTTCCTAGGCCGTTGAGAACCGGTGGCCGATACAGCTTGTGCCAAAGGCTTTTTCGCGATGCCGACGGCGACGGCCATGGCGACCCCGCCACCAGCAACGACGACGTACGATGATTCCGTCCCGGCAGGCTGTGTGACGGATTCGTCCGATTGCAATGACGCGAGCGCCGCTGTGTATCCAGGCGCTCCGGAGTTGTGCGACCAGTTGGATAACAATTGCAACGGGACGACCGACGAGGATGCCCTCGGTGTGGACACCGATCGAGATGGCGTCCGCAATGCTTGCGACAATTGTCGGTTCGCGTTCAACCCCGACCAACTCGACACCGACGGTGACGGCCTGGGGAATGTCTGCGACCGGATCCATCCAGTCCGCGTCCGCGCACCGACAACGCGTACTCGTCCGTACCCATGAAGCGCTGAACTCGCTACGCCGCCACGGGCTCGACCTGGACGGACAGTGCCATAGCAAAAGTACCTCAGTGACTCCATCCATGACTTCGGTCGCGTCGTAGCGAACGCCGACGACGGCGTTCGCTCCTTCGCTCCGCCGCGTGCGCGATCATCATGTCGAATGCGTCGCCCCGGGTCTTCTCGCACAGCTCGGTGAACAGCGTGATGTTCCCGCCGGCGAGGGTCTGTAGCGCGCCGCCGATGGTGCCGAAGATCGATCGGGAGCGCACGGTGATGCCGCGAACGATGCCGAAGGTCTTCGTGATGCGGTAGCCGTCGATCGTGAACGCCGTCGTGGTGTGTGAGCGGTCCATGAATGCCTCCTCGACCTGTGGAACGCGGCGCTCCGGTCGGAGGTTTCCTTCGACGGGCGATTCTCTAGGGAACCGTGCCGCTCGTGGTAATGCTGCAGGTGAGATGGTCGGGAGCGTGTTTCGAGTCTCGTCGAGCAAGCATGGTGGCCGAACCGGACTTCGCTGCCCGGGCGGACCCGCATACAGGTCCAGCTCGAAATCGCAGGTGTAATGGGTCTGCGGTGCCGCTCACGAGCTCGTCCTGCGCGAACGACTGCGTCACGCTGACGGGCGCGCCGTGTGCAAACTGACCCGAGCGCCTTCAGGTCTCCGGCGGAACTGACGGCAAGTCCGGCAGGCGTCACACGTGGCCGGTGGCCCCTCGGCGTAGCACGTGCCGCCGGCGGTACTCCGTCCGATCAACTTGTACGCAGACCGTGCGGGTTCGGCGGCGTGGAGACGATCAACGACAATGACTTCGAAGCCGATGCGTTGTTCGCGTCTACGACTTCGGGTGCGCACCGTGGAAGGCTCCGGCACTGTCGTACGTGTGCGTGAACGCGGCCGTGATCGAGGATTGATCGAAGATTTGCACATCGTCCCAGGAGCCGTCGTTCTCGAAATCGATCGAGACCGACTTGACCACCAGACGCGCGCTGTGCACGGTCACCGTGACCGTCACTGGCGATCCGATGACCGGCGACGCAGGCACCGCGACGAGGCTCACCTGCGCCACCGGCATGGTGTCGACGGATGAGCATCCGATCGATGCCACAAGGAGCGCCGCGTATGCGCCGAGCAGGAGCGTGAAACGGTTCACGGCCACCATTCTTCCACCGATCTCGAACGAAAGCCCGCTCCGGGTCGCCGGGAGACTTGTTTCGCGGTATACCTCCTTACCTCCGGAAGGTGTTGCCCTATGAAGCTCGCTGCCGGTTTCCTCGTCGCCGTCATCTGTTCCGGAGTTCTTGCGGATCGGGCCGGCGCGGCGCACCTTGACGTTCGAGGAGGCGGGTCGAGGCCCGGGAAGCGATCGAGCGTGTCTACCATCGCCACGCAGATCGGCGCTTCCAGCTCGTTCGAGGCGGCTGTCCCGAGGGCCGCACTCCTGAGACGAAGGTTCGCAAGTATCTCGATGAGACCGCGGCGCTCGCAGAGTACTGGAAATCGCCCGTCACGGAAGAGATGCTCCAGCGCGAGCTCGAGCGCATTGCGCGCGATCTGCGGATGCCGGAGCGGCTGCTCGAGCTGTACGCGCGCGCTCGGGAAACGACTCGTTCCTGATCAGGAGTGCCTCGCACGCGCGACGCTCGGTGAACCGGTTGGCGCGGGACTTTGACGCATCCGACGCGACGCTTGCACGCCGACGCGCGGGGGCCCGGCTCAGTCTTCAACAAGAATCGGTTGCTGTGGCGTCGACGAAAGCGCCATTGCCCTTGCCGGACGAGCGGAGCTTACTCGCACCGGGCGTGTGGACGCTCTACGTCGATTCCCCGAGGGATTGTCCCCGCGCTCCTGCACACACCGCCGTATGGACCGGGAACGTGATGATCGTCTGGGGGTGGACTCGGTGACTCAAACGGGGACACGAGTTACCTCTGATACCGGCGAGCGTTACGACCCGACTACGGACAGCTGGACGCCGACATCCACGACGGGCGCTCCGTCCGGTCGTTACCTGCACACCGCCGTCTGGACGGGGAGCCGGATGATCATCTGGGGTGGCTTCGCCGGTGACGTTTTCCCGCGGCTGGCGGCCGGTACGACCCGTTGACCGACAGTTGGACGCCCATTTCCACGACCTCGATGCCGACGCCTCGCTGGCGGCACACCGCCGTCTGGACGGGGAACGTCATGGTGGTCTGGGGTGGCGATGACGACGGCGGAGTCATCTCCCAATACCGGAGGGGCGATACGACCCCGTCTCGGATAGTTGGACACCAACGTCGCTGTCGGGTGCGCCGGCCGCGCGGTACTACCAATCCGCCGTGTGGACCGGAAGCGTCATGGTGGTCTGGGGCGGCTATGGCGGCAATACCCGCCTCAACACCGGCGGGCGCTACAACCCGCGACCAACAGTTTGGGCGGCCACGTCGACGTCGGGGGCTCCGTCGGGCCGCACCGCCCATACGGCGACGTGGACGAGGACAACGTCATGGTGGTCTCTGGCGGCCAGGACGCCGGCTTCGCAAGCTGAGCAGCGGCGGCCGCTACGACCCCGTGACAAACCTCTGGACCGCGGTGACAAACGCGAACGCACCGCAGGGTCGCTACCTCCACACCGCGGTGTGGACGGGATCTCTGTGGTGGTTTGGGGCGGCTACGGCAGCAGCTTCCTCAACACGGGCGGGAAGTACGACCCTGCGTCCAACGTGTGGACGCCGACTTCGTTGGTGGACGTGCCCTCCATTCGCTATGTGCACAGCGCGATCTGGACCGGTAACGCGATGGTGGTCTGGGGCGGCGTCGGCTTCGGTCTCCTCAACACGGGAGGGCTGTACGCGCCTTCGGCCTCGATCGACCACGACGGCGACGGATACGGCTTCGGCGATGGCGACTGCGACGACAACAATGCCGCGGTGTACCCCGGCGCGCCACAGGTCTGCGACGGTATCAACAACGACTGCAACGATCCGACGTGGCCCGCGGCTCGTCCGGGCGATGTGAACGCCGACGGCGATGGCTTCCCGCGTCTGCCTGGGGATTGCGATGATTCGCGCTCGTCGGTGTAATCCCGGTGCGCCGCAGTTGTGCGACGGCATCAACAACGACTGCGGCGATCCCTCGTGGCCGGCTGTTCCGGCGAACGAATTCGACGGGGATGGGGACGCGTTCCGCGCGTGCGCGGACTGCAACGACGCCGATCCCAATGTCCACCGGGTGCAGCGGAAACCTGCAATGGGATCGACGACAACTGCGACGGTCAGATCGATGAAGACTCGCTGGGTGTCGACTCCGGACGGCGACGGCATCCCCAACGCCTGCGACCCTTGTATGGATCTCGATCTTGACGGCTATGCCTACCAGGATGGCTGCGGCATGCCGGAGACTGCAACGACGCGGACCCCGCCGTCCATCCGGGAGCCGCGGAAACCTGCGATGGGAGCGACAACGACTGCGACGGTGCCGTCGACGGCATCCCCGCGTGTCCCGGGACCTGTCCGTCTCCAGGCGCAGCCATCGCGGGCGCCCCGGGTCTCAACCGCGACGTTCACATACGGGAAGCCCACGCTCGCTTGGACGGGCGAGACTTTCGGCGTGGCGTGGATCCAACCCGACGGACCGGCGACCGGCATCTATTTCGCGCAAGTCGATTCGGACGGAGTCCGGATCGGCCCGGATGTCAGGGTATTTTCGACGGTGTGTGCAACGTCGCTCTCGCTCGCTTGGAACGGGGTGGAGTACGCTCTCGCCTGGTCCGAATGCTATCCCGATTCCCCGATCCTATTCGGGCGATTCAGCGCAAGCGGCGTCCTCTCAGCACACCGCAAGCCGCTTCATCCAGCGTCGGGGGCCGCACGCCGTCTCTGGTCTGGACGGGTCACGACTATGCCGTCGCCTGGGAAGGGACTAGCGACAGTAACTAAGTCGTCATGCTGGCGCGATTCGACAGGCTCGGCGCGCCGATCGCTCCGGCATTGCAGCTGACGGACGAGTCGTTGCCTTCCCGATATCCGGCGCTGGTCTCCACAGGAAGCGGATTCGGCGTCTCCTGGTTCTCGCATCGATTACGACACGTATCACTCGGACGTATACCTTGCTCGACTGGATGCGGCCGGCGCCCGGCTGGGTCCGGATGTCCTCGTTGCGAGCGGCAACGGCGACACCGCCGAATCGACATTGGTCTGGACCTGGCGATCGATTCGCGGTCGCCTGGGAGACGTACGACCAGCGTCTCTTCGCGCGCTATCAATTGGGCCTTTCACGATTCTGATGCGGCGGGCGCCCCGGTCGGGGAACCTTACGTCGTAACGTCGTCGGCGCTGCACCCGTCGCTGTCGTGGACTGGGCGTCGAGTTCGGCTTGTTCTGGATCGACCACCGGCGAACTCCGGGAGGCCTACCTTACGCGGCTTTCTCGCGACGGGGTGGCGGTCGGCAGCGAAATCCACGTGACGTTCGACGCGGGTACGTCCGAAGGCGCGACGGGACTATGGAACGGCACGGAATTCGGGCTGACATGGGGATCATCGGGCGCTCGATTCGTCCCGATAAGCTGCGCCTGCAGCACGGACGCCGACGGCGACGGTGTTCTCGGCGTGTTCCGACTGCAATGACGGCGATCCTTCGGTGTTCCCCGGCGCCCCCGAGCTTTGCGATGGCAAGGGCTGACAATTGCACATCGTCGACATGGCCTGTCGTGCCGCCCAACGAGCTCGATGCCGACGGAGACGGGCGGTCCGCATGCGCCGGAGATTGCAACGCGACGCCGACGCAGCGATTCATCCCGGGGCACCAGACGCATGCGGCGGCGTCGACTACGACTGCAGCGGCAACCCTTCGACGGCGACTACGACGCGGATAGCGACGGCGTCAACCCGTGCCAAGGCGACTGCTGACGACAGCAACTCCGACATCCACCCCGGTGCGGTCGAGCAGTGCAACTGGCGAGACGACGACTGCGATGGGCTCATCGACGGTTTGAGCTGCAACGCCGCGTGCGACGTGGACGCCAAGATCGGCGCCAACGTCCGGCTCACGCCGACCCCAGCTTTTTCTCGACTGCCGGATCGCAGCCCGGCGATCGCCTGGGGAGGCTCGTGGTTCGGGGTGACCTGGCAGAAGGCCGCGACGGGGACACCGGGCCTCGAGTACTTCCAGGCCGTCGACAAGTTCGGACGCCGCCAGGCCGGGCCGGTGCTCCTGGGAGGGACCGCGACCAACAGCGCGAAACAATCCAGCGTCGTCTGGAACGGATCCGAGGTTCGCGTGTCGCGTGGCTGCCGAATTGGCAGACGGTTGCCTTCGCGCGAATACGCCCGGACGGCAGCGCGCGGTCGGTTCCACGGAGCCCTATCGGCAAGCTGAGCCCAAGGTCAGCGAGCCGTCTCTCGTTTGGACGGGCACGGGCTACGGCCTGGCGGTGCGGGACAATTTCCGAGATTGGAACGGCGTTCGCTCGCATCGATATCCATGGAAACTCGGTCGGCGTTCCGCTGGTCGTCAGCCGGGACCCGGGGGATGCACCCTCCTGGCTGGACCGGCACGAACTTCGCCATCGCGTGGACGGACCATCGAGACGGAAATGCGCGAGATCTACTTCGCGCGCATCGACACCTCGGGCCACAAGATCGGCGCCGATGTCCGCATCACCAACACCTCGATCGAGTCGACCCGCCCCAAGCTCGCGTGGAACGGAACGGAGTTCAGGCCTCGGTGGTGGTTCGACAGCGCTGCACTACTTCATGCGCCTGGATTCCAACGGAGCCGCCCTCGCGCCTCCGAAGCCGATCGTCCCGTCCCCGGGCTGGCTGATCTCGTGTGGACCGGGACGGAATACAGGCTCGCCGGAGCGGCCGGCGCAGTGCGTTTGGATCCCTTCGGCGACCCCAAGGGCCCTCTAGCGGCTCTCACCGCTTTGCGGTCCGCCTGGACCGGCGACGTCAGCGGAATCGTCTGGATGAGCAACATTGCCGGGCGCTCGGAGATCCTCTTCACGCGTTGGGGAAGCACCTGCGTCGACGGCGATGGCGACGGCGTCGCCAGCAGCGAAGACTGTAACGACACGAACCAGTCGGTGTTTCCCGGCGCCCGCGAGCTCTGCGACGGCGTGGAGAACGACTGCCGGCGGACTACCTGGGCCGCTCGTGCCACCGCAAGAAGCCAAATGCAGACCTACGCGAGTGCCTCTGCCGCACCAAGAGTGACAAACCGCGCGCAGATGCCTACGGTGTGTGTGGTTCGCCAGCGGAAATCCGAGTCTCCGGCACCAGTATCGCCCTTTCCCCGCGGGTCAGCTCTTTCCCGTCGGATGAGACGGTGACGATGAACCGATAACGGCCCGCGCCGAGCATCTTTGGCGGGATGAGGTCAACGACCTGCGCGCAGCGTTCCTGGCTCAAGTCGAGCTCCGTCGTTCCTACCGGAGTTTCGGCCTCGCCAAAGAGCGTGCGCGCGACTTGCAACGGCTTCTTCTGGTCCTTGGCCCGGCAAACGAGCACGATCACCGCGGTCGGCGCGTCCGCTCGAACCGGCTCGTCCTCGGCGACGATCACGGCCCCCTGGGTCTGCGCCTTGCCGTTCTGGAGGAATCCCCGTTCCGTCGCTGGCTGACGGCGATCGGTCCGAGGCTGGCGAGCTCGCTGTCGATCTTGGGCCACGCCCCATGAGTCTCCCGAGAGACCATCGTGTCGGTTTCCGTCTCGTGCGCGACCGCAATGAGATCGTAGTCGCCCGGGGCGAAGTCCATATCCTTCTCGTAAACGACCGGAGTGTTGGGGCGCATGACCTGGATGCGCCCCGAACCGTCTTGCCGGACGGCGCCTCTGGAGACAAGCGACACGCCGATGTCCCAGACGGTCGAAGGCACCGCGCTTCCGGCCACCGCGACCTGGACGCGCGCCTTGAACTTCCCGTCTTGGTAGGCAATCGGAATGAGTCCGACCTGCACACCGGCGCCGCCCGGTTGCGTTCCCGCGGCCGGCGACGCGAACGCCGACAGGACGCGCCCCGTGAGGCGCTTGGCATCGCTCTGGATCACGAGGCGCCCGCGCACGAACGTCGTCACTTTCGCACGCTTGACTCGAACACTGACGGCCAGCGGCGCGTCCTGAGGAAACCCGCGGGGATCGAAGCTCAGCAGGTAGAGGCACGACAGATCACCCAGGATCTTCGTCGCCATCCGAGCCGGGGTGACCCCGTTGAGAAACGCCCGGCCTCCCGTTTCGGCGGCGAGCGACACCATCGTGTTCTGTGCGTCCCTGAGGTTCTGGGAGTTGGCGTCAGCTGGAAGCGACGTTTCAGAGGTTTGCTCGATGCGGAGCTTTGCGCCTGTATGGGAGAATTGCTCGCTGGTCATCCCTTGGCCTTCGACCGTGTAGAACCGGATACCCAGCGCCGCCGCGTCGTTGATGACCGCGGTCGAGCGGAAGCGCCCCGGTGGCGGCGTCGACAAGAATGTCGGCGGCCTCGGCTTCGGCGGCACTCCGTTGGCGTTCTTGACGTTGAGTTCTCCAAAGAACGACAGGTAATGTTCGCCGGCGTTCTGTCTCATGGTGTCGGCGAAATAGAGAACGACCTTGGGCGAGTCGAATTCGGCAAATCGACCTAACACCATGCTGAGCCGTCGAAGATCGCGTTCCTGCCTCCACCTCTCGTCGGCAGCATAGTCACGGGCCAACGCGCGAGAGCCTCGGCGATACTGCGGCCGATCAACTCCTCAATGACATCGGCTCGTCGACTCTGTTCCGTGGCTGCGTACGGATCGAACGTACCCACGTCGTCGACCATCTTGGCGAGAACCGCGTCGAGTCGCGCCGGCTCGGATGTGAGTGGGGCCATCGTCTTCAACAGTGGCGGCGTTGGCGACGATCGTTGCGCGGTTGCCGCCGGCCAGGAGCCTTGGCAGCATCTCGCGCGCGGAAGCGATCGAGTCTTGGCGCCCCGGCTGCGGTGAGGGTGCGGCATGTCGAAGTAGAGGAGGTACGTCGCCGTCGCCGCCCGCGGCGTCTCCGCCGGAGCTGTCCCGGGCGCCCGCTTTCCACGGCCGCTTCCGGCGGGGCCGCCTCCGGTGAATCCGGCTGCGCAACGCAAAGATCGTCAAGGATGACGTTCGGCACGATCTTGTCCATGATCCGGACTTCGAAATCGGCCGCGGTCAGGCCCTTCGATCGCACCCTTCGGTCCAGCGACCGTCACGTCGATTTGCGCCAAGCGCGTGGTCGCGTGCTCCACCATTCCGACATCGCTCGGCTTCTCAGGTGGGTCGGCCGCGAGCGGTGCGGTCGCCATTCCGACGGCGATCGATCCCACGCACAACACGCGGCCGGCGGCACGTCGCATCACTGCTGCACCCCCTACGACCGCTGCATTGAGTAGAGTATCTCCGAACTCCGCACGCCTCAGAGATGTGCGACAGCCTTTCGACGCTGCGTTTGAGCCGCGGGGAGCGGCCTAGCGGCTTCCCGATCCGGTTCTACGCTCTCGACTGAGACGGTCACGGTCAGGCGGCGGGGGCCATGATGGCGGCGGGCCGGATCGAATCAGTCCGCGATCTTGTATTCGGTCGTGATCAGCGGCTGCCAGCGACTTCCGGGGTAGTGCCAGGGGTGTAACCGGTGCAGAGCAGCGTGCGTGTCGTTGTCCCGTCGTCGTTAAACACGATGTCAACTTCACACGCGACAAGCTTCTGCATATTCTTCTTGCAGAGAGCGGCGCAAAGCCTTGGTCTGCCTCGCGTTGCACCCGCTGTCGGGCTCGATGGGGTCGGGCACGATGATCTTCCACGCCGAAGCCCTTGGGGATGATGGGAGTCGGCATCTCGTGGTTCATGAAGTTCGGGTTAAACGAGAACGCCGTCGGTCGCAGGTCGATGGTGATCCAGTACTGCGGCATGGGGTCCACCATTGGAAGGGACCGGCGACGGGACCTCGGTGGTCGCGACGAAGTCTTTGGTGCGTGCGCCGGGCGGCGCGTTCCCGTTGTCACCCTCGTCAACATCCGCAGCATGGGCGGGCAGCACGCAGAGCAGCAGGGCGGCTCCGAGAATCGGCAGGAGTTTTTCATGGGCTCCTCTTGAGTCTGGGTTTACATCCTGTTAGGAGGCGCGCGTCAAGCAAGGATTCTAGGGGCACGCCCCGCTTGTCTTTCCGCGTGGAAACCAGGCCCACTGTGACAGTTCATGCCTCCGCGCGCGGCTCCAACATGTCCCCCTTGGGTATCAGCCCCCCGTCATCTGTGCGGCGGACACGGGCGGGAGGAAATCCGAAGTCCTGGGTCTCGATTGGGAGGACGTTGACCTCGACGCGAAGGCAGCGGTCAAGGCCGCAGGGCTCGTGCAGATCGTCAAGATGGAGGACGTGGGAACGGGAGGAAGTGAGCTTCCACTTCCACGACCTACGACACTCCTACGCCTCGTGGCAGGTGCAGGCGGGCACGCCCCTGAATACCGTCCGTGCTCTCCTCGGTCACAGTCGCTGGAGATGACGCTCCGGTACGCGCACCTTGCACCAGAGCACCTCAAGGTCGCGGCGGACGTTCTCGACCGGCTGTTTTCCAAATCCACCGCAAATCCGCCACACGCAGCGACAGCGAACGCGGACACGCCTTCGGCATGATGAGCGCAAGTCGTTTCTTTGAATGGTGCCGAAGCGGGGACTCGAACCCCGAAGAGCGTGAGCTCACTAGATCCTGAATCTAGCGCGTCTACCAATTCCGCCACTTCGGCAGGAGGGCCGCGTTACACTACCAACCGCTTCCGCGCAGTGTCAAGGAATCCAGGAGTAGCGATGCGCCAGCAACGACCGGTGCGACCGCGCCGAGCGGCGAGTCGTCCCGTCGAACGACCGCCGGTCGGTGCCCGAAGGACGTCTTGCTCGGCGTCTTCCAGCTCACCGCCAAGGGCGGGATCGTCGTTCCGTTCGATGCGCAAGACGGCGTGCCGCTTCCGGTGCCGCGTCGGCGCGCGGCGGCGCGCAGGCGGGCGATGCGGTCGTCGTCGCGGTCGTTCGCGCAGGACGAGGCGGCGTCGCCGAAGCGAAGGTGACCGGAAGTCCTGGGGCCGGTCGAAGCGCCCGGCGTCGACGTGCAGGTCGTCGCGCGGCGGCACGGGCTGCGGCGCGAGTTTCCCGAAGAGGTTCGCATCGCGGCGGCGAAGATGGCGCGCGCGATCGCGCCCAAGGACCTGGCGGCGCGCGAGCGGTTCGACGATCCGCCGCCGGTGACGATCGACGGCGAGACGGCGCGCGACTTCGACGACGCCGTGTCCGGTGGCGGAGCTTCCGGGCGGCGGGTTCCGGCTGTTCGTGCACGTCGCCGACGTGTCGCTACTACGTGCGGCCGGGCGACACGATCGACCTCGAGGCGCAGGCGCGCGGGACGAGCGTCTACTTCCCCGACCGCGTCTACCCGATGGTCCCCGAGCGGCTCTCCGACGACCTGTGCTCGCTGCGTCCGGGCGAGAACAGGCTGGTGCAATCGGTCGTGATCGACTTCGACCGGAAGGCGGAGGTCGTCGGCGACGCGCTTCGCCGACGGCGTCATCCGCTCGGCGGCGCGCTTGACCTACACGCAGGTCGCCGATCTGCTCGAAGGGCGGAGCGAGCGCGCGCCGCTGTCCGCGCGAGGTCGCGCGCGATGCTGCGCAGCGCCGAGGCGCTGCGCGAGCGGCTCGAGACGCGGCGGCGCGCGCGGGGCAGCGTCGATTTCGACCTGCCGGCGCCGACGATCCTCCTCGACGTCGAAGGGGTCATGACCGGGATCAAGATCGAGCCGCGGAATCGCGCGCACCGGATGATCGAGGAGTTCATGCTCGCGGCCAACGAGGCGGTCGCGACCTGGCTGTCGGCCGACGAGGTGCCCTGCCTCTTCCGGATCCACGACAACCCGGACCCGCTGAAGATCGAAGGGCTTGTCGGCCTTCGCGAAGTCGCTCGGCCTGACGCTGAAGTCGGGCCGCGAGGGGTGCGCCCCGGCGACATCCAGCGCCTGCTCGACGACGCCGAAGGGCTGCCGGCGCTACCCGGTGGTCACGCAGCTTGTCGCTGCGCTCGATGAAGCAGGCCCGGTACAGCCCCGAGGACAGCGGGCACTTCGGCCTGGCCGCGCCGCACTACCTGCACTTCACCTCGCCGATCCGCCGTTACCCCGACCTGGTCGTGCATCGCGCCCTGCGCGCGGCGCGCCACAAGCGCGAAGCCTGCGCTGCGCGGCGATCTGACGGCGCTCGGCGATGTCCTGCTCGAAGCTCGAGCGCGAGGCCGAAGCGCGCCGAGCGCGAGCTGCTCGATTGGAAAAAGGTGAAGTTCCTGCGTGGGCGGGAAGGGGAGGCGTTCGCCGGCGTCGTCACCGGCGTGGCGCCGGTTCGGCGTCTTCGTGCAACTCGACGGCGGCATCGCCGAGGGGCTCGTCCGCATCGAGCGGCTGGGGCAGGAGTGGTTCGACTTCGATCCGGTGCGCCACGAGCTGCGCGGATCGGCGACCGGGCGCGTCTATCCGTCTCGGCGACGCGATCGAGGTCCGCGTGGAGCGCGTCGATGCCGTGCTGCGGCGCGTCGATCTGGCGCCGATCGTCGAGCGCGAGCCGGCGCACGCGAGCGCGTCGCTCGCAGCGGCGGGCGGAAGCGGACTGCACAGGGCACGTGAAGACGGTAAAGCAGTCGAGCGTCGGCCCTGGGTGTAACCCTCGACTCTGCACGGGAGGGAGATGTCATGAAGAAAACCGCCAAGGAGTTCCGTCGCGGCCGACATCATGATCGAAGCACGTCATCTGCGTCACGCAAGGACGCGGACCTCCGCGACCTCGGCAAGCTCTTCCTCGCGAAAGGGATCACGGGAGCGCCGGTGATCGACGAGGACGGCGACATCTGCGGGGTCGATCTCGCAGACCGATCTTCTCTTCTACCAGCTGACGCGCGACGACGAGCTGGTCATGCCGTCCGACTTCTACCAGACCGCGCGCGTCGAGGGGCGGCGATCGCCAAGGGGTTCCAGATCGAGGACGTCAACACGGCGACGGTCGAAGAGGTCATGACGCCCGTCGTCCACGCGGTCGTCGCGACGCACGCCGGTCGCCGACATCGCGAAGATGATGACGAAGCGCCACATCCATCGCGTGATCGTGCGCCGCGGGATGAAGGTCGCCGGGATCATCTCGGCGCTCGACGTCTTGCGGGTGTTCGGCGGGACCGACTGTGCGCAAGGCCGCGAAGCCGAAGCCGGTCCGGAAACCCAAGGCGAAGGCGCGGCGCCAAGGCGCGTCCAGGCGAAGGCCGCACGCGCGCGGAGGCGCCGCGCCGCCTGATCCGCCTCCGGCTCTTTGCCCCGCGACGGCGCCGACCATTAGAATCTCCTCGCGTCCGGTGCGGGCACTGCGGCGCGCGGGAGACGGAACGTATGGATCGTTGGTGGTCCGACGGCACCGAGACCGGATCGAGGCTGTGGCAGGGGATCGTCGCCATCGTCGCGACGGGATGCCTGCTCGGCATCGCGCAAAACGCCCTCGTCCGTTACGGCAATCCCAAGGGCGGGCTGGCCTGGAGCTACACGCCGCCCAAGCTCGACTCCTCGAAGACGTCGCCTCGGCCGCCGCAGCCGACGGCAATCCCGGGACGAGCACGCCGCTGCCTCCCGACATGAACGACCCGCTGCAGCTTGCGGGCGGCCGGTCTCGACGGGATGCCGCCGACATCCCCGACGTCGGGCGGCCGATCCAGGTCCAGATCTCGAAGGTGAAGGCGTTCTTCGACGCGAAGGCCGGGACGATCGTGGACGCGCGCGAGCCGGGCGAGTATCGCGGAAGGGCACATCCCCGGCGCGATCAACCTTCCCTACGACCAGGTCGTCACCGACCCCGCGCGGCTCGAGAAGTTCGATCGCGCAGGGAAAGCCGATCATCGTCTACTGCGGCGGCGGGACGTGCGAGCTGTCGATGAACCTCGGGGTTCGCGCTCGTCAACGCCGGACAGAAGACAGGTGCTCGTCTACATGGGCGGCTGGCCCGGAGTGGTCGACCTCCGGATACCCGATCGCCGAAGGGCGCGACGCCGGAGGGTGCCTGATGAGCACGTCCGCGTTCTGCTCCACCCGACGACGCGCCGCGCGGCGCAGATCGTCGCCGGGCCTGATCTTCCTCGCCGCGGCGCTCCCGAAGATCGCCGATCTCTCCGGGCTTCGCCGGGAGCGTTCACAACTTCCACCTCGAGCCGGTCATCCCGATGGCCGCGACCAACCTGCTCGCGATGACGATCCCGTGGGTCGAGCTGATCGCCGGGCTGGCCTTGATCGCCGGCGTGCGGCCGCGCGCGGGCGCGATCGTCTACACCGTGCTCCTCGCGGTGTTCACGATCGGGGTGGCTCGAGGCGCTGGCGCGCGGCCTGTCGTTCGAGTGCGGCTGCTTCGGCAAGGCGGGCTCGGCGACGATCGGCGCGAAGAAGCTCGTCGAGAACCTCGGCGATGATGGCGGTTGGAGTCATCGCGTCGGTCGAGCGCCGCTAGAGCGGGGCGCGCTTTACTTCTGGATCTTGGCGAGCGCGCGGGCGAGCCGCGATTTGGTGCGCGACGCCGCGTTCCGGTGGATCACGCGGTGCTTCGCGGTGCGATCGACCAGGGCGACGGTGTCTTTCATCAGTCCCGTCGCCGCCGCGGCGTCTCCGGACTGAAGCGCCTGCGACATCTTCTTGAGCTGGGTGCGAAGCCGGCTGGCGTGCGCGCGGTTGCGAAGGCGCCGCTTCATGATCTTGCCGGTTCTTCTTCAACGCGGACGCATGAGACGCCATGAACGGTATTCCTCCGAAAAGCCGCGGGATTCTAGATGCCGGCCCAGTCCGGCGTCAAGAGCCGCAGCCCGCCGGACGCGCGATTCTAGGGCTTTCCCAGGGACTCGAGGCGGTCGTTGGCGATGCGGGCCTCGTCGGTCCCGGGTAGTTCGCCGTGACGAAGCGGAGCTGCTCGATCCCCTGGCCGATCTGGTTGAGCTGCACGAACGCCAGCGCCTTCTTGAGGTTCGCCGCCGCGGCCTTGTCGCTTTGCGGGTACTTCTCGAGCATGGCGTCGAACGCATCGACCGCCGCCTTGTAGCTTCCTTGGCTGAAGTTGCACTCCCCGATCCAGTACAGCGCGTTGTCGGCGAGCTCGGTGTCGGGATAGCGCTCGGCGTATTCCTCGAAGCCTTGGATCGGCGAGCGCGTAGTTCCCCTTGGAGAAGTCGGCGTAGGCGGAGGAGTACAGCGCGCTCGGATTCGGAGCCGGAGCCGGTCAGCGGTGCGGTGGCGGCGCCCGCCGCCGCGCCTGCGACCGCCGCGGCCGGCCGCCGCGCCCGCGTCGGCACCCGGCCGGAGGCGGCGCCGGCGTCGCGCGTCGCGCGGCGTCGCGCGTCGCCTGCACGTCCTGGGACAGCCGATCGACGCGCGCGTTGACCTGGTCGACCTTGTCGGAGGTCGCCGTCGTCTGCCGGACGAGCTGGTCGAGCTGGGCCGTCATGTCGGCGATCTCCGAGCGCTTGACGACGTCGTCGCGCCGGTCTTCGACTCCTGCGCCGCGACCTGCTTGGCCAGCTCGGCCTGCGACTTCGACAGCGTCAGTCGAGCGAGCGCTGCACGTCGGCCACGTCCTTCTGATACGTCGCGAGCTGGTCCGGCATGATGCAGCCCGTCGCCGCCAGGATGAGGGGAGCGCCGCCACGGCGCACGCGCTCCTCACCGCTTGATCGTGAACTCGGCGCGGCGGTTCTTCGCCCACGCCGATTCGTCGTGGCCCGGGTCCGCGGGCTTCTCCTCGCCGTACGAGACGGCGACGAGCTGGCCGGCCTCGACGCCGGACCCCGTCGAGGTAGTCCTTCACGGCGGTCGCGCGGCGGTCGCCCAGGGCGACGTTGTAGCCGATCGATCCGCGCTCGTCGCAGTGGCCCGCCGATCTCGACGTGGTACGTGGTGTGCGCCTTGAGCCACGCGGCGTTCGCCTGCAGCGTCGCCTTCGCGCTCGTCGTCGAGATCGTTGCTGTTGTAGCCGAAATAGACCGTGCGCAGAACGCCGCGGGCGTTCAGCTCGTCGATCGTCCGCTTCGCCGACGCTCGTCTTGTCGACGCCGGTTTGCGGAAACGGCTCGGCAGCCGGCGGCGGGGTCTCGGCCTCGGCGCGGCTTCGCGGTCTCGGCCTGGACGCTCGGGGTCTCCGGCACCGTCTTCGGCTTGGCCTTGTTCTGGCAGCCCAGAGCGCCGAGCGCCACGGCGGCGACGACGATCGAGGGCGAACGAGCAGGGCGCTGCGAGTTCTCATCGAGAAGCTCACTCCTTTGCGATGGGTTGATACGGCCAGAGCGTCGATGCGCGCAAGTCGTAGGTCTTACGGCACGCGCCGCGACCAATCCGGCGTGAAGCAGTCGCCGCCGCGGGTCAGGCGGCGCACGTCCGTGCCGTCGGCGCGCATCGTGTAGAGGTCGTACGGCCCCGAGCGGCTCGATGCGAAGACGATGTGCCGTCCGTCGGCGGACCAGCGCGGGTTCTCGTTGTTGCCCTCGCCGTGGGTCAGACGCGTCGTCGATCCCGTCGGCGACGTCGACCACCGCGATGTCGAACTTGCCGTCGCGGCGCGTGGCGTAGGCGATCTTGTCCCCCTTCGGGAGACCACGCCGCGGCATCGGCGTACTCGTCGTTCGTCGTCACGCGACGCGCGTTCAACCCCTCGGCGTCCATGACGTAGATCTGCGGGGAGCCCGAGCGGTCCGAGGTGAAGGCGATCTCCCGGCCCTTGGGAGAAAACGACGGGCTCGTGTCGATCGCCGGAGAGTTGGTCAGGCGCGACGCTCGTCCCCGCGGCGAGGTCCAGGACGTAGATCTCGGAGTTCCCCGCCGCGTTCGACGCGTAGACGATGAGACGCCCGTCGGGAGACCAGTCCGGCGAGATGTTCATCGTGCCGCCGGCCGTCGTCGCCCGCGCGATGCGGCCGTCGCTCTCCAGGATGTCGATCGCGGGCGCGCCGGTGCGCCACGACATGTACGCGAGCCGCTGCGCGACGGGGACCACGTCGGCATGAGGTTGATCGAGCCCGTCGATGTGATGCGGCGGACGCGCTGCCCGTCGTAGTCCATCATGTAGACCTCCTTCCCGTCCCGTGCTTCGAGACGAAGGCGATCCACGTCAGCGCGATCCCGGGCTGACCGGTCAGCTGCTGCACGATGTCGTCCGACGACCTGGTGCGCCACCCGCCGCACGAGGTCCGACCGGGCTGCCGTAGCGCCGGTCGAACAGCGTCGTCGCGGGCGTCGTGTTGAGGAGGCGCGTGCGCAAGTCCACGCGGCCGGAGGCGACGTTGAGCTTGCCCACGGCCACGGCGGCGGCGCCGATGCTCGCCCACTTGTCGGACAGCTGCTGCTCCGGCGAGGTCGCCGCCAGCGGGTACAGGGCGGGATCGAGGATCTCGAAGTAGCCGCTGTACGTCGAGATCGTCGCGGATGGTCTGCCCGATCTCGCGCGCCGTCGCCTGGAACTGAGGCTCGGCCGACGGATCGGGGATCGGCGATCTTGATCTTCGTGAAGCCGCTTCCCGAGATCACGCCCGACAGCCCGCCGGGCTTTGCGGCGGCTCGCCCTGGGCCGATACAGCGGAAGGTCCGGCGAGCGCCGCGAGGAGACGAAAGCCAGGGTGCAGACGATCGAAGCGAAGCGGCCCATCGGGTTCTCCGGGAAGTCAACGCGTTTCGGGACTGAGATCGAAGCGCATGGTGACCGGAAGCGTGGCCTCGGTCCACGTCGGTGGGACCGCCGGAAGGGAGAGGCCTCGATCACGGCGCGCTGCGCCGATCGATCGAGGCTCGGGATGCCGCTCGGTTGCACGATGCGGAAGTTGCTCGTCGTCCCGTCCGCGCGCGATGTCGAACGCCACGACCACCGACGCGGTGCCCTGCGCGTCTTCGAGATACGGCTTGGCCCAAGCCGCTTCGAGCGCGGCCTTGACCGCGGCGCCGTACCAGCCGAGCGAGCGAGTCGCCTCCGCCGACCGTCGCCGTCACCGCGCCGCCGCCCGGGACCGGCTTGGCGTCCGACCGGGTGTCGCGCCGCCGCCCTTGGGCGCGGCGGGGTCCGGGGCTCCGGCGCGTGCTCTCGGTTCCTTTGGCGGCGGCTTCACCGGCTTGACCGGCTTGTCCTTGTCGGCTTCGGAACGGGGACCTCGCGGACCGCGTGCGCCTCCTTCGGCGCGGGCGGCGGTGCGGGGGCGGCTTGACCTCGGCCGCCGGCGCAGCGGCCGGCGCGACGGCGCCGGTGCCGACTGCGATCGGCCCGGCGAGCGCGACCACCATCGAGTCGTCGATCGGCGTGACGCTGACGGCGTGTCGCGGGGACGATGAGCACGGCGGCGAGCAGCGCCCCGTGGACCGCGATGGAGCCGCTGACCGAGCGCGCGAGCGCGCGAGCGAACTCCCGGAACGAGACGACGACGCGCAGCCGCGGCCGCCGCTTCATCGCGGCGGACCGGGCGGAGTCCCCATCGGGACCGTCACGAGAGCGACGCGCGTGACGCCGGCCTTGCGGATGAGGTCCATGACGTGCAAGACCTCGCCGTAGGGGATCAGCTTGTCGGCGCGCAGGAAGACCGTCTCGCCCGGGCTTCCCGAGACCAGCGCCTTCATGCGCTGCGCCAAGCAGGTCGGGGTGGACCGGCTGATCGTTCAAGCGCGAGGCGACCGTCGCGATCGAGCGAGACGACCGTGCGCGGATCCTTGATGTCCTTCGCGGTCTCCGTTCGCCGGCAGATCGAGCGGGATGCCCTTTTGCAGCATCGGCGCGGCGAGCATCGAGATGATCAAGCAGCACGAGCATCACGTCGACGAGCGGCGTGATGTTGATCTCGGCCAGCGCGCGATGGCGCCCGACCGCCCGCCGCCGTTTCCGAGCGCGGCGCCCACGTCAGCTCCGCCGTCCGAGGACCCGGTGGATCATGTCGGCGCTGAACTCGTCCATGCCCGCCTCGAACAGCCGGAGCTGCCGCATGAAGTGGTTGTAGCCGATCAACGCCGGGATCGCCGCGGCCAGGCCCGCCGCCGTCGCGACCAGGGCCTCGGCGATCCCGGGGGCGTAGGCCTGGAGCGAGGCCGTCCCGGTGACGCCGATGCCGTGGAACGCGTTCATGATTCCCCAGACCGTGCCGAACAACCCGATGAACGGCGTGGCGCCGGCCGTGGTCGCGAGAAAGCCGAGGCTCCGCTCGAGCTCGGTGACCTGGACCGAGCGCGTTCTTGCGCAGCACGCGGTCGAGAGCCGACGACGGTCTCGGGGTCGGCGCCTTCTGGAGGCGGAGGGTTCAACGAGATCTCGCGAAACGCGGCCCGGAACAGATGGGCGAGCGGGCTCGCCACGAGCGTCGCCGTGGCGTCCTGGATCGCGGCCAAGCCGCCGCCCTTCTTGAATCGTTCGAGAAAGGCGTCGGACTCGCGCTGCGCGCGACCGAACGCGCGCCACCTCTCGGCCATGATGGCCCAGGAGGTGACCGAGAAGCCGAGGAGGACGAACAGGACGAACTTCGCCATCGGACCGGAGCCCATGACGAGCGCCCAGACGTCGAGTCCGCTCTGTGCTCGCGCTCAGATGAGGTCACCACGCGCGGATGGTACGCGACACGCTTCGGGGCGACAAGCGGTTCGCGCGCCTCGCGCGTTCCTGCGTCGTGTTATCCTCGCGCTCCCGAAACGGCCTCCCTCGAGCGCACCCCATGCTCAAGACGCTGCGCATCCGCAACCTCGTGACGATCGACGATCTGAGCGTCGAGTTCGGCCCGGGTTGAACGTTCTCACCGGCGAAACGGGCGCGGGCAAGTCGATCGTCGTCGATGCGCTCGGTCTCGCTTCCGGCGAGCGAGGCGACAGCGCGCTCGATCCGATCCGGCGCCGACCGGGCGGTGATCGAGGCGGCGTTCGAGCACTGCGCCGCGCGGTGCGCTGGCGGCGCTGCTCGCCGCGCGCGGGCTCGATGCCGAGGGCGAGGAGCTGGTCGTGCGCCGCGAGCTTTCGGCCTCGGGGTCGGGACGCGTGCTCGTCAACGGATCGCCTTCGACGGTTTCCGTCCTGCGAGAGCTCGGCGCAACACCTGGTGGATCTTCACGGGCAGCACGAGCATCAGGGCCTTCTCGGCCCCGACCGGCACCTCGAGCTTCTCGACGCCTTCGGCGGGCACGGCGACGACCGGGACGCCGTCGCCGCGGCCCACCGCGACGCCGTCGATGCCGAGGCGCGGCTGGCCCGCCTGCACGAGCTGGGCCGCGAAGGGCGCGCGCGCGCCGAGGCGCTGCGAGAGACGCTCCGCGAGATCCGCGGGGCTCGACCCGAAACCGGGGAGCTCGACGCGTTGAGGCGCGATCGCGCCGTCCTCCAGAACGGCTCCAAGGTCGGCGGCGCTGCTCGACGAGGCGATCGCTCAGCTCGACGAAGGCGACCGGCCGTGATCGCATCGGCCCATGCCGCCGAGCGGCGCGTCGCCGAGCTGGGCCGCATCGACCCGTCGCTGGCCGAGCTGGCCGCGCGCTTGGCGTCCGCGCGCCTCGAGCTCGAGGACGTGCGTGACACGCTGATCGCCTATCGCGACCGCGCCGATTTCGATCCGTCGCCGTCTCGAGGCGATCGAGTCGCCGCCGCGCCGCCCTCGAGCGGCTCCTCCTCAAGTGGGGGCCTACGGAGGAGGACGCGTTGAGCTGCCGCGCCGCGGGCCGAGCGCGAGCTCGCCACGATCGACAACCTCGACGACGAGGTCGACGCGGCCGAGCGCGAGCTCGCCGCGGCGCGAGCGGCGTACGCGACGCGCCGCCCGCATCTCTCCAAGCGGCGGACGGATGCTGCGGCGCGCCTCGGTCCGGCGGTCGAAGCCGAGCTCGCAGCCCTGGCCTTCGGGAAGGCGCGATTCGACGGTCGCGCTCACGCCGACGTCGCGGCGTCCCTTCCATCCGACGGGGGCCGAGCGCGCGAGTTCTTCCTCGCCGCGAACCCCGGCGAAGCGGCGCGGCCGATCGGACAGCGCGGCGTCGGGCGGCGAGCTGTCCCGCCTCATGCTCGCCCTTCACGTCGTCTTGAGGCGGCGTCGTCGGGCCGCGTCCTGGTGTTCGACGAGGTCGACGCGGGCGTTTCCGGCAGCGTGGCGGTGGCGGTGGGCGCCAGGCTGGCGCGGCTCGCCGCGCGGCACCAGGTTCTGTGCGTGACCCATCTTCCGCAGGTCGCGGCCCACGCCGACGGCCACTACCATGTGTCGAAGCGCGTCGCCGCGGGACGCACGCACACCGAGATCGTCCCGCTGACGGGCGACGCGCGGGTGGATGAGCTGGCCCGTATGCTCGGAGGACGGCAGGCGACGAGCGCCTCGCGGGAGCAACGCCGCGGAGCTGCTCGCCGAGGCCGGACACAGTCGGGCGCGGGCCGCGGAGGAGCTGACGCGATGCGCATCGCCGTTTATCCGGGCACCTTCGATCCCGTGACCTTCGGCCACCTGGATCTCGTCGAGCGCGGCCGCAAGCACGTCGACAAGCTGATCATCGCGATCCTGCGGAACGAGGACAAGCAGACGCTGTTCACGCGTCGAGGAGCGGACGGCGTTCCTGCGCGAGGCGGTGGCGCCGCTGGACAACGTCGTCGTCGACGACTTCGACGGGCTGCTGGTGGACTACGCCAAGCGCACCGGGGCGAGCCTCATCCTTCGCGGGCTGCGCGCGGTCTCCGATTTCGAGTACGAGCTGCAGATGGCGATGATGAACCGCCGCCTGGCGCCCGACCTCGAGACCGCCTTTCTGATGCCGAACGAGGCGTTCTCCTACGTCTCGAGCCGGCTGGTTCGCGAGGTGGCGCGCTTGGGGGCGACGTCCGCGGGCTGGTGCCGCCGAGCGTGTCCCAGGCGCTCGTCGAGAAGTTCGGGCGCGGCCTTCGACCGTTGACCACGACCGCCGCTCGCACCTTGACCCTCTTCGCGAGCGGCCCGTATACTCGGCGCGTATGTCCCGCCTGGTCAGTATCTTCCTGGCGGTGTGCCTCTCCGCCACAGCATGGGCCGCCTCGCCTTCGGTCCGTCTGGTGCGCTTCGAGACGCGACATCAACGCGCGCCACCGCCAAGCGCATCGTCGACAGCGATCGACGCCGCCGACGCCGCCGGCGACGCGCCTCGTCCTCATCGAGCTGGACACGCCGGGCGGCTCGGTGGATGCGACCGAGACCCTCGTCAAGAAGATGCTCGCCGCGAAGACGCCGATCGCGGTCTGGGTCGGGCCGTCCGGCGCCCGCGCGGCCTCGGGCGGTTTCTATCTGTTGATCGCCGCCGACGTCGCCGCGATGGCGCCCGGGACGAGAACCGGCGCGGCGGCGGTCGTCTTCGGGATGGGCAAGAGCGAGGACGGCGACGTCCTCCTCAAGAAGGCCACGAACGACCTCGCCGCCCTGGCGCGATCGATCGCCGAGCATCGCGGGCCGCAACGTCGAGGCGTGCGACAAGGCCGTCATCTCCGCCGAGTCGTTCACCGACGCCGCGGCCGTGAAGGACGGGCATCGTCGATCTCGTCGCCAAGGACCGCGACGATCTCCTCCGGCAGCTCGACGGCCGCAAGGTGAAGCGCTTCGACGGCCGCGAGGCGACGCTCGCGCTGGCGGGCGCCAAGATCGTCGAGCCGGTCCGGACGAGCGACCGCGAAGGATGGAAGAGCGCGTCGGCGGATTTCTCTCGCAACCCGACCGTCGTCTACCTCCTGTTCTTGATCGGCCTCGCCGGGCTCTACGCCGAGTTCAACCACCCGGGCACGTGGGTTCCGGGTCTGGTCGGCGCCGTGGCGCTGATCCTCTTCGCGTTCTCGGCGCAGCAGCTCCCGATCTCGGCGATCGGGCTTGCTGCTCGTGCTGCATCGGACTCGCGCTGTTCGTGCTCGAGCTCAAGATCGCGTCGCACGGCGTGCTCGGCGTCGCCGGAACGATCGCCGTCATCGCGGGCTCCGTGATGCTGTTTCCCGGAGCGGGCGGCGATCTCCGGCCGCCGCTCCTCGTCGTGCTCGCCGGGAGCCTGACGCTCGCCGCGTTCTGCTTCGTCGCCACACGGCTCGGCGATCAAGGCGCGCCAGCGCGCCGCTGGCGACCGGCGTCGAGGGCTTCGCGGGGAGATCGGCGTGGTCGAGCAGCCGCTGCCAGCCCGAGGGAACGGTGTTCGTTCACGGCGCGCTTGTGGAAGGCGATGGCGGCCTCCGGTCTCGTCCCGGCCGGGACCCGGGTGCGCGTCGTGCGCGTCCGGGATCTCATCGTCGACGTCGAGCCCGTCGACGCCGCGGTCTAGACAGGCGCTCGAAGGGAGGGTCCATGTTCGGTATCCAGACGTCCGCAGGCCTTCTGGTCGCGTTGGTCGATCGTCGTGTTCGTCATCGCCAACTCGATCAAGATCCTCCCCGAGTACGAGCGCGGCGTCGTCTTCCGCCTGGGCCGCCTGCGCCCGATGGACTACGGGCCGGGGATCTTCTTCCTGATCCCGATCGCGGATCGGATGGTGCGCATCTCTCTGCGCACGGTCGTCCACGACGTGCCGCCCCAGGACATCATCACGCGCGACAACGTCTCGGTGAAGGTCAACGCCGTCGTGTACTACCGGGTGATGAACCCGCGCCGCGCGGTCGTCGACGTCGAGAACTTCCACTACGCCACGAGCCAGCTGTCGCAGACGACGCTTCGCTCGGTGCTCGGTCAGGTCGAGCTCGACGCGCTGCTGTCCGAGCGCGACAAGCTCAACCAGCAGCTGCAGACGATCCTCGACAAGCACACCGACCCGTGGGGGATCAAGGTGTCGGCCGTCGAGGTGAAGCACGTCGACCTCCCGGTCGAGATGCAGCGCGCGATGGCGAAGCAGGCCGAAGCCGAGCGCGAGAAGCGCGCGAAGATCATCCACGCCGAAGGCGAGCGGCAGGCGGCGACCGCGCTCTCCGCCGCCGCGGACGTCTTCGGCCAGAACCCGGTCACCCTTCAGCTCCGCTATCTCCAGACGCTGACCGAGGTGGCGTCCGAGAAGAACTCCACGCTGATCTTCCCGCTTCCCATCGAGCTGCTCCGTCCGTTCCTCGGGGACAAGTGAGCGAGCGGCGCGCCGGCGGGCGCGTGAAGCCCGCCGTGGAGCGCGCAAGGCTAAGGCCGCGGCGGGTGAAGGGCGCGACGCGCCTCCGCGCCCGACGTCCTGGCGGCCGCGCTCGCCGTGTCGCAGTGCCTCGAGATCGAAGCGCAGCTGCACGCCTTCCTCGAGATCGCCCGCGGTTGGGCCGAGCGCGACGGACGGCGTCGGCTTCGGACCCGACCTCGAGGGCGCGGCGTTGGCGCCGCTCGCCGTCGACGCTGGCCGCGGGACGATCCACGCCTCGACGCCTTGCGGCACGCCGTGCGCGCGCGCGGCGCCGCGGGATGGGCGGAAGGCGCGTTCCCGCTGGCGGCGGACGGCGTGCGTGCGCTCGCGGTGCCGTTGCGCGGCGAGAGCCGACGCTGCGGTCGGCGTCGGTCGTGCTGCTCGATCCCGCGAGGGACGCGGCGGCGTCGTTGACCGAGCTGGCCCACGCGCGTGCGCCCCGCGGTCGCCAACGCGATGCAGGTGCGCGCGATCCGCGAGCTCACCATCAAGGACGACACCGCCTCGTGCTACAACCGCCGCTACTTCGAGGAGTTCATCCTCGAAGAGATGTCGCGCGCCAATCGCTTCAAGACGCCGATGTCCCTGATCTTCTTCGACATGGACAACCTGAAGGACGTCAACACGCGGCTCGGGCACGCGGCGGGCAGCCGCACGCTGCTCGAGGTCTCGGAGCGCGTGCGCGGGAAGATCCGGAAGTTCGACAAGCTGTTCCGGTTCGGCGGGGACGAGTTCTGCATCGTGCTCCCCGAGACCGAATGGCACGGCGCGACGGAGGTCGCCGAGCGCGTGCGCGAGGTGATCTCGGGCCGCCCGTTCCTCGACGCGACGCGCGGCGCCGCAGGGCGCGCAGCCGATGACCGCGTCGTTCGGGATCGCGTCGTTCCCGCTCCACGCGCGCACCAAGGAAGAGCTGGTGCAGCGCGCCGACCGCGCCATGCAGTCGATCAAGGCCACGACGAAGAACGGCATCGGCACCGCCGAGCGGCGGCAGGATCCCGATGGATCGTGACGCGAGCCGCCGGGACGAGCCGCGCGAGCTGCGGCTCGAGGGCTGCGGTGCTCGCGATCGCCGGAGGCGTGCTGGTCGCGCTCCTCTTCGGCGCGTTTCAGCTCGGTCGCGCGGTCGAGCGTTGGAGCGCGCCGCGCGCGGTCGTCGCTCGCCGTCCGATCCGCTCGGGCAACGTCGGAGCAGGACGCCGTCGACGCGACCGAGAAGCTGACGTTCTTCGACACGCTCTCGGGTCCGGGAAGGAGGCCGAGCCGTCCCGCGAAGCGCAGGCGAGCGGCCACGCCGCCGCCGCACGGCCGGCGCCGCGCGTCACCCCGGACCCTGGTTCGTCCAGGTCTTCGTCGGCCGCGATCGCCAGGCGGCCGAGGAGGTCGTCCGGTCGCTTCGGGCGCAAGGCTATCCGGTCCGGATCGACTGCCGTCGCGCGAGGGCTCGTCGGGGAGTCTGTTCAAGGTACGCGTCGGCGGATTCGCGACCAAGGAGGCCGCCGATCAGGCGCCGAAGCGGCTTCACGGCGACGGCCACGGCGGCACCTGGGTGGTCCGCGTCGCCAATTAAGCGCGGCCGGCCGCCGCGAATCCGTCCGGGAACGCCGCTATGCTATTTTTCGTCAGCGGCTTGCATGGGACCGCGCGAGGTCCTAGATTTCGTCGCGGCGGAGGGGCATCGTGGCCGGTCCGGACCTACAGGAGCTCAATCAGAGGGATCGAGGCGCTGGCCGAAAAGGTCGACGCGCTCCGGAGGTTCCTTTGATGTGGACCGGAAGCGATCGGAGCTCGACGCCCTCGAAGTCGAGCTGAGCGATCCGGCGGTCTGGGGCGATCCGGGACGGACGAAGGTCCTGAAGCAGAGGCGCTCGCGGTTGACCGAGAGCATCGCGATGGCGGCGTCCCTCGGGCGCCTGCTCGACGATGCGCGGACGCTTCATGAGCTCGCGCGCGAGGGCGAGGACGTGCTGCCGGACCTCGTGACGGCGGTTTCCGCCCTGGAAGAGCGGGTCGAGGAGACCGAGCTTGCAGACGCTTCTGACGCGGCAAGCACGACGGCGCCGCCGCGATCCTCGAGATCCACCCGGGCGCCGGCGGCACGGAGTCGCAAGACTGGGCGGAGATGCTGTACCGCATGTACGTCCGCTGGGCGGAGCGCCGCGGGTTCAAGGTGTCGACGCTCGACTGGCAGGCGGGAGAAGAGGCGGGGATCGAAGAGCGCGACCATCGGCGTGTCGCGGGCCCGAACGTGTACGGCTACCTGAAGGCCGAGCGCGGCGTTCACCGGCTCGTTCGCATCTCGCCCGTACGACGCCCAGGCCCGCCGCCACACCTCGTTCGCGTCGATCGACGTGATCCCCGAGGTCGAGGACGACGTCGAGATCGTCATCGAGGACAAGGACCTGCGGATCGACACCTACCGGTCGTCCGGCGCCGGCGGGCAGCACGTCAACGTCACCGACTCGGCGGTGCGCATCACGCACCTTCCGACCAACATCGTCGTGACCTGCCAGAACGAGCGGTCGCAGCACCGGAATCGCGAGGTGGCGATGGGCGTCCTCCACGCCAAGCTGCGCCAACAGGGCCCGTGAGGAAGCGGAGGCGCCGATGGCGAAGGAGGTCGGGGAGAAGAAGAAGATCGAGTGGGGCCATCAGATCCGCTCGTACGTGCTAGCGCCCTACCGGCTCGTCAAGGATCACCGGACCGGATTCGAGGTCGGCGACGCCGACCGCGTCTTGAACGGCGACATCGACGGATTCATCCGGGCCTTCCTCACGAGCGGCCGCGAGGCGAACCTCGCCCAGGGACTCAAGGGATGACGCAGGACCCGACCGGCCGGACGGACCTGGGCGATCTCGACGATCGCGCGGGAGAGATCCTGAAGTCCGTGATCCAGGCCCACGTCATGACGGGCGAGCCGGTCGGCTCGCGCACGCTCTCGCGCGGCGCCGGGCTCGACCTCTCGCCCGGCGACGATCCGCAACGTCATGTCCGACCTCGAGGAGCGCGGGCTGCTCAGCCAGCCGCACGCCTCGGCGGGGCGCGTCCCGACCGATCTCGCCTACCGCCTCTACGTCGACCGCCTGATGGCCCGGCCTCCGATCGACGTCAGCGCGGCGCAAGCGATCGACGAGGCGCTGCAGCACCGCCGCGGCGAGATCCCGAGCTCCTGGGCGAGGCCGCGCGCCAGCTCTCCGGGTCTCGCAGCACGTCGGCGTCGTGCTCGTCCCCGACATGCGGCGGATCGTCGTCGAGCACCTCGAATTCGTCCGGCTGGACGGCTCATCGCGTGGTCGCGATCCTGGTCGATCGCGCCGGCGTCGTCCACAACCGGATCCTCGCGCGTGCAGGACGCCTTCGAGCAGTCCGATCTCGATCGCGTCGGGCGGGAGCTGTCGCAGCGCTTCAGCGGCCAGACCCTTCCGACGATCCGGGAGGCGATCGCGCGCGAGCTCACTCGACGAGCAGTCCGCGTACGACCGCCGCCGCGCCCGGCTGCTCGAGCTCGGGCCGCGACGCCTTGGCGGTCGACGAGGGAAACGAGCGACGTGCTCGTCGAGGGCGCCTCGAACCTCGTCGGCGCTCTCGAGTTCAACGATCTCGAGCGGACGAAGGAGCTGCTGCGGACGCTCGAGCAGAAGGGGCGGCTGGTCGACCTGCTCGAGAGCGTGCTGACCGGGCGAAGGCGTTCAGGTGGTCATCGGCCACGAGAACCCGTGTCCGAGCCTCTCCGATCTCTCGGTCGTGGCGACGACGTACCGCGCGGGCGAGCGCGTGCTGGGCACCGTCGGCGTCGTCGGCCCGACGCGCATGGAATACGCGCGGGCGATCGCGCTCGTCGACCACCTGGCGCACGTTCTGACGCGCTTCCTCACGAACGCCGGGCGCTTGAGGGGAACCGCATGAGCCACGACAACGCGGGCCGGGTCGTCGCAGGACTCCGATCCGCACTCGGAGGACGTCGAGATCCTGGAAGTCGTCGGCGTCGACGAGGACGGGGTGCCGATCGTCACGGCGAAGACCCCGACGACGTCGAGGTCGTGTTCGAGGAGAGCGGATCCGCGGAAGAGTCCGCCGCGACGTCGGCCAAGTCCGCCGGCCGTCGAGGACACGGAGCTGCGCGAGCGGCTGATCCGGCTTCAGGCCGATTTCGAGAACTTCAAGAAGCGCATCGAGCGCGAGCGGTACGATCATTTCCGCTACGCGACGCTTCGGCCTCGTCGGCCGCATCCTCCCGGTGCTCGACAACTTCGAGCGGGCGATGGCGCGCCGTCCGCGCAGGGCGCGAACGAGCGACGCTCGATCGAGGGCGTCGCGCTCATTCACCGACAGCTCGCCACCGAGCTCGAGGCCGAGGGCCTCCGCGGCGATGGAGAGCGTGGGCGAGATCGTTCGATCCCGAGCGGCACGAGGCGGTGGCGACCGATCCGGACTCGCCGCTGCCCGCCGCACACCGTGACCCAAGTGTTCCAGCGAGGCTATTTCCTGCACGACCGCGTTCTGCGGCCGGCGATGGTCCGCGTTCGCGTCGACGATTCCGAAGGCGACGGCTGAGCCCGACGACCGGAAGGAGCTCCTGACATGGCCAAGGTGATCGGCATCGATCTCGGCACGACCAACTGCTGCATCGCGGTCATGGAAGGCGGAAAGCCCCGCGTGATCGCCATCGCGCGAGGGAGCCCGCACGACGCCGTCGATCGTCGCGCTTCACGCCGCGCGGCGAGCAGCTCATCGGGCAGATCGCCAAGCGGCAGTCGCTGACGAACCCGCAGCACACGATCTACTCCGTGAAGCGGCTCATCGGACGCAAGTTCGATTCGCCCGAGGTCGGGAAGGCGCGCGCAGATCGTGCCCTATCAGATCGTCACGCTCGGCCAACGCGCGACGCGTGGATCCGCGTGCGCGACCGCGACTACTCGCCGCAGGAGATCTCCGCCGTACCTCCTCACGCGTCTCAAGGAGATGGCGGAGGACTACCTCGGGGCCGAAGTCAACGAGGCGGTCATCACGGTCCCCGCGTACTTCGACGACTCGCCAGCGCCAGGCCACGCAGGACGCCGGGCGGATCGCCGGGCTCGACGGTCCTCCGCATCGTCAACGAGCCGACGGCAGCGGCGCTGGCGCTACGGCCTCGACGAGCGGCACGGCGCGCGACGCAAGATCGCCGTCTACGACCTCGGGCGGCGGCACCTTCGACATCTCGATCCTCCAGCTCGGCGAGGGCGTCTTCGAGGTCAAGTCCACCTCGGGCGACACGTTCCTGGGCGGCGAGGACTTCGATCAGCGCATCGTCGACTGGCTGCTCTCGCTGTTCCACGACGGACACCGGGATCGACCTGCGCACCGGACCGCCTGGCCCTCCAGCGACTGAAGGAGTCCGCCGAGAAGGCCAAGTGCGAGCTGTCGCGCCTCGAGGCGACGGAGATCAACCTCCCGTTCATCTCCGCGGACGAAAGCGGCGCGCGCCACCTCAACACGACGCTGACGCGCGCCAAGTTCGAAGAGCTCGTCGAGGACCTCATCGAAAAGACCAGGGGCCCGTGCGAGGAGGCCCTGCGTCTCGCGGGCTTGAGGCCCGACGACATCGACGAGGTCGTGCTGGTGGGCGGCCAGACCCGCACGCCGAAGGTCATCGAGACCGTGCGCGCAGATCTTCGGCCGCGAGCCGAACTCGCAGCATCAACCCCGACGAGGTCGTCGGGATCGGCGCGGCGATCCAGGCGGGCATCCTGAAGGGCGACGTCAAGGACATGGTCCTCCTCGACGTGACGCCGCTGTCGCTGGGCATCGAGACGCGCGGCGGGATGTTCACCAAGATCATCGACCGCAACTCCACGATCCCGACGCGCAAGTCGCAGGATCTTCACCACCGTCGCGGACAACCAGTCGAAGGTCGAGGTCCACGTGCCTGCAGGGCGAGCGCGAGATCGCCGCGCACAACAAGTCGCTCGGGCGGTTCGACCTCGTCGGCATCCCGCCCGCTCCGCAAGGGCACCGCCCAGATCGAGGTCACGTTCGACATCGACTCGAACGGCATCGTGAACGTGTCGGCCCGCGATCTGGCGACGAAGCGCGAGCAGAAGATCCTCGTGACGCCGGCCGGCGGGCTCGTCCGAATCCGAGATCCACGCGATCATCGAGGACGCGCAAAAGCACGAGGAGGAGGACCGGCGGCGCTCGGAGTTCATCCGCGTGCGCACGCGTCTCGAGGGGCTCGTCGAATCGAACCAGAAGACGTTCGCGGAGTTCGGAGCGATGCTCCCGCCCGATCAGCAGACGAACGTGCAGGAAGATCCTGGAGACGGCGCGGAAGGCGCTCGAGGGCGGCAGCGCCGCCGAGTGCACCTCGGCGCTCGAGCGCATCGCCGACGTCGGGCGCATCCTGTCCGACGTGATCCTGTACGATCCGGGGCATTCTCGGCCGACGACGGCGAGAGAGTGGGGCGGCGCGGCGGGCGGCGAGGCGGCGGAATCGGTCGAGGAGGCGTGAGTCGTTGGCGCAGCGGGACTATTACGAGATTCTCGGGGTCTCGCGCGATGCGTCCTCGGACGACCTGAAGAAGGCGTACCGCCGCCTCGCGATGAAGCACCACCCCGACAAGAACCCCGGGGACAAGGCGGCCGAGAGCGCTGTTCAAGGAGGCCGCGGAGGCGTACGCGGTCCTCTCCGGACGCCGACAAGCGCGAGCGCTACGACCGGTTCGGGCACGCGGGCTCGGCGGGCAGCCTGGCTTCTCCGGCTTCGACCAGGAGATCTTCGGCGACTTCGGCGACATCCTCGGGAACCTCTTCGGCTTCGGGAACATCTTCGGCGGCGGCGGCGCCGCGGTCCGCGCGGAGGGGCCGACCTCCGCTACGACCTCGACGATCTGACGTTCGAGCAGGCCGCAGCGGGCGTCGAAGCGCCGATCGTCATCCCGCGCCTCGACCGCTGCGCCACCTGCCGCGGCACGGGCGCCAAGGGCAAGGACGGCGTGAAGACCTGCGCGACCTGCCGCGGCCGCGGCCAGGTCGCCTTCCAGCAGGGGTTCTTCACGATCGCGCGCGACGTGCAGCAGCTGCGGCGGCGCCGGCAAGCGCATCGTGACGCCGTGCGCCGCGTGCGCGGGCCAGGGGCGGGTGCGCTCGGAATCGACGATCACGGTCCGCGTTCCCGCCGGGGTGGACGACGGCATGCGCCTGCGCGTCTCCGGCGAAGGCGAGGCGAGCCCGGACGGCGGACCGCACGGGCGACCTGTTCGTCGTGCTGCACGTCGACGAGCATCCCGTGTTCCGCCGCGAGGGCGCGCAGCTCCATTGCGACGTCCCGATCTCCGTTCGCGCAGGCGGCGCTCGGAACGACGATGCGCGTGCCGCTTGATCGGCGGCGGCGAGGAAGAGCTCGACGTCGACGCCGGGACGCAGTCGGGGACCGTCTTGCGGCTGCGCGGGCAAGGGGCTTCCCGCGCTCGACCGATCGGGTCGCGGCGACCTTCACGTCACGATCCGGGTGCGCGACCCCGACGAGCCTCACCGCCGGAGCAGCGCCAGCCTGCTCGAACAGCTCGCCGAGCTCGACGGCGTCGAGACGGCCGAGCGCGGGCTCTTCGATCGCGTGAAAGACATCTTCAATTGACCTTCCGTTGGCAGCGTCGCTGACGGCGCGCGTTCCCGATGCGTTGGACGACGAGATCGCGGCCGTGCTAGGGGACGGAAGCCTCGGGGTCGAGGTCGCCGCCGCGGGTCCGGGAATGAGCGAGGTTCGCGTCTACCTCGGCGCCGGCGACGACGCCGAGGCCTGGCGCGACCGCGCGCGGCCCGTGTCTCGCGCGCCCACGGCTTGGTCGCGCCGCGCGTGCCGGCTCGCGATCGATCCGGTCGCGCGACGGTCGCTGGGTGGAGCGCTGGCAGGCGTCGTTGGCGCCGATCCCTCTGGGAGCCGGCTTCGTCGTCGTGCCCGAGCGACGGGCTGCAGAGCGCCGCGGCGGACGCGAGGCCGATCCGGCTGATTCCCGGAATGGCGTTCGGCACCGGCGAGCACGAGACGACCCGGCTCTGCGCGGCCGCGCTGGAGCGGCAGCGTCGCCGCCGGCTCGCGATGGCTCGATCTCGGCACCGGCACCGGCGTTGCTGCGCGATCATCGCCGCGCGGTGCGGGGCGTCGCGCGTTCTTGCCGTCGACGATCGATCCCGAACGCCGTGACGGTCGCATCCTCCGTCGTGGCGGCGAACGAGCGGCCGGCGGTCGTCGAGCTGCGGGCCGGGTTCGATCGACGAACGTGCGGCGGAGAGCGTTTCGACGGCATCGTCGCCAACATCCAGGCGTCGTTCTTCCTCGCCGCACGCACCGGACTCGCGGCGCGCGCTGGCGGACGGGGCGTGCTGCATCGCTTCGGGGCTCCTGGTGAGGACGTGCGCGGAGTGTCCTCGCGCGCCCTCGAAGCCGCGGGGCTGACGCGTCAGGTCGCGCGAGTCGCGAACGGGCCGTGGGCGCTGCTCCGGGCGCGCCGGCAGGCGGTCATGACCGACACGGACGCGGCGGGCGTTCCGTCGCGGCGAGCCGGAAGCACCGGCGACCGCGTTCGACCTCGACCCCGAAGAGTCGCATCACGCCGCGCGGGTCTTGCGCCTGAAGCCCGGCGATGCGCTTCAACGTGTTCGACGGCAAGGCCGGCGCGTGGGCGGCCGACGATCGACGACGTCGACGCGCGATCGCGTCGACGCGTCGTCATCGGCGCCGCGCTCGACGGGGAGGTCGAGCCGACGCTGCCGGTGGTCCTCTACCAGGCTCAACGTCGCGTCCGGAGAAGATCGAATGGGTGCTTCAGAAGGGGACCGAGATCGGCGTCGCCGCGTTCCGGATCGTCGCCTCGGACGCGCGTCGAGGCGCCGCCTGCCGTCGCCCGCGCGCCTGGCGCGCTACCGAGCGCATCCGTCATCGGAGGCGTGCAAGCAGAGCGGCCGCCGCCGTTCTGCCGGAGCGTCGCCGTGGGCGCGATCGACACGCCGCGCGCCGAAGCGTCCTGGCGATCGTTCTCGCCACGGCGCCGGCGTCCCGCCGCTCGGGAAAGGCTGCTCCGCGGGGTCCTCGCGCCCGAGGTGTGGATCGTCGGTCGGGCCGGAAGGCGGACTTCTCCGGACGGCGAGCTGCCGGCCCTGCCGCGCGCGGCTGGCGGGCCGCCTCGCTCGGTCCCCGCGTGTTGCGGACGGAGACGGCCGGGGCGGTCGCGGCCGCCATCATTCTTCACGCCTGGGGCGATCTCGGGCCCCCCGTTTGACTCCCCCAACGCCAAACCTATGTTCCGGTGGCGACCTCATGACGAGCGCGAGATGGGGAGTCCATGGAACTGCACATCAACGATCTGCTGAAGATCTGCTCCGATCGCGGGGCGTCCGACCTCCATCTCAAGGTCGGGAGCCATCCCGGTGATCCGCGTGGACGGGCGGCTCCTGCCGCTGACCGAGCAGAAGCGCCTGATGCAGGAAGACACCATCGCGATGGCCTTCAGCATCATGAGCGCGCGCCAGAAGCAGAAGTTCAAGGACAACTTCGAGATCGACATGGCGTACTCGGTGCCCGGGCTCGGGCGCTTCCGCTGCAGCGTCTTCCAGCAGCGCGGCACGGTCGGCCTCGTGCTGCGCGTCATCCCCGTCAAGATCCTCACGATCCGCGATCTGCCGCTGCCGCCGGTCCTCGAGCAGATCGCCGGCGAGCGTCGCGGCCTGATCCTCGTCACGGGAACCACCGGCTCCGGGCAAGTCGACGTCGCTCGCGGCGGTGATCGACTACATCAACTCGACCCGGACCGAGCACATCATGACCATCGAAGATCCGATCGAGTTCCTGCACCGGGACAAGAAGAGCCTGGTGAACCAACGCGAGGTCGAGGTGGACACGAAGTCCTTCGCCCTCGCGCTGCGTGCGGCCCTGCGCCAGGACCCCGACGTCATCCTCGTCGGCGAAATGCGCGACTACGAGACGATCGAGACGGCGCTCACCGCCGCGGAGACGGGCCACCTGGTGCTCTCGACGCTGCACACCCTCGACGCGACCGAGACCGTCAACCGCATCATCTCCGGTCTTCCCGCCGCACCAGCAGAAGCAGATCCGCCTCCAGCTCGCGTCGGTGCTGCAAGGCCGATCGTCTCGATGCGCCTCGTGCCGCGCGCCGACGGCAAGGGCCGCGTGCCCGCGGTCGAGGTGCTGCGCGCGACCGCCTACATCCGCGACTGCGTCGAGAACAAGGACAAGACCAAGCTGATCCGCGACGCGATCGCGCAGGGCACGAGCCAGTACGGCATGCAGACGTTCGACCAGTCGCTGTACCGGCTCTACCAGCAGGATCTCATCTCGTTCGAGGAGGCGCTGCGCCAGGCGACGAACCCGGACGAGTTCAAGCTCCGGGTGGCGGGCATCCACTCGACCTCCGACGCCGTCGACCGACCAGATGGATCAGGCGGCGACCGACGCAACGACGGCTGTGGATCCGCAGCACCCGGATTCGCCGTTCGAGTTCAGCCGCAGCCTAGAACCGCGCGCGATCCGCGGTACAGGTAGTGCCGGATGTCCGACGCCTACCGAGGACGGCGTCGCGCCTGCTGTCGCGCCGGCCCCTGACCCGCCGCGAGGTCGTCGACGCGCCTGCGAGAGCGCGGCCACGACGCCGACGAGCCGTCGAAGCCGCCGTCGCCGGCTCGCCGCCGCATGCGGTGATCGACGATCGCGGCCCTGGCCCGCCACTGGATCGCCTCGCAGGCCGCGTCGCGCGGACGCGGTCGCGAGCGCGCCGTGGCTACGCTCGCGGCCCGCGGCGTCGACGAGGCCGTCGCGGCGTCCGCGTGGTCGGCGGCGGTCGGAGGACGGCGCCATCGGCGAGGACGCCGTGCTCGACGCGCGCGGTTCGCCGGACGGCTGGGGTCGCGCCGGCGGCGGCGCGTGCCCGAGGCCGCGGCTGGCCCGCGTGTACAATGCGCTGCTTTCCGAGGGTTCGCGGCGCGAACGCGGTCGAGGCCGCGCTCGGCGCCGTACGGCTTTCGAGGGGACGACGCATGACCTCGCTCGAGATTCGCCGCGGCGTTCCTCGAAGTTCTTCGCGGCCCGCGGCCATCGCGTCGTGCCCGAGCTCGCCGCTCGTCCTCCCGCACGACCCGACGCTCCTGTTCGCGAACGCCGGGATGAACCAGTTCAAGGACGTGTTCACCGGGCCGCGAGAAGCGCGAGTACGTCCGCGCGGCGACGTCGCAGAAGTGCCTGCGCGTCTCCGGCAAGCACAACGACCTCGAGCAGGTGGGCCGCACGCCGCGCCACCACACCTTCTTCGAGATGCTGGGCAACTTCTCCTTCGGCGACTACTTCAAGGCGGACGCGATCGCCTGGGGCTGGGAGCTGCTGACCGGGGTCTACGGCATCCCGGTCGATCGCCTCTGGGTGACGGTCTTCGACGGCACGCCGGCCGTGCCCGGGCGACGAGGAGGCCTCGGCGATCTGGCGCGACGAGGTCGGCGTGGATCCGTCGCGCATCCTCGCGGCTACGGCGAGAAGGACAACTTCTGGCGGATGGGAGACACCGGCCCGTGCGGGCCGTGCAGCGAGATCCATTTCGATCTCGGCGCCGACCTGACCTGCGGTCGTCCGGACGTCCGACGCCCGCAGAACGACTGCCAGCCGCTACGTCGAGATCTGGAACCTCGTCTTCATGCAGTTCGACCAGACAGGCCGACGGCGACGCTGTCAGCCGCTGCCGGCGCCGTCGATCGATACCGGCATGGGGCTCGAGCGCATCACGTCGGTGCTCCAGGGCAAGCGCAGCAACTACGACACCGATCTGTTCGCGCCGATCCTCGGCGATCGCCGGAGCGAGCCGAGACGCGCTACGGCGCGACGCCCGAAGTCCGACACGTCGATGCGCGTCATCGCGGATCACACGCGCGCGCTGTGCTTCCTCGTCGCCGACGGCGTCGTCCCCGCGAACGACAAGCGCGGCTACGTGCTGCGCCGGGTCCTCGCGCCGCGCGATCCGGCACGGCCGGAAGCTCGGCCTTGACCGGGCCGTTCCTCGACGCGACGTCGCCCCGGCCGTCATCGAGACGTTGGGCGAGGTCTACCCGGAAATCGTCGGAGCGCAGCCCGCCATCCTCGAGGTCGCGCGCCGCGAGGAAGAGCGCTTCGGCGAGACCGTCGCCGCCGGTCTGACGCTTCTCGACGAGGCGATCGGCAAGCTCCCGTCGGGTTCGAACGGTCCTCACCGGATCCGAGCTGTTTCCGCCTCGTACGACACGTTCGGGCTGCCTCCTCGACCTGGCGCAGGACGTCGCCGACGAGCGCGGAGTCACGCCTCGACACGCGCCGGGTTCGACGTCGAGCTCGGCCAAGCAGCGAGCGCGCGCCCAGGCGTCGTGGAAGGGCGGCAAGAAAGAGGAAGCCAAGGGATGCGTGGCATCGAGCTCGCCGGGCCACCACCAGACGACCTTCGAGGGATTTCGGGCCGCCACGCTCGACGGCGTCAAGCCGTCGTCGCCCTCGATGCGCACGGCGCTATGGTCCGCGCAGCTCGCACGAAGGGGAGAGCGCGGCGAGCATCGTGCTCGAGGCGACGCTGTTCTACGGCGAGGCCGGCGGGCCAGGTCGGCGACACCGGGTGGATCGTCTCGACCGGCGGCGCGCGTCCGCGTCGAGGACACCTGACCGGCCGGTCGCCGGCTTGATCGCCTCGCCGCGTCACCGTCGAGGCCGGGCGTCTCGCCACGGGGGACTACGTGACCGCCGAGGTCGATGCGGCGCGTCGCGCGTCGATCAAGCGCAACCACACCGCGACGCATCTGCTCCACGCGGCGCTCCGCGAGGTCGTCGGGACTCCACGTCAAGCAAGCCGGCGTCGCTGGTGGCTCCCGAGCAGGCTGCGCTTTCGATTTCAGCCACTTCGCCCGGGCTGACCTGATCGCGCGCTCGCCGGACATCGAGACGCTCGTGAACCGGCGCGTTGTCGAGAACACGCCCGGCGACGACCGAGGGAGCTTCCGATCGACGTCGCGCTGAAGTCGGGGGCGATGGCGCTGTTCGGCGAAAAATATGGCGAAACCGTACGCGTGGTGTACGCATCGGGTCAGTTCTCGAAAGAGCCAGGCGGCGGCACCCATTGTGAGGGAACCGGCGAGATCGGGCTCTTTCTTCTGACCCACGAGCGGGGCGTGGCTCTCCGGCACCCGTGCGCGTCGAAGCGCTGACCGGCGAGAATTCACTGGAAAAATCCGCGAACCGATCACCAGATTCTCAGTGCGCATGGAACAGATCCTGTCCGTGCCGCGGCAGGAGGTCTTGGCCGAGTTCGGCCGGCGCATGGAGTCGGCGCGCGCGTCCAACGCGACCTCGAGCAGCATCGGCGCGCACCGTGCGCGAAGACTGGCCCGCTGGAAAGCCGCGAGCCCCGAGGTCGTCGGCGGCATCAAGCGTGCTCGCAGCGCGCGTCGGACGGGCTTCGCTTCTCAGGACGCCCGCGTGCTCGTGACGATCTCCGCCGAGACGCTCGATCTGGGGTCGTGATCCTCGGCCGGGCGGAAGGTGAGAAAGCGTCGATCCTCGTCGCGGTCACGGACGACCTCAAGGCGCGCATCGGGGCCGGCGATCTCGTCAAAGAGCTCTGCGCGGCGATCATCGGCGGAGGCGGGGGCGGGCGCAGCGATCTCTCGCGGAGGCCGGAGGGAAGGACCCGTCGAGGCTCGACGAGGCCCTGCGGCGGCCGCGACGCCGTCGCGCGACGCGTCGGAGCCACGCGCATGAGCGCCCCGCGCTCGAGCCACGGCCGTGCTCGCGCTCGCGCGTCGGAGTCGCAGCGCGCGCCGACGAGCTCTTCTACTACATGGCAGGACGGGCAAGATGGTGGTGCACGAACACGCCCTCCCGGCGTGCGACGTGAAGGCCGTGCCGCGCACTCCGCGGGGGCCGGTGCAGCGCTGGCGCCGTGTTGCCCGTGACGCCGTACGATCCGTACATCGAGATGGTTTCCCGGGACACGGGCGTCGATCCGACGCTGATCAAGGCCGTCGCGCTCGTCGAGTCCGGGTTCAACGCGCGCGCGCGGTCGTCCAAGGGTGCGCAGGGTCTGATGCAGCTCATGCCCCAGACCGCAAAGCAGTACGGCGTGACCAATCTTCACGATCCTTATCAGAACCTGACGGCCGGCGCGAAGCACCTGCGCGGCCTGCTCGATCAATACGACGGAAACGTAACGCTCGCCCTGGCGGCCTACAACGCCGGGTCGGGAGCGGTGACCCGATACGGCGGAATACCCGCGTACGCGGGAGACTCAGGACTAGCGTCAAGAAAGTCCAGACGAAGATGGGCCGTACCCCTCGAAAGAACCGAAGGACGCCTGGTGTCCAAGGAAGCCTCCACGATCCAGATGCGCGTCGCGCCCGACGGATCGATCACCCTCTCCAACTGAGTCGCGCAATCTCCTGGTCCCCAGGGCGACCTGACGCCTGTATATGGGCCGATCAACCGTCGGGACCATGGGAGATCGTCCATGAGACCGCTGTTCACGGTCGGGCTCAGGGTGGTTTTCGCGTCGACACTTCTCACGGGCGCCGGCTGCGCGCTGACGAACGCTGTGCGTCGATCGTCGACTCCGGAGGCCGGCCGGTCAGTACCAACGGGAACGCCTTACGTCAGGCGGGAGCAACAGTCTCGCGACGACGTATCCTGATCGGCACCGACAACCCTGCTCTGGTACGTCGACTCAAAGTCCGGAACGGCGATCGAAAGCTTCCACCGTGAACTACTTCACGCCGCCGTCGGGGACGAACTTCTTCGGGACGACCAGTACTGCGTCGCCGACTTCTCCGGCTGCAAGATCGCGACGGCGGACGACTCGAGATCGGCGACGTCGATGAGTTCGACGTCCGCGAGTCTTCCCAGCCTGCTCCGGTTACCGGAGCCTCGATGTTTCTCCTTCAGGCGACGCGCGAGTTCGGGAATGCGCCGCTCCAATCCCCATCAGCAATGCGCTCAGGATGGCGGGCCTCGCCAGCGGCATGAAGGCGGACGGACTCGGCTAGCAATACGTAACCGAACGAAGTACA
>ERZ1370068.3375-contig-2486_pt1 | contig 87891 bp, 141 predicted proteins | sample MGYA00561227_ERZ1370068 | MGnify/ENA primary metagenome ERZ1370068 (study PRJEB38410, sample SAMEA6850437) | metagenome | study: Metagenomic assessment of the ecological functions of the soil: analysis of the soil microbiota associated with the...
TCGCTGGGCCAAGGGCCAAAGGCCGGGTGGTCGTACTGGGGCGGCTAAGGACTGGGTCTGCTCCTCGGTTTTGTCGGACCGTGCCAGAGTGCGTTCGCGCAGTCCGATCGGCGCCAGCGCCAAGTGATTCAATTTTTGCGGCCGGGTATAGCCGGTGAGAAAGTCAAATAGCTCGGTCAAATCCTCGCCGAAGCTTTCACGGCAAGTAAAAATGCCGATATCGCTCTATAGATGCTGCTGGTGCGCACATTGTAATTTGCCAGTGGAGAGGTGGCAGTAACGCCGAATGCCATCGGTCTCCTGCCGCACCACCAGGCAGACTTTGCAATGGGTTTTGTAGCCGACCAAGCCGTGAGACAACGTGAGCGCCCACTTCTTCGAGCGCCAGCGGCCCAAGTGATGTCCGCTTCCTCATCGAAGCGAGCCTGCAGCTCGACTAGGACCGATACTTCTTTGCCCGCTTCGGCGGGCGCGCTAGTGCCTGTGCGATCGGCGAATTGGGACTGACTCGATAGAGCGTCATTTTAATCGCCAAAACCTTGGGATCCTTCGCCGCCTCATCGACGAAGTGTGTGACGGCATCGAACGATTGATAAGCGATGAAAAACCATGAGATCGCCGTTGCGGATCGTATTCCAGATATCCGGGCCACGCTCGAAGGATGGGACTTTGAAGCGGGATTTGAACGCGGATCCTTCAACCTGGGAATAGGCAGCGCGCCACTAGAGCTGAAATAGATCCGTAAACGCAGTCAAGCCCTTGCCCGGATAAAGATCCTCGCCGCTGACAATCGAGCTCCTCGACCGAGTTGATTGAGCAATTCTTTGGGAGATCCGGATCGTATTACGTAAACGCACCGCATCGCCCATGCGCCGTTCACGGATGCCTTGTTCGATGGTCATCAACAAATCTTCATCGCGCCGGCGCACGAGCCTGGAATTCGGCGTCACGGTGACACTGGATGGCGTGGGCGGAGAGGATTTGAAGCCATGGTAAAGGCGCGGCAGATAATGGCGCAGCACATGCTCGAGCAGCATGAACGGCGTACTGCCCTTCCTGCGCCGGAAGCTGAACGAAACGCGGTACCACCTGGGCCGGGATATTGACGATGTGGAAACTCGGTATAAGGCAAAGGCGAAGCCGCTTTCGAGCGCAGCGAAACGATCAGCGAAAGCGAACGATTGGTCAGGTATGGAAATGGATGGCCCGGATCGATGGCTAACGGAGTTACGATTGGATAAAGCGTCTTGTGGAAAAAGTCTTCCAGGCATTGTTCCTGCGCGTTGGTCATCTCTTCCGGGCGCACAAGATGAATGCCCTCTGCCGTAAGTTGCGGCAATACCGTGTTGAGAAAACAGAGATGCTTGTTCTTCGGTTAGCTCATGGGCTCTTTGTGAGATCGCGCTCAAGGCCGAGGCGACATCGGCGTCCTCCGGGTCTGCGACTCTGTTGTTTGTTGTAGAGCCAGCGCTTTAAGCCCGGCCACCCGGACCATGAAAAATTCATCGAGATTGGAAACTAAAAATGGCGAGAAACTTAGACCCGCTCGAGGAGTGGCACCGTCGGATCTTTGGCCTCTTTCAACACGCGTCCGGTTGAATTCGAGCCATGCCAGATCGCGATCAATCAGCAGATTTTTGTTCATTGCGCAACAACATCACTAAAATTCAGTTTAACTTATCTTTGCTACTGAACAATGGGTGCGGCGTTAACAGCGCTCTTTTGCCGGCGCGCGCTTCAAAAGAAATCGCCGGCGATGCCGTTCGGATAACGTTTCATCACCACCTGACCCGGTCCGCGAAGCGCGGTGGGACCAGCGGCGCAAGATCCTATCGAATTTCCCTGGAATTGTTTCGCAGGGTATTTTCCACATGCTACCTGAAACAACGCGCATAGTTGCCGGTGAACTGATCACTGCTTTGCCCTGTAACCTCGAGCGATCGCCGCCGATTAAGTTCAAGAGCGCCAAAAATCTCGCGAAGCTCTTGAAATCAGACCGCCTTCCGCTATTTGGCGCTGATCGATTCAGCCCGAGGTTTTTAATTGTCATTAGAGGAGCGAAATTTGCTTCACATGAAGGATGGGAGTTCCGGCGCGGCGCATGATTGTCGTCAACCTCATCCTGTGCGGGTCGCCGACACGCCTAATGTAAAGAAACCGGCCATGAAACGAAAGTCGATTTGGCAACTGCTGAAGGACACCGTGGTGCAGTGGATGGAAGACCAGCCCTTCCAGCTAGCGGCCGCGCTTTCAGTACTACACGCTTTTTCCCTATGCGCCGCTGTTGATCATCGCTATCTCTATCGCTGGAATTGCATTCGGCCACGAGGCGGCACAAAACCAGATCGTGGAAACCCTGAAAGACCTCGTCGGCCGAGAAAGCGCCCAGGCAATCCAGGAAATTGTTCAAAACGCGAGCAGCAAACCGGAGTCCGGGATCTTTTCGAGTGTCTTGGGAGTTCTCATTTTGTTGGTCGGCGCCGGCGGTGTCGTTGGCCAACTCCAAACCTCTCAAATACGATTTGAGGGTGTGGCGCCGATGGCTGGTCAAGGCATCTGGGGATTTGTCCGCCAGCGGTTTATATCGTTTGCAATGGTATTGGCGATTGGGTTTCTTCTCGTGGTCTCGCTCGCAGCAAGCGCGTTGATTGACGACATTCACGCAATTCACGAGTCATTTGCTCGGCACGACAGCATTTCTCGCCCACGGCTCTCGATCTGGTCATTTCATTTGTTTCTGTTACGGCGCTCTTTGCGATGATATATAAAAATTTCTTCCCCGACGTGCGCATCGAATGGCGGGACGTCATCAGTCGGCGCGGCATTGACCTCTGCTGCTTTTCACCGTCGGTAGAGATCCTGATCGGCGTTTATCTCGGCACTCAGCGGGGTGACTTCGACCTACGGCGCCGCGGGGTCTCTGATCACGGTTTTGCTCTGGGTCTATTATTCGGTCGCTAATATTTTTCCTCGGCGCAGAATTACCCAGAGTCCACGCGCGCGAGTACGGCCTCCGGGGTAGTGCCTGCGGAAAACGCCCAGCCGCTCGCGTGTAGCCCAGGAAATCGAAGGTAGAGAGTCGCCGCGCGCCCGAAGAGCGTTGTGTTGAACCGAATCCGCGGGACACGGGCGAGAAAGCACCAAAGCAGCGGCCAGCGCAGATCAGAATCTTCAGAACAATTGCCGCAAAGTATTAATTTGCCAATTACGCTACCGCGATGCGCTTTGGCTGCGTCTTTTTCAACTCTCGCCTCAAGCGCGGATAAAAACGCAGCGGGTTGTCCCAGAAGATTTTGCGCTTGAGCTCATCGCTCGACATCTTTGCGATTGATCAGGTTCGGAATGTCGTGGCTGAAGTCGCGCTGATCGCGCTCGTGCGGATAATCGGATGCCCAGATCAGCGCGTTCTCGTTCGCCACCTGCGCGGCGAGCGGCAGGGCCGGACTCTTCGACTTCGACGGCAAAGAAAATATTGCCTTTCTTGACGTATTCGCTCGGCTTGAGCTTGCAGCGCGGCGAGTAGTGGCCTTTGCGCTCTTGCTCTTCGTCCATGCGATCCATCATGTAGGGCACCCAGCCGACGCCGCACTCGATGCAGCCAAATTTAAAATTGGGAAACAGCTCGAATACGCCTTCGAACATCAGCGCGGTGAACTGGCGAATCTGCGCGAAAGGATGTTCGAGCGTGTGGCCGATGGTGAAATTGTTCACCATGTCCAGTCCGAGTGACGGCATGCTCAAGCCGCCGTGCGTCGAGACGGGCACGTCGAGCTTCTGTGCTTCTTCCCAGAGCGGATAGAATTCCGGGCCGCTGTAGAGGCGCCCAGCCGGCGCGACCGCGGGCAGCACGGCGCCGACCATGCCCAGTTCGTTGACGGCGCGCCGTAGCTCTTTGACCGCTTCAGAAATATCCTGATCGGCAGCAAGGCGACGCCGACCAGTCGCGGGCTTACTTCCATGAATTTGTGGTAGAGCCAGTCATTGTAGGCGCGCGCCATGCAGACCGCCCAGTCTTTGTCCTGAATCGCGCCGTGGGTCAAGCCTTGCGTCGGATACAGAACCGTCAGTTCAATCTTGTTGATATCGAGGAAATTCAACCAGTCGCTTCGCATGCGGCCCGGTGCCACCGCCCGCCCAACCGCCCGGCTTGCCGCAGCGAGCGCAAGAAACCGTCCATCGTGAGCCCAGGCCAGAAGGAATAGCTCTGGTGCCATTCCAAATCTTTGTACGGCGGGCCGATGAATTCGCGCAGCTCGCTGTCGAGTTCCATCACGTGTCCGTCGGCGTCGATGATTCGGTAGTCAGCCATGCCTGCCTCCTGCGGATTTTGAGTTTAGCACCCTGAAGCATTTTGTCAGTTTCGAGCGCAGCGAGAAATCCTTCTCAGCATACAAGCTTGAAGAAGGATTTCTCGTCGCTATGCTCCTCGAAATGACAAATTAGAAATTAAGTATTCCGCGTATTTTCAGTGAACAATTCCTCGACGCTCAGCTTCCGCCCGAGCATGCCTTGCTGGTCGGCGAACTTAATCAAATTCTCCACGTCGTTATAGTTTTCTTTGAGTCCCTGGTAGAACGGGATCTTTGCCGAAGAATGTTCTTTCCGCTTCGAGATAGGAGCGGCCCCAAGCGAAACTCAAACGGTGCGGTTGCTCCATGAAGTCATTGTACGCCTTTGCGCGACGCGATCAAAGCCTCATACAAACTTGTGGCCACCCAGGGATCGCGATCCAAGATTTCTTTTTGATGACGATCGGGTGCATGATCGGGAACACTTTGGTGCGCTGGTAGTAGGCCTTCTCCTCGTTTTCAAAATCCGGAAACAGCCGCTCGACGCTGCCTTCGCCGCGGAGCCATCTTTGTGGCAGGTCCGGTTCGACCTCGGCGTCGACTTTTCCTTCCACGAGCAAATCTTCCAGCTTGCGTTTGCCTTCGACGAACTCGACTTTGATATTCGGCGGCAGCTTCGGGCCGACGGTTTCTTTGTTGACGATCACCCAGGTGACGTCGCTGACGCCAAGATCGTAGCTGTTCATCAGCATGCCTTTGGTGACCAACGCGAGAGTATTCTCATAACTGCGCAGACCAATGCGGCCGCCTTTGAGGTCGGCGGGTTTCTTGATTCCCGATCCGGCTTTAATGAAACAAAACTTATGGCCCCACATTCGGCGCGGAAAAACGGAATGGCTTGCAGCCAGTCTACGTCTTGGCCGCGCGCGACGAGATAGGAGGACATGGAAAACTCACAGGCGTCGTATTCGCCGTAATGAAACATCCGTTCGTGGCGAATGCCGCTTTCGACGGTGAGAAGATTCAGGTCGATGCCTTCGGCTTCAACCAACCCTTCGCGCAGTGGTTGAAGATAATCGTATTTATCAAAAGCGATCGTGAGTTTTAGTTTGACCATTTGTAAGATCCTGCCGCCCGAGATTTAGACGGATCATAAGAGCCTAAACCGTCGCTGTCAACGTGGCATGCTTTTCATTGACAGTCGTTGGAGCGCGATGTTAATCGACCCGTGACAAGTTTTAAACAAAGGGAACCCAAGGATGCGCTTTGAAAACAAATCCGTTATCATTACCGGCGCCCGGAGCGCGCCATCGAAGCATCCGCGCGCATCCATCCACAGCGACTCTTTTCTGGCAAGGTATGGTTCGTGGCCTAACGTGTAATGCAGCGAGGCGGACTTGTTAGCGCTTCCTGTAGAGCCCGTCAATAAACCCGCTGTCATCGAATTCTTTGATAACGCTCATGTCGACGAAATCTTCCGGCTTTGTCGAGCGGACCTTGGGGTCTTTTTCGCTGAGCTCGGCAAGAGCTTCCTTGACGGCGTCGAGGGAAGGGTAAGGTTTCTGAGGCACCAGGCGGGAAAAGTACTGGTAACTATCCTCCAGAGCGTCGTTGTCATTTGTCTTCACGTATTTGCTGATGACTTTCTTGCTGAAATTTTTGTCCGTTTTATAGACGTAAATGCCTTCGAGCAACGCGCGGGTGAATTGCCGCAGCGTGTCGCGTCTTTCCCGAATGTAAGAGACGCGCGAAGCGACCGGGGTGGTCGGATAAGCGCCGCCGAAATCTTCCGGCTCGGCGATGATGTTGAGATTAAACTTGCGCGCCAGACTCGTCACCGGCGGCTGCGCAACCATCCCATGAACTTTGTTTCGTTTGAATTGCGGCCATTCGCGCCGGTTGACCGCCGGGGATCTGCAGGACCGCCACGTCGACATCCGGCTTCAATCCCCACTTGAGCAAAATCTTACGCGTGGCGTAGTCGGAGTTGGAGCCGAAGCGACTGACGGAAAAGTTTCTTGCCTCTTAAATCTTCAGGCTTCTTGATCTCTGGGGAAACGATCATGCTGTAAGCGAGAACGTTGAGCAGCCCGGCAATAAGGGTCACGTCGGCGCCACGCAAGCGCGCGACTACCGGAGCGTTGCCGCCGACTTGCGCTATCGGCACATCGCCCGACATTAGCGCCTGCGTTGCCTTGGAGCCGCCGTCCACATAGATCATCGTAACGTCGAGGCCGTTCTTTTCGAACAATCCGGCTTCCTTAGTGATCAGAAGGGCGCTTGCGAGCCGGCGATGGCGCTCCAGCCTAGGGTAAGTCTTTCCAGCGAAGCGGCGGTGGATTGTGTCGCCGGTGAGGAGGTTAGAATTAAAACGGCAAGGAGGATTGCGTTCAGCATTCGAGAGCCAATCAATTCTTGCTTGCAATCCTAGCAACCATTGGTCTGTCTCCACTCAACGCATCGTATGAATTCAACTTTGAACATTGAACGTGGAACATTGAACTTAAACTGCTACGCCGCCGTCTCCCGCTTGTTGACGTCGACTTCCCAGCCTTTGGTTTGCGACAGATCCAGGGCATTGCCTTCGACATCGCGAAAGCGCAATTCAGCATAGAGGCGGTTTGACGGGCGCGGCACGATTTTAGAATGCTGCTTAGCTCCGCCATCGTCGCCTGCATCTCATTGGTCAAAAAACCGATGTGGTTGATACCGTACTTCGCTTCGTGCCCTTCCACCTGGCTGTAGAACGGGTGGATCGCCAGATTGGTCTTGCCGTCGACGCAGAAACGATTGCCGCGCCCCTGCCGGCGTCGTTCATAGCTCGGCGCGATCTCCCGCAAACCGAAAACTTGCGTGTAGAAAAGCAGCATCGTGTCCGGGTCGAGCGCGTTATAGGCGATATGGCGCACGCGCGGAAACATTTTCTCTTTGCTCGCCGGCACGCCGAAACCCTGCGTTGATACGGTAACCGGCCGGCATTCGGGATCATGGAAGCGAATCTCGCCATGCTGCAGATCGTTGGGCTCCTGAATGATCATGCCGCGCGGATAGAGCTTGAGAAACCGTCCTTTCACTGCTTCGAGATCGTCCACTTGCAAGCCGATATGATGCAAGCCCGTCTCCGTGTGCATTTCGCCGAGGGCAGGGCGCTTCTGAAAAAGTAAGATTATAGAAACCGTCGGTAATGGAAATATCTCCCTCCGGCGAGCGGCCGAGCTCCTCGGTGCCGAGAAAACGTCGATAAAACTCGACGAGCTTTTCCGGGTCGTTGGCCAGATAGGCGATGTAGCGAAGAGGTTGCCATGGTTCGATCCTCCCCAATCAATGATTCTTTGTCGGTTTATACGCCAGATCGTGAAGTTGGGAAAGTAGCGCAAGCGGTGCGCCATCCTGATTCCAACTTCGCGTCCTAACGGACCAAAAACGTCTCGCGAAACATTTTGATCAGTTCGTTGCTTCTCGGTCCCCATTTTTCCCGGTTGCCGGCGATCCAGCGCTGGTTGGCCGGTACGCGCGGGAGATAACTAACTTCTTTGTGCGCCACCCGTCGGCCAAGCTGGCTCAACAGCAGCTGGGACTCCTTGGAAAATAGGAAATCGACGAAAAGCGCCGCCGCGTGAGGGCGCTGGCTTTGCCGAGTTATCCATGTGGCGTTGGGCGGCTCAGCCAACACGGGGTTGAAGAAAAATAATTGGTCGGACTGCCGGACTTCACTGCGCGATAGGCGATATGATCATACTGGTCAATAACCATTTTGAACTCGCCCGCGGCGACGAGTTGGCTGAGCAACGAGTGGCCGCGACGCACGGAAAGGCCGCGCTCAGCGAGCTGGCGGGTAAACCGCAGCCCCTTATCTTCGCCCATACTGTCGAGGAGAGCGGCGAACCACTCGTAGGATTCTTGATCGATGGCCAACTGACCCTGCCACTTTGCATCCAACAACTCGCTCCAGTCGCGCGGCAGCTCTTCAGGGCGGACCAGCTTGGTGTTGTACTGGAGGAAGTAGCCGATGTTGTAAATGCCGTTCAACCAACCTTCTTTATCGATAAACCCTTCGTGGAGTTGATTTCGGAATGGAGCGCGCAATCGCGTTATCGCGCCGGCTTTGCGCAACTCATCTAGATACGACGCCGGCATGGAGATCGCGTCGGCTTCCAAGCTGCCGGCCAAGGCTTCGGTCCGAATCTTGTTCGCCAAGCGCGCGTGGCCAAGGCGAAAGTATTCGATCTTGAGAAAGGATATTTTTGCTCGAAGAGCCGCTTGAGATCTTGCAGGTCGGCGACGTTAAGGGTGGTGTGGAAAACTATCCGGCCTTCCTTGCGCGCCTCGCGCTCTAAAATCGCTTGACGCTCGGCCGCGGGACGCCGATTGAGTTGATCCAGCGCTTCTTCGACGTTCGCAGCGCTGGTTTCGCTCAGATTCGAAAGCGCCAAAGAAAAAAGGGCGATGATGGTGACGAGAATTTTCACAACCGTTCAATCAATCGCGAATATTCTGGGTAAACCACTCCAGCGGGAGCGGATGTCCAAGCCCTTGCGCTTTAGCCAAGTTGTAGGCCGTTCCACCGACGGCTGCGAACTGCAGTCCTTGCGTTCCTTGGTTGTTTAGAAAAGTAATCTGCTGATCGTTGGCGCGGCCAACCCAGCGGCCCGACATGATGTCGGGAACCGTGCCGATGTCGGGATTGTCGATCTCGTGATGCGGCGAAGACGGGATTTTCTGTTTCTCCTCGGCGCTGCCGGCGATGAAGCCGAACATGCCGTCGCTGCCGGTGACGACTTCCGCGGCGCTCCGATCGGCGAACAAGCGTCGAGGTGCCGAGTCGCGCGCGAACGTCGGCGCGGGCGAGCACGTCGGGGCCGGCTTCGTTGTTGCGCACGTTATTGATGTGCATGCCCGGCTCCAGCCAATGTGCTTTGATTACCGGCACGAGGGAATCCGTCGTGAGCGAAACGACATCGGCGCCTTTGAGCGCTTTTTCGGGTGAATCCACTGGGATGACTTCGATGTCGAGTTTCTCGGTCATCTCTGCGGCAAAGGCCTCGCGGTTTGCCCTGGTCGGGCTGAAGACGCGCATGACTTCGATAGGCCGGACTTGTTTGATCGCTTCGGCGTAGCTGCGCGCCATGCCGCCGGAGCCGATCATCGCGAGCACTTTGGAATTCTTGCGCGCCAAATACTTCGTGCCGAGTCCGGCGCAGGCGCCCACGCGCATGTGCTGCAGATAGCCGTCGTTCATCAGCGCGAGCGGCTCGGCGTTGCGCGTGCTGAGGAGAAAATCAGGCCGCAATAGCGCCCGCGTTCCATGCAGTATTTGTCTTCGACCATGAAGCCATCTTGATTCTCCCAGGCGAGCATATCGGATTTCATGCGTATGGCGAAAACGCCGAGCTGCCGCGACGCGCCTTCCATCGTGCCCCAGCGGTAATAGTGCGGTTCTTGCGGCACATAGAAATCGATGCGCGGCCGGTAGCCGGCGCGCTGCTCGTTCAATTCGCGATAGGCGTCTTCCATCGCGGCGATGCAGGTTTTCATGTCGAGAACTTGCTGAATCTGCTCATTGGTCAGAAAAATCATGACGCGCTCCTTGCGCTTGTTCGGCGCGGCGGTTGGGAATTTGTATTTGACGTTCCTATAGCCCGTTGCGCATCGTCTGTAAACCGAAAAACGATCCGTGGCGACGCGCTATGGGATGAATGACGTTCTCTCGCGCGTTGCAGTCCGGTAAAGTTTTTTCAAAATTTTTCGCCCAAATTCTTTGCTTAAGGAAAATAATTCTATAGATTGCGGAGCTAAAGCCATTTTTCCATGAAGACGAATTCATTAACCGACAAGCAAACGTTGAAAACAAAAATTCGCGCCGCCGCAGGCCGTTGCGCCACGATAGGTGCTCTGGCTTCGGTGGCGCTCTTGTGCGCGCCATTCGTAAATCCGCCGCGGCCGGAGCCGGTGGCTACTCGTGCGATGCCCGAGCCGGCCAAGCCGCAGTCGCGCATCGGCGTGACGCTTCGGACCGGGGACACTCTCGGTTCGGTGTTAAAACAATTCGGCGTCGCGCCGCCTTCGGCGTACGCGATGATCGCCAAGCTCCGAACCTTTGTCGATCCGAAGAAGTTCCGTCCCGGCGATAACATTCACGTGGTGCTCAACGCTGAGGACCGCACGGTTGAGGCGATGGAGTTGGTTGTCGATGATGATTTGGTTCGAGTCAAAGCGACCGGTGATGGCTGGTCAGCGGAGCGCCGAGAAATTCCTTCAGTGCAAGAGACGCGCGTGATTCGCGGCACCATCAAGGGCAGCTTGTATGAAAGCGGCGTCAACGCCGGATTCTCGCCGCAGCATATTCTCGATCTGGTGAAAATCTTTGAATACGATATCGACTTTCTGTCCGATCTCCAGCGCGGCGACGCCTTCAGTGCGATCGTCGAAGAGCGCCATTATCGCGACGGCCGCCGCCAGATCGGGCGCATCCTGGCGGCGGAGCTCGAAGCGGAGGGCAGAGACGTTCGATGCTTTTTATTACGCCGATAAAAACGGCGAGGCGCAATATTATGACGGCAAGGGGAAGCGTTGCGCCGTTCGTTCCTGCGCGCGCCGCTCAGCTACGCAAGAATATCGTCGCCGTTCAGCGGCAATCGCATGCACCCGATCTTTCGCCAAATGCGGCCGCATCTGGCGATCGATTACGCCGCGCCGGCCGGCACTCCGGTGGTGGCGATCGGAAAGGGCGGGTCGAATTCGTCGGGTGGCGGAACGGCTATGGCAACGTCGTCGATATTCGGCATGCAGGCAACTATATGTCGCGTTATGCGCATTTTTCCCGCTTCGCCGCGGACCTCCGCCGCGGCGAAGCGGTGGATCCTGGTGACGTGATCGGCTACGTCGGGCAGACCGGCCACGCCACCGGTCCGCATTTACATTTCGAGTTTTTACGGGGCGACACGAAGATCAATTTCCTCGACTTGCGCATTCCCAAGAATCAACAACTCTCCGGCGAAGACCTGCTGCGCTTCGATCGTTTGCGCAGAGCAGCAATTGGCGTTGCTGCGCAACAACGGCGATCGCGTCGCCGATAGCGCAAATAAAGCGCCTGTAATCGCTTCTCGTGCGTTGGCTCGTATTTCTCTCCGGTGAATCCACAGCTCGACGATCACGCTCGTTGACAGTTTAATTTCGATATTGATATAGCCGCAGCGATAGGTCTGCACGGGAGGGGAGGCTGACGTGAAACTATTTTGCGTGGTTGTTTTGGCTGCGTTTCTTTCAGGGGCCGGCGCCGGCGAGGCGCCGCGCAAGACAAATTCCGCGTCGCCAGTGGCGGTTTCGACCGCGGTTCATGCCGTGGTCTGGGCCGCTTACGAGAAAAAGATTTTTCGGAAGTACGGCCTCGAGGGAGAGTATCTCGCTCTGGAAAGCGGCACACCGGCGATGCAGGCGTTGTTGGCGAATGAACTGCAGATCGTCTTTACCACCGGCGCCCTGGCGATCACGGCAAATCTTCAAGGCGCGGATACGACGATCATCGCTGGCGGGATGAATTTTATCCCCAATAAGCTTCTTGTTCGTCCCGAGATCAAACGCCCCGAAGATTTGAAGGGCAGACGTATCGCGATCAGCCGCTTCGGTTCGGCATCGGACTACGCGACGCAAGTGGCGTTGGAAAAACTCGGCCTGAACCCAAAAGACGTGACCATCATCCAAGTCGGGGGCAATATGACCCGTTATGCCGCGCTGATGAACGGCACGGTTCAGGGCACACTTTTGGCCGAGCCCCTTACGACCATGGGCATCCGCGAGCACAAGATGAATTCATTGATCGATCTGGCGGAAAGCGGCGTGCCGTTTCCGCAGAACTGTTTCATCGTCCGCCGCAGTTATTTAGAGGCGAACCGCAGCAAGATCGTCAACGGCATGAAAGCGATCATCGAAGGTTATTTCGCGGTCAAGAACGATAAGGCGCTCGGCCTGCAGCTGATCAAGAAATATATTCGTGTCGACGGCGAAGACGCCAATATCAGCTACGAATATTATCTCGCGAAACACGGCAGCGACGTGATGGTGATGCCGGACCGCAAGGGATTGGAGTTTATTTTGGCGCAGGTAGCAGCCACCACACCGAAAGCCAAAGGCCAGACGCCCGAGAGCCTGCGATTACTCGACTCGAGCGTCCTCGATGAAATCAAAAAGAGCGGTTTCATCGACAAATTTAAGCGATGAAACCTCCGATATCCGACGATTTGAACGGCTTGAACGATTGGAACGTTTTGAACGTAGTTGGGAGAAAGAGATGCCCGGAGTGCTAGATGCCGACACACATATCGCCGAGTCGGAAGCGATGTGGAGTTTTATCGACAAAGAGATGTACCCGCGCCGGCCAGTGCTGGCCAGGATCCCCGACGATACCTTGTACAAGGAGCGCAACGCTTTCTGGCTCATCGACGGCGAGATATTTCCCAAACCAGCGGGTAAAGCTGAGCTTCAGCTTGATCACGCCTTCAGCGCAGAAGAAGGAGTCCGGCAGAGCGGACATTCATCTCGCGGTGCGCGAGCTCAACCGATCCGATGGCGCGCTTAAGAGATATGGACAAGATCGGCGTCGACGTCCAGGTTATCTACCCGACTCTGTTTCTGGTTTATCTCACGGACGATCCTCAACTCGGAAGCCGCGCTGTGCCGCGCCTACAATCGCTTCATCGCCAACGCGTGCGCCACGGCGCCGGACCGGCTCAAGTGGGCGGCGATCCTGCACGCTGCGCGATATCGAAGCTTCTCTGACCGAAATGAGATGGGCGAAGAACAGGGCACCGTCGGCGTGTTTTTCCGCGGCATGGAAGGCAATCTGACGCTGGATAATCCTTATTTCAATCCCGTCTATGCTCTGGCCGAGAAACTCGATCTGACGGTCTGCATTCACACGGGATCAGGCAGCCGTCACCTGATGCAACTCTTCGATGTCGAACGCAACCACACCTTTGCGCACAATCGGGTTTTGCCGGTAGTCGCGTTTCGCGATCTGGTCGCCAATCGAATACCCGAGCAGTTTCCCAAGCTGCGTTTCGGCTTCATCGAAGCGGCTGCGAGTTGGGTGCCGTACATTTTCATGTGCTGCGCCGCTCCGTGCGCTCCGATCTTAAGAATAAAAATCCCCAGGATCTATTTCGCGAATATCGTTTCTGGGTCGCCTGCGAGGCCGACGAAGAATTGCCGCATCTGTTGAACTATATCGGCGAGGATCACATCGTCATCGGCTCCGACTACGGCCACAACGATCCCTCGAAGGAGCCGGAGTTCGTCAAGCACATGCGCGCCCGCGAGGATGTCGCGCCGCCAGATTATCGAGAAAGATTCTGTGCCAGAATCCGCGCCGGCTTTATGGCCTGGACGGATCGTAAGAAGTTTCACCGTCGTCATTTCCGCCGGCGCGGAAGGGACGATTGCCACAGCGCGGCGGAAGCAATGATCGTCATGGTCTATACGTCACGTCTGCGTGCTACGTGTTTTCTCCTGATGGTTTGCTTCGTCATATTCGTCGTCGAACGTCGTGAGACTTTGCACGCCGCGCAACTCGACGCGGTCAATCTCAGCTATTCCGCTCTGGTCCCTTCCGGCGCGCCGTTTTGGATCGCCCAGGACCTCAAGTTGTTCGAAAAAGAAGGTCTCAAAACACAGCTGCTGTATATCAACGCCGCGCCGCGTGTCATGGCGGCAATCCTGGCAGGTGAAGTGCAAATTTCTCTTCGGGAGTGAGTCCGCTGGTTTCGACCTATGCCCAAGGAAATGACCCCGTGGCCATCGCAGGGGCGGTCAATCAAATCAATGTTTCAGTCTTCGCCCGACCGGAGATCCGCAGCGCCGAGGAACTCCGTGGTAAACGCATCGGCATCACCCGCTTTGGCGGACTGACGGATTTCTCGGCTCAGTACGCTCTGAAGAAATGGGGTTTGCAGCCGGCGAAAGACGTCGCGATCATTCAAATAGGCGACGCCAGCGCCTTGATGGGGGCCATGGCTGGTAACGCGATCCAAGCCGCTACGTTGCAGCCGCCGTCGACGATCTTGGCCGCACAACTGCGCTATCGCGAACTTCTAGATCTGTCAAATCCGGGCTGGAGTATCAAAACACAGTGGTTTTGACCACCAGGTCGTTGTTGAAAAGGTCGCCGGATATATTTCGTAGATTTCTACGCGCTTATTCTGCGCGGCGTTGGCCGTCTTTCACAAACAAAAAGATACCTCGATCGGAGTGATCGCACGCTACCTGAAAGGTATGGATCCGATCATTCTTGAAAGAAGCTACGAAGCCTACCGGGCTTGGGTACCGGAGATTCCCTACTTGAACCGCCCCGGAATGGAAGCCGCGATCGCCCTCACTCCCGCTGGGGGCAAAGAAAAAGAGATCAGATACAGCGATATCGTTGACGAGAGCATGGTTCGCGAGTTGGAACAACAGCGGATTTTACCGTCGGCTCTCTATCAAAAAGGATAATGGGGAGAATGGAAGCTCTATGCTGCTCATCACGGATCCGGAAGTGAAAAAGTTCTCAAGATGGGCGATTGCATCGCAGCGATGGAGCGCGCGTTTGCCGAAGAGCGCGCGGCATCGCCGTGAACAAGCCGCGCACGCGCTATAAAGTGCCGCCGGACCTCGACAAGCCCGGCTATATGGCCAATGCATTATTCCCGGCGCGGTGCCGAGCTCGGGGTCGCCGCGCTGCGTTACGATTCCACCATCGTGCAGGAACGCGATGTTCGCTGGAACCAAACGGATGGATTTCCCGTCTCCGACTAAACGAAGTTGGGGATTTGTGCTGCTCTTCAGTCTGGAAACGGCGGAGCTCCTGGCGCTGATCCACGATTTCAGTATGTCGGCTATCCGGGTGGGCGCGACCACCGGGATAGCCAATCGGGCGTTAGCTCGGAAGAACGCCAAAGTCGTGGGCATCTTCGGATCGGGCAATGAAGCGCGCACCAACCTCGAAGCGATTTGCGCCGTGCGCGAGATCGAGCGGGTGAAAGTTTACAGCATTACCAAAGAACATCGAGACCGCTTCGCGGAGGAGATGACCGAACTATTAAACGTCGAAGTCCAGCCGGTGAGCGGCCCCGAGGCGGTCGTCAAGGGATCGGACATCGTTATGTGCGCGACCAACTCCAGCCAGCCGGTATTCGACGGCAACTGGCTCGAACCAGGGGCAATTGGTGACGACGATCGCCAATACCGACGGAGTGCACCGGCGCACCGAAGCGGATGATGGCGACCCTGCTGCGCAGCGACTTTATCGTGCTGAACAACAAAGAGACCGCAATCACCAACCAGCAGCGCGAGCTTCTGGATTTGATCGATCAAGGGAAATTTGGCTGGGACAAAGTCTGCGAGCTTGGACAAGTGCTCGCTGGAACGCGCGCCGGCAGGAGCACTGACCGAGAAATTATCTACTACAAAGAGCAACACCGGGGTCGGCATCCAGTTCGCCGCCACCGGTGCGCGCTGATCTACGAAGCCTGCAGGAAGCAGGGCTTAGGTCGGGAGCTGCCCGGGGAATGGTTCGGCGCGGATCTCAGTGAGTGGATGGATAAAGGCTTCATGCCGTCGCCGTAACTAGAGAGAATTCTTATGCTGATCCTACGACCCGAGGAAGTGGAAGGCCTGCTCACGATGGCAGAAGCTATCGACGCGGTAGAAAAAGCGTTTGCCGACTGGGGTGCTCACGCTGAGATCAATTTCGCCCGTCGCCGGCTCCATTTCGGTGATGCCCGGCTTTGTTGGATGCCCGCGGCGCTGCCGTCGGGCGAGAAAACCGGTTTGCGTATTCAGAGCGAGATTCTCGCCGTGCACGGCGGCGTGCAAACCTATCCTTCACGCAGTCCGTTAGTCGATGTCTTATTCGACGCCCAGACGGCATTGCCGGCGGCGGTGATCTTGTCGTCCACGCAGCGAGGTATGACCAAGGATGGCATCCCACTGCGCACATCCGATCTCATGACCGCGTCGATCAGCGCGGTCGGCACCAAGTGGATGAGCCGCGACGATTCCAGCAATCTTTTGCTCTTGGGTTCCGGCAAGCAGGCGCGCAATCATTTGCTGGCCATGAAGGCAGTTCGCGCGTTGGGACATGTCTCCGTTTTTAGCCCGACAAAGGAACACCGCGAGACAGTTTGCTGACGAAAATGAGTCATGCTACTCAAGCTGGATGTTGTCGCCACCGATGATGTGAATAGCGGCGATGCAGCGCGCCGACATTATCCTTGCCGCGACCAATACCAATGTACCGGTGTTTTCCGGTGTCCGGCTGCAAGACGGATCTCACGTAACCTCCATCGTCGGCAGTAACGTGGGCATGGTTCAGGCAGGAGTGATTGCTCATAAGCGCCGCGAGTTGGATGACACGACGCTGGCGCGCGCCGCGGTGATCGGCATCGCGTCGCGCGAACTGCAGTGCAAGGACCAGCAAGGCGATATCTACGATCAAGTGGAGGACGGAAAACTTTCTTGGAACGACATTGCAGAGTTGCGAGAGATAGTCGGCGGACAGAAGCAGGGCAGGCGCAGTGCGACCGACATCACGGTCTTCAAGAACAATGGCGGGCAGGGAATCGCCGAGTTGGCAATCGCCGATCTCATTCTGACCCGGGCACGAGAGAACAAACTCGGTATCGACGTGACATGGGCTGAAGGCTATTAGCGAGGCGGCGTTATGACGAACGTGATGGCACGAAGCTTGGCGGATTTCTCTTTTTAGGCCTTTGGTTGACGCCCTGGCGCGTCCGAGGCAATTGACAAAGCTCAACGCAGCCTATTCGGCGGAAAGCTCGTGGTCGCTCGCGACTTGGGTTGCATTTGACGCCGGCTACTTCAAAAATATGGCCTCGATGTCAGCTTGGTATTGATCCGCAGCGCAGCGACGATTACGTCGGCACTGATCGCCGGCGAAACACCGGATGATTCAGCTCGGCGGAAACGGCACGATCAAAGCGGCCTTGCAGGGAGCGGACACCGTGAATGTGCTCACGCTCGTATCGATCATTCCTCAAAGCCTGGTAGTGACTCCGGACATCAAGACTGACCGACGATCTAAAGGGGAAGCGATTCGGCGTGAGCCGTTTCGGCGCTTTGAGCGATCTAGTTATTCGCCGATATCTTAGAAAGTTCGGCCTCGATCCGGGCAAGGATGTCACGATTGTGCAGGTCGGCGGGATTCCCGAACTGCTGGCGGCGATGAAGGCCGGCGCAATCTCTGGAGGCTCCACTGTCTCCGCCGGTGCTCACAGCGGCAAAAAAAGCCGGCTTTAAAGGTTTGGCGATTTCGAGCCTCGACTACAAATATCCTGCCGTCGCCATCGCCACGACTAAGAGTTTTATCCAGCGCCAGCGCGCCGCGGCGCTGAACTTTCTGCGCGCTGAGATCGAAGGCATTCACGCCATCCGCACGCAGAAGAATTTTGCTGTTAACGTATTGAAAAAATACATGCGGATCAGCGACCCGGAAATACTCGAAGAAGGTTACCGTTACGCCTTGCGATTTATTCAACCTAAGCCATTGCCGACTTTGGATGAGATCAAAGGCGGTTCTGGATGAACTAAAACGGACGGAGGCAAAAGCCCGAGAACTTCGTCGATCTCAGCTTGATGCAGGAGTTGGAGAAGGAAAAGTTTTTCGACAAGCTCAAGTAACCGCGCGCAAAGTCATGTAGGGATGTAACCATCCAAGGCAGCCAAATCGCTTGTCTTGCCTACGCGATGCCGTACAGCCGCGCGGGATTTTTGTCGAGGATACTTTCTTTCGCAGAAGCGCTGATATCGCCGCGCTCCTGCAGCATGCGCGCGGACGCAGCGCTCACGGTCGCCGTGCGGCATATCGCTGCCGAAAATGACCTGGCCTTCGCCAACGAGATTGAGCACATTCGGCAAAATTTCGTCTTCGACTTCGGTGCTGAAAAGATATTGCCGCGTTTGATGTATTCCATCACCGGCAGTTGCTGAATCGGTGCGGTCTGCGGCAAAAACTTTCTCAGTGTCGAACCCTGGTTTTGTAGCGGTGATGCACGCGTTCGAGAATGAACGGCACCCACTGGCAACCGGCTTCCGAGAAAAACGATACGAAGATCCGGGAAGCGATCTAACACTCCGCCACTGATCAATGCGGTGAAAGCCATGAGCAGCGGCACGTGAAAAGCGATGACGCCGGACGGATAGATGTGCGAGTAGAGATTGTTGATCGATGGACAGGACCAGCCGACGTGGACGCCAAGGGCGAGATTTTCTTCACATAGCGCCTGATAAAAGGCAAGAGCCGGGGATGATCAAGCATATCGTCGCCGGCGGTTCCGAGCACCATGACCGACACCGCACCGAGTTTCTTCGCTTCATGCACTTGTCCAACCGCTGTGGCGACGTCGTCCAGATTGACCACCGCCGACCATTTGATGCGCGGGTGGCCGGAAAGTCGGTCGCCCATCCAGCGGTTGTAGGATGTAGTGATGGCGCTGCCGAGGCCAGACGTTTTTGGTTAACGGATAGGCTAGAAACAGCGTCGGTGTAGATTACTTGAATGGCGATGTCTTCCTCATCCATCGCCGTGAGGCGAGGCGGTGAGATCGCTCAGTTCCATGCTGCCGATGCTGTCGGTTTTGCCTTGCGTAGCTGCGCCGCGAGCTGGCCGTTGAAGTTTGTCGGCGTGCCGAGAGTTGTGGCAGCCGGGTCCCACGCGTCGTGGATAGAGTTGCTCGTCGATGACCCAATAAAGCGAGACCGTCCACCCGCCGTCACTCGCGGTCGCAACGAACGGAGAGGCCGGATCGAGATACTCGTCCGCTAAAAGTATCGAGATTTTCCTCGACGTGACCGTCGGCATCGATAACACGCAGTGAACTTGACATGGAACCTATCCTCTCGCATTGCTAAGGTCAGATTACAACTTCGACGTTAGTGTAGATCGCGCGGCTTCGTCAAGTGACGCCGCCGCGACGCTTCGTAAGAGAACAGCTTTATCTTGACAGGCACAGCGCAGCGAGGGCATATAATCGCGTGGTGGTCGCGCAGCGCGGGCGCGCTGCAATCTCGGAGGGCGATCCCATGAAAAGCGCCTACGGTCTAAAAATCCCGGAGCCCGACTCTTCTCTCACGCGCGTCGGACCCGGTACGCCATGCGGCGAGGTTGATGCGCCGCTACTGGCAGCCGTGTGTTTGTCGGCAGATCTCAGGAGTTGCCGAAAGCGGTGCGCATTCTCGGCGAAGACTTAATCGCGTTCCGCGATGGTGGGGCAGGGCGGGACTGCTCTTTCCCCGTTGCAGTCACCGCGGCACCTCGCTTGAGTACGGCCGCGTCGAACAGCGCGGACTGCGCTGCTGCTATCACGGTTGGCTTTATGACGTCGAAGGCAACATTTTAGAGATGCCCGCTGGAGCCGACCCTCAATCCCTATTTGAAACAATTTCAGCATCCTTGTTATCCCGTGCGCGAGTTTGCCGGCTTGGTGTTCGCCTATATGGGACCGCTCGACAAGATACCCGAGTTGCCGATTTACGACGTGTGGCAAAAAGACGGCGGGGCGCTCAAAGCGCACGCATGGGGCCGCGCATCGGCGGGCCGGTCAATTGCAAGTGGCTCAGGCCGAGGAAAATCTTATGGACGCGCTGCATACATTTTGGCTGCACACGCGGCACAGCGGCGCTGCAGTTTCCGTCACAGGTCTATGGCGTCGATCCCGACGCATTGCAATACGAGGAGACCGACTTGGGCATGCGCTTCGTGCTCAAGCGCAGACTAGAGAACGGCAAGTGGTGGGAGCTCATCTGGGAGATGATCATGCCGCTCAACGTGCATTTGGTGTACACCGACGAGCCTAAGACAGAGCGGGTGCGCGCCGTAAGCTACTGCGTGCCGGTGGACGATACTCATCAACTCGGCGCGAGTATTCGCTGGCTGCCCGACGGCGAACCGGAAACTCTCTCGGGCCGCGAGCAGCTGGCTCCCGGTGGACGCAAGAACGCGAGCTACGAGTACACCCAGCGCCATCCCGACGACAAAGAAGCCGTCGAAGGCCAGGGGCCGATCGCAGTGCATGGCCTCGAGCACCTGGTCAGTTCCGACAAAGGTGTGTTGATGTTTCCGCGGAATTCTAAGAAGAGCAATTCAAGCTACGCTTCGGGGCGAAGATCAAAGGGGGTTCTCCGCGACCCGGCGAAGAGCGTCATTTGTCGCCACCAGCGCCGGCAGCGTCGTTGTGGACTGAGCTCGCGCGGTGCGACCGGCGTCGACTCTACGGCTAGGCATGATGATCTTACAGCCCGTAGAGCGCTTTCGCGTTGTGCGAGAGGATTTTTCTTTGACGCCGAGGTCGATACCTTCCATCCGCTGAAATTCGTTTAGTGCGGTCACGGCGCTTGACGGATCGGTATGGCCGTAGTCGGTGCCGATCACCAAGCGGTTCTCACCCGCGCAGCGGACGATATCAAGCGCGTCGTCGTTTTACCTGGCAGGTGACGAGATTTTGTAGTCTTCGAAGACATTAGTCGGAAAAACTCTGCCGCCGGCGCGAGTAACGGATTGCCGCTTCGCGGTAAATCCACGGCACCCACTGCGCCGAGGCTTCGATGAAGCCCCAGCGAAGCCTGGGAAATACCTTCGGCAGCTCGCTCATGATGACGTCGAAGCAGGCGGTGACGGTGGGAACGCGAAATTGCGCAAAGCGGCCGGCCGGCGCCTGGCGGTAGAAGATCAGCGTTCTGCGGATTACCGTTGGCGATATGCACGGCAATCGACAGGTCGAGATCGCTGGCGGCCTGGTAAAGCGGATAAAAGTAAGGATCGGAAAGATGGCGGTCGCCTTCCAACGGCCGCATGCAGACGGCTGCGGCGCCGTTCTCCTTGGCGAACTTCACTTCTGCAATCGCCTCGTCGATGTTCATTGCCGGCACGACACAGGAATAAAATAACCGTCCACTGGCTCTGCTTTGAGATATCGGCCAGCCATCGATTCCAACTGCGGCAGCAGGGCAACTTCGCGGCATCGGCTCTGGTCGTAATGCGTTCGATCAGAAAAGTGTTGTTGCCAGCACCCTGCGTCGATGCCGCAATTCATCCGTGTTGGCAGAGCCGTAAATCGACGTCGTCTAACTCCCGCGCCGCCTGCGGGGTTTCGAGAGTTCCTGCCGGCGCGTTCGGCGAATTCATGGAGCTCGCGCTCGGTCAAAGTTAAGAAACGAAATCCGGCGATCTTGTCGTCGATCACCCAAGTACTGCCGGCTGGGATCGTCGGGCGTCGGAATACAGTCGCGGGCGAAATTTGCGATCGAGGGTTCCAGATAGTCCCAGGTCCGCTCGGTCTCCGATCACGTGGGCATCGGCGTCGATGATAGGAACAGAGCTGGTCGCTGACGGTCCCTCCCGGCGATTGTTATGGTTGAAGTGAAGTAGCCTCGACCGTAGTGCGATGCTGTCGCGGTGTCAAGATCGGATGTGGCGCAGCATGCTGCGCCTCTACATCGTTGCAACGCGCGACCGTTAGCTACCGTTTCATTCGTCGGCGCGCCGGATGGCTTGTCGATCGCTTCGCCCCAGCGCGTAGAAACGTAAGCAAAATTCGGCTCTCTGCTGTGACGGTTCCACCGCGAGCGGCGCCAGCGCCAGGCGCGACGGTGAGGGGCGATATGGTAGCCGATCGAGGCGTGGCGCGAGCGCGCGGCGGTAGGCGGGATGGGCGCGATTGGCCCAGACGGTCGATTCGACCAAACGGCCTAAATCGGCGCCGTCCGGGCGATCTTCAAATTGAATATCGAGTCCTAGTTGCGCCGGGCGGCGGGCGCCGTTGTTGCCGGGTAATGGGATATCTGCTTGTGGTTGTTGTTGAGCTCGCCTGCCGGCTCGTTGACCACAGGATTTTCCGACTCGCGCCTGGCGTTCTGGTCGGCATGGTTCGATCGGCGTCGCTCTCTGCCAGAGGGCGCCTATCGACGCGGCGACGAAGCTTTGCCCTGCTTCTTCGTTTCCTCGTCCCGAAAGCGGCAAACGTTTTTGCCCGCCGGCGCGCCGCTCGACCGAGCTTGCGAGCAGGGGAAAATCCAGCGCCAAATCTTCCAGCAGGTGGGCGAGATCGCGCTGTAATGGGCGCACTTCGCGCGGCGGCGCTTGCTCGTCCGCCGGCGGCGCATCTGCCCCAGGCGGCGAGTTGCTGAGGTGACGGCTTGTTGAATCGCTTTGCGAAAAGCGAGATAGGTTGCGCCGCGCGCGCCGCTGCGAATGAAATCCCCCTTGTTCAAAGTCAAACAGGCGGCCAGCTCCGGCACTTCGATCAGGCCTGCGATCCGTTCCGGCGTGGTCGGTGTCATGCCCAGCCAATCCCAACCGCGACGAATAACTTTGCCGAAGGTGCTGATCGCGAGGCCACGTTGATCTTCCGCTAGGGCGGTGTCTGCGCGCCACAAGTAACCCACGGCCGACGGTTTTCTCCGTCGCAATAAGCGAATTTCCAACGGCGCCTGCAGCGCGCGCGCGCGAGCGGTATTTTTCTAAACGCCGGCCGTTTACGTCGACGGCGATCCCTTTGGCATAATGCGCCGCGAGAAAATCGTCGAAAGCCGGATCGAGCAAAGGTTGGAAGTGGTGCCGGAGTGTGACTTCGACAAAGCCGCCGTCGAGCAAAGGCGAGAGCGGGTTGCGTAATTTAAGGCGCACGGCGGTGCCGCGCTCAGCGACGAGCCCCGGCGCGGCAATCCATTTCCAGGGTGCGCGGTGGCGCGACGCCATGTGCCAGGAAGATGCCACGTGATTTTTGCCGCGCCGCGTTTCCGTCAGCACTTCCTCGCAGATCAAGAGGCCGAGCTTGATGCCGACGCCGGCAAAACCGATGCCTTGACCGCGTACCTTGGTGCTCGAGGCGATATTGTGAAAACGGGCCAGATCGCGGCGTTGCATGCCCGAACCGTTGTCGATCACCGTCATAGTGCTGTCGGCGGGGTCGCATCGACACGAGATCGTCGACGCGCCGGAGTCGAGCGCGTTGGCCATGATCTCGGTTAGAATGGTCTCTTCGAGCGAACCCGGATAGGCGTCGCGCAGGTCTTCGAGAAGGTAGCAGTAGGTCGACGCGAGTTTCACCCATCGATGATCCTCTTCATGATCCACTTCGCATCACGGCGCGGCGCACCAGTGCAACATTCATGCGCATAAAACGTCAGGTGAGATTCGCTATTCCTTCGCCTTGGCTTTGTTCTTGGCGTCGTCGATGATCGGCTGAAGTTTCTTCTTGAGCGCCGGATTGATCTGAAAGGCTTTTTGCAAAGTCGGACGTCGGCCTCTTTTGTCCTTGCCCTGATAAGTCGGATGATGCCGCGATAGACGTATGAGCATCGGCGTTCTTCGGCTGCATGCCGATCACCTCGCTGAAGTCACGGGCGGCGTAATCATATTTATCCGAGGCGCAGGTGGGCGAGGCCGCGATTGAACGGCGCCTCCGGGTCGCTGGGGTTGATGCGCATCGCTTCACTATAATCGGCAACGGCATCGTCGAATTTTTCGAGCTTCATCTCGGACAGGCCGCTGATTGTAAAGGCTTCGGCCGATTTTGGATTCAGCCGAATCGCTTCGGTGAAATCGCGCACCGCATCTTCGTGTTTTGCGCCTGGCGGCGTAAAGCGATGCCGCGATTATAATAAGCATCGGTCAAGCTCGGATCGCGGCCGACGCGCCATCGTAGTCCTTGATGGCTTCGTCGATTTTACTCGTCGCCAGATGGCTGTTGGCGCGATTGTAATAGTTCTGCGCGTCTTTGGGCTCGATGCGGATCGCCTCGGTGAAATCCTTGATGGCGCTGTCGTAACGCTTTGGCGTCGAAATGAATGCTGGCGCGGTTGGTGAAGCTACGGGCATCCTCCGGATTCAAGCTTGATGGCGGCGCTGTAGTCGTTGAGCGCCGGGCCGTCTTGTTTCAGGCGCCGGTAAGCGTTGGCTCGATTGTAGTAAGCCTCAGCGTCCTTTGGATTGAGCCGCAGCGCCTGGCTGTAGTCATTGATCGCTTGCTTATCCTGGCCGAGATCGAAATAAGCATTGCCGCGGTTGAAATAAGCTTCCGCAAGCTTGGGATGGGCTTTGATGACATTGTCATATTCGACCAACGCTTCTTTGATCTTACCCGACTCGTGTCAGCTCCAACGCTGGCCTTGAGCGGCTCTTCGACCTGAGCGGATCTGAGAGCGGGCGCGATTAAGCAACAACGCTGCCACGGCGGCGAAGATCGCGACGAGGTTTTTTCCCGTTCATTTGTTCGCCGGCGCCATCATGCGGTTCGAGCTTGTCATTCAGGCTTCGGGTCCAGCTCGATCGCTTTGTGAAGAGTCTTTGCGCGCGTCCTCGTTCTTGCCTTGGCGCGCGCGGATCACGCCGCGATTGGCGTAAACCTTTCGCGTTCTTGGCGTCGAGCTTGAGCGCTTCGTCATAATCTTTCACCGCGTCGTCATATTTGCCGAGCACGGAGTAAGCGTTGGCTCGGTTGTTATAGATCTCGGCGTTTTTCGGCGCGAGCTTGATCGCTTCCGGAATAATCCTGAACCGCTTGTTCATTTTTCCCAAGCGCCGATAGGCGAGACCGCGGCTGTAATAAATCTCCACGTCTTTCGGGTCTAATTTCGTGCGCCTGGTTTAAATCTTGAATCGCGTTTTCGAACTGGTTCAATGCATAATGGGCGAGGCCGCGCTGGCGGTAAACCCTGGGCGCTTTGTCGTCGATTTTAATCACCTCGTCATAATCCTTGATGGCTCGGTCGTACTGTTTTTGCGCGAAATGGACGTTGCCCCGATTGAAATAGGCGTCGGTCATTTTTGGATTGAGCTTTAGCGCTTCATCGTAATCTTTCACCGCGTTGTCGTTTTGCCCGAGTTTAAAATGGGCCAACCCCGGTTGTTGTAAGCCTCGTCCGATTTGGGCGCGGCCTTGATAGCGCGCGTAAAAGCGGCGACAGCATCTTTGTATTTACCGGCTCTGTAGAGTTTCACGCCCTCGCTAAAGGCGTTTTGCGCCTCGCCGCCGAGCAACCCCGACGGCAGCAGCAGTAATAGAATGAAGCAACTCACCGCGGTGCTGTTTATTTTTATCATAACTTAAAATTCTTTAACGTATGCTAACGCCAATGTCCAATTGCCGAGACGCCCCTGGACAAAAATAGCAAAAAGAATAATGATGAAGGAAATCAGGGTCCTAACTACAGGAGGATAAGCTATGAGCACAGCCGCTGCGGTCAAGCGAACCGCGGAACAAGTACTTGGGAAAAGATAAGATCATTTCGTCAGATTCCCATATCATGGAGCCGGTGGATCTATGGGAAGCCAACCTGACAGCAAGCCTCAAAGCCAAATTTCCAAAGTTTCCGCCGCGCAAACACGGCCGGTGAAAAACCAGGCGGACACGATCCAAAGGCGCGCTTGGATGAGATGGCCGTCGACGGCGTCAGCGCCGAAGTTTTGTATGCGACGCACGGACTGCGGCTTTACGCGCTGGAAGACGCCGGACTGCAAGAAGCCTGTTTTCAGATCGCTAACGATTGGATGATCGATTACTGCCAATCCTCGCCGGGGCGGCTGTTCGGTATCCCGATGATCTCGATGTATAACATCCCGAACGCCATCAAAGAGCTCGAGCGTTGCAAGAAGCAGGGCATGATCGGCTGCATGATTTGGCAAGTACCGCCCGAGCATCTGCCGTTTACCAGTGACTATTACAACCCATTCTGGGAAGCAGCATCGGAGCTCGACATGCCGGTCAATGTGCATATCTTGACCGGGTTCAATTATAGCCGCTTCGAGCGCAAGGGTTTGGATACGCTATCGGATGACCGTCAATCAGAAGCTCACCGATGCGGCGAATACCTCTATTCGATTTCGTCTTCGGCGGCGCGTTGGCAAAATACCCGAAGCTGAAACTCGTCTACGTCGAAAATGAAGTCGGCTGGATCCCGTTCTACTGCCACGAATGGGATAAATATTTCGTGCCGCCACAGCCCCAAGGCGCCGCTGGCGTATATGAAAAAGGCTACCGAGCGAGTACGTGCAAGGATCAGGTTTTCGCGACCTTCTTCAGCGATCCGTGCGGCGGGCGCATGATGGATTGGTTCGGCGAAAATAATTTCATGTGGTCGAGCGACTATCCGCACGCCGCGTCGACCTGGCCCCATTCGCGCCAAGTCATCGCCGACGAGCTCGGCCATCTGCCGAAACCGGTCATCGACAAAGTCGTACGGAGCAAACGTGATCGATCTCTATCACCTGAAGGTTGACGGCGTTAACAACTTAAATTACAAACCACCTTGAAAGGAGTTCCCATGCACGCAGCGAGAAAGTTAGAACCCACGGAGAAACCGAAGACGCAAAAGTTTTCGCTCAGGACCCCCTACATGAAGCAGGGCCGGATCACCCAGTTGGTCGCGGAAACCGAAAACATGTGGATTCATACCAAGATCAACTACGAGGGCGGCGAAAACGAGATTCACTGTCATCTCGATGAAGACCATTCATTCATCGTGCTCGAAGGACAGATGAGCGTCTTCGATGAAAACGGCAACGAGATCAAGGTCGAAAAACATCAGGGCGTCATGATTCCCAAGGGCGCCTATTACCGCTTACCACAACACCGGCAAAGGAAAACTTGGTCGTGATTCGCGTCGGCGCCGGAGTCAAAGGTCAGAAGCAGGGCGGCGAAGAAATGCGTGTTCGCCCGGACGGCAAGCCGTTACCGGCTTACTCGGCGGAGAACAAAACAGTGGAGCCGATCGAGGACACGAGATTTTCGCGGACTCGGCCGGATAGTGTCGAAACCGTTTTGAACAGAGTTCATATCACCGGCCACTGACCGTTCAGTGGCCGGTGTCGTTTTGGGAGGCGGTATGACCCAAGCTATTCGGCCCATGCCGGAAGAAATGCCGGTCAGAGTTATGGCGCGGCTTCAAACCTAATAACGCGATGTGGCGGGGAAGTGTCGTCGAAATTTTCGTCGCGCCGGAATCGGCGGCGGAGATGGTGGCCGTTCCGGAAGTGCGCGCGCTTGCCGACCGTGGTCTTGAAGGCGATCGGTTCTTCCGTGAGTCGTGGAATGCCGTCAATCGGTCGGATAAGGCGGTGAGTCTCATCGAAGACGAAGTTCTGCAACTCGCCGCTCAGGAACTCGGCGTCGCATCGATTGCCCAGAAAACCCGGCGCAATATTGTCACTCGCGGCGTGCCGCTAATCGAATTGCTCCATCGTGAGTTTACTGTCGGCGGCGTGCTCATGCGCGGCATTCGTTTGTTCGAGCCCTGCGGCCATTTGGTCAAAGTTTCCAAGATGCCGGGCATTTTCAGAGGCGCTAGACCATCGTAGCGGCCTGAAGGCGGCGATCCTCACCGACGGCGAGATCCATGTCGGCGATGCGTTGACGCTCGCTGAACCTCAAGCAGCGGTCGTCTCGGCCTAACGCTCAGGGAGTTGCTTGCCTGTCAATCTCACCTGAGTTAGTTTCCAGCGTGGCCGTACCCGCGGCCATCGGGTCCAACAAATTTACGGAGACTCTATGGAATTCGGACTCCATTTGCCCGCGTCCACGGCGGGGATTAAATCGGAGGATCTCATCCGCTTCGCCCAGCAGGCCGAGACGCTGGGATTTTACTGCATCACCGTCGCGGACCACGTCATCGTTCCGCGCGACATCTCGGTGCCGTATCCGTATACGACCGACGGCAAATATCCTGGCACGGGTTATCACTTGGAAACTCTGATGACCATGGGGTTTCTCGCCGGCGCGACCAATCGCATTCGCTTCTGTCACCAGTGTCGATGATCCTGCCGTATCGCAATCCCATCGTTACGGCGAAGATGCTCGCGAGCCTCGACGTTTTGTCTGGCGGGCGCGTGATCGTCGGCGCTGGCGTCGGCTGGATGAAGGAGAGAATTCGAAACCTTGCGCACCGAGCCGTTCGAGGAGCGCGGCAAAGTCACCGACGAATACATCACGGCGTTTCAGAGAGTTGTGGACAAGCGACAATCCAAGCTTCAGCGGCAAAGTACTGCAACTTTCTCCAACATCGTCTTTCTTCCCAAGCCTGTGCAGAAGCCGACGATCCCGATCTGGATCGGCGGCCACAGCAAACAAGCGATCCGCCGTGCCGCGCGCCTCGGCGACGGCTGGCACACCCATCGGCGGCGTGCCGACGATTCCGTTGGAGCCAGAGGATGTCGCCGCAGATATGTTGATGTTACGCGAATATGCGGAAAAAGCCGGGCGTGATCCAAAAACAATCCGCGTCGCCTTGAAGGGCTCGCTCTTCGACCGTGAAAAACAAATCACGCCGGGAAAGCGGCGGCGGTTTATTGGCAGCGCCGAAGAGATCGCGTCAGACATCCGCGACTATCGAGCAGTGGGAGTCGACACGATGATTTTCGACGTGCGCCGGCCGAGCATCGCCGAAACGTTGGAGCGGATGGAATGGATGGCGAAGGACGTGTTTCCAAAAGTGTAGGGCGGTGTTTCTAAACGTCGCTGAATATTTCATGATTTCCGATTTATGTATCCGCCGTTGCCAAGAAGCTGCGGGATAATGTCATCCTGAGGTAACGCCGAAGGATCTCGCCTTTACGGCTAATGCTTCGGTCGAGATTCTTCACTATTTTGTTTAGGATGACACCGCATATGATTCTATTGCGGCAATTTTTGGTCTGGTCGATTCCGTTGTGGCTTACGGCGTTTGCAGTCGCGGCCTTTGCCGCCGATGCAAAGCCCGGTTGGCAGGGGGACTGGGAGCGAACGCTGGGCGCCGCAGAGAAGGAAGGCGAAGTTGCCGTCGCCATCTACGATCAGGGGCCGGTGACCGCGGCGGTCGTCGACGCCTTCAGAAAACCTTTCCGAAAATCAAAGCCAACTCGCTGCGCGCCCGTGGCAGTCAGATCGGGCCGAAAATCATCGCCGAGCGGCGCGCGGAAAATATCTAATCGATTTATTCACCGGCGGCAAAGGCACGGCGCTCAGTACCTTGCACGCCGGCAAGGCGCTCGATCCGATCAAACCGTTATTGATCCTGCCCGAAGTCGTCGATTCGTCGAAATGGTGGCAGGGCAAAGTTCGTTACGTCGACCCCGAGGAGCCTACGTCCTCGCGTTTGTCGGCAACGGCGGCGGTGTCGAAGTCACTTTCAACACGAATTTGGTCAATCCAAAAGAACTAAAATCCTATTGGGATCTCGTCAATCCGAAATGGAAAGAGGAAAAATCGTCGCTACCGATCCGCGTGTGGCCGGGCAAGACCGGCCGGTGCTGTATTTCTACCACAGCCCGGCGTTGGGACCGGATTTCATGCGCCGGCTCTACGGCGAAATGGATATCGCGATCAGCCGGGATTACCGCCAACCGATCGACTGGTTGTCAGTCGGCAAATACGCGCTCTGCATCCCGTGCAATTCCCGGAAGTGGAAAAGGGATGAAACAAGGACTGCCGATTGCACAAATCAACCAATTCAAGGAAGGCGTCACGCTCACTTCGTCCGGCGGTACGCCTCAGTTTCTCAACCGCGCGCCCCATCCCAACGCCGCTAAAGTCTTCGTCAACTGGTTGTTGTCGCGCGATGCGCAGACGCTGATGCAGAAATCCAGACGGCTCCGATTCGCTGCGCGTCGATATCCCCAAGGATTCAGTCCTCGCGGAAAACCGCCGCCTAGCCGGGGCCGAATATCTCGACGGCGACGATCCGAAATTCTCGGATCGCCGTCCCGCCGATAAACTACTCAATGAAATCTTGAAATAGGATACTCTCGAATTGGTTTTTCGCGGGCGACTTTTTTCGATGTAGGTAAGGATCGGATCCTAGTTCCCAAGGATGACTGCCGATGCCGAACGCCGAATTTGATTTTCCGGACTGGCCGCATTAATCCTCAATTGATGTACCATTCACGGCGCGCCATGCGAAACACTATTGGGGTTCGTAATTATGCAGCTCTCATCCTTGGCTAGGGCTACTATCACGCTGCCACTCACGGCTGGATGTACATCAGCTTAATCGATGCATCACCGACGGAGCGAATTGTTCCGCTGCGCTCCAACCGATTCAAAGTTTGACGGGTCAACGAAATAGTCGAGTCGTAGAGGTCTGGTGGGCCAAGCAGGCGTCCCGCTGCTCAAGAATTAGTTTTTCGCGTTGTCTTAGCGCCTCGATCTTTTCATAATTTCCTCCCGGCTCTGATACCGTTAAAAGACAATGGCGCATTCGGGGACTGAAATACGGCGCATCCGCACCCACACCCGTTAGGTAAGTGAGATTTTTGGCGGTGCTTACAGTTTTGACACTGTTCCATCTGTCTTTTCCCTTTTAGTTATGCGGGCGTCTAGCGGACTTGCGGAGCACTTGCTTCGCCTCGGTGTTTCGCAAAACCGGCCGTGGGAAGATGCAACGTTCGCTGTTATAGATGGAAAAATTGCCTTTGATCACGTGACTCGCCGGGCAATGAAACTCATCGACCGGGAGCGCGCTGCTGTTGTTGCGCAACCGCTTGCTGAGAATGCCGCTTGGCTGGACCAGTACTTGCCCAATCCCGCCGCAGCCACAAAAAGATGAGACAAACCAAAACCATTTCATCGGATTTCCGCCTTTCCCTGACGCTCGTCACTATCCCAGTAGCGAAAGGCATGCCGCCCGCGATATTCCCTTTAATGCATCAAAGTGCCGTAGATTCCGTTTTGGAAGTGCGCACAACTGTCGTAGTCCGACAAAAGGTTGTGCGGTGACGGACAGGGCTCCGGTGCCGCGGTATAAAATCTGATGTGCCCAATAGTAGGCCAGAATCGCTCGGGAGCAGGCTGCCCAATCACAAACAGTTGCTGCGTCAATCCGTTCGCGCTGATTGCCAACTGAAGTTCTCCATTCAAGTCGTTTCTTTGATAGAAGTTCGCGATAGGAGTATTGATGGGCGGCGTTGAGGCCCATCTCCATCGCCGCGTAGTTAGTTGGAACAGGAAGAATTGTTGCGGCGATAAGCCCGTTTGTTAGCGTGGCAAACGCCGGCCGCACATGGATCAGGTTGTAGTCCTTGCCATATTCAAATCCACGGGAGCCTAAAACCGATCTCAAGGCGTCGATAAGCGAGTGTGGAATCGTGACCTTGGTCAACGTCGATGGAATCAAGACGATCACCCGGCTCTACAATGAAATGAATCAGACGAAAGGGCCGTTAGCGAATCCCGCAAAGGATGTGTACCCGAGTTATTTGAAAGGAGCGCTATGGAGATGGGAAATCGTAAAGGAGCCGCCCATGACCAAGATCTAAGAGGTACGTTGGAATCATAATCCGCGAGACCGGGACCAATCTGCCATTAGAAGGTGTGAAACGCGTACTATGTTTGCCGTTTTTATATTGATGCATAGGTCGTAGTTTTGCGGCAGGAGGTCAGCATCACTCGCCATCAAAACTCATCCTAGCTTAGCGCCAGGTGCGGAAGACAGCTCCTACTCATGAATGTTCTTGTTGTTTCTAGCCGCCGAGTGAATCACAATAGCCACTGTTTGATCGGAGGTGTGCTATGGTTGCTACAAGGCACTACGATGAAGATCTCAGAGCCATCGGCCAAGCTCTCGAAGCTAAGAGACATTAGCAATTTTGAACTAAAGCGTCTTGCCGACACGTATATCATTAGCGGCATGCCTGAGCAGACTCGCTCGGTTCGTTCAAGAGGTACGGCAGTGGCTGCTGCGATTGCGTAGCGGTACCGAGATGAATCATTAACGTTTGGATTGGCGGACGTTGAGAAACTTTCCCAAGCGGGGCGAGCGCGGCGCTCTAAGCCGGGACAGCTTACGGATTTTCGGCGTGTTTCAAATAACTTACGTACAATAGGCGCCTATCTCGATTCCAAGGAGGTTGAGCTGGTTGAGCTGCACAAAAGGCCAATTTCCATCAACACTGTCGTATCGAGATAAGACAGGAGAGGAACAAAGGGAAGACCGCACCGTTTCATCGTTCTATAAGTTTTTTCTTCAACTTTGCGGAAAGCGAAGCTAAACGAAAAAATCACTGCTCCATTAAATCTTCCGAATGCTCGGCCGCTGCTCAAACCTGAGCGTATCCACCGATTGAAGGGCCGGTCCTCGGGGTGCGGCTGTCGCATCGCGTGCGTCATAATTTGAGGCGAACAACCGGCAAGGACTAACAAGTTCGGGCGTTGTGCGTTACCATGACATGGTGAAGAAAGTTCCTGATCGAAACCCACTCGTTGTGCGCCACTGCTTACGACGGTTGACTGTAGAACTGAGGCCGGTGAAAGCAGCTTAGTCGATGTTTTTTGACGTGAAAACGAAACAGTTCAAGTCGTCCGACTGGAATTGCCGGCAGCCATTGCGATTGCTTGCGTCCTGTTTTTTCGTTCGAAGTACTACCTCAACAGCAAGAGTGGCTGTCTTACTATCCAGCGGTTTCAAGGCTACGGGGGACGCTCACTCAAAGTCTTCTAAATACGGTAAGCCGTCCTACGGCGCAGAGCCAGAAATGGATGAGAAAGTAGAAGTGCCCATTCTGATTCTTCAAACGCCCGTGCGGGTCAAGGCCCGATCGACTAGCAGCGTCAACAACGAATCCGTCGACCAATGTTTCATTTGTCCAACTCATCTTCCCACCTGAGATTGATGAAAATTATGCAAAACATCTCGACAAAAATATCGTCGTGGCGGGAACGCTCGTGAGGGTTATAAAGGAGAGCACTTTACCGACGTGGTAAATGACCGTGAAGGCAGTGAATCCGACCGGAAAACCCACGACCCGGTGATAGGCCGTAGTGAAGTTGCGTGCAAACACGCCGTATCGAGCGGCTATATCGTAAAAGTTTCGTACTCACTCGCTCAGGACGATTGACCTTTGAGGACAATGAACGAAACCAGCGCGACAAAGGCTCGCCACCACCCAAAGCGAGAAGTTCGATTCTTACCAGACCGTCTTTTGGCTCAAACGGCTCATTTATGATTCGAGACATTGTTAAACCTCGTGAAACCAATGTTGTGGCGGAGCAAGACGGATGCCAATTAAATATGGCGCTATGATTCGACAAACCGGTGGAAAATTGTTGAGAAAAGCGCTGCGGATTCTGTTTACCGGCAGGTTACCGAAGTTACCCACCGTCAACCTTGTCTTGGTCAAATTGACGCTTCGTCAAAACTGCCTGACTGAGAAGGCCCACACTTCTAACGGTCGGGTTACGAACCCGCCAGTGCGTAAGCGCTGTGGTTCAATAAGAGGCTGTAGGATCAAACTTTGACAAGAGTCAGCAAAACAGTCGACTCTCGGGATTGAAATCAACGTAAAGGAGATAAAACATGCGCGAGATCCTGACCAGATATCTTCACTGCTGGCCGTGGTTTTCGGAACCGCACGGATACAATTTTAACGGGCACTTCATTCGGCACGCTGGTAGGAATCTATGCGTCGATCCCGTGGAGCCGAGTGAAGAGGATTTGGCCGAGCTGGCGCGTCAGGGGTCGCGCGCATTCTCATTACCAATCGCAACCATTCGCGCGCGGCGAACAAGATTCGCGCGCACCGGCGCACGGACGGCGATCCATCCAGCCGATGCGCCGCACGCTCGCAAAGAAGGTGCGGAGCTGGATGACGAATTGAATCCAGGGGACAAAGCTGGTCCGTTCGTGGTGATCGACTCGCCGGGGAAATCGCTGGGAGAAGTTGTCCTTCACTGGCCGGAGCGAAGAATCCTGCTCGTCGGGGATGCTGTGGTCGGCGATCCGCCTGGGAGGTGCAAGCTCTTACCGGACAAGGTGGTGGACGATCCACCGCGCCTACGCGACAGCGCGCGGGGATTGCTGGCGCTCGACTTCGATATTTTATTGGTGGGTGACGGCGTGCCGATTCTACAGTCGGCTAAGGAGCGGCTGCGGGAATTAGTTGATACATTTTTAGCATCCAGACGGGTTCGAATCGTTCCAACGGTTCAAGAGCTCAAGTTTTGAACCGTTTAAGGGTTCAAATACAGCCAGCCAACACATCCGCTTATGGCGGACGTTTGTCGGATTATTTTGCGTAATAACCGTCGAGAATCAGACGCGCGCAGTGATTCACCTAGGATCGAGAAGGCGGATTCGTTACGCGGCGCTATTTCTGCGGTTTTGTGGGCTTCGTCTGTTTTCGCGGATCTTCGTTTTCAGGCAAGCATAGATAAATCATTGAGCTGTTATTGTTAGTAAAGGTCACACTGTTGCCATCGAACTTGGCGTCTTTAAACTGGCGCCACATGTCCAGTTTTTCTTTTACACTTGCCTGGCACTTTTCCTGAGACCTCAAGCCGGGCGCGGGTAACCAGCTATCCGAGGTCGCGGTTTGGGTTCGGGTCCAAAGCGTCCACGGCAAAAGCAGACTTATGGCACAGGTCTTTTCATAAAAACCCTCTCGTCTCCTGGACGTATGTTAGACGATCCATTCGGAAAAATCTTGTATTTAAAGTGTGCGGTAGCGGTTTGCTCAACCTAGCGGGACACGTAGGTCCGGCCCCACGACTGACGCTGCTGGTGTTGGCAATCGCCTGCGTAAGATTCCTGTGCGCGCCGTCCCGTTACCGGCATTGCCCGCTCTTTCTCAATCCTAGTTAATCCGGAGCTTCGTTTCAGCACTGCGTACTCACTTGACACATGGCTTGTCCGGGGCGTACAGGGTGACAAGAAGCGGCGAAGGGAGAAATAAATTATGACGACGAATTTCGAAGTCATCGACGCCGACGGGCATATTACGGAAGAGGACAGCCAGCTCAAAAATACATGGAAGCGAAATATCGCGACCGGGCGGCGACGCTCACGCCGCGCGATAGCTGGGACCGCTCTTTGAGCGGAAAACTGGGCACGCGCGCCAAAGACGCCAAAAGCTGGCTCGACGCCATGGACAAAGGACGTGTTTCGACGGCGGTGCTCTATCCAACCAACGGCTTGAGCGTCGGCTGGATACGCGAGCCGGATGTGGCGGTGCAATATTGCCGGGCATGGAATGATTTCTGTTCGGAAGAGTTTCAAAAGCCAGCCCGCGTCTTAAATGCGTCGCCTTGGTGCCGTTTCAAGATGTGACCGAAGCGGTCAAAGAGCTGCGCCGGGCGGTCACCGAATTGAAGCTCGTCGGCCTGATGCTGCCGGCGGTGGGTCTGCGGTTGCCGTTGGGCCATGAAAGTTTCTGGCCGATCTACGCGGAGGCGGAGAAGCTCGGCTGCATGGTCGGCGTCCCACGCCACAGTGCGCGGGCCGCACTATTTTGCCGGCGATATGTTCGACCAGTTTATCGAAGTGCACACGCTGTCGCATTCGTTCGCGCAAATGTTGCAGGCGTGCAGCATGATGTTTCGCGGCGTGTTCGATCGTTTCCCGAATCTGCGCGTGGCTTTTATGGAAGCGGGCTGCAGTTGGGCGCCGTACTGGTTCGGGCGCATGAACGAGGAGTGGGAAAGCGCGGCGAAGTGGAAGCGCCGATGTGCAAGAGAAAGCCGACCGAATATCTCAAAGACGGGCGAATCTATTTTCACGCCGAAGACTACGAGCCGATGATCGGCGCGACCACCGGAGATGTTGACGCACAAGGTCATTTACTACGCTTCCGACTATCCCGCACTGGGACACGGAGTTTCCGGAAAATATCGAGCATCTCGGCCGACGCAAAGATTTGAACGACGAAGCTAAGAAATGGCTCTTCGCCGAGAGCGGCGAAAAACTCTACAACCTGCAGTGAGGGTATTGATGGCAGCCAAACGCAAAAGTCTGCCTTACCGGTCCCATGCGCATCAAGCTCGCCGAAGAAATGCTGCGCAGCGCCGGTTGCGAGCTGGTGTTGGGCAAACCTCAGGATGATTTTCGGACCTTTCGTTACGAGCGCAAGGAACTGGTCAATCTGATCGGCGACTGCCCGATCGTCTATCCCTCGGGCCGCGACGTGATCACCGGCGAGATTCTGGACTCCTGTCCGGATCTCCAAGCCGTGGTGAAGTCGAGCATCGGCATCGAAACCGTCGACGTCGATGCGGCGACGGACTTAGGAATTCTTTGCTGCAACAGCCCGACGGTGGAAAATTACTATGGGCGTTGCCGAAGCGACCATGGGGCTGATGGTGGCGCTGTTCAAACGGCTGAAGCTCAATGAAGCCGTCGTACGCAACGACGGCTGGAAAGAGCTGGAGAACCGCGGCACGCTGATGCTCGGGAAAACCGGTCGGCATTATCGGTGTCGGACGCATCGGTCAAAACGTCGCCAAACGGCTCGGCGCCTGGGCATGAAAGTGCTCGGCTATGACCCGTATGTCAAGCCGGAGACTGTCGCGTCGCTCGGGATCAAAATGGTTTCAGCCTCGAAGAGCTGCTGCAGCAGTCGGATCTGGTGACGCTGCACGTCGTGCTGACGCGCGAAACCCGCGGCATGATCGGCATGCGCGAGTTCAAAATGATGAAACCGACGGCGTTCATCGTCAACACTTCGCGCGGCCCGGCGATCAAGGAAGCGGAGCTGGTGCAGGCGTTGAATGAAAAATCATCGCCGGCGCGGCACTCGGATGTTTTCGAGCAAGAACCGCTGCCGATGAGACAATCCGTTGCGCCAGGTCGGACCCGCTGCGCTTGATCCTGACGCCGCACAACATCGGCGCCAACCCCGGTTCGGCGGAAGCGGGGCAGACAATGGCCGCTGCAGAGCATGCTGGCGATCCTCGACGGCAAAGATTCCCGATACGGTCGTCAATCCATTAGCGATCCCGCGTTGGAAAGAGCGCTTCTGGTCGTAGGACTCCGCGACATGTCGCGCGTCCGTGATGATTCTAAACTACAGCCGCAACTTATCCGCGCCTTCTTCGTGTTCGTCATCGTGTTCATCGGTGGCTTCACGAGCAGCTGTCTCGTTTGCCGCCAACGCGACGGTGCGCGTCGGCTACTCCGCAGCCGAGCGGCGCGATGCTGCCGCTTTGGCTGGTTAGCGACGCCAGGCTCGATCTGAAGTACGGCGTGCCGGTGCAGAATATTTTTATTTCCGGCGCCGCCCGGATGAATCAATCGATGGTCGCCGGCGATATCGATCTCGCCAGCATCGGCGGCGCAGTGGTCGAATACCGTCTTGGCCGGCGGTGACTTAGTCGCCATCGCGGTGGGCGTGCCGACCTACGGTTTTTCTCTTTACGCGAAACCGGAAGTCAAAGACATCGCCAGCCTGCACGGCAAAGTCGTCGGTATCATGAGCAAGGGCGCTTCCTCGGAGCACGCCGTCATCGCGCTGCTGCAGCGCCACAACCGCAACCCGGCAAGGATGTGAAGTTTATTTATCTCGGCGGCGTGCGCGAGAGTGCTGGCGGCCATCGATCGCGGCATCGTTTCCGCAGGCGTGCTGTCGTCGCCGACCGACTTCGGCGGCGCGCCGCTTGGGCCAGAAGGAGCTGAGTCAATATCGCGTCGCTGAACTTGCCCTACATTCACAGCGGCGTGGCGACCCGGCGCAGTCTTTGCGCGGCAACAGCCGGAAGCGGTGAAGGCGTATCTGCGCGCTTATATCGCGGCGATCAAGATCGCCAATGAGGACGCCGAAACCAGCAAGCAGCGCGCTGTCCCGCTATTTCGTGACCAGCGACAGCGCGATTCTCGACGAAGCTTATCAAACCTTTCGTGGAATTTTCTCCGCGCGTGCCTTACGTGACCGAGGACTACATCAAGTCGGTCATCGCCGTGTCGGACAATCCCAAGGCGGCCGGCGCCAATCCTAAGGATTTTTCGACAACCGATTTTGAAAGAGATCGAAGACAGCGGCTTTCGTTCAGGAGCTTTATGGCCGGCGCTAGTCTGTCTCAGACGCTCGGCGAGATCGGCGTCGTGGTTGTTTGTTATCGGTTGGTTGATCATCGCCGGCGTTGTTGCCTCAGAAAATTACTCGCAGGCCGCTGCGCTCAGCTACGATCCGCATCGGCTATCCGCAGCCGAGCGGCGCCATGTTGCCGCTGTGGGTGATTAGCGAAGCGAGGCTCGATCAGAAATATGGTTTCAACCTCCAGAATATTTTATATTTCCGGGGCGCCCGGCTAACTCAGACCGTGGTATCCGCCGATATCGATATGGCCGCCACTGGCGGCGCGCAGTGATCAACGCCGTGTTGAGCGGCGCCGAGCTGGTTTACATCGCGTCCGGCGTGCCCACCTATGGGTTTTCTTTGTATGCCCGTGCCGATGTGAAAGATGTGCCGTCGCTCAAAGGCAAAGTGGTCGGTCTGATGACCAAGGGCGCGTCTACCGATCACGGCATGACGGCGCTGTTACGCCAATACAATCTTCGTTCCGGTCAGGATGTCAAAATTTTATATCTCGGCGGCGTGCGCGAGGGGTTGGCGGCTCTGGATCGCGGCATCGTCGCGGCGACGACGATTTCGGCGCCGACCACGCTGATGGCGCGGCGGCTGGGCTATAAGGAGCTGGTGAACTTTGCCACGCTCAAAATTCCTTACGTGCAGCTGGGCATGGTCGTCCGCGCCGGTCATTGCTGCGCCAACAGCCGGAGCGGATCAAAGCTTTTCTCCGAGCCTATGTCGCGGCGATCAAAGTGGTCAACGAAGATGCGGATGTGAGCAGAGCGCGCTGGCGAAGCGTATCTAGGCGACTGCGGATGGATCCGATCATCGAGGAGGCCTACCAGGCTTATCGCGGCATCTTTCCCAAAGTCCCTACATGACCGAGGAGCAGATCGTTTCGATCCTGGCGGTCGCGGATCATCCCAAGGCGGCTCGCGGCGGATCCTAAAGAGTTCTTCAGACAATAGATTCATGAAGGAGATAGAAGATAGCGGTTTCATTCAGGAACTCTATGGCAAGCGCTAATAGGTGGTTTACCGGTGAATAGAACAAAACATCTCACCACGAAGGCCGCGAAGAGCACGAAGTTCGGAGTTTAGATTATCCGAAACCTATCGTGTCCTTCTCAAGGTATTACTATAGTTAAAAAATTTGCGCCTGGCCTGCGCAAATAATCTGGCATCGAAAGTACTCGGAGTCGGGGAATTCTCTCCTCAAGGCGCAAGGACGCCAAGGTTATGGGGAAAGGACAAAAACTCTTATAAATGATTTTCACCTCAATCTCCGAACTTTGCGCCCTTTTGCGTCTTTGCAGGAGATACTCCGAGTTTCGGTTGCGGCTCAGCCGCACTGGGCTCTTCGTGGTGAAACCCTCTTCATCATTAGTTGCGGAGCCGCCGCACGGGTACGTTAATTATCAGCGGCCTGCTTTTCCTGCTGGCAGCGGCGCACGAGTGAGTTTCGCCGCCGCGGCGCCGATCACTGGTGCGCGTCGGTTATCCGCTAACCGAGCGGCGCGCAGCTGCCGCTGTGGGTGATGTCGGAAGCAAAGCTGGACAAAAATACGGCGTCGATCTGCAAAATATTTATATCTCCGGCGGCGCCCGGCTGACCAGACGTTGGTCGCCGGCGACATCGACTATGGCGACCACTGGCGGCGCGGTCATCAATGCGGTGCTGAGCGGCGCGGAGCTTGTTTACATCGCGCTGATCGTGCCGACCTATGGCTTCTCGGTCTACGCGCGGTCCGGACTTGAAAGATATCTCCAGCTTGAAAGGCAAAGTGGTCGGCGTGATGACAAAGGGAGCGTCCGTCAGATCACGGCATGATCGCCGTGCTTCGGCATAATCATTTAACGCCGGGGCAGGATGTCAAGTTTTTGTATCTCGGCGGCGTGCGCGAAGGCGTTGGCGGCCCTGGAGCGCGGCATCGTCAGCGCATCGGTGCTATCGGCGCCGACGACGCTCATGGCGCGCCGGATGGGTTTCAAAGAGGTCGTCAACATCGCCAACGTTGAACTTGCCCTACGTGCACAACGGCCTGGTCACCCGGCCGTTCGCTGGTACGCCAGCAGCCGGAGCGCATCAAGGCGTTTCTGCGCGCCTACATCGCCGCGACCAAAGTGAGCAATGAAGACCCGGTAATATCGAAGCGAGCGCTGGCGCGGTTTTTGGCGACCAATGACACCGGGAGTGATCGACGAAGCTTACGATACGTTCCGCGGAATTTTTCCTAAGGTGCCCTATTTCACCGAGGATAACATCCGCGCCGTGCTCCAGCGTCGCGGATCATCCCAGAGCGGCCGGCGCCGACCCCAAGGAGTTCTTTGACAACCGCTTCATTAAGGAGTTAGAAGATAGTGGATTTGTAAAGGAACTCTATGGTCAGAAGATAATGCTCACAGCAGAGGCCGGAAAAATTGCCATTGCGGCATTGATCCTGTTTGTTCTGATTGCTCGGACAGTCACAGGCGGCGGACCCTATGGTCGGCATCCATTCGGCCCGTGTCATGTCGCAATCGATGCCGTGGATGGCGCAGGAAGCCGGGCTATTCAAGAAATACAATCTCGACTTCAATCTGGTCTTCATTTCATCGTCGAGTATCGTGACCGCGGCGCTTCTCGGCGGCGACGCCGAGATGACCATCACCGGCGGCATCGGCAACGTGGCGGCCTACGTGCGCGGCTCGACCGATGTCGTATTTATTGGCGGCGTCAAAAACACCATGACCCAGACCCTGGTCGCCGGCGGCAATCATCAAGCGACCGGAAGATCTCAAGGGAAAAGATCGGCGTCAGTCGAATCGGCGGCAACTCGCACTACTTCACGATACAGGCGCTGCGGCCGTTACGGGCATGGACGCAGCTAAGGACGTTCAGTTCATTCAGACCGGCGGCGATCCCGAGACCTTGGCAGCGTTCATTAGCGGCTCGATCGACGTCGCCAATCTGACGCCGCCCACTGACGCGCAGGCGATCGCCAAGCGGCTATCACTACGTGATTTACGGCCCCGATCTTAAAATTCCCTACGCGGCTACCGCCTTTGTCACCAAGCGTTCGGTGATCGCCAAACGGCCGCAAGTCATCGGCAACTTCATGCGCGCAATGGCCGAAACCGCGAAGCTCATGCACACCGATCGAGAATTCGTTTACAAGGTGCTGGGCAAATATCTCCGCATCGCCGATCGCAAAGTCCTTGACTCGGCTTACAACGCCGAAATCAAAGCGCTGGAGCCGCGCCTGGTGATCAAAACTGGAATCGCTTGCAAGCGATCCTCGATGAGCTGGCGCCAAACCGATGCGCGGAGCGAAGAAACGTCAAACCGCAGGAGTTGATAGATAACCGTTACCTCGATGAAATGGAAAAGAGTGGATTTTTCGATCAACTGTGGGCTAAAAGTAAGATAACCAAAGGAGGAGCCATGGAACAATCGATTATCTCGTCGGATTCTCACGTGATCGAGGTGCCGGATCTATGGGAAAAGGGAATGCCCGCTTCATTCAGAGACGCGCGCCGAAGGCATTCTTTGACGAAAAGCGCGACGCCTGGATGTTCGGCTCGCCGGAAGTGCAAATCCAAGCCGTCGGTGGGTTGTTCATGGCCGGCCAACAACCGGAGAACCTGGAAAAGTTTCGCAGAGCAGGCTTCGCCGTAGCGCGCCCGGGCGGCTGGGATCCGATCGTACGGCAAGATGACATGGTCACCGACGGCGTGGCGGCCGAAGTGCTCTATCCCAGCCTTGGGACTCGGGCTTGTACTGCGTCGAAGACGCGGCTTTGCAGGAAGGCCTTTTCAGAACTTACAACGATTGGATCATCGACTACTGCCAGTAAGGTGCCGGATCGGCTGTTACGGCATCGCGCTGATTTCCATGTATAACGTCGATCACTGCGATCGCCGAGATGGAGCGCTGCAAGAAGGCAGGGCGTCGTCGGCACGATGATCTGGCAGGTGCCAGACCAGAGTTTGCCGTTCACATCTGACCATTACGAGCGCTTTCTGGGCGGCATCGCAGGATCTCGATCTGCCGGTTCATCTGCACATCCTGACCGGCTTCGGCGACAGCTATGCACCGGCAGACCAGCCCACGGCATCAACCGCTATCGCATCGGCGTGCAACAGACCAAGAGAAATCGAAGACGCGCTGTTCGACATGATTTTTCCGGCGTGCTGGAACGTTATCCCAAATTGAAAGTCGTGTCGGTGGAAAACGAAATCGGCTGGATGCCGTTTCTGGCTGGAGCAATGCGACAAAGGCCTACAAACGCCATCGCCATTCGGAAAAAGTCCCGATGACCAAGTTGCCCGAGCGAGTATTTCGCCGAGCAAGATTTACGCGACGTTTTTTAACGACCGCGTCGGCGGCAGGCTCTTCTCCTGGTGGGGCGTGGACAACTGCATGTGGTCGAACGATTATCCGCACCAGAACTCCACCTGGCCGAACTCGCGCGCCGTCATCGAGCGCGACATGGCGCATCTTGTCGGCGGCGGACCGCGACAAGTTGCTAAACACCAACGTGCGCAAGTTATACAAACTGAATACGCCGGCTTCGCTGCCCAAGGCGGCGTAAGGTTGCGCGCTGGCCAATCACAGAGACACTCGAGGTAAGGTTTATGGAATTACGCGACGCCATAAAAGTTTTGGATTCCGACGCGCACGCGCGCGATCTCGACGCCGAGATCAGGCCTTACCTGCCGGAGCCGTATCGCAATCAAAAGGCCTCGTTTGATTCCCAGCGAGCATTATGACCGCAACCTCGGCGGAACTTTGGGTCATGGCGGCGCGAAGGTCGAGGAGCGGCTGGCCGCCATGGACACTCAACAGATCGACACCGCCGTGATGTTTCCCACCAGCGGTCTGGGGCGTTGGCCGCGTGCGCGATCCACAGTTCCAAAGCTGCGCTGTGCCGAGCGTACAACGATTTCATCTCCGATTACTGCAAGGCGTCGCCGCGCTTGAAAGCGGTCGCCAATCTGCCGGTCAACAATCCGGCGGAATGCGCCAAGGAGCTCAACCGCGCCGTCACCAAGCTGGGTCTGTGCGGCGGCATGCTGGTCGGCTCAGGCGCACCGCAAAAACTTGGGCAGCCCGGAGTTCTATCCGCTCTATGAAGAAGCGCAGCAGCTTGAACACGCCGATCACGATCCACGCCTTCGGCGGCGACAGAGCCGGGCAGCGAGATTTTCGATCAATTCATCTGCCTGCACACGACGGGACATCCGTTTCCAGTGCTGCGCCAATTGACCGCGATGGTGTTCGGCGGCATTCCGGAAATGTTCCCAAGCTGAGAATCGGTTACCTCGAAGTCGGCTGCGGCTGGCTGCCCTACTGGGCCGAGCGCATGGACGAGGAGTGGGAGAAGCGCGGCAAAGTCGAAGCGCCGCTGTGCAAAGAAGAAACCGAGCGAATATCTGCTACAGTGAAAACAGCTACTACGGCTGCGAGCCGGAAGAAAAAATGATCAGCTACGTGGTCAATGAGATCGGCTCCAAGACATTGATGTACGCGTCGGACTATCCCGCACTGGGACATGAGCTGGCCTGAATCGGCGACGATCCTGTGGAACGCGCGAAGACCTTTCGTTCGAAGCTAAAAAGGATTTGCTGCTCAACAATGCCAAACGATTTTACAATCCTAACGTTGATCTGCCAAGCCATAATCGCGAGAGGCTACGAAACTAAGACAACGACGAAACGCCGAGAAGAGAGGAATTAGCATGATTCAAACCAAAGGATTGACTGGCGCGCAAACGATGCTGCGCGTGCTCGCAAAGATGGGCGTCGAGAAAATCTTCGCGTCGCCGGGCTCTGGAAGTGGTCGCCAGTGTGGGAAGCGCTGGCGGAACCGGGCGTTGAAGGCATGCCGCAATACTTGAGCACGCGCCACGAAGAGTCGCCGTCGGCATGGCCAGCGGTTACGCCAAGTCCACGGGCAAACTGCCGGCGGTGATGATTCACACCACCGTGGGCGCGCTGCATGCGACGATGGGCATGCGCGGCGCGATGCGCGAGCAAGTGCCGATGGTGGTCTTCAGCCGGCGAATCGATCGGCTTTGGCGAAGACGAAGGGCCCGATCCAGGAGCTCAGTGGTTGGGCCATCTCTCCGATATCGGCGGTCCGGCAAAGCTGGTCGAGCAAACGGTTAAATGGAGTTTCGGCGTCAACAACAAAGCGATTTTGCCGGCGACGATCCAGCGCGCCTGTCAGCCTCGCCATGGCGGCGCCGCAAGGGCCCGACCTTCGTGTCGCTGCCGATGGAGCATCTGTTCGACAAGATGATCAAAGGATGTTCCGGGGATCTCGGCTTCGCGCCGGGCGCGACCGCCGATCCGAAAGGCATCGAAGAGCTCGCGAATCTGTTGGCCGGCGCGAAGAATCCGGTGATCGTCACCGAAGATTCGGGCCGCACGGAGAAATCGGTGCATTGCCTGGTCGAGATCGCCGAGCTACTGGGCTGCGCGGTCGTCGAGACTCGCAGCACGGGTGCGCTCAACTTTCCGCGCAACCATCCGTTGCACAGCGGCTACGATCCGCGCAAGGCTTTAGCGGGCGCGGATGCGATTCTTCTGCTTGCGGTGATCGCGCCGTGGCATCCGGCTTCGGCTACGCCTTCGCCGGGCGCAACGGTGGCGATTCTCGATGAGAATCCGCTGCGCCACGATATGCCGTACTACGGCTATCAGGCCGATCTCTGTCTGACCGGCGAGATCGAAAGCTCGCTCGAGCACCTGCTCGCGGCGTTAAAGAAGAAGATCTCGGCGGGAGACTCGTCGCGCAAGCAGCGCGCGGAAGAAATCGGCAAGAAAAACAACGCGCAGAGAAAAGCGTGGCGCGATGAGGCGATGGCGCTCGGCGAGCCAGAAGCCGATGGACACGCGCTGGGTGGCGCACGAGCTGAGCCAGGTTCTACCGGCCGACGCGATGGTGGTCGAAGAAACTATCACGCATCGCCTGGCGGTGCACCGCTACCTCGACGGCGTGAAGCCGGGATCCTATTTCGCCGGCTGCGTCGGCGGCTTGGGCACCGGCCTTTCGACCGCGTTGGGCGTGAAAGCGGCCAATCCGAAGCGGCCGGTGGTCTGCCTGATCGGCGACGGCTCGTTCAACTACGATCCGGTCCCCGCCGTGTACGGCGCGGCCCAGGAGCATAACCTGCCGTTCCTGACGGTCATGTTTAACAACCAGGGTTATCTGTCGCAGAAGTCGGGTATTCCCAGATATTACCCGGACGGTTGGGCGGTCAAGTCCAAGAATTTTTCCGGGCTACATATCGCGCCGTGCCCTGAGTACGCTCAGATCATTAAAGCGTTCGACGGCTACGGCGAGAAAGTCGAAGAACCGGGCGAAGTGCGCAAGGCGATCGAGCGCGGTCTGCGCGCTGTAGCCGGCGGCCAGTCGGCATTGCTCGATATCCGGCTGAAACCGGTCGAAGATATCGTCGAGCGGGGAGAAGGGTAGTTGGTCAAGAAAATTTAATTCGTAAGGCGACCGTGTCGGGGCGATGTTCGATGTCAGAGTCGGACATCGCCCTTGTTGTTTCCAAGTTAGGAATCGATATCGCGTGCAAAATTTATCCTTCTTTGGCAACAACCTCAGCGTCAGTTCGATAAGTCATAGTGCGGAAGGCTTAAGAGCAACCCATGAACGAGACGTTTCATGATCAGCTGATCGCGGCGCGCGACAAAAATCACAGCAAAGACCATCCCTTTTCGATCTGTGGGCGGCGCGGTAAGCTGACCAAGGAGCAGACGGCCTTTTATTGCACGCAGCACTTTCACTATGTCGGCGACTATCTCAATTGGCTGGCCTATGAAGCGTCGCAGATTCCTCGGCGGGACGTCAAGGCGTTCCTATTCGAAAATCTCGGCGATGAGGAGAACCCCGACGACCGCCACCTGGATATGTTGAAAGACTACGTCGCGGCGAGCGGTGTCGAACGCGATAGCGTCGAAACGTCGATCGTTTTGCCGGGCACGGACCAGTTGCAGAATTGGGGATGGCGGATGGTCTATCACCGACCCTGGCAAGCCGCGCTAGCGGGCATGTTCATCGGCTTGGAGTCCCAGTTCCTCGATATTTGTAAAAGATCGTGCCGGCGTTGCACAAACACTACGGTTACAAAGCGCGCGCCCGCGAGATCCGTTTCTTCGAAGAACACGTCTATGCCGATGAAATTCACGGCGCCAAGGGATTCGCGATCGTCGAGAAATACTGCGATACGCGCGGAGCTGCAGGCGCTTGCCATAAAGCAGATCGAAGAAGCGACGGTGCGGCGCTGGCGTTACATGAACAGCATTTACTGGTATGTCTTGCACGGCAAAGTCGATGACACGCCGGTGTTACCGACCTAGCTTTTGGCACGATTGAATATTTTCACCCTCTCCAATTGGGAGACGACGTAAGAAAATCAAAAAGGACATCATGAGTATTCGCATTGACGGCGGAGTAGTGGTGGGCTGGTCCGGGACCCGTCATGAGATCGTGCCGAATGGCTCGGTTCTCATCGACGGCAATACCGTTAAATCAGTAAGCACGGACAAGTCACAAAGCGCAGACCGGGTGATCGATGCGGCCGGGAAAATCGTTTGTCCCGGCTTCGTCAATCTGCACGTTCACTCCCAGCTCAATATCGGCGACTATCTGCTCACCGACGTGACGAAGAAAGATTATCTTGCCGCCAATTGGTTTGTCTTCGGCGCGCCGCTCAAAGAGAAAATTGAGCCGCCAGCGGCACGCGGCGCCGTCGCGATGGGGCGAAAGTATGCGCTTTATAGCGCGCTCAGAAATGGCGCGACAACCGTCTTGGATCCTGGAGGTGGACCGGGCGCGTTGGATGATTACGTTGCTATCGTCGGACAAACCGGCGGTCGGGTGTTTTTCAGCCCGCCGTTTCGCAGCCATGATATTTTCACCGACGCCGAGGGTCGTCACTACTATGAAGAGAGGGCGGACAGGGGACGCCCGGGTTTGAAAGTCGCGCTGGACTTCATCAAAAGTTTCACGGCGCGCACAACGGACGCTTGCAAGGTATTCTAAATCCGGCGCAAGCCGAGACCTGCGAGCCGTCGCTGCTCGAGAAAGCGTCGCCGCTGCGAAAGAACTGGATGTGCCGATCCATATTCACGCCGGCGGCAACTTTCGTGAGTTTCTCGAAATCCTAAATAAGTATCGCAAGCCCGTAGCCGAGTATCTCGCCGACGTGGGCATCCTCGGACCGCGCACGACCCTCGGCCACATGGCGATCACCGGCGGCCACTCGCGGGTCGATTATCCGCGCGGTGACGAGCTGAAGATTCTCGCGGAAACCGGCGCAACCATCGGCCACTGCCCGCACAAGTGCGCCAAGATGGCCTTCGCCATGGAATCCTTCGACCAGTATCTGGAAGCGGGCGTGCGAATTGGCTTGGGGACGGATACTTATCCCCTCGATATCGTCTCCGAGATGCGTTACGCCTCGCTGATATCGCGCCTCATCGACAGAAAGGCTTCCGGCGCGAGAGCTGCGGACGTGTTCAACGCTGCGACCGTCGGCGGCGCCAATGCGCTCGGCCGCACCGATTTGGGCCGGCTCGCCGCCGGAGCGAAGGCCGATGTCGTAATTCTCAATCTGCGCACCACCCGCTACGGCCCCGTGCGCGATCCGATCAACGCGCTGGTCGAATACGGCAGCGGCGCTGACGTCGAGACAGTAATCGTCGACGGCGAAGTGGTTGTCGAGAACGGCCGTTCCACGCGCATCGATGACGACGAGTTATTCGCGCAAGCGCAAACCGGCGCCAATCGCGCATGGGATCATTGGGCGGCGCGCGATTGGAACGGCAGAACCGTCGAGCAAATCATTCCGCCGGCTTTTCCGACGCGAAAAATTTAAGAGTAAAACTCTAGGTACACTCTTAAGGAAAGTCCCAGATTCGTGAATTCTCTTTCCGGAGAGAGCATGCTGGCAAGTTCGCATTCGCAGCTGTGGCACTGACTCTGATGGCTGTCATGTCGAGCGCTAGTGAGAGATCTTTCCGAATCGCATCCCCCGCGGCTCGAAGAAAGATTTCTCACATTCGTTCGAAATGACATTCGCAGACGTTGAACGGGGCAAACTATCCGTTGCGTTTTTCACTTTCACCTAAAAGGGGAAACGTGAATTATTCGCTCAATTCAATTGACCCGCCGTCATTTTTCCTGCTATCTGAATTCACACTTTCAATTTAGATAGTTAAGTTTCCTGACTAGAAAGGTATGTAATGCGCTACGGTTTCGTCATCGACCAGAACCGTTGCATCGGCTGTCATGCGTGCACGGTGGCCTGCAAAGAAGAACACAACATCGCGCTCGGCGTAAATCGCACCTGGGTCAAATACATCGAGAAAGGCCGCTATCCTGACACTCGGCGTCACTTCGCGGTGCTGCGCTGCAATCACTGCGACGATGCGCCGTGTATCGAAATTTGTCCGACGGTCTCGCTGTTTCGCCGACCCGACGGCATCGTCGACTTCGATAACGAGCGCTGCATCGGCTGCAAATCCTGCATGCAAGCCTGCCCCTACGACGCGCTTTACATCGATCCTGAACGCAACACCGCGGCTAAGTGTAATTTCGATGCGTCGCGCGTTGAAATGGGTTACAAGCCGGCCTGCGAAGTGGTCTGTCCGACACAGGCGATTCTCTCGGGCGATCTCGACGACCCCAATAGTTTGATCAGTAAGCGTGTCGCGTTGGAGAAAGTCAGCGTGCGCAAGCCGGAGAAGGGGACGACGCCAAAATTATTTTACGTCGGCGTCGACGGCGATCTGTTGAATCCGACGATGATGGAACCGCAAGCGACGCACTTCTGGGCCGAAAAGATCCCGGCGAAGATCTCTACGCCTTAAAGAGCGCCAACCTGAATCGTCCGATTCCCGGCGCGGCGCGCGAAGTCTACGACGTGCCGCACGCGACGCCGTGGGGAAAATGATCGCGTCCTATCTGTGGACGAAGTCGATTTCCGCCGGCGTACTGCTTTTGGCCGCTTTGTTTCTAAACATGGGATTCGAGCAGGACGCCGTGCTGCTCAACGTGATCAGCCCGGCGCTGTCGCTGCTGTTTCTCGCCGCGACGATGGTGCTCTTGGTTTTGGATCTAAAAAGCCCACGCGGTTTTTTTCTTGCTGACCAAGCCGAATCTGAATTCTTGGTTGGTATTGGGCGGCTATGTCCTGATGATTTTCGGTCTCTTGTTGACGTTCTGGCTATTCCAGATCCACACGCAGGGTAGAGTGTCGCCGTGGGTTATTTGGCCCGCGGCACTCTTCGCGATTGCGTCCGCCGGCTATTCCGCGTTTCTCTTCGCGCAGGCGCGCGGGCGGGATTTCTGGCAGAGCCCGGTGTTGTTCTGGCACTTGCTCGTCAAGGCCGTGCTCGCCGGCGCGGCGATGTTGATTCTAATCGGCTCGTTGGAGCTTGTAACGCCTTATCGTTTCATGAGTCCAGCTGATGTTTGCCTGGCTGATCAATATATTGGTGGTTTCCTTGTTCGTCAGCTTGGCGATAATTTTCAGCGAGCTATTCATGAAACATGGCGCGGAAGATGCCGTGCGCGCCGGTGCACTCTTACTGCGCGGGCCATTGTGCAAATCCTTTTGGCTTTGTGTCGTCGGGCTGGGTGCCGTCGTGCCGGTCGGACTTATTTTCGTGCCGGTCGGATCGCTGATTCCCTTGTATGTCCTCGCTCCCATTTTGGCGCTGTTCGGACTCTGGATGTACGACCATCTCTGGATCAAAGCAGGCCAAGCGTTACCTCTGAGTTGATAAGGAATGAAACATGAGTGACAGGCAACCTCTCAATCCCGATGCGTTGCGCTTGGAAGCCGCGAGCGGTGGTTTGGCAAGTTATCCGCCGGTGGAAAAATGGGACGACTGGGTCGAGTACGATACGGCGCAGTGGCCGCGCAAAATCGAGAAGCATTGCCGGATCATTCCGACGATCTGCTTCAATTGCGAGGCGGCGTGCGGATTGTTGGGTTTTGTCGAGAAGGACACCGCATCGCATTCGGCGCTTCGAAGGCAATCCGGAACATCCCGGCAGCCGAGGTAGAAACTGCGCCAAAGGACCGGCGACGCTCAATCAGGTTAGCGATCCCGAGAGAATTCGCTATCCGCTGAAACGCAGTCGGCAGACGCGGCGAAGGGAAATGGGAACGCGCGACCTGGGACGAAGTACTCGACGACATCGCCGCGCGCGTGCGCAAAGCGCTTCAAGAAGAACGGCGCAACGAGATCATGTATCACGTCGGCCGGCCCGGCCATGAGCTGCTTTATCATCAGCGGATTCTTCATTCCTGGGGCATCGACGGCCACAACAGCCACACCAACGTCTGTTCCGCCGGCGCGCGCGCCGGATATGCGTTTTGGTCGGGCATCGACCGGCCGTCGCCTGATCATGCCAACGCGCGCTTTATTTTGCTCCTCAGCTCACATCTCGAAGCCGGCCATTACTTCAATCCGCATGCGCAGCGCATCATCGAAGCGAAGAACGGCGGCACCAAGATCTGCGTGATCGATACGCGGCTCTCAAATACCGCATCGAAAGCCGATTATTGGATTTCGTCGTGGCCGGGCAGCGAAGGCGCGATTCTCTTAGCGATGTGTAATATCATTCTCCAGGAAGATTTATTCGATCGCCAGTTCGTGCGCCAGTGGGTCAACTGGGAGGATTATCTGCGTGAGGAGCACGCCGACAAAGCCACTAACATTCCAAACTTTCATCGCCGTTCTAAAAGAGCTCTACGCCCAATACACCCCGGAGTTCGCCGCCAAAGAAGCGGGCATCGATGCGTAAAGTGATTGTCGAAGTGGCTCATCGAAATCGCTAAGGCCGGTTCGGCTTTTTCTTCCCACGTTTGGCGCAACACGGCGGCGGGAAACTTGGGCGGCTGGCAAGTGGCGCGGGCGCTGCAATTTCTCGTGGTCCTCGTCGGCGCCGTCGGCACGCCCGGCGGCACCGCGCCAAACGCCGCCAATAAGTTCGTTCCAATGCCGCCGCTGATGCCGCCGCCGGCAAAAGTTTGGAATGAGTTGCTGATCCCGCCGGAATATCCGCTGGCGTTTTTCGAAATGAGTTTTTTGCCGCCGCACTTCATCAAAGAAGGACGCGGCAAGCTGGCGATGTATTTCACGCGGGTTTACAACCCGGTGTGGACCAATCCCGACGGCATGAGCTGGATCGAAATGCTGTCCGACGAAAGCAAAGTCGAGCGCCACGCTTGTCTCACGCCGACGTGGAGCGAGACAGCGTGGTTCGCCGATTACGTCCTGCCGATGGGGCACGCCTCGGAACGCCACGATTTGATGAGCCAGGAAACTCAGGCGGCGCGCTGGATCGGGTTTCGCCAGCCGATTTTGCGCGTGGCGTTGGAAAGGAAGGCAAGAAATTCAACACGACCTACGAGGCGCACGAAGCGGCCGGTATCGGACAGGTAGTGGGAGGAAGACGAGTTCTGGATCGAGCTCTCGTGGCGGGTCGACCCGGACGGCCTCGCTCGGTATTCGCAAACACTTCGAGTCGCCCTACGAGCCGGGCAAGAAGATGACGGTGGACGATTATTATCGCTGGATCTTTGAGAACAGCGTGCCCGGTCTGCCGGAAGCTGCGGCGAAGGAGGATTTGAAGCCGCTCGATTACATGCGCAAGTACGGCGCGTTCTTGATCGAAGATAACGTTTACAAAGTCCACGAGACCGGCATCAAGTCCAGCGAGTTGCATCGATACGGCGACCGATCCGAGCAGCAATTTGATTCTGAAAAATGGCAATGCGATCGGCGTCGAGGTCGACGGCAAAGCCTGCGTCGGCTTTCCGACGCCGTTCGCGCAAGCTGGAATTTTTTCCAAAACGCTGAAAGATTGAAATGGCCGAGCATGCTATTCCGGGCTACATCAAGAGCCACGTGCATCCGGACAGTATCGATCTCAATGCCGGCGAAATGCTGTTGCTGCCCACCTTTCGCTTGCCGACCGTTGATTCACACGCGGTCGGGGAACGCCAAGTGGTTGTACTGAAATATCCAATCGCAACCCGCTCTGGATCAATTCGAAAGACGCCGAGAATCTGGACGTCAAGACCGGTGATCTGCTCAAGGTCCACACCGGAGATCGGCTATTTCATCGACAAAGTTTGGGTGACCGAAGGAGGAATCAAACCGGGAGTCGTTGCCTGCTCGCACCATATTGGCCGTTGGCGCTTGGCCGAAGATCAAGGCGGCGAGCGCTGGTCGACGGCGCTGGTCGATTTGAAACAGATGGGCGCGGGCAAGTGGATGATGCGACATGTTCACGGTATCATGCCGTTCAAAAGCGACGATCCCGACTCGGAGAGAATTTTTGGGAAGACGGTGGCGTCCATCAGAATCTGACGTTCCCGGTACAGCCCGACTACATAAGCGGCCAACATTGCTGGCATCAGAAAGTGCGGATAACCAAGCCGGGGCCGGAGGATCAAATACGGCGACATCTTTGTCGACACCAACAAGTCGCACGAAGTGTACAAAAAATGGCTATTGAAAACCCGCCCGGCGCCTGGCCCGGATAATCTGCGCCGGCCGTTGTGGCTGCCGAGGTCGTGACAAACCGGCGGCGGAAGCGTATTATTTGAAGGATAAAGGATGAAGGCGGAACAAAAGTATCTAACGACAAAGAACACATAGACCAGAAAGTAGGGGCGCGATCTATCTCGCCCGCAGCTGGAAGAAACGGAAATTAAATTATTTAACCGCAAAAGAACGCAAAGTGCGCAAGACAAATCGGATTTGTACGGGCGAGTTTCAAACTCGCCCTCTTCGCTTCGTGACCTTCGTGCCTCCACGGTGAACGAAAACTGTATTGCGCGATGTAGATTGACGGAGCCCATCTCAATCAATTCGCTTGACAAGAATTCTTTAACTGCGGGATAGTCCGCGGTAGTTCTCATTCTTCGATAATTCGGAGTCTACTGGGAGGCCAATATGAAATTTGCTCTCTCGCAGCCAATCGCGTGCATGCTTTTTGTGTTTGCTGCTTGCTCACTGGATGCGCCGACGCAACCGACTCGAAGCACGTCATCTCAAGGCAGTTGGTCGAAAAAGGCGTCGATGCCGATCCAAATTGGCGGAAGTTACAGTGGCCACGGCGAACGGAAAGATCTACGCTATCGGCGGCAGCACCGCTGACATCGTCGATCAGCGTCTTAACCAGAATACGACATCGCCACCGATCGCTGGCGCGAACGCGCGCCACTGCCTCGGGGAATGACCCACGCAGCGGCAACATCATTGAATGGAAAGATCTATGTCGTTGGAGCCTTTACGGCATCGGGCCACGGCAACGCCGTCAATCTGGTGTATGAGTATGACCCGGCAACCGACACGTGGCGTACTTCGCGCCGCTCAAAAGTCCGCGCGGTTCGGTCGGCGTGACGGTGTTGAACGGCAAGATCCATGCGATCGGCGGGCGCGGCGTCGACAAAGTCACGGTGACAACGCATGAAGCTTACGATCCGGCAAGCGGTAAATGGACCGAGCTGGCGCCGCTACCCAGGGCGCGCGATCATTTGGCGGTCGTGGCCGGTGGTGGACGGATTCACGCTGTCGGTGGGCGCCTTGATGCTTCTTCACAGAACACGGATTTTAACGACATCTACAATCCGTCGACCAATACTTGGCAGGTCGGTCCACCGCTACCAACGGCGCGCAGCGGCATCGCCGGTGTGCTCTATCAAGACAAAATTTTTATTGCCGGCGGGGAATGTCGTGACAAGAAAACTTTATCCGGAATTTGAAGCGTACGACCTAAAAAGCGGCCGCTGGTCCACATTTGCGCCTATGCCTGCCGGGCGACATGGTTTTGGGAGGAGTGGTGGTTGGCAACTCAGTTTACTACGCTGGCGGGGCGGTGGAATGCGGTGGTGGAGGAAGGACCAACGAGCTGTTGGTGTTTAGTTTGGGGTGAGGAGGTCTAGAGTCCCCCGACTTACACATCCAGCGGCAAGCGATTTTCACGGCAATAAGTCTCGATGATTTCTAGAAAGCGCTCTCCGAGGTCGGCGAGCTTGCGCTCGCCGACGCCGCGGATGCTGAGAAGCGCGTTGGGCGAGCCCGGTCGGACTCGCGCCATGTCGCGCAACGTGGCATCACTGAAAGGACGTACGCCGGCACGCGGCGTTCGTCGGCGGAGTTGGCGGCGCAAATTGCGCAGGGTTTCGAACAAACCAGCGTCGACGCTTTCCCAGATTTTTCGTCGAAGCGAGTTTTTTCACTTTGGTTTTCGGCTGGAGCAGTCGCACACTACGGTTGCCGCGCAGGACTTCGCGCGAGGCATCGGTTAGGCGCAGGACTGGACGTTCGTCGGTTGTGCGTTCCAGCAACCCGTCGTCGATGAGCTGGTAAAGCATGTTGGTGAGAGCCGGGCGAGCGGTGCCTTTCATCAAGCCGTAAGTGCTCAGCTCTCGTGGTGCCAGCGCCGAATCCGGTCGGTACTTGCGCCTAAAAGAACGTCGACGATGTGCTCCGCGCCGAAGTGCTCGCCGGCGCGGGCGACGCAGGAGAGAATCTTTTGCGCCGTGACCGTAGCATCGGCCAGACCTTCAACCTCGTTCAAACAAACGTCACACGCTTCGCAGGTCGGCTTCAAATATTCCTGGCCGAAGTATTCCGACAGTTTGCGGTGGCGACAAGTGGACGCCGCTGCACAGCGACGGCGCACATGATCGAGCAGTTCGCGCGATGCGGCGATGATTTCGGGGCCGCCTCGGCATCGCCAGCGCTTTTCAATCAACGATTCCCAGCGCAGCACGTCGGCGGCGGAATAGAGCAGTACGCACTCGGCTTCAACCCGTCGCGACCGGCGCGGCCGGTTTCCTGTTGGTAATGCTCGATGGATTTCGGCATGGCGGCGTGAATGACGCAGCGCACGTCGCTGCGGTCGATACCCATGCCGAAGGCGACGGTCGCGACAACGACATCGAGGTCTTCCGCGGCGAACTCGTCTTGGGTGCCGGCGGCGCTCGTCCGGCTCCATGCCGGCGTGATAGAAAGCGGCGCGCAACTGGTTCTGCCTGCGAGCAACGAGGCCATCGATTCGGTGTCGCTTACGGCTGATGCAGTAGACGATGGCGGCCTGACGGCGATGGCGTCGCAGAATCTGCCAGCACCTGCGCGCGTGTGTCGACGCGCGGCACGACGCGATAGACGAGGTTCGGCCGATCGAAGGTGCCGACCAGGATCGCCGGATCGCGCAGGCGCAGCTGTGCGGCGATATCGGCGCGCACGCGCTCGGTGGCGGTGGCGGTGTGGCGTGCACGCTCGCCTGCGGAAAGCGTTTCTTGAGACTCACGAATTGACGATATTCGGGGCGAAAGTCGTGGCCCCAGTGGCTGATGCAATGGGCTTCGTCGATGGCGAAGGCGCGTAGTTTCGAGACGCTCGACGAGTTGCAGAAAACGTGGCGTCAGCAATCGCTCCGGCGCGACGAAGACGGGACGAAGCGCCCTTCGAGCATCTGCTCTTCCGGTTCGGCGCAGTTCTTCTGGAGTCATGCCACTATAAAGTGCCGCCGCTGTGGATAACACCGCATTCGCGCAACCCATCGACTTGATCCTTCATCAACGAGATCAGCGGCGACCATGACGATGTCGGTTCGTTGCGCCAATTCCGGTGGCACTTGGTAGCAAAGCGATTTGCCGCCGCCCGTCGGCATGACGACCAGCGAGTCGCGTTGCTCAGTCCGGCTTTAATCGCTTGCTCTTGGAGCGGTCGCAACTCTGAATACCCCCAGTACGGCGAACTGTGGCGAGGATGTCGCTTATCGTAGAAGTTGTTCGGTGCGGTCATTTGCCTGTGAATACGATAGGAAGATCTAGTACGTCACAGCTAATACATGGATTGAGCACTAAAATCTTACCTCAACCAAGCTGAATGGTTTCGCTGTGTCGATGGCGGTAATGACGTCATAGATTTGCCTCTCGATCAGTGGCCAACTGGTAGTGGTCAAGATCACGATCGTCAACCGGTAGTTCGCAAGGTTTTGGCTGGTGTTTAAGGTTTTGGTCTGTTGTTACAAAATATCTCAAACGCCCTCTTGTTCGGCAGCAAGCAATAACTCACCGTTCTGCAAGGTACTCCAGCCCTTCTCAAAAAAACTGTCGTGACGGAATGACGGGGGAGATACCGGCGTAGAGTGAACCGGGTGCCCTGATCAAAGAGAACCCGCGTGGTTCCTCTGTGCGTCCCTCAATTTGGAGGCTGCGCCGGGTGTGCTCTGAGAACCGCTTCGACCTGTTCTCGAGCATACACCGAAGAAACCCAGGCGAGAAAGTCATTCTATGCGAGCGCCGCTTTCGAGATTCTCAAAGAGCGCGGTTACCGGAGAACTCGCGTGCCGCGAAATGTCCATACGCCGCTTACTCTGCTCGGATCGCGTTCGACCGCCGAACATGTGGACCATGATCCAACATAGCTACAGCGGTTAATGTGGAATCGAAACCGTCGACAAGTCGCGGATCTAGATCTCCCTCTCCCATGCCTCGCTGTGTGCCTTGGATCGGCGTGCGGTTCCCATTCGCGGGCTTCCTGGATTTTGCGAGGTAGGGGAGGTTTGCGCGAGGTCATGAAGTGGACGAATTCTTCTTTGCTCGAGATCAGCATGCGCGGATTATTTTGTTTCTCGTCGCCCAGGTTTGATACAGCTTCTCGGTAGTCATGACCCGGATATACACGGATTGGTCGCCGAGCGTTTTGAGTTTTGCCAGGCTCTCGTATTGCGCTTCGGCATTGCCGCCCGGCAGATCCGTCCTGCCGCAGCCGCCGATCAAGAGCGTATCACCGGTAAAAATTCGATCTTTGAAGAGCAGACACATAGCGTCCTGGGTATGGCCCGGGGTGTAGATGACCTTGAGCGTTTGCTGGCCAAATTGGATTTCGTCGCCGTCGTCGACGCGCAGATCGATATACGGCGCGTCCGTGGCGCGGTGCATGATGACGTTTATGCCATAGCGCTCGCGCGACGATTTCCGCACGCGGAGTCGCGAGGTCGCGGTGTGTCGTGCGTGTCTTCGATGGCGTGGTAAAGCAGTTCGGCTTTGAAGAATTCCGCTAATCCGACACATAAGCGTCGGCTGGTCGATCTCGGGGTCGATGACAACGCCGATTTTTCTCCTTGGCGCATCCCAAGAGACCACGACAAGCAACCTGCGGAACAGAACCCGCTTTCGAAGAAAATTTCCTCCGCCGGCCATTAGGGTGCTTTTTCGATTCCGCTGGCTTTAGACTTTCACCGCTGTTCCTTTTCAGGGTTGTGGAGCGGTGGCGGTCAATCTTTTTCCAGGTCATAGTCTCAGGAAGCGAAACACAGCTCCTGGGTCCTTCGACCGCGTCGGTCGAATGATAGATATCGCCGGGCAGATAAGGCATCACCACGCCGGGAGTTAGAGCGGTCGAGTCTTTCTTTTTCCAACGTCGCGACGCCCGGCTGCGCGCCGTCGTCGGCAGGCGTTTGTGTTTGGTGATCGCGGGTTACGCCTTGGAAAGATCCGTAGACAACCCAACAGGGGCCGTGGATCATGGGGGCTTGTTGCCGTGGCCTTGTTGGCGAATGTGACCCATCTTTGAATGAGATCGAAATCTGGATCGCGGTAAGAGCTCGCGCGACGGCTTGCCGTCCCGAACTCAGCTCGGCCACATCGGGGATCATCCGGGCGTTCGATTTCGAGCGGACAAGTTTCGCAATTTCGGCGCGCCCCGCCCTGGACGGCAGTTGTGGGTGCTTTGCCGTCGCCCCACGCGGCGCGAACCTCGGCGATATAATCGCTCTAACGGAATTTTCTCTCCTCTGTTCTGTATCGGCCGCCATTGGAATCCTCCCCTTTGAGAAAACATTTTTACCATTTTCCCCGAGCACTCGTCCAGCGCGTGTCGATGCAGCGTCAGTTGACAGGGTCGTAGGCGGCCTCTGTTACCAGGTTATGGCGTTTCATCACAGATTGAGAGAGAAAGCGTATGGCGCAATGGATCCGGGCAAGAGCTGCGCTGCGTGATGGTCACTTCGCGACCGGTGTAACCTGGTGATCACCACGGTTGATAAGGCCGGCACGCCGAATGGGGCTGACCGCTGAACGCTTTCATGTCGCTTTCACTCGATCCGCGCCTGATCCCGATCAGCGTCGACAAAGGCGCGACCTGCTACGCGTGCTTCGAATTGCAAAACGGCTTTACGGTGAATTTTCTGAGCGAAGGGCAAGCAAGAGATCTCGCGCCGCTTCCAGCCGCCAAAGGAGCCGACAAGTTCGCCGGGCTGCGGTGGCGCGCCGGGCAGCGGCGGCGGCGATCATCTGGCACGGTGTCTTGGGCCAGCGTCGAGTGTAAGATTGCCTCCAATGTCATGATGGCGGCGATCACACCATCGTTGCGGGTGAAATTGCTGTCGAATGTGAACGCGATGGGTGAACGTGCCGCTGCTTTTCTTCAAGGGTGGCAAGTCATCAGCGCCGGGTGAATTAGCAGTCCGGGGTCCAGCGTTTGGAATTCAAACTCAAAAACACCGGACCCTGGGACCTCAAATCTTTTAACCACGCTCCCAACGCCATCGCGGTAATACAGGGCAGGCCGCTGACGACTCGTGCGCTATCGCCGGACGGATTGAGGAGTGCGACTCATTTCGCCGTCGGCGGTGGCGATCCAACACGCCGTCGCCGTCCGTTGCTGGAGTGATATCGGTAACGCCGCCGGACATTTTTCCACGGCATTTGCCAATTGGCACCGTCGGTGGATTTAAAACCGCGCTGTGCGCCCGGCCGGCGCGCGCCCGCGCGTGGGCGATCTCAGAGTGAGTTACCAACAAGAGCGTTCCCCGATCGTCTTTCCGCGAGGGCGTTGCCGTAGGTGCGATTACCCGTCGGCGTGACTTTTTCCCAGTGATTGCCACGGTCGTTGCTGCGTGAAACGCGCCTCTGGCCGCAAGCGGTCACGACCGAACCGTGGGGATTCTCTTCGGCTGGCAAATCGATGGATGTCCCGGGATCAGTGGTCAAGCCACATCGTTCGCGGCTCTGCCAGGTCTGACAACTCATCGCCTCGCCGGCCAGAATCCCCGCAACTTCGAGTGCCGGGCAAAGAGACGGCCAAATCCTGGCGTTCTCTTTGGCGAGCACTCGAGTGCGCGCGGGCAAATCCGGGTTGGGCTGAGAACGTGCCGCCCGCGGCTCCCTGTCGCACTTCGCCTTTTCGGTTCCTGCCAGCCGCCGCCCTCCGGCCGGGCAGATACAGCGCGGCCGGCGTTGTTCCGACGAAGAGCTCTGCCCGATCAGATGAGCAATGAGGACGATGGCAGTCGAAGCACGGCATCGGTACGGTGATTGGCCCTGTAGCCCAGTCTTTTTGCCGCCGTCGTCGGTGACAAACATGCCTTGAGTCGCTCGGTGCCGACATAAACGCGCGCTGAGATTGTCCGGATCGGCTTGGATGCAACTCATCTCGCCAATAGGGTGAGAGCGTCGATCCGCCTGCTCCCAGTAGTTTTCACTCATGCGCCGCTCAAAGCGATACCAGCCCGAATGAGTCGCCAAGTGGCAGAAAGGCGTTTTTCTTGAGCTTCCATGCCAGCCTCCGGAAGGAAGTGAAATAAAGGCATGTCGTCGAATTCAATCAACAGAGCACGGCTGCGTCGGGTGAGAAACTCTAGGTCGAAGGAGGAGAGGAGGTGGCAGACACGAAGGTCCGTCCCTACTTGAAGAACGTTAAACCTTACGACTGAATCACCACCAGAGAAAGTTCTTGGTTGCACCGATTAAGCGCTGGTTACATAAAATGACATTATCGTGTTTTTTTAGAAAGGACTCAGTGATCGACGCGTGGAATTTCAGCGGATTAAGCGGCTTCCGCCCTGATGCTTTTCAGCATCATCGATGGCAGTGAAGATGGAGCGCGGCATCGGGGCGAAGACATCGTCGACTTCGGCATGGGCAACCGGATTGCCCACGCCGCCCCACGTGGTGGCGAAGCTGATCGAGGTCGCTAGCAAGCCGGCGAATCACCGCTGACTCGGTGTCGCGCGGCATCTACAAACTACGTGTCGCGATCAGCGACTGGTACGAGCGGCCGGTACCGGTCGATCTCGACCCCGACACGCGAAGCGATCGTCACGATCGGCGCGAAGGAGAGCCATCATCCATCGCTTGGGCAACCATCGATCCGGCGATGTCGGTTCTCTGTCCGAGCCCGACTTATCGATTCACCAATACGCCGTGGTGCTTGCCGGCGGCGATCTACGTTACATCCCGTTGACCACCAGCGAAGCTTTTTTCGGCCACCTCGGAAGAGGCGATCGTGCAACTGGCCCAAGCCGAAGATGCTGATCATCAGCTTTCCGCACAACCCGACGACCGCGGGTTGTCGAGCGCGATTTCTTGAGCGGGTCGTCAGGACCGCTCAGGAGCATGGCTTCCTCGTCGTGCACGATCTTTGCCTATGCCGATCTGACCTTCGACGGCTATCGAGGCGCCGAGTTTTCTCAAGTGCCGGGCGCCATAAGGAGGTCGGCGTGGAATTTTTCTCCTTGTCGAAAAGCTACAACATGCCCGGCTGGCGGTCGGTTTTTGCGTCGGCAATAGGGAAATCATTCACGCGCTGGCGCGCATCAAGAGCTACTCTCTTGATTACGGGATTTTTCAGCCGATCCAGATCGCCGCGATCAAGCTCTGAACGGTCCGCAAGATTGCGTCGAGGATATTCGCTTGATGTATCAGAAGCGGCGCGATTCCTTGATCGATGGTCTGGACCGCGGCGGTTGGCACATTCCCAAGCCGAAGGGCACGATGTTTGTTTGGGCCGAGATTCCCGAGCCGGCGAAGAAAATGGGCTCCGTCGAGTTTTCCAAATATTTGCTCCAGGAAGCCCAAGTGGCCGTGTCGCCGGGCATCGGCTTCGGCCAGTACGGCGACGAGCACGTGCACGTTTCGCGCTGATCGAAAACGAGCATCGCAACCAAGCAGGCCGTGCGCAAGATCAAACGGGCGCTCGGAAAACTGCTCGATTAGGCGTTCGAGACCTAATCTCTCGGATCATTTCAGACCCATTGTCATGGCATCAAGTGAATAAACCGACGTACAGTCGGCATCGGCCTGCTCGGCTCCGGCGTGGTTGGCGAAGCCATCCAGGATATTCTATTTCACGACCTCAAGGGCCAGACCGGCCAAACGCCGATGGTGTCGAGCTCGAGATCCGCAAAGTTTACACGCGCAATCCCAAAGGCAAAAAATGGTTCGGCAAAAACGAGGCGCTGTTCACCAGCCGGGCCGAAGAGGTGCTCGATCATCCCGGCGTCGATATTGTCATCGAAGCGTTGGGCTTTTCAGTCAGCGGCGCAGTTGGCGCTGTTTCGCGATTATATCCTGCGCGCCTTCCGGAACGGTAAATCGGTCGTCACTTCCGACAAAGCCGTGCTCGCCCGCTACGGCAAAGAGATCTGGGCAGCGGCCAAGCGAACCGGCCAGCAGCTTCGCTTCGAGGCCTGCGTCGGCGGCGGCATTCCGGTGATTCGCTCGCTCAGCTGAAAGCTTCGCCATCGAAGAGCCCGAAGCGATCTTTGGCATCGTCAACGGCACCTGCAACTATATTCTGTCGCAGATGGAAAAAGGCGGTGCAAACCCACGCCGACGGCGCCTCAGAAGCGCAGCAGAAAGGCTACGCGGAAACCAATCCGGCATCCGACGTGAACGGCAGCGACGCCGAGGCCAAGTTGCTTTTACTCAGTTTGGTCGGCTTCGGCTTGCAGCTCCAGCCCGGCAAATCTGGCGCAAAGGAATCGAAGATATTCAAGCGGTCGATTTTCGCTACGCCGGCCGTATCGGCAACAGCACCATCAAGCAGCTCGCGGTGGCGCGGCGAAGCGGGTGCGGCAGGTGCAGGTTTTGTCTCGCCCGCCTTGGTACCGGGAGAGAATTTTCTCGGCGAGCATCGACGGCGCAACCAACGCCGTCTGTTTCGCCGGCAAAAGCAGCAGCGCCGGGCGCGGCGAACGCAGACTGCGATTATGTTCTAGTCGGCCCGGGAGCCGGCGGTGGTCCGACCGCGGTGGCAGTTCTCGGGCGATGTTTGCGAGCTGGCGCGGGGCGAGCGCAAATTCAGCGGGGCGCCGAGTCTGATTCAGGCCGGGACTGCTAAAGCTGCAAGCCGGAAAATGACATCGACGTGCCGTTTTACGCCGCGCTTCTGTGGTCCAAGGACCGTGCCGGCATCGTCGGCGATATCGGCCAGAGTCTTCGGCCGCATTGGCGTGAACATCTCAGAAATCTGGGCAGCTTCGCGCAATGTCGAAGAAGAGATCGAGCTGGAGACGCAAAGTTATCGGCTCAAGCATAAACACCACGAGCATTTTGCCTTTCGTCATGACTTTGGAGCGCGACCCTTGCGGTCAAATGCGCAGGGCTCTGGATTCGATTCGCAATCGAGATTACATCTTGATGGAGCCGGTGTGGTTTCCGCATCTGGCAGTGAGGCACAAGCCATCAAGGCGGAATTGGCGTTAAGTGAAATATATCATTCTTCAAGGCGACGGCATGGCGGATTATCCGCTCGACGTACTCGGCGGCAGAACGCCCTTGGAAGCGGCGCGCACGCCCAACATGGATTGGCTTGCGCAGCTGGCAGTATCTATGGCATCGCGCATGTGATCCCCGCCGGTTTTCCTCCGGGCAGCGACGTCGGCAACATGAGCATCATGGGCTACGACCCGGCGCTCTATCATACCGGCCGCTCGCCGCTCGGAAGCCGCTAGTATGGGGGGTCGCAGCTCGGGCCGAAGGACATCGCGTTTCGCTGTAATCTTGTGACGCTCGGCGGCGCCGGCGATGAAACTTTCATGGAGGATTTCACCACCGGCCATATTTCGACCGAAGAAGCCGCGGCGATTATCGGTGACCTCGGACGCGAGCTCGGTGGTGACGGCATCGAGTTTTTGCCGGAGTGAGTTACCGCCATTTGATGGTCTGGCGTGACGGCAAAGAGAAAATGACCACCACGCCGCCGCACGATATCACCGATCAGAAAATTGCCCGGGCATAGCTGCCGGAGGGCGACGGCGCGGAGCGCGCTGCGAGGCTCATGCACGCTTCCCAGCCGATATTGGCAAAACCACCCCGTAAACAAAAACGCCATGCTGAAGGACACCGCCAAGCGACGACGATCTGGCTCTGGGGACAGGGGAGAGCCCGCAACTGCCGCCGTTGACCGAACGATTCGGCATCAAAGGCGGGGTGATTTCCGCGGTCGATATCATCCACGGTCTGGGTGTCTACGCCGGACTGGAGCGCATCGACGTGCCGGGCATCACCGGGTTTCTCGATACCAATTACGTCGGTAAGGAGTGAGTACGGCGTGCGCTCGCTGGAAAGAAATGACTTGGTCTTCTATCCACGTCGAAGCCACGGACGAAGCCGGGCATGGAGGCGACGTGGAAAGAAAGATTCAGGCGCTCGAAGACTTCGACGAAAAAAGTTGTCGGCACCGTGCTTGAAAGGCATGGCGGCGCGCAAGAGATTATCGGATTCTTTTGATGCCGGACCATCCGACCGCGATCATCCTCAAGACGCACGTCGCCGATCCGGTGCCGTTCGTTTTGTATTCGGCCGAAGCGCCGCAAAATAACGGCAACGTCGGCTACAACGAGAAAGGACGCGCTCAAAACCGGTATTGTGGCAAAGAAGGCTCATCGACTGATGGAAGCGCTGATCGAAGGGAGGCCCACGTGGACCGAAATCCAGCTCTGGAAGCTGTCCGAGTAACCGGAGCCGCGGCGCTCAACTGCGCGCACTGGACCGGTCGCGGCGATGAGAAGGCCGCCGATCAGGCGGCGGTCGACGCCATGCGCAAGGCTTTCGACGCCCTCGCCGATCGACGGCACCGTGGTGATCGGCGAAGGCGAGCGCGACGAAGCGCCGATGCTCTATATCGGCGAAGAAAGTCGGCTCACGGCGGGCCGAAAGTCGACATCGCCGCTCGATCCGCTCGAGGGCACGACGATCTCGCGCCACCGGCGCGCCCAACGCGCTCGCCGGTGATCGCGCATGGCCGACGGCGGCAATCTGCTTCATTGCCCGGACACCTACATGGACAAGATCGCCGCCGGTCCGGTCGGTAACGGGGTCGATCGACCTCGATAAATCGCCGACTGAAAATCTCCATGCCCTGGCGGAAGCGCAAGCGTTGCAAGGTCGAGGATCTAACAGTGATCATCCTATCGCGCCCACGTCACGAGGCGCTCATCGCGGAAGTGCGCAAAGCCGGCGCGCGCATTCGGCTGATCGGCGACGGCGACGTTTCGGCCGCGATTGCCACGACCAAACCCGAAACGGGCATCGATCTGCTGATGGGCATCGGCGGCGCGCCGGAAGGCGTATTGGCCGCGGCGGCGCTGCGCTGCATCGGCGGCGCGTTTCAGGGGCGTCTGGCGCCGCGCAACGATGAGAGAGATCGAGCGCGGCGAAAAAGATGGGCGTTACGGACATCAAGAAAAATTTCCGGATCGACGGAGCTTGCCGCCGGCGACGTCATGTTTGCGGCCACCGGCGTCACGGACGGCGACTATCTGCGCGGCGTGCATTTTTCACCGGCGGCGCGACGACCCAATCGGTGGTGATGCGCTCCAAGACTAAAACGGTTCGCGGTCATCAACGCGACCCATTATTTCGAGCATAAGCCCAATTACTAAAATCCCAGCTCGGCCGATCAGCGCTAAAAGTGGCGACCCAAAGCGCAAGAAGCGCAGCCGGCTGAGGACGCTGCTCTTCTATATTCTGTTTCCGCTGGTCGTCTGGTTTGTCGCCTTTCTTTTTTATTGGTTTTACTGGCGCGACGTCAGCGCTTGGTTCAGCAAGGGCGACGCGCCGGCAAACTCCTCCCGTCAGGGTCAGACCGCGCGAGCGCAGCGACACGGCGCCCGACAAAGCGTCCGCCGGAAAAAATCCTCGAAGAAGACACGTAGAAAATTAGATGAAATACTTAAACGCCGCGGCTGACGATCTTGGCAAAGCTCAAGCGTATGGGCTTGCAATTCGAGGTGGTGGTTCATGTTTGGAAATTTGAGGCCAGTCATTTCGAGCGGGGCGAGAAATCTTTCTCGATGTTAAGACCACGGCAGATCTAAAATAAACCACTACCCCATTGGGGCATGTTTGAGGCCGGTGGCGATGTTATGCTTACTCAGCGACGGATATATTCGAGTAACGTACAAACCGATCATCGGACTCGCGCCGATGGACGGCGTCACCGACGCGTCGTTTCGCTACATCACGGCCAAACATGGCGCGCCCGACGTGACGCTGACCGGGTTCGTCAATATCCAGTCGGCATTTCATTCGCCGCACACGCTGATCAAAGATTTCATCTATTCTGAAATAGAGCGTCCCGTGGTCGCGCAGATTTACGGCAAGACGCCGGAGCTCTTTTACCGGGTCGCTCATATCGTCTGCGAGCTCGGCTTTGACGGTCTCGACATCAATATGGGTTGTCCGGCGAAAAAGTCGCAGCCAGCGGTTCGGCGCGGCGCTCATACGCACGCCCGAGTTGGCGCGCGAAATCATCCGCGCCGCGCGGCGCGGGATCGAGATTGGCGATGGCCAAACGCTGGCGGATTTGGCCTTGCCTGCCGAACGTGATCGAGCAGATCAAAACTGGCAGATCGCCCGGCAGCGAGCTGGACAAAGCCGATCGAGCGGCGCGCGATTCAGTATCGGTCAAGACCCGTCTTGGCTACGACCGCGTAGTGATTGAGGTGGTTGAGCACGCTGTTGGAAGAAGATATTGCAGTCGTCTCACTGCATGGGCGCAGCCTGGCCCAAGGCTACAAAGGCGGCGCCGATTGGGACGCCATCGCACGCGCCGTCAAGATCGCTAAGAACTCGGGCACGCTGATTCTAGGTAACGGCGACGTGCGAGCATGCGTGATGTCTGCCGGCGCGTGCGCGAGACCGGCGTCGATGGCGTGTTGATCGGACGAAGCGCTCAGGGCGCGCCGTGGCTGTTCCGCAATAAGCAGGCCGTCAAGCAAGCGCTCAGCTCCACGGCGCGTGACTTTTATTGGAAGAACCGCCGAGTTTTCCTTGATGAAAGATTTCAAATCATCGTCGAGCACAGCGAGCATTTTAACGACTCTGTGAGTCCTCGCAGCTTTGTGGCTATGCGCAAACACCTTACCTGGTACTGCCGCAATTTCCGCGGCGCTGCCGAGATGCGCGCGCAGATGACTCGGGCCAGCAACGCCGCCGAGGTGCGCCGCACTCTGGCGGATTTTCTAACGCGTGGCGAGGAAGTTCACGCGGGCTCGCCCGCAGTTCACATTACCCAGCCCAGCCGGCAATGCTTTCCGTTTCAGCTTGATCGATTCCTTCATGGGTTTGATCCTTGCTTCGACTTCGCCGCGGCGCCGAGAGATTTTGGCGCTGCTCGGCGCGCCTTTGAAGTTATCGCGCCGGAATTCGATGAAACGCTCAGCGCTGATTTATCGATCGAAGACGAAGTGCTCCAATTCGCCGCCGGCAAAGGCGCTTTCGGTGGCCGCGGCAGGCGCAAAGCGTCGTCATCGGTAGCGACACGATGATCGGTCTCGACGGCGGAAAAATAGGCAAGCCCGCGGACCTCGCCGATGCCGCGCGGATTTTACGTTCGCTTGCCGGCAAAACCCACATCATTTACACCGCCGTCGCGATTGTCGACGATAATGGACCGGGGCCTACAACGCTCGAAAAAGTCTCGGTCGAAATGCGCGCTACACGGAGCGAGAGATCGAACAATATCTTTCTTGCGGCGAATCCCTTGACAAGGCGGGCGCCTGATTCGATTCAAGGGGACGGGAGCCGGCTGATCAAAATCGATCCGCGGCGATTATCTCGCCGCCGTCGGCATGCCTTTAAAGCCTATCGCCGCGTATTTGAAAGCCGGGGCATATCATTTCATCGGGATGTGGAAAAACTCTATCGTGAAAAATCCTTCATGAACTGGTCGTGGTTCGCTTGAACTTCGCTGTTGTGGTGAGCGCGGACAAATCTGCGCACCGGACTCATCGTCCTTCGGTGCGCACCGTAATTTGAGCTGCCGCCACTGCACCGTCTGGACTTTGGGCTCGCTTGCAACGACACCTCGACGCCATTTTTGAGCGCGCTTCGATCGCTGCGGACCCGTTTAACGAGTGGAATGTTCGGCGGCACCAAGACTTTGACTGCGCCGTCTTTGTATTTGAGGCCGATCAGCCTCCCTTTGATGTCTTTAATCTCGACGTCCTCGACGTGTTCGACGTTGGCGTTGGTCATCGTCGCGCCGCTCTGGGGCGCCGAGCCCAGGGGCGATGCCCTCCCCTGTACCGCGCTGATCCTCAGAGAAAACATGAACCTCCGAGGCTAGAAAAGTGCCGTCGGCCTGCTTGGTCGCGGTCGTGCCCAGGTACATCCCCGAGACTGATGTCCGAGAGCTGGATCGGTGCTTCGGCGCGAATCACGGTCTTATCGGTCAATATCGTCTTCACGTCGCCATTGGCGCTGCTCACGATCAGCTCTTGGCCTGTCAGGGAAGCGATTTTGCCCCTAACAGCTATTGTCGCCGGTTGAGCAGAAGCTGGATGCCGGGGACGCGAGAAACACTCCCATCAAAGCCAGCTAGCAATGGTACTTTTGCCGGTGGTGAACCGTCGTTCGTTTCATCGTGCTTCCTCCTCGAGTCGCTATACTTCACCACGGCAATCGCCGCAAGGAGGCTGAGAGCTGTTTTTCTTGGGCGATTAGAAAATGGCTTTGGCCGTTACGAGGAATAACTGCCGACGGATGGGCGATTTCTGGCCCGATGCGACAAATTTTGTTCAGCTCTATGAGCCTATTTACGTTTATTTTGGCGTTTCTTTCATCACTGACGACTGGTATGAAGCTTGCTCTATCGATCTCGGTAAGATTGCCATGAAGCCACTAAATAACTATTCAAGCCCTGATCAGAACTGGCAATGGCCCGAGAAAACCTGGTTCCGTGAGCGCCTTAATGCGATCAAAGCTCGCGAACATGAGCAGCGTCGCAAACCGGTGGTTGGGAACCAGACAACCCAGGGGGCCAGCGAACCAGCCAATCCCGAAAAGGGTCCATTGAAAGCTGATTGAGCGATCAAAATCGCTCTCCAGTTTTCTTTCAGTTCCTTTCTCCTAACTTGTCCGTCCACTGCCGGAACCCGTGCCGGTATTCCCAAAGCCGCCCGCAAGCCGACAATAAATTTTGTCGCGACCCATCGTTCCAATCCTAGGGATTTGTTGCGGAAGATCGACTCCCTCCTTGCGCCATGCTCTGGCAAGCGGGAAGCCGTTGTCCATCGAACGGGCTGAATATCTATTATTTCAACTTGTATTTTTGCGCCTGGGAATGTAAGCGATGCTAATTTACCGATACCGGAGCGGAGGTATTAGCGATGGCACAATCAGCAACAAACGGTCAGACCTCGGATTTGGCGGCCGACGTCGTGGTCATCGGATCGGGGGCGGCGGGGTTGCCTGCGGCGATTAAGGCGGCAGACGGCGGCGCGTCTGTGATTGTTGTCGAGACCAATTACGACATCGGCGGGCACGCGATCATCAGCGGCGGCAATGTGCCGCTTGGCGGCGGCACCAGCGCGCAGAAAAAGTGCGGCATTCAGGACTCACCGGATACGGTCTTTTCAGACCTGACCGACTGGACCATCGTGCAAGCTAACGGCTGGCCGGATTTCCGTTATAACGACCGCGAAGTGATGCGCGCGTTCGCGGATCATTGCGCGTTGACCTATGAATTTCTCCTGGAAAGCGGGGTGCAAGTTCAAAGAAGTCCCGCCGGACAACCAGGGTGGACACAATTTGCGGAAACTCGGCGCCGCGCGAAAACCATGCGTTTTGGACCAAGGGCGCTGGCTATGAAAGTCCCAACAACCGAGCGGGAACCGGCGTAATCCGGCCGCTGGAAAACAGCGCCCGAGCCAAGGGCGTTAAATTTTTGTTGAACTATAAAATGACGAGCTTCCAGCGCGAGCGACAGAACGCGGGGCGCGTGATCGGCATCACGGCCGAGTACACGCCGCGCATCATGCCCGGGCAATCGACGCCGCTAAAAGCTTCCGCTCCGACGGCAACATCGACAGCACGAAGCCGACGATGACGATCCTTGCGAAAAAGGCAGTGATCGTCGCGACGGGCGGCATGACGAGCAACTCGAATTTCCGCCGCATGTTCGACCCGAGATTGGCGTCTGTGCTGACGGTCGCCGGCGAGCCTTACAGTTACCAAGACGCCAGCGGCGAGCTGGCCGCCATGGCGATCGGCGCATCGCTCTGGGGACTGGTGAATCAGACCTTGGAAAACGGCGACAATATTCGCACCAACGGGTACTGGCGACGAAATGGAATTACATGACTTGGGAGCTGGAAAGTCCGATTTTTCCCCTGGTGCGATCGACCGGTTTGAGCGTCAAGGATTGGCACGGATCTCATTTTGGTCAACCAAGTCGGCAAGCGCTTCTACGACGAGACCAAAGGAGATTACCCGCACGGCAACGTATACAAGGACATCGATCCCTACACGCCCAACGATTATCGCAACAATGAGAAGATCGCATCACCATCCGAGCAAGTATAACTTTTTTAATGCCGCCGGTAGCGATGAAAATGAATATTCTCAACCGCCTGACTATTCCGCCGGACCGATATGGGCGATCTTCGACGCCGACGCCGTCAAGCGCGAAGGTTGGAAAACGACGCCGCCTTACGTCGATCCTGACGGCTATTTCTTCAGCGCGCAATACGCTTGCGGAGCTGGCCGCCGCGATTAAGAACGAGTACCAGGCCAAACCGATGAACGGGGAGATTTTGCAGGCCGCCGTGGAGCGCTACAATTCTCTTCGTCGAAGCGGGCGAAGACGTGAACTTCGGCAAGCCAAAGCCGAAGCACAAAAATCCAGACGCCGCCGTTCTATGCCGCTTGGGCGACGCCGAACGTGCACGACCACGCTCGGGCTTGCGCATCAACGCCGAAATGCCAAGTGATGGACATGAACGGTCAAGTTATTCCCGGTCTCTATTGCGCCGGCGAGTCGGCCGGCGGCTTCAATCAGCATGGGTTGGGTCGCTGCACCACTCAGGGATTTATCGCCGGCACCAACGCCGCGCGGGAAGCTGCACAGGATTGAATTGGACGGAACATAAAATGATGGATAGGGGCGCAATTCATCGCGCCCCATTTCTCAGCGATACAGCGACTCGATAAAATCTCCCTGCCTGCAACTGGCGCACGAAGCGATCGTCGAAAAATTTATTGGGATCTAAATCTTTTGCCTTGGGATTGCGCTCGGCGAGCTCATCCAAGACCGACCTGACCGCGTCGGCGGTCGTGAGCGGTGTTTTCATCATGTACTTGGCGATCTGAACATCGTAGGACTCCGCAAGCAAATCCATGTCGGTGGTGCGCAGGTATTTGGACAATACTTTCAGCGTGAATGCGCGGTCTTTCTTCATTAAGGCGATCGCTTCTGATCTCCGCCGAAAGGTAACGGCGTACTCAGATCGGGATCGTCGCGGATGATGTCGCCGCGCGTGGAAACCCCGGTTGAGGCGTAGGGAATATTGAGCGACGGCAGATGCAGCATCACGCGGTTGCCGAGCTTTCACTGCCTGGCTGGTCGCCGGATAGCCGAACACGCCGGCTTGCACGCGATTGCCTTGCAGCGCGCCGACGATCCAATCGCCGGCGCCGATCTCGACGATGTGCAACGTCTTTGCCCGGCTCGAGACCGAAGTGCTTGGCGGCGAGACGCGCGCCGGTGTGGAGAGAGTGCCGTAGCGGCTGATGCCGATGCTCTTGCCGCGCAATTGTTCGGGCTTCTCGATCTCCGGCCGCACAACTAAGTTGAACACCAGCGTCCCCACCATCGTCGCGACGATCTTCAAGTCGGCGCCGCCGACCACCGCCCCGGTCGTGGTACCGCCGGCGATCTGAACGAAAACGACACTTCGCCGGCGATGAGCGCATTGGTGCCTTGCACGCCGCTCGGTGTCGCGATTACTTCAACTTGTAACCCGTATTTTTGAAGATACCGGCTTCGCTGGCGCGCCCACGGTGGCACCATGGAGCCGGAGAGCGATGTGATGGCGGCGCGAATTTTGCGCGGGTTGGAAATTTCACCGGCGCTGACGTCGCAGCGATGGCCGAGGCAGCTTATGGGACACCCAAGATGAGGAGCGGTCGCCTGATCAACATTGTACCCACCTCCGGAAAATTTGCCCAAAAACGTGTTGCAACAGATAGCTGATCGGCATTGCCCGGCGTCAACTTCGGAAGTGGACGAAGATCGGGTAAAACAATTGACCCTATCAGGCGCGCTGTGATAACCGGTGACCAAGTTAAGTTGAACTGGTCGGGCGCGTGTTGCGCGAAACGCAAACGCAAGCAAAATCGGCGAAAGGAACGATTATGCAAAACGCCAAAATCATTGATGCCGATGGTCACGTCCAGGATCGCGACGCGGAGATTCGCAAGTTCATGGCGGAGCCGTACTGCCGGAGACGCGGACCGCTCGTCGCCAAGGACAAATGGGACAGCAGCATGTACGGCAAGCTCAACCGGGACATTCACGACGTGCCGACCCGGCTCCAGCGACATGGATCGAGAAGGGATCGATATTTCGGTGCTGTTTCCCACCAGCGCCTTCGGCATCACGCAAAGCCCGGAGAAAGATTACGCCGCTGCCTTTTGCCGCGGTTACAACGACTGGATCGCCAATCTTTGTACAGAGAGCCCGCGCTTGAAAGGCATCGGCCTGGTGCCGTTCCAGGACGTTCCTGCCGCGGTGACAGAAGTAAATCGCGCCGTCACGCAGCTGGAAGCTTGCGGGTATCGCGATCGCGTCCTTCGGCTCTGAAGGACCATCTCGGCACGGCGTCGTTTTGGCCGATTTATGAAGAGCTGCAAAGACCTCAATACGCCGCTTTTGATTCACAATTCCCGCCAGGCCCCGCGGGAGAAATCCGTTTCGACACTTTTCTGTTGCGCGCACACCGTCGCGCGCCCGTTCGAGACTTTGATCGATTGCGCCGCGCTTATCTATGGCGGCGTGCCGGAGAGATTCCCAAAATTGAGGATCGGCTTTTCTCGAATGCGGCTGCGGCTGGCGCCTGTACTGGATGGATCGGATGGATGAAGAGTGGGAAAACGCCAGTCGGAAGCGCCGGCGCTCAAGGCAAAACCGAGCGAGTACATCACCCGGGGAAATTGGTTCTTTTGCCGCCGAACCGGAAGAAAGCACCTTACCCTATGTGATTGGATCGATCGGCGACGATAAGCTGATATTCCGCATCGGATTGAGTCCGCACTGGGACGGCATGTTTCCCTACGTCGTCTCGACAATTCGCGAACGCAAGGATATCTCGGATGGGGCGAGACAAAAACTCCGGCGAAAACGCCAAACGGCTTTACGGTTGGGATTGATTCTACACAACGTTCCTTCAGCGAACGTTCCCGCGCGCGCGGACTCCTTCTGGCATTGGCTCGGGTAAAGAACTTAAGATTAGGTCGCATGCATCGGTCGGATCCGATTGCTCGCGCAATTTGTTTATCGCCTTTGATCCGGAGAAACCGTGATGGCAAGCTCAGAGCGAGTCGAACGAGACGAACGGTTACCTTGCCGCGCACGTGAATCGACTTATTGCGAGCCCTGCGCCATTGGACCGGCAGAAATCTTCTCGACGTCGATTCGCCTCTGTGGAGCAGGCGCGCCAGCTGTTTCATGCGCCGTTTGTCGTCTTATCGCACAACCAGACGTCCGATCCGATCGTCTGAACTATGCGAACCTGGTGGGCTTGCGTCTTTTCGAGCTTAGCTGGGACGAACTGATATGCTTGCCCTCGCGCCGGACTGCCGAGCCGGTCCATCAAGATGAGAGAGCGCGTTTGTTGGAGACGGTGACGCGCCAGGGATATATCGACAACTATCGGGGCATCCGGGTGTCCGAAAACCGGGCGGCGCTTTTAATCGAGCAGGCGACGGTGTGGAATTTGTTCGATGAGAGCGGCGTGATTTGCGGACAGGCAGCGACCTTTAGCGATATGGCGTTATTTAGATTGAAAATGAAAGGTGCTCGGCAGACACCCTAGAAATTCCATGATTTGAGATATCACCGCCGAAAAGCGAAGGAGAGAGCTTGAATTGGAGACTTAGCCCTTACCGGTTTATCTCTGAGTATTGCTGTCCAGCCGTCGCGAGCGTTCTTGTACATGCGCAACGCCTGATCGCCGATGGCACCGGTAAGAAACTCTTCCGCGCGACGCTGGCCGTCGCGAGTTTGGTATTCGATCTTTAACATGAGTCAAACGGAATGACCTGGGTCGAACTGCTGACGCGCAGCAGACGGGCGTGGCTCGTCGATGCGTCGTCCGAGCGCGCGCAAAATTTCCGGCAGTCCTTCGAAGTTTACTAGCTAAACGATTCTCGCCGGTTGGCTTTGGCCTCGAAATCGAGAGCTCTGATCTCAGTCACCGAGTAGCGCCTCAACGAGGTTTAAATGCGGCGGCAGGGGATCGCCGCACTGAAGATAGAAATTCGTCGCCAAAGCATTTCACTCGAAAAGATCGATGTGCTGCTTCTCGAGCATCTGACCATCACCGAAGCGCTGTTGAAAATGCATCCTGTTGAGCCATAGGTCCGACTGTGTAGCGCAAAAAATATCCGGTGGCAAACGCACAGAACGGATCATTGCCGCCTGACCTGAGTCGAGCACGCGCCTAAACATCCGGATCGAGGCTTTGCTGCCTTAAATGCCAAATTGCACTAACAATTCATTAAAGTCGATTCCCGCTATAAATCGGAACCATTACAACCCGCGCTCTAAATTATCTGAATTGCCAGTTTGCAGTTGCCGCTGCGGCGCAACTTCCACGATATTGCCTTTGCCCGAATGCCTCAGGCTATTCTGCTCATGGAATAAAAGGTCAGCGTCACGCTGATTCCTCACGCGCAACACGGGGAAAACGAACGTGTCGGAGCGGTCCGTAATTCTGTGGGTCCAGAGCTGTCATGAATAATCCCCAGACGGGCGAAGATGCCGTTCACGCTGGCGCCGGAGCAATGGGTGTGATGCACCGAAGGTGGCGGCAGTCCGCAAAGGCTGGCTGAGTGATGAGCGCGCATGAGTGCTGGTAATCTTTCGTATCAGCGGAAAGCCGCCGCTGTCGACGCACTGGCGGGTTGTTGCCAAATCCTTTACCGGAATAAAATAGTGCAAAGTTCAGCACCTATCCGCCGGGCCCGCGCGGCTCCAGCATGCCCCACGCAAAATCACTTCGGAGCGATCGGCCAGTCACTGGAGTCGCTCGGCATCGTCGCATTCGTCATGGAGAAAAATGGGCGAAGCTGCGATCGTAAAGCGCAGCGACCAGCTGCCGGAGATCGAGAAAGCGAAGATCGAAGCAGCGCAGAACAGGTTTTGAAACTCTCGAGCCCGTCAGGCAGGCGCGCGTCACTCCTGCCGTGGTACGACGGTTCGATCCTCTGCGATCCCACCCGGCATTTCGTGGCTCGATGCCCAAGGGCGAAGGAAGCGGCGCAAGCGTTTGTCGGCTCGGACAACCGGAACCTCGCGCGTATCACAATTGCTGCGTACCCTGGGCGAAGCATTTAGACCAAGTAGAGCCACACGCATTTAACATCTCGTGGACAAAGATGCGGTCTGCCTCGATTATCGAGTCGGCGGATGGCCAACAAGTCCGCGAAGTTTTTACTGTCGCGCCAAGGTGCTTGAGCTCACGGTCCGGTCACGTCTCCGTCGGGCGCCGCGCCGCTAATCAACCTCTAAATATTGTATCCCTCGCCTCGGACTGATGGCCGCTATCCTGAAACAATTTCATGGACTCTTAGGCAGCGACCCGCGCACCGTACCCAAGTATGGACGGCGTTTTGAACGCGATCCGTTTGGCGCGTCGAGCAGAACTGGCCAAATTTCGCCATGTGAGCGGCTCTTCAGACACTCTATCAGAGTATGCTCGAAGTGTTATGGGGATTGCCGATGCCGCACACGGAACAGGATCACTCCTGGTGCGTCGCATTTGGTGAGCAGCAAGATGGCCTGTTCTCTCGCCGGCATTTGCGAATCGATTACGTTCGACCCGGAACACGGATCTATCATGCGTATGGTCGGATACAGTCTGTGGAAGAATTCCGCAGCAGCTACGGATTGGCGCCAAACTATCGACAGAAACTCAGCCGGTCCTTGAAGTGACGGCGGTTGGGCCGGAGCGAGGCGAGTAGTTGAGCTGCGCGATCATCCGTCCTTCGTCGCGACATTGTTTCTCGCTTGCAGCTTTCGGCGCATTCTTGCGTGGCGCTGCGGAAGTGACAAAACTATAACTGTTGCTACGCCGGCAGCGTTGACCGGATGTGTTGGCTTAGAAATAATTCATGTAGTGAAAACGGAGACACCTCATGGATTTTCCAAAGATAGAAAACACGATCCGGAGGCGACGATGAAGCCTGGAGGTCGGTTACTTTATCAAACATTGCTGGAAGCATGGGAATGATAAAGACGCGCACGAGATGGCTGAGCGTTGTCTTCTGAGAACGGCAATGTTATCGGATTCGATGGCGGTCAAATGGATGGACGAAAGCAAATCGAGTCTGTGCTTGGACAAATCTTCGCTGATCATCCGACCCCGGCCTATGTCGCCGCCAGTGCGAGGTGCGTTTTCTCGCTCCCGGCGTCGCGCCATGCCGCGCGGGGTCGCCGGGATGCTGCGCCGCGCGGCCACTCCGACATCAATCCTCGCGCTCAACGCGGTTCAGTCGTTAATCGCGACTGAGGCAAGACCGATGGCGACAGCGCTGTTTCAAAACACTCCCGCGGCGCTTCACGGCCGGGCGGAACTGGAGCTGAGCAACTGAATGAAGAGCTGCGCCAAGCGCTACGTGCTTGCGTCGTCCGGCAGCTAAATCAAGGCGCAAATGCCGGCCCAATTGATCGGATACGCGTCGAATTGACGTCACGAATTAAGTGGCGCTGGCTGGTCTTGAAATGACGGACGTGAAACCCGTCCTAAAATCAGCCTTCCAATATCGTCGCCAAAAAGATTTTGACGCGACGATCAGAAAGCCTTTATCGGCGCCTCGGCGTAGATGTAAAATCTCAGTGGGAGATGCTGAGTCATCTTTAATGGTATCCGCCACGCGGCAGCGACGCCGCCGAACGGATCTTCGCCGTTCTGGACACCCGATAATCCCTGTCCTTGCGCGGACGTGCCAACGCGTCACATGGCGGAGAAGCGAGGGCGGCAGCCGCGTACTGATCGGGTCCTCTCTGCCGACTCGCGAGGCCGTCGGATCAGCGCTGGTGCCGCACCTCCCTTGCCGCCGGATATGCGGGGCCGACAGCCGCCCTATGACGCGTTTTGGGGGCGGGCGCTATGCCGTCGTGGCGGATCCCGCCGGCAATGACGTTGGACTCATGAGCCCGATCGATTCGGCGGGCTCAGGAAACTGGTCGCCGACAAATCCACCCTCGCCGTGATTGTAACTCAACTCGAAGTGACTTTGCGTGCGCGGCAAAATAACAGCTGTTTACCAGAAAGGCGGCGACCAATGAGCGACCAGATCCCACCACCAAAGCCTTTCATCGACCGGAACGGCAGGTGCTGAACGATCTCTGGGAAGAACATGTGCGCGATGAGTTCGCAAGCCGCGAGCGCGATGCGGACGCGACGGGCTGGACACCATGGTGCCGCTGACGCCTATGTCAATCACGTTCCCGCGATGACCTGGGCGGCGTTGGGCTCCCAGCGGCTGCGCGAGTTTTATTCCCGGTACTTTATTCCGAAAGATGCCACACGGACACGGAAATCGTTCCAGTGTCGCGTACCATCGGCGCGGATCGTTTGGTGGATGAAATGGTTTTCCGCCTCACGCACACGATGGAGATGGACTGGCTGCCGCCCGGTGTGCCTCGGACCGGCAAACCTGTAGAAATTCCCCCTAGTGGTGATTATTCATTTTCCGCTGAGCGGCAAGCTGGCGCACGAGCATGGTCTTACCGTGGGATCAGGCTTCCCGTGCTGGGTGCAACTCGGGCCGCGCTAGCTCTACCGGGACTGCCAGTTTGCGGCGCGCAGCTTTCTACAGCGCGCAAAGTTTGGATCCCGGGTCTGCCGTCGAACCAGTTGATGCGGCGGGCGTGGGCGAGCATTCACACGTTAGGCGCGGATTTGCCCAGAGCTGATCGTGGCGACGGTTCATTCGGAATCCGCGCTGAATCTCAATAACGCGAAAAATTTTTCGCGCCGCGCCGAATGATACTTCATCGGAAATCTTCGACTGAGGTCAGGACTAAACTTCGGGGGAATCCCGATCGAGCTGAACACTCGCTATTGACGGATTCATTTCGGCTTTCGTATATAGGCGCTAGGTTTGCGACCTGCAAAGGGCTTGGGAATGAAACGTCGAGATGTCGGTCTGGCGGCCATCGTATTTTTACTTGTCGCGTTTTCGATTAACCCCGGGATCGCGATCGCCAATCCCTACCTTGCCAAACCTGGCGAGCCGACCGTGCGAGCGGCGCATCGGCGCATGCGCAGTCACCGGCGGTTTTATCCATCTCTACAGCGCGCTGGATAATCGGCTTTCCGAAAAGTACGGCATTAACCCGGAGACATCGTCGTGCGCGGCGGCGGCGTGGCGCTGGCGCTTGGCATCCGATGAGATCAATTTTCTTTACTGCAATGCGGACGCGAATATCGTGCGCATCGGCACGGGAGCAGATGGAAAATTGCTCGGCTCACCGCTTATCGGTTTACCCTACGTGGTGCTGGCAAGAAGACATCAAGCGCGCCGCAGATCTCAAAGGCAAGAGTATCGGGGTGACCCGGCCGGGAGACTTTCCTACCGGCTCGCCAAAGAGTTTCTCAAAAAGCACAATCTTAGTGAAAGAGACGTGACGCTCGCCACGGTGGGCGGCACGCCCACCGAACGCTATGCCGCGCTCTTGCAGGATGTTTTCAGGCGACGTTGATTCAGCCGCCGCTCGACGCGCGCGGCAAGAAAGACAGCTTCAACGTTATCTACAATCTCAACGATCTTGGCTTGCGTTTATCTACAGTTCTTTATTCACCAACTCCAGGACCCTAAAGAAGAGACCGGCGCTAGCGCAGAAAGTCGTGGCGGTGCTCGCCGAAGCGGTTTTACTTCGTCGAAAAGAATCCGGAGCAGGCGATGGCTTCGGTGGGCAAAACTCTGCGGATCAAAGACGCGCGATACGCTGCGCTCGGCCTATGACGCCTACGCGAAAATCTCATCAACCGGCGCATGATCGTGCCGGCCAAAACTGGTCGCCGAAACGCTTGAGCTTGCCGGCAAGACGGTACGGTCATCAGAAGAAAGCCGGCGAGATTTACGATAATGTTTTGTCGAGAATTTGGAGAAAAGCGGCTTCATGAGAGAAAGCTTTGGGGCGGTGCGGTGCCGGGAGACGGCACAGGAAGCCGCGATGCCGCGATCCGCAGATAGGCTCAGACGTTCTCCGCCACTCTCGGGCCAGTAAGCGGATTCGTGGCCGCAGCGGCGACGATCTGAACCAAAAGAAGGAGCGCTATTATGATGCGTTGGCTGTGCTTTGCAATTGTCCTGTTGGCGGCGCCGGTGTTGCTTGCCCAGTCCGTGCCCGTGATTCAGCATAGCGAGTCGGTGCCCAACGCCGTGCGGCCTGCCGGCGAATATGTATTTGGGTGAAGTCGCCGGGGTGGCGGTGAACTCGAAAAAACACGTTTTTGTCTATTTCGCGCGGCAACACGAGCGGTCCGGCTTTTGGCGCATGTCGGCATCGCAGCTTTTGGAGTTCGCGCGCGATTGGCCAGGTATCTCCTGGCGAGATCGGTCGAAATCTTTATGCCTGGGCATTCGCGCACACGGTCAGGATCGATAAGCAAGACAACATCTGGACCACCGATAAAGGTTCCGACATGGTGGTGAAGTTCACGCCGGATGCGGCGGGTCGACATGGTCTTCGGCCGCAAGCCGGAAGCCTCCGACGAAGCCGCGCCGCACGAAACGTTCGGGCCCGCCGCCGAAACATGAGGGCGGCCGCTTCCGCCAGCCGACGGACGTTGCGTGTGGACCCGGCGGGGAATGCTTTTATCAGCGACGGTTATGTCAACGCGCGAGTCGCCAAGTCGATAAGAACGGCAACTGGCCAGCGCCCGGGGCGAGCAGCGGCGACGAGCGGGCGAGCTCCGTCACGCCGCACGCCATCGCCGCCGATGCGCAAGGAAACATCTTACGCCGGCGATCGCGGCACCGGCGGGATCCGGCGCTGTTCGACGGCGACGGGAAATCCTTTGCGCGAGATCGGCGATCGATGCGCCGACCTCGACCGCGCCGCAGCGTCCCGCCATCGGCAACAAGCCGGCCGAGGATGTCAAAGGCACGCAGGCGCCCGGCGCGCCGTGGGCGATCTGTATTACGCCGGGACCGAGGCAGATTCTCTTACAGCGCGGATGCTTATCCCGGGCGCATCTACAAGTTGACCCCTCTGGAAGGCACGCTGCTTGGCGTGCTCGGCGAAGCCGGCAAACAGCTCAAACAGTTCGGCTGGATTCACGAGATGGCCTGCCCGTCGGAAAACGAGCTCTACGTCGCCGAAGTGCTAAATTGGCGCGTGCAGAAATTGATTCTTCGCCCCGGCCAGGAAACCGCCATGGTGCGCTAAGGCGTGGTTCCATCGGTGACTTTCGTAGTCGGTCGAGCCAAAATATTTCGCCGCGATCTCAACGCATTGAGCGTCGAGGCCCAGCATCTCGACGTGACGACCTTGGTTTCGGCGAGCTGGCAGGTGTGCCGTGGCATAAGCACTGGCGCGGAATGGAACCTAACCTTGACCCATGAGAATTTTTCTTAGCTATCCGTGGCAGGACCGCGAGCAGGCGAAATCGATTTACTTGGCCCTCGCCGATCAGGGACATCGGGTTTCTTCGACCGCACCGATCTGCCGGCCGGCGATGGGTATCATAATCGCATCCGCGCGGCGATCGAGAATTCTCATCTAGTCATCTTTTAATCAGCCCGGATGCGATCGATGCCGAGAGCTACACGCTGACCGAAGTGGAGATCGCCGTAAAGGCGCAGCGGAAATTGCTGCCGGTGATGCTCCGCGATACCGATATCGCGAAGCTACCGGCAGCGGTGCAAGCGGTGACGATTTACCGCCCCGACGGCAATGTTGCGGCAAGCGTCGCCGCGGAGGTCCATCGCATCGCCGGCGCGTTCAAGCGCCAACGGCTCAAACGATTCAGCGCCGCGCTGTTGGCGGTGGCCCTGATCGTCGCTGGGTTCGTTTACGTGCTCAATGCCCGCAACAGGCAGGGACTCATCGGCAAGGATGGCGCGCCGGCGATTTTGATTCCGGCCGGCAGCTTTATCATGGGCGACGACGAGAGCTCGCCGCGGCGCGAGCTCTCTGTCGATGCTTTCTATATGGACAAGTTTGAAATCACGGTGGCGCGTTACGCAGTTTCTGCAAGCGACGGGCAACGTCAAAACACCCGAGGAATGGATGCGGTCAATGTTCAGAACGACGGGGAATTTCCCGTGGTCGGCGTCGACTGGCAGGATGCCGACAGCTATCTGCCGCTGGGCGGGAAAGCGTTTACCCACCGAAGCAGAGTGGGAAAAGGCCGCGCGCGGAGCCGATGAGCGAAAGTATCCGTGGGGCAACGATCCACCTTTCTGCGGAGCGGGCGCGATTCGCCAAGCCCTACCAGAACCCGGTCTACAAGGATGGCATCGCGCCGGTCGGTTCCTATGCCAAAGGCGCGAGCTCGTTTGGTGTTTTTGATTTGGCGGGCAACGCATCCGAATGGGTCGCCGACTGGTATTCCGAAAGTTTCCAGCGCGCCGAGGCGCGCAACCCCAAAGAGCCGGAAGGCGGCACCGGGAAGGTGCTGCGCGGTGGCGGTTGGTATGACCCTCGCGGAACGGATCACGGCGACTCGACGCATGTATGCGAGTCCGGCCAATCGCGCCGACGACATCGGATTTCGCTGTGCCCGGGACTTAAAGTAGCGGAGCGAATTTGGCGGACTTTACGATTCATCCCCAGTTGCTTGCCGACTGCCACTACATCGGTAAGCTCCGCCTCTGTCATGTTTTACTGCACTCAAATGCGGTCTTGCCTTGGTTTATTCTCGTGCCCGAGACTGAAGTTTCAGATTTGCTGGATTTGTCAGACGATCTGCGCCGCATGGCTGTCGATGAGGCCGCGGTGCTGGCCCGTTTCATAAAAACCACGCTCGGCTATCGCAAAATAAATTTTTGCCAGCATCGGCAATGTCGTGCCGCAGCTTCATCTACACGTTGTCGGTCGGAGCAACGGCGATCCGTGTTGGCCGGCGCCGGTGTGGGGAAATCTGCATGCGGCGCGAGCAATATTCCAGCGCCGAGCTTGACCGCCTAACGGAATTGCTGGCGCGCGAGTGTTCGCTTCATGCGCTGGAGCGGAGATAAAATCTGTGCGGAACCAGTTCGATTGAGCGTGAACAAACGAAATGGCGGAAGGCAAAACTAGCGCGGCGCGACAAGCGCCGCGGTGACAAAAGCTTCGACGAGGGCCGCGACGAATAACAAAGGCAGAATCACGCTGCAGAAGTAGCGCAGGCCAGAGGCCAGCTCCGCGCCGATTTTTCTATCGGTTTTACCGGTGAGGCGCTTCAGCGCTTGAATTCCGATCGCCAAGCCGATGCTGGTGCCGAGAAGGACCGGCGGGAAGCTCGAGAACGCCGTGCGGTAGGGGAGCTCAAGAGCGAAAGCCACGGTCCCGCGCGCGCTAACGGAGAGCGACCAGGCGACGCCGAGACCGATGCCGTTCGCCAGCAGAAAAAACGCGGAATGATACCGAACAGCACCCGAGTAAAATCGCCAGCAGGGTTTTGAGCGCGTTGTTGACAAAAATCGCGCGCGGCGAGTTTCAGCCGCGGCATGCCAGCGAAGGTTTTTACAAACGCCGGCGATGGCGTTCCTCGGAAATGATCCGCGAGCGCCGGGAAAATAGGATACGACCATCAAACCGATCGCGATGCCGGCGCCAAACAAGATCAAACTCGTGATCGTGTAAGGCCGGAGCCGACTGAGGTAAGCGCGCCGTTCTTGACGTGGCATGATGATCATCACGTTCCTCGGGTTTGAGGGTAACAGATGATGCTTCCGACGGATATGGCGCGTGAGACAAACTATGATATTGAATCTAGGGTCGTTAACGTGGAGGGTTGATGAAGATTAAACTGATTCGTTCTCAAGTCGTCGCGCGTGCCGCTCGAAGAACCGCTCGCCGGCGGGCCGGCGTATTTTCGCTCGCACAATCAGTTTGTCATACTTCGGGTCGAGACGGACGACGGCATCGAAGGGGATCGGCGTAAGCTTTTTCGGCGGTGCGCTCAGCGCCACGCTAAAAAAGCCGTGGATCAGCTCGGCGAATTGATGGTTGGCGAAGATCCGCTGCGCATCGACGCGCTCACACACAAGCTGCGCACGGCGGCGGCAAGCGCGGGTCCGGGCGGGATCCTCACGCTGGCGATCTCGGCCATCGACATGGCGCTGTGGGACATCAAGGGCAAATACTTCGGGCAATCGCTTGGCGCCATGCTCGGCGGGCTGCGCGAGCGCGTGCCGACCTATGCGAGCGGCGCTCTGGTGCGCGCCTATGCACCCGACCATTTAGTGCAAGCTGCGCAGCGGCTCGTCGAAACACGGCTTTAGACAAATGAAAACGCAGTTGGCGCTTCCCGGCGACACGTCGCCGGAGAAGGAAGTCGAGCGCGCGCGTCTCATGCGCGCGGCGGTCGGGCCGGAGATCGATTTGATGTGCGACATCAATCAACGCTGGTCGACGCATCAGGCGATCGATATCGGCAAAGCGCGTGGAGGACGTGCATTTTTCTGGCTCGAAGACGTGACCACGCACGACGACTACAGCGGCCTAGCCCGGGTTGCCGACGCCTTGGCGACGCCGCTGGCCGGCGGCGAATGTTTGTATGGCATCACGCCGTTTCGTCATATGATCGAAGCTCATTCGGTGGATATCATCATGATCGATTTGAACCGCGTCGGCGGCATTTCCAACTGGATGAAGGTCGCCGCGCTAGCCGAGGCATTCAATCTGCCGGTGGTGAGCCATCTGCTGCCGGAAATTCATGTCCATTTGATATCGGCGATCCCCAACGGATTGACGGTGGAATACATGCCTTGGTCATTCAGGCTTTTCGACGAAGTGCCGGTTCCGGCGAAGGGCGAGCTGATCGTGCCGACGAAGCCCGGGCTCGGCCTTCAGTTCAGTCGCGACATCGATCGCTATGTAGTCGGGTGAGAAGAAAAGCATTAATAACGGGAGGTGTTTTCATGAATCACGATTGGCGCGACCACGGCGTAAAAATTATTCCCAGCACTGGACTCGACCTCAATACGCCGCAGACTCCCGGCATGACGCGGGCGGCGGCGATCAACCGAGCGATGGCCGGGGCCAACAAACTCTGGGCCGGCGCTGTGAGCATTCATCCCAATGCCAAAACGGCGCCGCACCATCACGGCGAACTGGAAAGCATCATCTATGTCGTCAGCGGCAAAGCGCGCATGCGCTGAGCGAGCGGCTTGAGTTTTGCGCCGAAGCCGGCCCGGGAGACTTTATCTTTGTCCCGCCCTTTGTGCCGCATCAGGAGATCAATGCCAATCCCGACGAGCCGCTCATGTGCGTGGTCGTGCGCAGCGACCAGGAGCCGATCGTCGTGAATCTGGACATAGCAGCCGCTGAGTCGGCGGAGGAAGTCCCGTGGGTGGACCCGCTACACAGAAATTCTTGAACGCCGCCGAGCTAAAAAATTACCCAATGCCTTACAGAGTCTTCCCAACATGGATCGCGCTGATTTTTTTCTCATTTTAGCGCTTGGCTTTGCGTCGACTCACGGTGGCGCCGCAGAATCGACCCTGGTTCAAGTCGGTTATGGCGGCATCGCCGGCTATCAGCTTCCTTTATGGGTCAACAAGGACCACGGCATCAGCAAAAATACGGCATCGAGCTCGAGCCGCTCTTGATCAGCGGCGGCGCGCTCGAACATGCAGGCATTGCTCGCTGGCAGCATTCAAATGAGTCAGAACTCGGCGTCATCGGCGCTCCAGGCGGCACTGCGCGGCGCACCCGTGGCGCTGATCGCGGTGCTCGAAAATCGCATGCCGCTGCAGATCATCGCCCGCCCGGAAATCAAAACGCCGCAGCAACTGATCGGCAAGAAGATCGGCATTCTGCGCTTCGGCGGTTCCAACGACACCGGGGTTCAGTGGGCGTTGCGGGCGTGGAAGATCGATCCGCGCCAGGTTACGATGCTCCAGTCCGGCGCGACCAACGCGCGCATGACCGCTCTGACTTTGGGCCAGATCGACGCGACGATCCTGTCCTATCCCGAAATTTATATTGCCCGCAAGCGCGGGCATGAACGTGCTTCGCCGATATCGGCGACTTTAGCGCCTATCCCAACACATCGCTGCTGCTCACCCGATCTTTCATAGAGAAACAAAGAACTTTGGCGAAAAATTTGCTCCGCTCTCAGATCGAAGCGATTCATTACGTCCGCACCGACCGGAAGGGAGCATTAAGACTCTCAAAAATATCTGCGCGTCGATGACCTCGAGTCCATCGAAGCGACCTACGATTTCTTCTCACGGCGGACCGAAGCGCTGCCGCGGCCGAACTTGAAGGACTCAAGAACATTTTAAAGGAGCTGGGCGCGCCGCAGCGAAACCCCAATGACTTTGTCGACATGAGCCTGCTCGATGAAATTGAAAAAGAAGGATTCTTGCAAAAACTTCGCTAGCCGCCGGGGGCCACTTTGTCGGCGACCTGGTTGATGGAAGCGGGACGACGGCAGCTATTCGGTATGAGACTGCGAAGCGGCATTAAGTTGTTGGACGAACGGAAGGGTCAGGAGAGCCCGCTAAGACGGGTGACAGAATCATTTACAATCTTAAGATTTATCTAAACAAAGGGGCGAGGAAGTTCCAATCAACGAACGCCAGGCGGAACATCTGCCGGAGAAAAATGATCAGGGTTGGGGAAGATGGCCATCGTTGGGTGGATCATTCGATAACTCTTGGCCAGCGTCAAGCGATGGCCGGCGTCGAGTACTCCTCTTAGTCGGAATGAAACAAGGCGGTTATCGCAAGTGCGCGTGAGCCCCCTCATCTTGCTTATCGCGCGACGGGAGTTGACGGTCTCATTCCGCCCGATGCGGTGCTGATCATCGAGTTGTGGCTGCGTGAATTGATCCGCACCTAATTTTGCTTTGCCCATCGCGCAGACTGGCCTGGAGGCCGGGAATTGTAATAAAATACACACGTCGGTTCTGCTACTGTTTTAACCGTGAACGAAATTTTTATAGTTACGCGTCGAAGGATCGAGAGCGGGGGCGGATGATAGCGGCCGCGTTGGGCGAGCGACGGCTGGGACGTTTGGTGGGATCGCGAGATACCGCTCGGAAAAGCCTTCGATGAAGTCATCGAAAAGCGATCGCTGCAAGCGCAGCTGCGTGATTGTGCTGTGGTCGGCGGCTTCCGTGGCGTCCGAATGGGTGCGCAACGAAGCTTCGGAAGGCAAGCGTCGCGGTATCCTGGTTCCGGTATTTATCGAACAGATCGATGCGCCGTTGGCGTTTAGATCCCTCAATGGCGCCGACTTAAGCGCTTGAGCGGCCATGGAGGCGACGCCGAGTTCGTAAGGCTCGTTGAGCGAGTGAGTGAATTGCTCGGGCAAGCAGGCAGCGAATCGTTCGCCGGCGGCGCGCAATCGTCTCGTGTACAGCAGGCGGCGACCTACAAAAAGAGACTCAGACGAAGTGGGCGCTTAAGCCTTGGGTTCGTTGTATCTCTGGCGATTGCAGTCGTCGGCGCCGGGATCGGCGGATATCTGTTAAAAGGCGGCCAACCCGAGCCGCAACCAAAAGAACCAACAACCGTTCCGACAAAGAGCGAACCGGGAGTCGACACCACCGATATGGAAAGCGCATCCATGACTTGGTCGGCACGCTCGGCGGCGCGATCCCGGCGACTTCTCTCGCAAAAGGATTTCATGTGCCGGACCTTGGCGTTCGCATCGCGTTTCTCACTCCGGAACAAAGTGCGTCCACTTCGGCGCGATACCGGCCGGGGCCGTGGTGATGGAAGTCGGAAAGCGGACGGCCCATGGCGAAGGCGGGCATCCACGTCGGCGATGTTGTCTATCGATCGGCGGTAAAAAGATTGGCAGCGAAGACGATCTGCGCCAGGCTATTTTTAAAATCGGTCCAGGCAAGACTCAATATTCTTACCGCCGCGGCGGCGATAGCAGAACCGTGGCGGTCGACTGCGCAAACTGCAAAGTTGAATGACGCGGGTTCATTCATTGACAAATCACCGATGAAAAGCGGCAAACAGCGGCGCCTGGAAATCGTCGCAAGGCGAAAAACTCGGCGGTCAAGCGCAAGGCGGTGGCCACGGCGGTTGCATTGAAGAATACGCCGTACCGAATGGTGCCGGTCAACGAGGAATTGCTCGCGCCGAACAATAGCTACGGCGCTCCCGCTTTCGTCAGACGGGGCTACTACGTCGATATTCCGTTTCGCTGCGCCGATTGCGGCAAGGAAGAAGCGTGGACGGGGAGCCAGCAGAAGTGGTGGTATGAGATCGCCAAAGGTTTCGTTTATTCCAGCGCAGTCCGTTGCCGGGCGTGCCGTCGCAAAAGAACGAGCCCGGCGAGATGAGGCAAAACGAGTTCATCTGGAAGGTATGGCTCAGAAAATCAAGCGCGGATGGCGAAGAGACCGGAGAGATCATCATGACTTCGAGCTATGTGTGGTTTCACTGGGCGCTGCTCTCGGCGGTCTTTGCTTCTTAACGGCGATCTTTGCAAAGATCGGTCTTGAAGGCGTTGGATTCAGACTTCGCTACTTTGATCCGGCACGATCATTATTTTATGCGCCATTGTCTGGTTCGTGTATTACACCGGGAAATGGAGCGATCCATTGGCGCTGCGGCCGAAGACTTAGGCTGTTTCTCACCTTATCGGGATTAGCGACCGGCGCATCGTGGCTCTGCTATTTTCGCGCGTTGAAAATCGGCGACGCGGCCAAAGTGGCTCCGGTGGATAAGCTGAGCGTTGTGCTGGTCGCGCTCTTTGCCGTGATCTTCCTCGGCGAACGGCCGGCGTTGAAAGATTGGCTGGGCATTTTCTTGGTGGCCAGCGGCGTTGTTTTGCTCGCGCTCAAGAGATAATCCATGCGCCGATACCCGTTGTTATGAGAGGAAGAATGAAGGTGCGATTGTTGCCGATATTGCTGGTTTGGTTCGCTCTGAGTATTTCGCTCTGCTGGCCGCCGACACAGCGGAAAAGCTGTGGCCGAGCCGCGCAGACATGGCTCGGCCAGATCGACGCGGGAAACTATGGGCAAGAGCTGGAAGGATGCCGTGCGAGTTACTTTCAAGGCGCGGTTAGCGAGAAAGGCTGGACAGACGCGCTCACCGGCGCGCGCAAACCGTTGGGGCCACTAGTGTCGAGGAAACCTCAGCAGCGCGCGAAACACGCCAGATCTCTTCCCGGTGCTCCGGACGGGCAACTACGTGGTCATGCAGTTCGATACAAATTTCAGTAATAAGAAGAGCGCCGTCGAAACCGTCACCTTCGTGCAGGAAAAAGACGGCAAGTGGAAAGCCGCGAGGTATTACATCAAGTAACCTACACCGAAGCTAGAGCTACAATACGTAACTGAACGTGAAGCAGTCAC
>ERZ1370068.1769-contig-11706_pt1 | contig 87876 bp, 92 predicted proteins | sample MGYA00561227_ERZ1370068 | MGnify/ENA primary metagenome ERZ1370068 (study PRJEB38410, sample SAMEA6850437) | metagenome | study: Metagenomic assessment of the ecological functions of the soil: analysis of the soil microbiota associated with the...
TGTACTTCGTTCAGTTACGTATTGCTGAATCGCCGGGGCCCAGTCGCCGACGCTGAGCCCGCATCAAGGCCACGGGCACGATCACGTTCGGCTATCGCGACAACGCCGTCCCGTTTCTCGTACAAGGACCGCCCGACGGGCGCATCAAGGGCTATGGCGTCGGAGCTTTGCACGCGCGTCGCGGAGCGCGATACAAAGAACTGGATCTCGGCACTGACCGCGCTCAAGATCAGTGGCTGCCGGCTTCGAAGGCGTCGAACCGCCTCGTTACACGTGATCAGCAGCAAGGTCGACGCGGTCTGCGGGACGGCGGCGATCACGCTCGGCCGAATGCAGAAGGTCGACTTCGAGCCTGCCGATCTACGTCGACGGCGGGAGCGTGCCATTGCTCGCTCGGCGAAGATCGCACTGACCTGCTCGACCTCAGGGCAAGCGCATCGCGGTGATCAGGGCACGACTACGGAAGCAGGAGCTCAACGCGCGGCCTCGACACGACAGGCGCGCGCGCGGCGCGGTCAAGACTGCCGTCGAGGAATGGCGACGCTGCAGCAAGGGACTTCGGTCGACGGCTACGCGGCGCGACCAGCGTCGTCGCTCGCGTACCTCAAGCTTCGCGCGCCGCAACCCGGACGCCTCGCTTTCGTCGCCGGCGACTTTTCGTACGAACCCGTTCGGCCTCTCGATGCGCCGCGACGATCCGGACTTCAGGCTCGCCGTGAACCGCGCGCTCGTGCGAGCTCTATCGCAGCGGCGACATCGACGCCGATCTTCCAGCGCTGGCTTCGGCGCGCTGCCGGCCGAGCCCGGCCCGCTGCTGCACGCGATGTTCTACCTGAACGCAATACCGGGTGACCGCAATGACGCGCGCTGCTCGTGCATGCTTGGGCCGCTGCGTCGCGCTGGGCCTGCCGATCGCTACGCGGCGCAGCGCAAGGCAACATCGACGCGCTCGCGACTGCACCGAGCTTTCCGTGCGGCAGCGTCGAATCGATCCGCCAGACGACCGTGACGCGGCGTGGACGCCGCTCGGCGCCGCGGCGCGCCGGCGAACGGTGGCCGGCGACTACGGCCGCGCAACAGGTGACGCGTGACGGCCCAGTTCCAGATCCGGCCCGGGCCTGTCGAGACCAGGGCATGGTGATGCTCGGCTCGGCGGGCGGCGGCGCGGCTACGCAGAAGCGCGCGGACTCGTACGATCAGCCGCGCTGGGAAGTGACGATCAAGACTCGACAACGGCCAGCAAGCGCGTCGTCACCGTTGCCTACGAGCCTTTCGTCCGCGAGGGCGAACGCGTGCGCGTGGCGGGGAACGCCCTCGAGCTCATCGAATAGCGTCCTTCTGGACTACGGCGATCCATAGTCTAGAACCCTTCGCAAATATGATCAGCGCAGCGCAGCGCTATTCTGGGACGGGTTCTGGCATGGCGGCGCTCGGCGATCAACGACCGCGCCGACGGCCGGCGCGCGTCTCGCTTGACGGGCGCCTCGATGCGCCACGACCGCTGCCCGACCTTTGGGATGCGGCGCGGCGCGCCGCTGCGGAGTCCCCGCCGCCCGCTCGTGATCGACGCGGCAGGTGTCGAGTACTGCGACGGCGCCGGCGTCGCGCTGTTCGTCGATCTCCTGCGCCAGCCGCGCGAAGGCAGGTCGAGGTCGCGAACCTCGACATCCCACGTATCCAGCGCTGCTGCAGCCAGTTCGATCCGCGAGGTGCTCGACGCACGACCTCGATCCGCGAGCCGCCGCGCGGCCCGGCGATCGAGGAAGTCGGCTGCGCCGCGTACGGCGTCTGGCGCGACATCCGCGACCCAGGTCGAGTTCATCGGCGAGACGGTCGCGGCGCTGGCCTACGCGGCGCTGCCATCCGACGGCGTGCGCTGGCGGGACGTGTGGCGGATCTGCGAGCGCGTCGGCGCCGACGCGCTGCCGATCGTCGCGCTGATCTCGTTCCTGCTCGGCGATGATCCTCGCGTTCCAGTCGGCGGTGCCGATGAAGCGATTCGGCGCCGAGATCTTCGTCGCCGACCTGATCGGGCTGTCGATGCTGCGCGAGCTCGGGCCGCTGATGACGGCGATCCTGCTCGCGGGCCGCTCCGGCGCGGCGTTCGCGGCCGAGATCGGCACGATGCGCGTCAACCAGGAAGTCGACGCGCTGACGACGATGGGGCTCGATCCCGGTCCGCTTCCTCGTGACGCCGCGCATCATCGCCGCGCGTGCTGATGACGCCGCTGCTCGACGCTGTTCGCCGACCTCGTCGGCCTGCTCGGCGGCGCGTTCACGATGCAGTCGTTCTCGATCCCGTTCGTCACGTTCCTCAAGGAGGTCGACAGCGCCGTCGACGCTGACCGACTTCCTGGCCGGGTTCGTGAAGTCGTTCGTGTTCGCGATGCTGATCGCCGGCATCGGCTGCCTGCGCGGCCTGCAGACCGCGGCCGGCGCGTCGGCGGTCGGCGATGCCGCGACGCGCGCGGTCGTCTCGGGCATCATCCTGCTCGTCGTCGTCGACGGCGTGTTCGCCGTCGCCTACTTCTATTCTGCTGACATCTGATATGAGCCTCGCGAGCGCGACGACGACATCATCATCCGCGTCGAGGACGCTGACCGCCGGCTACGATGACGTCGCGATCCTCGAAGACATCAACTTCGAGGTGCGCCGCGGCGAGGTGTTCGGCATCCTCGGCGGCTCCGGCGGCGGCAAGAGCACGCTGATGAAGCACATGATCGGCCTCCTTCCGCCGCTGGCGGGCACATCGTGTACATCGACGGCGACGACATCGTGACCGCCGACGAGCGACGCGCGCAGGCGATCCTGCGCCGGTTCGGCGTCATGTACCAGTCGGGCGCGCTGTTCGGTTCGATGACGCTGCTCGAGAACGTGCGGCTGCCGCTCGAGGTGTACACCGACCTGCCCGACGATGCGATCGACCTGATCGCGCGGATGAAGCTCGAGCTGGTCGGGCTCGATGCGTTCACCGGCCACCTGCCGGCCGAGATTTCCGGGCGGCATGCAGAAGCGCGCGGCATCGCGCGCGCGATGGCGCTCGACCCGTCGATCCTGTTCCTCGACGAGCCGTCGTCGGGCCTCGACCCGATCACCGCCGCATCGCTCGACGCGCACGATCCGCCGGCTGGCCGAGAATCTCGGCGTCACGTTCGTCATCGTCACGCACGACCTGCGGCAGCGTCTTCGTCGCGACCGATCGCGTGATCCTGCTCGACAAGCAAGGCGAGGGCATCATCGCCGAGGGCGATCCGCGCCGCCTTGCGCGACGAGACCACCGACCCGCGGGTGCGAGCGTTCTTCCGCCGCGAGCAGGAAGCTGTCGTCTGATCGACCTGAAGCCGGCCATGAGCCTCAGAGCCAACTACTTCAAGCTCGGACTATTCGTCGATCGGTGCGGTCGTCTGCGGGCGTCATCCGCTGATCATCGTATCGGTTCCGGCCGCTGGTTCCAGCCGCGGCGTCACGATCGAGACGTATTTCAACGAATCGGTGCAGGGTCTCGACGTCGGATCCAAGCTCAAGTATCGCGGCGTGGTCATCGGCGAGGTGACCAGAGCATCGGCTTCACCTACAACAAGTACCAGCAGGACAAGCCGATGCCGCAGCGCGACGCGCTACGTGCTCGTCGAGGCGCAGATCCAGCCGAAGCTGCTCGGCGGCCGCGCCGGAGCGGGCTGACCTCGCCGGCCGAAATCCGCAACCTGGAGAGTCGAAGCGGGCTGCGGATGCGCCTCGCGCCGCAGGGATCACCGGGACGAGCTACCTCGAGATCGACTACGTCGAGCCGCCGCCGCCGACGCTCGACGATCGACTGGACGCCCGACAACGTCTACATCCCGAGCGCGCCATCGACGGTGACGACGGTCGTCAATGCCGCGATCGACATCCTGACCCGGCTGCACAAGCATCGACATCGAGGCGACGCTCGCCAATCTCGAACAAGCTGCTGCGTCGACCAACGAGAACGGTCGCTGCGCGTCGACACCAAGGACGTCTCGCAGCGTGCCGCACCGGGTACTCGCCAAGATGGAAGCGTCGCTCGACAACCTCGCGACCAAGAAGCTCTCCGACGAGGGTGTCGCGCTGCTCGCCGAGCTTCGCGCGACGAACGCGCGAGCTGAGGAAGACGGCTGCGAGCCCGGCGCTGCAGAAGCTGCCCGAGGACACCGGCGGCCGCGATCGCCAGGGTGCGCGCGATCCGTCGACGATCCCAACGTCAACGCGTCGCTCGCGCATCTGACGCAGACGCTCGACCGGATCGACCGGATCATCGGCAGCGGCGAGGCCGATCTCACGACGTCACCTTCGACAACCTGCGCCAGATCACCGACAACCTGCGCGATCTCACCGAAGACACCAAGCGCTATCCCGCCAACGTGATCTTCGGCGAGCCGCCGAAACCGCCGGAGCGCGTCCGGATGAAGCGTGCCGTACTCGCCCTCCGTCCGCGCGTCGCGCGCGCTCGCCCTCGCGGCGATCGTCGTGCTCGCGTCGGCGCTCGCCGCGTGCTCGCTGACGCGCCCGTCCGTCGTCGAAGCGCACGTTCCTCCTCGAGCCCACGCCGCCGCCGATGGCCTCCGTCCAGAAGCTCGTCTCGCTGCGCGTCGGTGTCGTCAACGTCGCTCGCGCCTTACCGCGGCAAGGCGTTCGTCTATCGGCAGGACGAGCTCAAGTTCGAAGCGGACTTCTACAGCGAATTCTTCGTCGCGCCCGCGGCCATGCTGTCCGAGGCGACGGCGCGCGGGCTCGCGGGCGCGAACGTGTTCAGGCGGACGATCTCGCCCGGCGCGGCGGACTCCGGCGACTATGTGCTGGACGGCTTCGTCTACCGAGCTGTACGGCGACCTGCGCGATGCCTCGAAGCCTGTGGCGGCGATCGCGATCACCTACTACCTGTCGCCGGCGAATGCGTTGGCGCCGAACGTGATCTGGACGCGCGAATACCGGCAGCGCACGCCCGTCGACCGAACGCGACGCCCGATGCGTTCGCGCGCGCCTGGAATGCCGGGTTGTCGGCGATCCTCGCGGATCTCGCGCGCGATCTCGCGGCGACGGAGCTGCCGAAATAGCTCCGCCCGCGTCCGCTTCAGGCGGGCAGTCCCGCCTTCAGCAGTGCCTCCCGGTGATGCTCGAGATCGGACGCGTTCTTGTAGTGAAGCGTGGCGAGGCAGGCACCGACGGTGAAAGCCGGCGCGCGACTGCGTCACCTCCTGCGCGTACGCTGACGCAGCGCCGGCATCGCCCATCTGCGCCGACGCCGCGGCAAGGAAGGCGAAGTGCGTGTGGTCCGGCTTGGTGATGCGACTGAAGGATCGAATCGCGTCACCATAGGCGCGCGCGACGAACTGCGCCCGTCCGAGGTGACCCCAGAATCGCTCCGGGTGGTAAGGGTTGATGCGCATCGCCTTGCGGATCCACTCGATGCCTTCCTCCGGCCTGCCGAGCCATGTCAGCATCTCGCCCTGCTGGACGACGACGAGGTCGTAGTTGGGGCTGAGGCTCGAGCGCCCGCTCCTGATGATAGAGCGCCTTGTCGAAGCGATTGAACGCGAGGTGCAGCGCCGCCAGGATGCGATGCACGTCCGCATCGGTTTCGTCGAGCGAAAGCGCTGTCTCCAGCTCTGCGGTGATCGCTCCCCAGGAGCGCATTGACATCGTCGTACCAGCCATGGACAAACCGCTGGCCCAGCACGCACGCCTTCCACGCATGGGCGTGCGCGTACATCGGATCGAGGGCGATGGCGCGCTCCAGCATCCGCATCGCCTCCTCGTTTGCGTCCGCGCTCGAGCGGTGATGCAGGACCTTCCCGGCCAGCACGCATTCGTAGGCGGCCATGTTCCCGGTCGGCTTCTTCTTCGCGCGGTCGTGCGTCGCCGCCTCGACGCGGCCCCGAAGGGTGCCGACGATGGCCGACGTCACTTCGTCCTGGATGGCGAAGATGTCCTCGAGCTTGCGATCGTAGCGCTCCGCCCAGATGTGCGTCTCCGTCTCGCCGTCGATGAGCTGGACGGTCACGCGCACGCGATCGGTGGCCTTCCTCACGCTGCCCTCGACCACGTAGTCGACGCCGAATTCCCTGGCGATGCCGCGAGCCGTGACCGGCCTTGCCCTTGTGGACGAAGACCGCGTTGCGCGAGATGACGAGCAGGTCGCGAAAGCGGGACAGCTTCGGTGATGATGTCCTCGGTCAGGCCGTCGGCAAAGAACTCCTGCTCCGGATCGCCGCTCATGTTCGCGAACGGCAGCACGGCGATCGAGGGCACGCGCGCCGGCGTCTCCTTCGGCCGCCGGGCGCCCGCGTCGCGGGCGTGCCGGTCTTGTTGCCGTCGAGCCGCACCCGGAACACGCGAATCGGCCGGGTGATGTTCTTGACCGTGTGCTCGCCGAGATCCTCGAAGCCGACGTCGAGCCGGTCGCCGACCTGCTCGCGCACCGCGGCCGAGACGCAGATGCCGCCCGGCTCCGCGATCGCCTCGAGGCGCGCGGCGACATTCACGCCGTCGCCGAAGATGTCGCCGTCCTCGACGATCACATCGCCGAGATTGATGCCGATGCGATAGAAGAGGCCGCGGTCCGGCGCCTTCGTTGCGCAGCGCCATCGACCGCTGAAAGCTCGGCCGCGCAACGGACGGCCTCGATGACGCTCTGGAATTCCACCAGCATCCCGTCGCCGGTGGTCTTGATGACGCGGCCCTTGCACTTCGCGATCGCCGGGTCGATCAAGTCCTGGCGCACGGACCGGAGCCGCGCGAGCGTCCCCGCTCTCGTCGGCTTCCATGAGCCGGCTGTAGCCGACCACGTCCGACGCCAGAATGGCTGCGAGCCTACGTTCGACGTCCGCCTGCTCCACTAACTGGGCCCTCGAGGTATCAAGGCGCCATCCTAGCAGGGGGAACGGCAGCACAAAGGCGCCGGTCGCGCCGGGGCCAGGGGATTTCAGAACAGCGGCTGCTCCGCGACCCGCGAGTCGGCGGGCACGCTCGCGCCGCCGGTGGTGAGGCCGTCGGCTGTGGCGACCCAGCCTCCGCCCATCGCCTTGTAGGTGTTCGCCGCCGACGTGAAGACCGACGCGCGCACCGCTGCCAGCTGGAGCTCGGCGGGAAACAGCGTCTGCTCGGCCTGCAGGACACGTCGTATAGCTCGTGTAGCCGCCGTCGTACTGCAGCTTCGCGAGACGCGCGTAGTCCTGGAGGCGCCGCGACGAGGCGCTCCTGCGCCGCGAGCTGATCCTTGAGCTTCTGGTTGGCGACGAGCGCATTGTCGACGTCGGCGAACGCGTTCTGGATCGAATACCGGTAGTTGTAGAGCGCTGCCTGCTGGCCGGCTTCGGCCTGCACCACCTGGCCGCTCACCAGGCCGAACGTGAAGATCGGCCCGACGACCTGGCCGGTGAAATTCCATGCGCGCGCGGGCCCGGAGAACAGGTTCGAGAGCTCGGCGCTCGCGCCTCCGAACGCGCCGGTGAGCGAGATCGTCGGGAAGTAGAGCGCCCTGGCGGCGCCGATCTGCGCGTTCGCGGCGATCAGCGTCTGCTCCGCCTGCAGGAGGTCCGGCCGCCGTTCGAGCAACGTCGAGGGCACGCCTGACGGCACCGACGGCAGCGCGAGATCGTAGATCGACTTGCCGCGCGGGATCGGGCCGGGGTTGCGGCCGAGCAGCACCGAGAGCGCATTCTCGGTCTGGGCGATCTGCGACTCGATCTGCGGGATCTGCACGGCCGCGGTCTCGTACTGCGACTGCGCCTGCGAGACGGTCATCTGCGACGTCTGCCCGTACTGGAACTGCAGCTTGTAGAGGCGCACCGATTCGGCGTACGTGTCGAGCGTTCGATTCGAGATCGCCAGCTGCTCGTCCAGCCCGCGCAGCGTGAGGTAGTTGGTCGCCACCGACGACACGAGCGTCAGGATCACGCCGCGGCGCGCCTCGTCGGTGGCGAGCAGATTGGCGCGTGCCGATTCGCGACAGCCGCCGGATGCGGCCCCACAGGTCGATCTCCCAGCTCGCGGTGAGCAGCGCCTGGTACGCCGTCTGCGGATTCGGCACGAGATCGGGAACGCGCGTCGCTGCCGGTTCCGTCGTGCGCGCGCGCTCGCCGGTGCCGGCGTAGCCGATCTGCGGAAAGAGCCCCGACCGCGTCTGCGTGAAGACGCCGGCCGCCTGCTCGACGTTGGCCGCGGCGACCTTGACGTTCAGGTTGTTGGCGAGCGCCGCGTCGATGAGCTGATCGAGCACCGGATCGTTGAACTGCTTGCCACCACGCGGTGTTCGCGGTGTCCGCGACCTCCTTCGGCTCGAAGCGAAATGCCGCGGGCGCGTCCACGGTCGGCCGCTCGTAGTCCGGCCCCAGCATGCAGCCGGCGAGGAGCGCCGCGAAAGCGATTGCGACGATGCGGTGCCATGCGGCGCGCGTCATCAGGCCTAGTCCGCGCTCGGTGGGTGGGCGCCGGCGACGGCGCCACCGGAGCCGCTCCGGGCGTCCGGACAGCGGGTGGAGGCGCGTGGCGTATCGGCCGGCTTCTTCCTTGCCCTCCGCCAGCTGGTCGAAGAGGTAGAAGAGCAGCGGCACGTAGAGCATCGCGAGCGTGGTCTCGCCGATCATGCCGCCGATGATGCCGGTGCCGATCGAGTGCCGCGCATTGGCGCCTGCGCCCAGCGCGATCGCGAGCGGCAGGCAGCCGAACGCGAACGCGAGCGAGGTCATGATGATCGGCCGCAGCCGCTGCTCGCCCGCGAGCGACGGTCGCTTCCATGATCGACTTGCCCTGATGGCGGAACTCGACGGCGGCCGACACGCGCAGCACCGCGTTCTTCGCGCCGAGGCCGATCAGCACCAGGAGGCCGATCTGGAAGTAGACGTCGTTGCTCGAGCCCGCGCAGCCCAGTTGGTGATCAGCGCGCCGAGGATGCCGAACGGCACCGCGCGTCATCACCGCGCCCGGCAGCGTCCACGACTCGTACTGCGCGGCGAGCACCAGGAACACGATGATGAGGCCGAACACGAACGCGATCATCGACGTGCCGCCGGACTTCTTCTCCTCGTACGCGAGCCCCGACCACGCGAACGTGTAGCCCGGCGGCAGCACTTCGCGCGCGACCGCCTCCATCGCGGCGATCGCGTCGCCCGAGCTGTAGCCCGGCGCGGCGTTGCCGTTGATCTTGGCGGCGGGGAAGCCGTTGAAGTGCGGCAGGAGGTCGGGCCCGGCGACCCACTGCGTCGTGACCAGCGCCGAGAGCGGCACCATCTGGCTCGTTGCTCGAACGCGTGTACAGGCGCGTCAGGTCGCTCGGGTTCTGCCGGTACTTGCGCGTCCGACTGCACGATCACCCACCAGACGCGGCTGAACTGGTTGAACTGGCTCGCCGTCAGCGAGCCGAACTGCGCCTGGATCGCGCTGTAGACGTCCTCGATCGGAACGCCGAGCAGCGTGCGCCTTGTCGCGATCGACGATCGCGCGCAGCTGCTGCGTGTTGGCGCGGAACGTCGTGTCGAGGCTCGTGAGCTCGGCCGCGCGCGCGCCTTCTGCAGGAATTCCTGCGTCACCTCGTCGAGCTGCGCCGGGTCGCCGGCGCCCGTGTCCTGGATCCAGAACTCGAAGCCGCCGGTGGTGCCGATGCCGGGAATCGGCGGCGGCGCGACCGGAACGACGATCGCTGTCTCGATGCTCTGCGCCTCGCGGAAAAGCGTGCAGGAGCACGGCTCGCGCATTCTGCGCCTTCGCGGTTTCGGTCGACGCGTAGCGCTCCTTGAAGTCCTTGAGCGTCACGAAGAAGGTGCCGGCGTTGGTCTTGAAGCCGCTGTCGAGCAGGCTGTAGCCGGTGACCATCGAGCGCGTCTCGACCCCGGGTATCTTGGTGAAGATCGCATCGACCTTCTCGGCCACCGCCTGCGTGCGGTCGAGGCTCGCGGCCTCCGGCATGATGATCGCCGCCATCACGTAGCCCTGGTCCTCGTTCGGCACGAAGCTCGTCGGCAGTATCGTGAAGAGGTGATAGATCGAATAGAGGAACACGACGAGCAGCACCAGCGCGACAACGTGCGTGCCTGATCACGAACTCGACCGCGTGGCCGAAGCCGCGGGTCAGCGCGTCGACCTGGCGGTTGAACCACGCGAAGAATCCGCGCTGCGGCGGCGGATTGTGCTTCAGCATCAGCGCGCACATCGCCGGGCGTCAGCGTCAGCGCCACGAATCCCGACACCGCGACCGAGACAGACGATCGTGACGGCGAACTGCTTGTAGAGCTGGCCGGTCGTGCCGGGCAGGAACGCCGCCGGGACGAACACCGACGCACATCACCAGCACGACGGCGACCAGCGAGCTCGCGATCTCGTCCATCGACTTGATCGTGGCCTCCTTGGGCGCGAGGTGGTGCTCGTGCATGTTGCGCTCGACGTTCTCGACGACGACGATCGCATCGTCGACGACGATGCCGATCGCGAGCACGAGGCCGAACAGCGTGATGCAGGTTGATCGAGAAGCCGAGCGCCAGCATCCCGGCGAATGTCGCGATCAGCGACACCACGATCGCGACCATGCAGATGAGCGTCGTGCGGATGCTCTGCAGGAAGAGGTAGACGACGAGCACGACCAGCACGACGGCCTCGAAGCAGCGTGTGGATCACCTCCTCGATCGACAGCTTGACGAAGTCGTTGGTGTCGAGGGCGACCACGTAGTCGATGCCTTCGGGGAAGCGCGATCTTCATCTCGTCGAGCGTCTTGCGCACCGCCGCCGACACCTTGAGCCCGTTCGCGCCCGGCTGCAGGTAGACGGCGATGAACGTCGTCGGCGTGCCGTTGAGCTTCGACGTCGACGATGTACTGGCGCAGGCCGACCTCGGCGCGCGCGACGTCGCCCAGGCGCACGATCGCGCTGCCGTCCTGGCTCGCGCGCAGGATGATCTGCTCGTACTGGCGCGGGTCGGTGAACGGCGCCTGCGTGACCACCGGGAACGTGAGCTCGACGGGCCCGGCGGTGGGCTGCTGACCGATCTGCCCGGCGCCGAAGAGCGCGTTCTGCTTGTTGACGGCGTTCGCGATGTCGGTGGTCGTGATCCCGAGCGAGGCCATGCGGTCGGGGTTCATCCAGATGCGCATCGCCTGATCCGGCACGCCCATGATCTGCGCCTGGCCCGCGCCGGGCACGCGCTTCAGCGCATCGAGCACGTAGACGTTCGCGTAGTTGGCGATGTAATCCGCGCTGTAGCGGTCGCCCTTGCGCGAACACGCCGATCAGCATCATGATCGACGACGACTTCTTCTGCACGGAGACGCCGAGCTGCGTCACGGCCGTCGGCAGCTGCGGCAGCGCGAGGTTGACGCGGTTCTGCACCTGCACCTGCGCGATGTCGGGATTGGTGTCGAGCGAGAAATAGACGGTCAGCGTGAGCTGGCCGTTGGCGGAGGAGGTCGACGACATGTAGAGCATGTTGTCGACGCCGTTGATCTGCGCCTCGATCGGCGAGGCGACGGAATCGGCCAGCGTCTTCGAGTCGGCGCCGGGATACGTCGCCGACACCGTGACCTGCACCGGCGTGATCGTCGGGTACTGCTGGACCGGCAGCACGTTCATCGCGACGAGGCCGGCGAGGCAGATGATGATCGAGACGACCGCCGCGAAGATCGGCCGCTCGATGAAGAATCGGGAGAACATTCCTGCCGACTCCCGCCTACTGGCCGAGCCGCGATTTCGACGCGGCGGGCTTCGCGCGTCGCTGCCGGGGCCCGTCACGTCCTGCGGCTGCTTGAGGCGAATGCGCTCGGCGGGATCCCTTCGGCAACCAGCGCGTCGCGCACGGCGGTCGCGCGCCGCTTCGCGAGTGCCACGTTCGCCGCGTAGTTGCCCGTGCGATCGGCGAAGCCCGTGACGTCGATCGGGATTGGGGCCGGCCTTCATGCGGCGGCACGAAGCCCTTCAAGCAGCCGCATCGCCTCCGCGTCGAGCGTCGCACTTGCCGCTCGCGAAAGTTGACGATCAAGGTCGCCGCCGGTCGGGCGCGACACGCGGCGAGGCTTCCGGGCGACTCCGGCTTCGGGACATAGGCCGTCGCCTTGACCGGCGCGTCCGGCGCAAGCCTGCAGCGCGCCATCGACGACGACCTGGTCGCCGGCGGCGAGCCCCTGCGCGATGAACCAGTTGTCGCCATACCAGTCGCCGACGACGACCGGCCGCAGCTCGGCCTTCCCGCCCTTGTTGACGACCCAGACGAAGTGACCCTTGCGCGCCCTGCTGCACGGCGCGCTGCGGCACGAGGATCGCGTTCGGCCGGATCGGCGCCGATCAGCCGCGTGCGCACGTACTGGTTCGGGCGCAGCACGCCCTTGGGGTTGTCGACCGACGCGCGGATCAGGAACGTTCCGGTCTGCGAGTTGTACGACGGGTCGGCGAACGTGATCTTGCCCTTGTTCGGGAAGACCGATGCCGTCGACCAACTCGATCTCGACGACGAACTGGTTGCCGTCGGGCAGCTTCAACTGTCCCTTCCGCACCTCGTTGCGGATGCGCTCCATCTCGTTCTCGGAGATGCTGAAGTTGATCCACATCGGCGTCAGCACCGAGACGGTGGTGAGCTGGCTGTTCTGCGCGATTGACGTAGGTGCCGTCGGCGACCGCCGCGAAGCTGCTAGACGCCGTCGACGGGCGACGTGATCGTCGTGTACGAGAGATTGAGCTTCGCCTGCTTCGAGCTGCGCCTTGCCCTGCGCGACCGCGGCCTGCGGCCTGCTCGTACTGGCCCTTGCGCGTCGTCGAGGTCCTTCTGCGACAGCGCGTTCTGCGCGGCGAGCGGCTTGGTGCGCGTCGAGGTTCGCCGTCGCGACCTCGCAGCGCGGCCTGATTGCGCTGCAGCGCGGCCGCCTGCGGCGTCGACCTGCGCCTGGAACGGCTTCTGGTCCATCCTGAACAGGACCTGGCCCGCCTTGACCACCGCGCCTTCGGTGTAGACGCGCTTGTCGAGGAAGCCCGACACGCGCGCCGCGATGTGTCACGGCCTGCGAGCTTTGCGTCTGCGCCACGAACACGGAGCTGATCGGCACGTCCCGCGCAGCGACGGTGAGCACGGTCACTTCGGCGGGAGGTCGCGGCGCGTCCTTCTTTCGTCCTTGCCGCAGCCGCCGTTCGACAGCACCGCGGCGCCCACGGGCAAGGACCAACACCATGCGGCGCGGAAGGTGCGCCTCTGCAGGCTCGAAACATATTGACGGGGCCTTTGGGGAGATAAGGGTCGCCGCTCGTCGCGGGCGCCGTTCTGGGGGACTTTACAGGCAGACGTCGGCGCTTGTCGACGCGGGGTGCGCGAAGCACGCGATCTCGCGTAAGATGATCGACCTTCCGGCAGCATCATGCCGGATCGGCAAATTTCCCGGAGGTAAATGCCCATGGGCAAGAAGAAGGAAAGCGCGAAAGTCCGCGCGAAGAAAAGCACCGGCAACGCCGGCAAGAGATCGACCGACGGGCGCGATGCTCCGGCGAAGGGCGGCAAGATTTCGGGCAAGGACTACGACAAGGAGCTCACGAAGCTCCATATCGAGCTCGTGAAGCTGCAGCAGTGGGTCGTGCAAAAGGGCCTCAAGGTCTGCATCGTGTTCGAGGGCCGCGACGGCGCCGGCAAGGGCGGCACGATCAAGGCGATCACCGAGCGCGTGAGCCCGCGCGTCTTCCGCGTCGTCGCGCTGCCGGCGCCGACCGAGCGCGAGAAGTCGCAGATGTACGCGCAGCGCTACCTGCCACACCTGCCGGCCGCGGGCGAGATCGTGATCTTCGACCGCAGCTGGTACAACCGCGCCGGCGTCGAGCGCGTGATGGGCTTCTGCACCGAGGAGCAGGCGAAGGGCTTCCTGAAGGTCGTTCCGCTGTTCGAGAGGCTGATGGTCAACTCCGGCGTCATCCTGCTCAAGTATTGGCTCGAGGTGAGCCCGGCGGAGCAGGCGCGGCGCCTCGAGGCGCGCGTCGACGACGGCCGCAAGATCTGGAAGCTCTCGCCGATGGACATCAAGTCGTACACGCGCTGGGACGACTACTCGAAGGCGCGCGACGACATGTTCGCGGAGACCGACACCGCGTGGGCGCCGTGGTTCGTCGCGCGGTCGGACGACAAGCGGCGGGCGCGGCTCAACATCATTTCGCACTTCCTGTCACGCGTTCCGTACGAATCGCCGCCGCGCGAGAAGGTGAAGCTGCCCAAGCGCAAGACGCCTGCGCGCGTCGTGTCTCCTTCCGTCAAGATCGTGCCGGAGAAGTTCTGATCGGGTTACGTCAACCAGTACCTTCATTCAAATCACCCCAAGGAGACGCTTCATGCAAAGGCTTGCAATTTCCATCGCTTTCGTCCTCTCGGCTGTCCTCGCCGGCCCCGTTGCCGCGCAGACGGCCACCACCGCCGTCGGCACGGCCCCTGGGATGGGCACCGCCGCACAGACCGTGAAGTTCACGGCCACGATTACCGCAATCGACGCGGCGACGCGCGACATCACGCTCAAGGGACCGCAGGGCAACGAAGTGACGGTTACTGCGGGGCCCGAGGTCAAGAACTTCGCGAACATGAAAGTCGGCGACCTGGTCAACGTCGACTATCTCGAGTCGCTTACGCTCGAGCTCAAGAAGGGCGGCGGGCTGATCGTCCAGCGCACCGCCAAAGATGGCGCGGCGAGCGCCGTGCCCGGCGCGAAGCCCGCCGCCGCCGCCGGACGTCAGGTGACGATCGTCGCCGACGTCATCGATGTCAACGCGGCCACCCAGACGATCACGCTGCAAGGGTCCGAAGCGCACCGTCGATCTCAGAATTCCGGACGCGGCGCAATTCAAGCGGATCGCGAAGGGCGACCAGGTCGAAGCGACGTACACGCAGGCGGTCGCGGTCGTGGTCGAGCCGGCGAAGAAGTAACGCGCGAGCGAACGCAGCGCCCTTGCGCCGACCAATGACCGGCGCTCGCGACCTCGCGTGGTCCGAAACCCTGAGGAACGGTCTTGCGGTGACGTTTCGATCGCTCCGGCCCGATGACCGCGACAGGATTGCGAAGGCGATCAGGGAGCTCGGCCCGGAGTCGATCTACATGCGGCTGTTTTCGCATAGGACCGAGCTCACGGAGGCTGCGCTCGATCGGATCACCGGCATCGATCCGGCACGCGACGTAGCGCTCCTGGTCACGATCGGTGCCGGAGACGACGAAACGGTGATCGGCTCCGGCCGCTACATGGCCTCGGCAGGCACCGGGTCCGGGCGCACGGCGGAGGTCGCGTTCATCGTCGAGGAGGATTACCACGGGCTCGGCATCGCCGGCCGCCTGCTGCGCCACCTCGCCGACATCGCCCGCGCCAAGGGCATCGTGGAATTCGAGGCGGACGTGCTGGCCAAGAACAAATCGATGCTCGCGGTATTCGCCCGCTCCGGCCTTCCGATGGAGAAGCGCCGCGACGGCGATGTCGTGCACGTCACGCTGTCGCTCGTCGCGGACGCAGCGTAGAGCGGGCCGAGCGGAAACGTTCTCGGATCGAGGCGCGCAGGCCCTTCGGCCGCTTGCGCGCTCCTGCGGCGAGGAGCGCGTGCGTCAGCGACTCGCGTCGGCTATCCGCGCGCGAAGATCGTGTCCCGATGCGCCGGTGATCGTCACGCTGGCGAAATCGCCCACGGCGAGCCTGCTGCCGCCCGCGACACGGACGAGCCCGTCGATCTCCGGCGCGTCGGCTGCGCTGCGGCGCGATCGCGGCCTTGCCTTCGTGCCCGTCGACCAGCACCGTCATCGTCGTCGCCCACGCGTCGCGCGAGCCGGACCGCGCTGATCCGCTCCTGCACCGCCATGAAGCGCGCGCGGCGCTCTTCGCTGCACCTCGTCCGGCACCGGATCGGGCAGCGCGTTCGCCGCGGCGCCGTCGACCGGCGAATAGGCGAAGCAGCCCACGCGATCGAGCTCGCGCCGCCTCGAGAAACGCGAGCAGCTCCTCGAACTCGCGCTTCCGTCTCGCCGGGAAAGCCGGCGATGAACGTGCTGCGGATGACGAGATCCGGGCCGCGCGGCGCGCCACGCCTCGATGCGCCGCAGCGTGCCTTCGGCGTTCGCCGGGCGCTTCATCAGCTTCAGGATGCGCGGGCTCGCGTGCTGGAACGGCACGTCGAGGTAGGGCAGGAGGCCGCCTGCGCCGGATCGTCCGTCATCCGGCCGATCACTTCGTCGACGTGCGGGTACGGATAGACGTAGTGGAGCCGCACCCACGCGCCGTGCGCGCGCCATCGCGTCGAGCGCGGCGGCGAGCTCGGTCATGCGCGTCTTGAGCGGCCGGCCCTGCCAGAAGCCGGTGCGGTACTTGACGTCGACGCCGTAGGCGCTCGTGTCCTGCGAGACGACGAGGAGCTCCTGCACGCCGGCTTGAGCAGCCGCTCCGCTTCGGCCAGCACTTCGCCGATCGGGCGGCTAACGAGATCGCCGCGCATCGACGGAATGATGCAGAACGTGCAGCGATGGTTGCAGCCTTCGCTGATCTTGAGGTACGCGTAGTGGCGCGGCGTGAGCTTGATCCCCTGCGGCGGCACGAGGTCGGCGAACGGATCGTGCGGCTTCGGCAGGTGCGCGTGCACCGCCGCCATCACTTCCGCGGTCGCGTGCGGGCCGGTGACGGCGAGCACGTTGGGATGCGCTTCGCGCACGAACGCGCCGCCCTCCTTCGCGCCGAGGCAGCCGGTGACGATCACCTTGCCGTTCTCGGCGAGCGCTTCGCCGATCGCGTCGAGCGATTCGGCGACCGCGGCGTCGATGAAGCCGCAGGTGTTGACGACGACGAGATCCGCGCCGGCGTACGTCGGCGCGATCGCGTAGCCTTCGGCGCGCAGCTGCGTGAGGATCTGCTCCGAATCGACGAGCGCCTTCGGGCAGCCGAGCGATACGAAGCCGACGCGCGGCGGCTGCATCGACACGCCGCGCCGGATCGCGCGCTTCGGCGGATCGTCGAGTCGGCGGGGCGTTGGCGGATCTCGGCGGAATGGACATGGCGAAATCGTACGTCGCGCTGCGGTAGCTTTGCGGCCTGCACGCCTGTCGGCGCGCAATATGGCATCGCAAAAGCGGCGCGAAGCGGCGGTTGTTGCGGTGCTTCCGGCGCTCAGCGCTTGCTGTCGTCGTCCGGCGGCGTTTGCTGCGTAGCACCGAAATTGGGAAACGGGAACGCCGCGAAGATGCCGCGCGTCTGGTCCTGCATCCGCTGCTGCATGTCCATGAAGAGCTTGGCGCTCTGCTCGAGATAGTTGCCGAGCATCCCCTGCATCGCCGGCGCCTGCATCTGCATGAACTGCTTCCACAGGTCGGGCGTGATCATCATCTTGTCGCCGTAGATCTGCTTCGCCTGGTCCTGCAGCTTCTTCTGGATCGCGAGGAACGCCTTGACGTTCTGCTCGATGTAGCTGGCCCATGATCGTCTGCTGGGCGCTGCCGTAGAAGCGGATCATCTGCGCGAGCATCTCGGAGCTGAACATCGGCATGCCGCCGGCCTCTTCCTCGAGGATGATCTGCAGCAGGATCGTGCGGGTGAGATCGTCGCCGGTCTTGGCGTCGATCACCTGGAAGTCGATGTTCTCGAGCACCATCTGCTTCACGTCGGCGAGCGTGATGTAGCCGCTGTTCGCCGTGTCGTAGAGCCGGCGGTTCGGGTATTTCTTGATGATGCGCGGGGAATCGCTCATGGCGCACTCCAATGAGGCAAGGCACGCATTATAACCTGCTGATTTATCGGGCTGTTTGGATTCGGGACCGGCTCGGTCGACCGGGCTATTGGTGCGATGCACAAAAAGTCCTTGACTTCGCCTGTACCCGTCCCTACAATTGGTTTTGTGCGGTGCAGCAATGCCGTGAAGTCGCGGAGAGCAGCGAACGGCTTCTGGCGGGCGGCAGAGCGGGCACCGCAGGATTTGCAGAGCGGGTCGCATCGGGCGGCCCCTCAATCATCGATCGAAGAGGAAACACCATGTCACTCAACGCCACCGAACAATTCGCCGACTTCAACAAGGTCAACGTCGCCCAGGCGACAGAAGATCGCCGCGCTCGCCATCGAAAATGCCGAGAAGTTCATGACGCTCAACCTCAACGCCGCGAAGGTCGTGCTGGCGAACGGCGCCGAAAGCGCCGCCGCCGTCGCCGTCGGTCAAGGACGTGCAAGACCTGATGGCGCTCCGCGCCAAGTACGCCGAGACGGGCGTCGCAGACGGCGACCGCCTACACGCAGCGGCCTGTACGAGATCTCGTCGCAAGCGCAAGCGCAATTCACGGCGCTCGCCGAAGAAGCGTGGTCGACGTACACGAAGGACACCGCCGCCTGGGTCGAGAAGGCCAGCAAGGCCGGCCCCGGCCGGCTCGGAAACCGCCGTCAACGCGTTCAAGTCGACGTTCGCTGCCTCGACCGCCGCGTTCGACCAGTTCCAGAAGGCGACGAAGCAAGTCGTGAGCCTGGCCGATGCGAGCGTCCGCGCCGCGTCCGCCAATGCCGCCAACGCCGTCAAGTCGGCGACGAAGGGTCGCAAGGCTGCGCTGTAAGGTTCAAGTAAGACCTGTATCTTTCTCCTCCTCCTGAGAGATACAGCCTAGCCCCGCAGGGCAACCCTGCGGGGTTTTTTTGTAGTTGGCTATTCGACCTTGCCGACTCGCCTCACCGCCTCGCCGAGCTTCTGCGCGTCCGCCGCCCAGAAGCGAGCGAGCTCCGGCGCGTCGAGATACTGAATCGGCGTTTCCACCGTCGCCATCGCGGAGACGAATCGCGGATCGGCCGCGGCGGCACGCGCGGCATCGCGCAGCTTGACGAGAACCGGCTCCGGAGTTCCCGCCGGCGCGAACAGCGCCGCCCACTGGAAGAACGTGGTGCTGAATCCCGCTTCCGTCAGCGTCGGGACGTCGGGCAGCGATGCGAGCCGCTTGTCGCCCCATGTCGCCAGGACGCGCACCTTGCCCGCCTTCACGTGCTGGATCACGGTCGAAGGGCCGGTCGACAGCGCGTCGACATTGCCGCCGAGGAGCGCGACCACCGCGGGGCCGCCGCCGGTGAAGGGCACGTGCAGCAGCTTGACGTCGGCGCTCGCCGCGAACATCTCCATCGGGATGTGCATGGTGCCGTAGTTGCCCGACGAGCCGTAGGTGATCGCGCCCGGCCGCTTGCGGGCGTCGGCGACGAACTCCTGCACGCGTCTTCCACGGACTCTCCGCGCGGACCGCGAGGACGGTCGGATCCGCAGTGAAGCGCGCAATCGCCGACGAACTGGTCGAGCTGGTACATCGGCGCGCGTCCGGTCACCTTGTCGGCTTCCGGAATGATCGAGATCGACGACAGCGCGAGCAGCAGCGTGTAGCCATCGGGCTTGGCCTTGGCGACGTAACCCATGCCGATGCCGCCGCCGGCGCCCGGCTTGTTCTCGATGACGACGGGCGTGTTGAGCACGCGGCTCATGCGCATCGGCGACCGGGCGCGCGACGATGTCCGCCACGCCGCCCGGCGGGAACGGGACGACCAGCGCGATCGGCTTCGACGGATAGGCGTCCTGCGCGCGCCGTCGCGGCGGCGACCAATGCGGTGCCGCACGCGACGAGCAGGTTGCGGATGATTCGGCGTCGATCGAGCATGTCAGAACATGTGCTGGCCGCCGTTGATCGCGATGTTGGCGCCGGTGACGAACGCCGCTTCCTCGCTCGACAGGTAGGCGACGAGTCCCGCGACCTCTTCCGGCTTGCCGAGCCGGCCCATCGGGATCTGCGGCACGATCTTCGTGTCGAGCACTTCCTTCGGGAATCGCCATCACCATCTTCGTGCCGATGTAGCCGGGCGAGATCGTGTTGACGGTGACGCCCTTGCGCGCGACTTCGAGCGCGAGCGCCTTGGTGAAGCCGTGCATGCCGGCCTTCGCCGCCGAATAGTTGATCTGGCCGAACGCGCCCTTCTGGCCGTTCACCGACGAGATGTTGATGATCCGTCCCCAGCCGCGATCGACCATGCCGTCGCACACCTGCTTCGTCATGTTGAAGCAGGAGTCGAGGTTGGTGTGCATCACGGCGTCCCAGTCGCCGTGCGGTCCATCTTCTTGAACGTCGTGTCGCGGGTGATGCCGGCGTTGTTGACGAGGACGTCGATCGGCCCGACTTCGACCGAGACCTTCTGCGCGCACGCGACGCACGAATCCCAGTCGGCGACGTCGCACGCGTAAGCGCGAAAGCCGTAGCCCATCTTGTTCATGCTGTCGAGCCAATCCTGCGCCTTGCGTGTTGCCGGGCGAGTGCGTGGTGACGACCTTGTAGCCGAGCGCGGCGAGCTTGATGCAGATCGCTTCGCCAAGGCCACCCATTCCTCCGGTGACGAGCGCAACGCGCGGGACATTCATGGGCATCTTCTCTCCTCTGGCGATGACGCGGGTGATGCCGGACGCAGGCTCTGACGGTCGTCCGGCCGGAAGGCGCATGTTAGACGCAGGTGGACGGGCGGCAACGTCCCGCCGGGCGCTACGACGCCCGTACCTGTCCGGCGCAATCGCCGTACTTGTCGGGCGCCAGGCCGCCGGTGCTATCCGGGGATTCGAGCACGTATCGTCCCGGCGCGGGCTCGAGCGCCGGGATGCGCGGCGCTGCCGACGGCTGTGCAGCGGGGCGCCGCGCGCCGGCATGCCGCGCAAGCCACGCGCCCCAGTGCGGCCACCAGCTGCCGGGATGCGTTTGCGCGCCGTCGAGCCAGTCGTCGGCGTCGTCGGCGAAGATGCGGATTCGTCCAGTAGTTGCGCCGGTTCTTCTCCGGCGGGTTGACCACGCCGGCGATGTGGCCGGACGCGCCGAGCACGAACGTGATGTCGCCGCCCGAGCAGCCGGGTCGATCGATACGCCGATCGCCACGGCACGATGTGATCCTCGCGCGAGGCGAAGACGTAGGCGGGCATGCGTCACGCGCGCGAGGTCGATCGCGCTCGCCGGCCATCGTCAGCGCACCGTGCTCGCACAGCTTGTTGTCGAGATACATGTTCCGGATGTAGTCGGCGTACATCGGCCCCGGCAGGTTCGCCGAATCGCCGTTCCAGTGCAGGAGGTCGAACGCCGGCGGCGTCTCGCCCTTCGAGGTAGTTGTTGACGACGTAGTTCCACACGAGCTCGTTGGCGCGCAGGCTCGCGAACGCGCCGGCGAGCTCGCTGCCGCGAACGCGCTGACCGGCCAGCAGCGCCGGCTCGCGCGCGGCCAGCGCATCGCGCGAGATGTAGACGCCGATGTCGCCCGGGTCGGCGAAGTCGAGCATCGTCGTGAGCAGCGTGACGCTCGCGACGTCGCGCTCGCCGCGCGCGGCGAGCACGGCCAGCGCGCACGCGAGCAGCGTGCCGCCGACGCAGAAGCCGAGCGCGTTGACGTTCTCGCTGCCCGCGATCTCCTGCGCGACGGCGATGCGCCGCGAGCACGCCCTGCTCGAGATAGTCGTCCCAGCTCGTGAGGCCGAGCTCCGGCGGGATGTTGCGCCAGGAGATCATGAATACCGTGTGCCCCTGGGCGACGGCCCAGCGCGACGAAGGAGTTCGCGGGCTGCAGATCGAGGATGTAGTACTTGTTGATGCAGGGCGGCACGATCACGAGCGGACGCCGGTGCACCCGTCGGAGTGGTCGGCGCGTACTGGATGAAGCTCGATCAGCTCGTTGCGGAAGACGACGCTGCCGGGCGTCACCGCGAGGTTGCGGCCGACCTGGAACGCGCTGCTCGTCGCTCATCGAGATGCGGCCCGCGCCGCGCGTCGGCGGCGAGGTTGGCGAGCCCCTGCACGAGGCTCGCGCCCTCGGTCGCGAGCGCGCGCTTCAGCACCTCGGGATTGGTCGCCACGAAGTTCGTCGGCGCGAGCGCGTCGACGTACTGCTTCGTGACGAACGCGAGCCGCTGCTTGTCCTCTTCGGGCAGCGACGCGAGCGCTGCGCGAGCTCGGCCAGATATTCGCCGAGCAGCAGATAGCCTTGCTTCAGGAGCGCGAAGTAGGGCAGCTCGCGCCATTCGCGCGGCAGCGAAGCGGCGGTCGCCGCACTGCGGGATGCGTCGACTTCGGGCACGGGCTGTCCGGAAGTGTCGGCGAGCGAGTGCCGCCATCGCTGCGGTCCAAAGCGCCTGCCATCGTGCCTGGTACTTCGCATTGAGCTCGGCAAGTCCGCTCGGGTCGAAGGCGCCGACCGCAGTCGCGGCGGGAAGCTTCACGTCGGAAGCGCGAATGCGGCGCAGGCGCGCCGACGAGGCCGGACGCTGCTTTCGCATACCAGTTCGACCATTCCTGGCCGATCGCCTGCCAGCGCGCGGCAAGCTCGGGCATGGTTGGGTAGCCGGCGAAGGCTGTTGCGCGGACGTGCGACATGAGCTAGGTTACCGCACTCGCGGCCGCCTCGTCCGCGGTGCCGTGCGCGCGAACTCATCGCTCGAGACCCACGTGCGCGAGCGCGATGACGCGCGATGCCGAGACCGATCAGCAACGAGCTGTTTCGCGGTCTCGAGCGGCTCGGGGCGCCGGTGCAGGCTCGGGATCAGGTCGGCGACCGCGACGTACAGGAGGCTCGACGCCGCGATCGGCGAGCGCCGTCGGCAGCGCCTGCTGCATCTCGGCCAGCGCGAAATATCCCGCGAGCGCGCCGGCCAGCGTGGCGACGCCGACGGACACGTTGTAGCGCGAACGCGCGGCTTCGCGCGAAGCCCGAATGCACGAGCACCGCGAAGTCGCCGACCTGCTGCGGCACGGCGTGCGCGACGATCGCGACCGTCGTCGCCACGCCGAGCGACGTGCCGGCGAGAAACGACGCGGCGATGACGACGCCGTCGCAGAAGTTGTGGACGCTCGTGCCGATGAGGATCATGAGTCCCGAGCGGCCCTGGTCGATCCCGTCGCGCGTGCAGCGCATGCTCGTGCTCCGACTCGTCGGCCGTCGTCCTCGTGCTCGGCGTGGCCGTGCGCGTGCCGCCAGAGCACGAGCTTCTCCAGCAGCGAAGAACGCGAGCAGGCCCGCGAGCACGGTGGCCATCACCGACGCAGTGTTGCCGGTTTCGAGCGCGTGCGGCAGGAGCTCCAGGAACACGGCGCCGAGGAGCGCGCCGACCGCGAACGACACGATGCGGCGAGATCCACGATCGATGGAGCACGAGCGTGCCCGCGGCGGCGATCGTCGCGAATACGCCGCCGGAAAGCGCGGCGACGACGATCTGCATGAGAGTGGTCAAGACGGGCGGGCGAAGCAGTTGCGCGCGGCGCGAATGCGTCGCCGCTGCCGGGCTGCATTATACGCATCGCAGCGGCGCGGCTCCTTGCGCGGCGAAGAGCGCGTCCGTTATCCGTCGGCCGTCGCGAGCCACACGCAGCGCCGCCATCCGGCCCGTGTCGCGCTCGCGGCGATACGAGAAGAAGCGCGTCGCGTCGTCGTACGTGCAATAACCGCCGCCGCTCGACGCGCGCGCACGCCGCTGCGGGCGAGGCGCGCGCGCGCGAGCCCGTAGAGATCGGCGAGCCACTTGCCCGGTCGCGTGCGGCGCGAACCAGGCTTCGCGTCGCCATCGTCGGCGCAGAACGCGGTCGCGGACATCGGCGCCGACTTCGAAACGCGACGGACCGATCGCGGGGCCGAGCCACGCGACGAGGTCGTCCGGCCCGGCACCTGAGCCGCGCAGCGCCGCGATCGTCGCTTCGAGCACGCCTGCGCGCGAGTCCGCGCCAGCCCGCGTGCGCGACGCCGACGGCCTTGCTCCGGCGATCGGCGAACAGCACCGGCAGGCAGTCGGCGGTGAGCACCGCGCAGACGACGCCCGCGTTCGCGCGTGACCGCGGCATCGGCGACCGGACGCTGGCCGTCGCGCGACTCCGCAGTAAGCGTCGCGACGGCGGTGCCGTGGACCTGATGCGAGCCAGCGTCGGTGCCGCCGGCAGGAACTGCGCGAGCCGGCGGCGATTCTCCGCGAGCGCGCGCAGCGTCGTCGCGAACGTTGCGGCCGAGATTCATCGACGCGCGAGCCCCGATGCTGACGCCGCCGTTGCGCGTCGTCGCCAGCGCGCGACACGTCGTCGGGCGCGGGCCACTCGGGCACGATCCAGTCGAGGCCCGCATCGGCGATCGCATCGGCGAGCACGGCGGACGCCGCAGGCGTTTCATCGAGTTCGCGTGCGCGCGAAGCGACGCGCAGGAGCGACAGGAAGTCATGCGGCAGCGGCGAATCCCACGCGCGCCTCGGTCCCGTGAACGGGTGGACGAGCGCCAAGGCGTGCCGCGTGCAGCGCCTGGCGCGCAAACGCAATCGGTGCCTTGCGCTGCCGTACGCGGGATCGCCGACGAGCGGGTGACCGAGCGATGCGAGGTGCACGCGGATCTGGTGCGTGCGCCCGGTTTCGAGCCGGCAGCGAAGCAACGTCGCGCTGCCGAAGCGCTCGACGACGTCGAAATGCGTGCGCGCCGGCTTGCCGCGTAGCGACGACGGCCATCGTCGTGCGTCGCGTCGGATGGCGGCCGATCGGCGCGTCGACCGTGCCGCCGCGCGCGATGTCGCCGCGCGGCGAGCGCGAGATACTCGCGCGTCACCGTGCGCGCCTGCAGCTGGCGCACGAGCGCCGTGTGCGCGGTCAGCGTTTTCGCGACGACCATGAGGCCGCTCGTGTCCTTGTCGAGCCGGTGCACGATGCCCGCGCGCGGCACTGCCGCGAGCTGCGGCGCGTGATGCAGCAGCGCGTTCGGCGAGCGTGCCGGCCCAGTTGCCGGCGCCGGGATGCACGACGAGGCCTGCCGGCTTGTCGACGCACGATCAGCGCGTCGTCCTCGTGCGACGACGTCGAGCGCGATCGCCTCCGGGAGCATGTCGTCGTGTCTCGCGGCAGCGCTGCCGCGTCGCACGACGACCTCCTCGCCGCCGCGGACCTTGCGCGTCGCCGACGCCGCGCCGCCGTCTTGCGTCACGCGGCCGGCGTCGATCCAGGCCCGCAGGCGCGCTGCGCGAGAATTGCGGCAGCGCGCGCGCGAGCGCTGCGTCGAAACGCTGGCCCGCGGCATCGGCGGGCAGCGTCAGCGAATGCACGGCGTCGCGGCGTTACGCTGGGCCGGCGCAGCAGGATCGGCCGGTGGCGCGGCATGCGGGCGGTGGGCCGATTGGGCACGCGGGAGGCAACGTCGGATGGGGCGTCGGCTATAATCGACGCCTCGTCAGCATCGATCGTAAAGCATGTTCAGTTTGCCGCATTCGAGCTCGCCGGCCGCTGGCGCTCAGTGACGCCCTCGGAACTGCTCGCGCTCGCCCGGATGATCGCCGTCGCTGCGGTCCTCGCCGTTGCCGGCTGCAGCCTGCTGCCCGACGTCGTCGACGAAACGACGAATCTCAACGCGGAACAGATCTACAAGCACGCGCACGACGCGATGGTCGAGGGAAATTATACGCGGGCGATCAAGCTGTACGAGACGCTCGAGGCGCGCTTTCCCTACGGCCGCTACGCGCAGCAGGCGATACTCGAGCGCGCGTACGCGAACTATCGCGCCGGCGAGACGGCCGCGGCGATCGCCGCCTGCGACCGCTTCATCCGCACGTATCCCAACCATCCGAACGTCGACTACGCGTACTACCTGAAGGGCCTCGTCTACTTCCGCGAGGACCAGGGGCTGCTCGGCTACGTGTACGAGCTCGATCTCTCGGAGCGCGAGCCGAAGGCGATGCGCGAATCGTTCGCCGCGTTCAAGGAGCTCGTCGCGCAAGTTCCCGGAGAGCCGGTACGCGCAGGACTCGACCGACCGGATGCTGCTATCTCGACGAACGCGCTCGGCATGTACGAGGTGAACGTCGCCCGCTACTACTACAACCGCGGCGCGCTACGTCGCCGCGATCAATCGCGCGCAGGCGGCGATCGTCGGCTATCCGCGGACGCCGGCCGAACGAGGACGCGCTCGACGTGCTCGCCAAGAGCTACGACAAGCTCGGGCTCGCCGCAGCTGCGCGACGACACGCAGCGCGATCCTGAAGCGGACGTTTCCGGACAGCATCTACCTCGCCGGGACGCCGCCGAAGCCGTGGTGGAAGCTCTGGTAGACGCGGCGACATCCGGTGCTGTGGCGTCGAGTCGTCCAGGGTAGGGCCCACGGGCTTCATACGCCAGGCGCCCGTAGGCCGACCCGGTGACGACGCCAAGCCGCCGCTATCCAGGTACGCGCCGAAGAACGCCTCGACGTCCGTCGAGCTCCCGCGTGCGCCGCATCGGCGGCAGGCTCTGCCAGATGCGCTTGCCGTAGGGCTTGTCGGTGAGCCGCGGGTCGCAGATCATCAGCACGCCGCGATCGGTCTCGGTGCGGATCAGCCGGCCCGCGCCCTGCTTCAGCGCGATCACCGCCTGCGGCAACTGGTAGTCGAAGAACGGATTGCCGCCTTCGGCGCGCAAGCTGCTCGAGGCGCGCCGCGAGCAGCGGATCGTCCGGCGGCGCGAACGGCAGCTTGTCGATGATCGACGACGGACAGCGCCGCGCCCGGCACGTCGACGCCTTCCCAGAAGCTCGCGCTGCCGAGCAGCACGGCGTTGCCGAGCTCGCGGAACCGCGTCGAGGAGCTCGCTGCGCGAGCCTTCGCCCTGGACCAGCAGCGGCCACGTCGAGGCCCTCGCGCGCGAACGCGTCGGCGAGCAGCTCGCGCGCGACGCGCGAGCGCGCGCAGCGTCGTGAACAGCAGGAACGCGCGGCCGCCGCTCGCCCGCAGCACCGGCAGCGCCGCGGCGACGACGGCCTCGGTGTGCTCGCGCGAGTTGGGCGCGGCAGACCGCGCGGCACGTAGAGCAGCGCCTGCGACGCGTAGTCGAACGGCGACTCCCAGCAGCCGGTCGCCGCGTCGGCGAGGCCGAGCTCGCGCTGGTAGAGCGAGAAATCGCTGCCGACCGCGAGCGTGGCCGACGTGAAGATCCACGCGCGGCCCGATTCGGCGACCTGCGTTCGAGAACACGTCGGCGACCGACAGCGGCGACGCGCTGCAGCTGCCAGCCCGCTTGCGTGACGTCGACCCAGCGGATCCATGCGGCTCGTCCGGCGTCGTCGCTCCGCGGCGCTCGTCGAGGCCGGCGCGCCAGCGCGCGAGCCGCTGCGGCCGCGTCGGCGGCGCGCTGCGCGCAGTTGGCGATGTCTTCGCTGCGCTCGGCGAACAGCGCGAGCTCGGTCGCGAGGCGATCGAGCGCCGCGGTCAGCTCGTCGAGCGCGTCGACGAAGCCTTCCTTTCGGCCGCGACGCGCTGCGCGAGCTTGCCCGGCGTGTCGCCGAGCGCGAGGCGCAGCTTGCGGATCGCGGGCCCGATGCCCGACGCGGCATCCGGCAGCTCGGCGACTTCGCGCGCGCCGGTGCGCGCGGCGACTTCGGCGTCGCGCGCGAGCTCGGCGAGCTGCCCGGCGGTCAGCTGCTCGCCGAAGAACAGCGTCGCCGTGTCGGGCAGCTGGTGCGCCTCGTCGAGGATCACCGTGTTGCACGCGGGCAGCAGCTCGGCGAGCCCTTCGTCGCGCAGCATCACGTCGGCGAAGAACAGGTGGTGGTTGACGACGACGACGTCGGCCTCGAGCGCGGCCTTGCGCGCCTTCAGCACGAAGCAGTCGGCGTGAAACGCGCAGTTCGGCGCCGAGGCAGTTGTCGCGCGTCGACGTGACGAGCGGCCAGATCGACGCGTTCTCGGGAACGTCGGCGAGCGCGCCGCGATCGCCGGTTCGCGACGCGCGCGCGAACGCGATGATCTTCGGCAGGTGCCGCGCGTCCTCGCGCGACGGCAGCCGTCCCTCGGCCGCGGTTCGCTCGAGATGATGGTGGCAGACGTAGTTGGCGCGGCCCTTGAGCAGCGCGATCGTGACCGGCAGCCGCAGCGCGTCGCGCACGAGCGGCAGGTCGCGCTGGAACAGCTGGTCCTGCAGCGTCTTGGTGCCGGTGGAAACGATCACCTTGCCGCCGTAGAGCAGCGCCGGCACGAGATACGCGAAGGTCTTGCCGGTGCCGGTGCCGGCCTCGGCGATCAGCGCGCCGCGCGCGCGCGATCGCGTCCGCGACCGCATTGGCCATCGCGAGCTGCTGCGGGCGGAAGCGGAATCCGGGAGCGCGCGCGCGAGCGATTCCGCCGTCGCCGAAGATCGCGGTCAGCTCGCGGATCGGCGACGCGCGCGCTGTGCTCGGCCGCGGCCGGCGAGTGCGACGTGCCGTCAGTTCGCGCTCTTGCTCTTGGGCGCCGGCGTCGTGGCGCTGTCGTCGCTGCCTTGCCCTTGTCGGCGGCGGCGTGCTGCCGGCGCTTGGCGGCCGCCACGCGGCGAGCGCCGCGCGGACTGCGCATCGCGCGTTCGCTGAAGATCGTCGTAGGGCTTGGCGACGCGCGCCTTGTACTGCGTCGTCGGTCTCGCCGGGAACCCATTTGAGCTCCGGCGAGCGACTTGCAGCCAGGTAGTCCTGCAGCGCGCGCAGGCCGATCGACGCGCCTCGCGACTGCGGCGTTGCCTCGCTGCAGCGCCGCCTGGTAGGGCCGCGTCATCGAGAGGCGGTGCTTGTCGACGCAATACTCGGTCTTGGCGCCGTTGGTGCCCTCGGTCGACTTCTCGTAGCCGAACTCGATGATCTCGATGCTCTTGACGTTGCGGCACATCGTGTACAGGTGTGCGACGGCGTCGAGGTAGCAATCGACGCGCACCGCCGGTCGAATTCGGGCAGATGTACGTGTCGGCCTTCGGGACGAGTTGGGGTTCCGCCGAATTCGGCCGCGGTGAGCGACCAGGGCGACGACGGCGGCGAGCGCGCCGAGCGCGCAAGCACTGAGGGAGGCGTGCATCACGGAAGCGAGCGGTGCGACTGGGAGCCATCGCGAATGCTACCCCGCGGCGCGCTTTGTCGCTCAAGCCGGCCGATGGACGACGCGGTCGGCCGGCGCGCGCCGGCGCGGCGCGCGCGACCGTGGCGAAGATCAGAGCGTCGCGCCGCCGGAAACCTCGGATCACCGCGCCGTTGATGTAGGACGCTTCGCTGGATGCGAGCCACGCGTACGTGGCGGCGATCTCGTCGGGTCTGCCCAGCCGGCCCATCGGGACGCGGTCGGCCATCATCGTGATGATCTTGGCCGGCATCGTCGGCGAGGATCGGCGTTTCGATGAAGCCCGGGCAGATGGCGTTGGCGCGGATGCCCTTGCGGCCGAGCTCGCGCGCCCACGTCTTGACCATGCCGATGACGCCGAACTTGGTCGCGGCGTAGTTGGTCTGGCCGAAATTGCCGTAGATGCCGACGATCGACGACGCGTTGAGGATGCATCCCGAGTTCTGCGTCAGCATGATGTCGACGACCGCCTTCGTGCAGTTGTAGACGCCCTTCAGGTTGACGTCGATGACGCGGTCGAACTGGTCGTCGCTCATCTTCTTGAACTGCGCGTCCTCGACGATGCCGGCGTTGTTGACCAGCGTGTCGATGCGGCCCCACTTGGCCATCACGCCTTCGACCATGCCGCGCGATGCTGTCCTTGTCGGTGACGTCGACGACGAAGCCGATGGCATCGCCGCCCGCCCCGCGATGATGAGATCGACGGTGCCCTCGACCGACGCCTTGTTGATGTCGCACGCGACGACCTTCGCGCCTTCCTTGGCGAACTTGACCGCGGTCGCCTGGCCGATGCCCTGGCCGGCGCCGGTGATGATTGCGACGTTGTCCTTGAGACGCATTGAGTGCTTCCTCCGCTGGATGTGACGAGGACTCGACCGCGGAGGCCGAGTCAATGACCGGCGATTATAGTGCGATTTGATGCGCTGCACAACCGTCGTCGCAAGGCATTGAGCTGATTGTCGGTGGATTCAGAATCCAATAATCAATATGTTGCATGCATAAAATGTCGAATTGTGGCAACTCTTGAGGAGACTCGCCCGGCAACGTGCGATGTTGCGCCTGCGACCGCCCGCCGCAGGCGCGCGCTGTCGGTCACATCGCGTCGATCAGGCCTGCTGCCAGTGCTCGATGACGAGTTGCAGCGGTGCGCCTCGCCGCGCCATTCGTTGACCTCGGGGCGATAGGCGGCGCGGATCGACGCGGGCAGCGGGTCGGCGTGCCGGAACAGGATCGCGTCGAAGCGCTCGCCGCCGCGCGCGAGCGCGAGCTTCGAGTGGCTCGCCGCCGACGATCCGCTGGTCGAGCACCGAAAACGCGTCGTCGAACGACGGCGGCGGGAATCCCTGGCCCCAGACCTGCGTCGCGCAGCGCGTGCGGCGAGCTCGATCCCGAGCTCGCCGGGCGCGAGCGTGCCGTCCGATTCGAGCGTTCGCGCGAGGTCGCCGGGCGTCAGCTGCTCGCGGGCGATCGCCTCGAACGATCGCGGCGAACCGCGGCAGGTCGGATTCGGCGAGCGTGACAGCCCGGCGGCATACGCGTGGCCGCCGAATCTGGTCGAGCAGGCCGGGCGCGCGCTTGGCGACGAGATCGAGCGCATCGCGCAGATGGAAGCCCGGCGATCGACCGGCCCGAGCCCTTGAGCTCGCCGTCGCTCCCGCGCGCGAAGACGATGGCCGGGCGGTGATAGCGGTCCTTGAGGCGGCCGGCGACGATGCCGACCACGCCCTGGTGCCATGCCGGCGTCGAACAGGCACAGCGTGTACGCATCGGTCCTCGGCGCGCGTCGAGCGCTCGCGCCTCGACGGCGGCGAGCGCCGCTTCCTGCATCGTCGCTTCGACGTCGCGCCGCTCGCGATTCAGCCGGTCGAGCTCGGCGGCGAGCGGTAGCGCCGCCGCCATCGGTGTCGGCGAGCAGGCAGCGAATGCCGATCGCCATGTCGGCAAAGCCGTCCCGCCGCATTGAGGCGCGGGCCCGGCGACGAAGCCCAGGTCGTAGCACGTCGCGCGGCGCGGATCGCGACCGGCGACCGCGAACAGCGCGAGCGATGCCGGGCTGCGCGCGGCCCGCGCGGATGCGCGCGAGCCCGTGCGCGACGAGCGTCCGGTTGATCCGGTCGAGGCGCACGACGTCGGCGACGGTGCCGAGCGCGACGAGATCGAGCAGCGCCGCGAGATTGGGCTCGGCGCCGTCCGCGAAATGCCCGCGCTCGCGCAGCACGGCGCGCGTCGCGAGCAGCACGTAGAACATCACGCCGACGCCGGCCAGATGCTTGCACGGAAACGCGCATCCCGGCTGGTTGGGATTGACGATCAGCGCCGGCGCGGGCAGCGTCGCCGCCGGGCAGATGATGGTCGGTGATCAGCACCTCGATGCCGAGCGCGCGCCGCCGCCGCGACGCCGTCGTGGCTCGCGATGCCGTTGTCGACGGTGACGATGAGGCGCGGCGCCATGCGCGGCCGCCTGCGGCGACGATTTCCGGCGTGAGCCCGTAGCCGTATTCGAAGCGATTCGGCACGAGGAAGTCGACGATCGGCGCCCATCGCCGCGAGTCCGCGCACGCCGACCGCGCACGCGGTCGCGCCGTCGGCATCGTAGTCGGCGACGATCACGATCTTCTCGCGCGCCGCGATCGCGTCGGCGAGCCGCGCCGCGGCGGCGTCGATGCCTTTCATCGTCGCGAACGCCGGCAGCGTCGCGAGATCGACGTCGAGCTCGTCGGACGGTCGCGACGCCGCGCGACGCGAACACGCGCGCGAGCACCGGATGCACGCCGGCGGCGGCGAGCGCTGCGCGGCCGTCGGGAACGGCGCGGCGGACGATGTCCATCACGTGCGCTCTGCGCGGCGTCGAGCAGCGCGGCGAGATCGTGCGCGCGCGATAGCGGCCCGCGATCCGTTGCCACGAGCCCGGGCGACGCGCGCTGCCAGACGACGGCGTCGCCGCGCGTCGTCGCGCGATGAGCGTCACCGCCGCGAGCGAGCCCGCGGCGAGCGCGTCGCGCGCCGGCGCTGCCCACGACGCGCTCGACCGTCGGCGCAGCGTCGAGCGTCGGTCGAGCGCGACGACGATCGCATCGCGCGTCGCCGGCCGTCGTCGAGCGCGTCGCGCGAGGTTGCGCGGGCACCGGCGCGCGACGGGCGCCCGACGTGCGCGGCGAGCGCGACGGCGATGCCCGTCGTCGGCGAACGTCGCGATCGACGGCGCGGGCGCGCGGTCGCGGCGGCAGCGTCCCGCCGTCGGAGAACCACAGGCTGTTGGCGGGCGGCCGCCCGGCGCGCTCGCGCTCGACGTTGACCGGATGCTCGTGCAGCAGCATCTCGATTTCGCGATTGCCAGCGCCGCCAGTCGGCGGCGTCGGCGCCGTGCGGCAGCAGCGCGCGCAGCGGCTGCATCGCGGCGCGGCCGGCGGATGCGTCGTGAGTCGCGGCGCGGTCGGCGACGCGCGACGAAGAATGGCGTCGGGCCGCGGCGCGACGAACGCGATGCCGTCGTTCGCGAAATGCGCGTTCAAGCGTCGCGAGCGAGCGCGTCGGCGTCGGCGCGCGCGAGATCGTCGACGATGCCCGCGAGCGCCACGTCGTCGCGCCCGACGTCGAGCGTCACCGGATCGGCGGCGAGCCAGTACGCGTCGCCGGGGTCGACGCCGAGCGCCGCGAGCGCGGATCGGCGGCGAGCGGCCAATCCGTCTGCCGCTCGACGCCGTAGCGCGCCGCCAGCGCCGCGTCGAGTGCCGCCGTCGTCGCGCGCGCGGCGGTGCCGGCCAGCGCGAGAAGCTGCGCGAGCGCGGGCGCGCGAAGCGGCGCTCGCCGTCGGCGCGCCGCTTCGAGGAGTGCCGGCAAGGACGAGGATGAGCTGCATGGCGAGCGGCGCGAGCGCGACGCTCGCGATGCGCCGCAGCCGGGATCGGACGAGTCTAGCAGGCGAGCGACGCGCGCATGCGCATGCGATAATCCGCGCGCGCCGCCGTCGCGTCGTGCCATTCTCGCTGCCGTGGCGCACTCGTCGCGCTCGACGCACATCTCCTTGTCACCGTACGAACTCGCCGTCGGCCTTCGCTACACGCGCGCGCGCCGCGGCTCGGGCCGCAACTCGTTCATCTCGTTCATCGCGCTCACGTCGATGGCCGGGATCGCGCTCGGCGTCGCCGCGCTGATCGTCGTGCTGTCGGTGATGAACGGCTTCCAGGAGGAGCTGCGCAACCGGATCCTCGCCGTCGCGTCGCACATCGAGATCCGCGGCATGCCGACGCTCGCCGACGATGCCGCGGTCGCCGACGCCGCGATGACGAATCCGCACGTCAAGGCGGCGGCGCCGTACGTGCTCGGCCAGGCGATGCTCTCGGCCGGCGAAGTCGAATCGCGGCGCGCTCATCCGCGGCATCGATCCGGTCGCGGAAGGCACGGTCGCCGACATCGGCACGCACATGCGCGCGGGCGCGCTCGACCGACCTGAAGCCCGGCGAGTTCGGCATCGTGCTCGGCGCCGAGCTCGCGCGCGCGCTCGGCGTGCGGATCGGCGATCCGGTCGTCGTCATCACGCCGCAGGGCACGATGACGCCGGCCGGCACGCTGCCGCGGCTCAAGACGCTTCCGCGTCGTCGGCGTGTTCGAGGTCGGGATGTACGAGTTCGACAGCGGCCTCGCGCTGATCAACATCGACGACGCGAAGAAGCTCTACCGGCAGGACGGCGTCTCGGGCGTGCGGCTCAAGCTCGACGACCTGTTCGCTCGCGCCGCGCGTGCGCGCGCGAGCTCGCGCGGACGCTGCGCGTCGACGCGCGAGGTCCGCGACTGGACGCGCAGCCACGCGAACTTCTTCCGCGCGGTGCAGATCGAGAAGCGCGTGATGTTCATCATCCTGACGCTGATCATCGCGGTCGCCGCGTTCAACATCGTGTCGGCGCAGGTGATGACGGTCACCGACAAGCAGGCCGACATCGCGATCCTGCGCACGCTGGGCGCGTCGCCGTCGTCGATCACGGCGATCTTCATGATCCAGGGCGCGCTGATCGGCATGATCGGCACGCTGATCGGCGTGGTCGGCGGCGTCCTGCTCGCGCTCAACGTCGGCACCGTGCTGCCCGCGATCGAGCGGCTCTTCAACGTGCAGTTCCTCGACAAGACGGTCTACTACATCAGCGAGCTGCCGTCCGACCTGCAGCGCGCCGACGTCGTCACGATCGCCGTCGATCGCGCTCGTGCTGGCGCTCGTCGCGACGATCTATCCGGCATGGCGCGCGGCGAAGGTCAATCCGGCGGAGGCGCTGCGCTATGAATGAGCCGCGCGCCGGCGCCGCCGGTGCTCGAGTGCCGCGGGCTCGCGCAAGACGTACGTGAGCGGCCCGCTCGAAGTGCCGGTGCTGCTCGGCGTCGATCTCGACGTTGCGCGCGGCGAGCGCGTCGCGATCGTCGGCGCGTCGGGCTCGGGCAAGAGCACGCTGCTGCACCTTCTGGGCGGCCTCGATGCGCCGACCGGCGGGCGAGGTGCGCGTCGACGGCGCCGACTTCACGACGCTTTCCGAGAAGGAGCGCGGCGCGTGCGCAACCGCGCGCTCGGCTTCATCTACCAGTTCCATCATCTGCTGCCGGAGTTCACGGCGCTCGAAAACGTCGCGATGCCGCTCGCGATCCGGCGCGATGCCGCCGGCGGCGCGCGCGCGCGCGGCGCAGCGGATGCTCGAGCGCGTCGGCCTCGGCCATCGCGTCGCGGCACCTGCCCGGCGAGCTGTCGGGCGGCGAGCGCCAGCGCGTGGCGCTCGCTCGCGCGCTCGTCACCGAGCCGCGGTGCGTGCTCGCCGACGAGCCGACCGGCAATCTCGATCGCCGCACCGCGGGCGAGGTGTTCGACGCTGATGCTCGAGCTGAATCGCGCCGTCGGCACGAGCCTCGTCATCGTCACGCACGATCCTGATCTCGCCGCGCGGACGGATCGGACGCTGCACCTCGTCGACGGCGTCTTGCGCGCGGACTGCAGCGCAGTAGTCGTCGGGACGGTCCATGCTGCCGCGGCGAGACCGCCGGTTTCGCACCGCAGGCGCCGGCATCTCCCGCTGCGATAGCCCACGCGCGCTCACAGCGTGAACGTCCCCGGAAAGACCCAGAGCAGAGCGCCGTCATCGTCACGTAGCGCGCGAACTTGCCGATCGCCATGTACGCGACGCATGGCCAGAAGGGCAGCCGAAGCCAGCCCGCCACCGCGCATAACGGGTCACCGACGACCGGCAGCCACGACAGCAGGCACGCCGGCGCTCCGAACCGTTCGAGCCAGCGCAACGCGCGTGGATGCGCGCGCGCCGGGATCCTTCGTCACGCGCTCGTAGACGCGCTCGGCGCCGTAGCCCATCCACCAGGTCAGCGCGCCGCCGAGCGTATTCCCGCGGTGCCGACCAGTACCGCCGGCCAGAACAGGTCGGGGTTCAGCTTGACGAGGCCGAAGACGGCAGGTTCCGAGCCCATCGGCAGCAGCGTGGCCGACACGAACGCGATCACGAACACGGTGCTGAGCCCGTACTGCGGCAGCGCCAGGGCGGCTAGAAGCGGCGCGATCCAGTCGTCCATCGTGCGATATTACGAAGTTCACCGCGCCGCGACTTCTCACGGAGTGTCGCGGCAGGCAATCCGAGCAAGCCTGGTCCATAGATGCCTGCGCAGACGTCGCGCCGCCCGCGACGGTATGAGCCCTATGGGCCGCGGCTGCGCTTGAGCGGACGCTCGACCGCTTTGCGGTCTGCATGTAGAATGAGTATGTACTCAGTGAGTATGTACTCAATGCACATCGCCAAAATCTCTCTCTCCGGCTCCCGAACCCTCCAGCGCGAGGCGACCCGCCGCGAGCTGGTCCAGGCTGGCCTGCAGGTGGTCGCCGCCCGCGGCTTTGCCGGGGCGACCACGCGCGGCGATCGCCGCAGGCTTCGGCGCAAGGCCCACGGCACGGTGTTCGTTCATTTCCGCAACCGCGACGCGCTGGTCGCCGAGACTGGTCGAGGAAATCGGCCGCGCCATGTCGCAGCGTCTGGCCGACATCCCCAACGATCATGCCCGGCGTTGGCGAAGTGCTCGATGCGACCTGGCGGCTCTGGCCCGTCACGAAGTGCTGTACGCCAGGCTGCTGTGCGAAGCCACGGCCTTGCCGCCGGCCGCGCGCGCGCTGCTCTGTTCGCGCTGCAATCCGGTATCGCCTGGCGGCTGCGCACCGCCTACGCCCGCGACGTCGCGCGCGGCGCGGCGCGCGACATGAACCCGGTCGCGCTCGCCAATACCTGGATTGCGCTCACCAATCACTACCTGATGAATCGCGACCTGTTCGCGCCTGGACGCGAGCGTGGTCGCGGCGCGAGGCGCGGAGCTCAAGGCGCAATGGCTCGAGATCATCCGACCCTGAAGGATCCCGATATGGCCACAGATCTTTGCCCGTCCTGCGGCTCCTGCGGATTTCCGATGCGCGCGCCGGCCGATTTCGCCGGCGGCAAGAGCGGACGCGGCGTACTGCAGCACCTGCGGCGACGAAAGCGGGCAACTCAAACCTTACGACGACGTGGCTGCGCGCGAACGCCGACTACCTGGTGCGGCAGCAGGGCCTGACCCAGGCGCTGCGCGCGGATTGGCCCGCGCGTTGCTCGCCAGCATGCCGGCCTGAAGAACCACGTCTGACCGTCCGTGCCCGCATCCGATCTCAGGAGGAATTCACCATGCAGGCATCTTCCGTGATCGCGCCACTGTTCGTATTCGCCGGTCTCGTCGGCGGCGCCGCCAGGGCCGCGCCAGTTCCGCCGCCAGAACTCGCCGAGGCGCAGCTGCGCGCCATCAACCATCGCTTCGTCGAGTCGTTCGTCGCCGCCTACGGCGAGTTCATGGACGCTGTTGACCGGCGAGGACTTCCTGCTGACGGCGAGCGACGGCTCCTGGCAGGGTCGCGCGGACTTCGTCGCGCAGATGCGCACGCCTGCGCCGCTCGACGGCGCGACGTACGACGACGTGCGCGTGCGCCTGTTCGGACCCGTCGCCCTGTTGCACGGCGTCTTCGAAGCCTTGCACCGGGACGGCAAGGTGGCGAAGGTTCGCTACACCGACGTGTACGTGTGGAACGGCGCCGCCTGGCGGCTGGTGAGCGCCAGAACACGCTCATCAAGGACGCGGTGGACGTGCGCCAGCAGACGGCAACCGCGCCCGCGCATGCGCCGTGGCCGGGGCCAGGACCCGTCCGGCGACGACCTCGCGTCCTGCGGACGCTCAACGAGAACTACGTCAAGGCGTTCCGCGAAGCGGACGTCGCCTGGTACGACGCCCACCTCGCGCCGGACTACGTGGTCGCGTCCGGGCGACGGCTCTTTTCATGACCGGGCGGCGGCACTGGCCACTTCGCCAAGCCGTCGTTCGCCACGCACATGAAGTCGTTTCCGGTCGACAAGGTGAACATCCGTCGCTTCGACGACGTGGCGCTTGATCCACGCCGAGAATGCCTACGAGCTCAAGGACGGCCGCAAAGGCGTGAGCCGCTACACCGACATCTGGCACAAGCAGAATGGCCGATGGCGCTGCGTCGCCGCCCACATCACGGTGCACAAGGCTCCGGCGCCGTAGACCGGGCTTCCGCTTGCACGAAATGCTTCGCGCGGGAGCGGGCTCGTTGCGTGCGATTCGCTGCGCCGATCGATGTGGGCGGGTCAGGACTCGAGTCGATACAATCGAACCCACAAGTCAGGCTCCAGCGTGCCTTGCTTGCTTGACGTTGAAGAGATCGTCGCCGGTCGGCGCGGGCACGGGCATCGTGCGCCACAGCGACGGCCGCTGAAGAAACTGTTCGCGGAACGCTTCCGTCGCCCAGATCTGTCCGGGCTCGACGACCTGCTCGACACGGGCAGCACACAGGATCGCTTCTCCGCCGACGATGATCGTGCGCAAGTCGGCGTCGCGACTCGCGCGTCCGCACCTCTCCGTAGTGCAGCGCGATTCGCAGGCGCGGCTGCCCGGGGCTCTGTAAACGTCATCCATGAGGTGACGCGCCGTCTGCGCCAGCGCCACCGGATCGTCGTCGGCGATCAGCGCCGCATCGCCGGCCCAGGTCGCGGCGATCGCTGCCGCTGGGGCCCAGCGGGTTACCGCTTCCTCCAGCGCCTTTCTGACCGGCGCATCCGTGCCGGCGCGCATCAGGCTGCCGAACCCGTGCACATCCGCCTTCAGGACACAGCATGGCGCGCACTGATTCCACGCGATCGACGTTGCCGGGCTCGTGCCACGGCCGGTCGTAGCCAACGATGTTCGACGCGGTCGATTCGCTGGAGAAACGCCGGATTGATGCGCCCGATCACATCGGACAGCACCGGGTGTATCAAATAGTGCGTGGCGCGCGGCAACACGCCGCTCGGCTCAAGCGTCGCCTCACCGGGGCGAAGGAAGCGCTGCCGCCACTCGCCGCGCACCAGATCATGCTGGACGTAGCCGAGCAGCCCGACGCGGTACAGCGCATGAAGGACATGCTCGCCCTCGCTCGCCGTCCGCGCTGTGATCGTTGAAGATCTCCTCCACCTCGGCGCGCGTCAGGATGTGCCCGGGCAGGCGATGGAAGAGCCGCTCCAGCTCGAGATCCCCGACGTACGGCGCGATCTCGGCGAGGTACTCGTGCGCGATCTCGGTCGCCGCCTGATTCACCGCCTCCTTCAAGCGGTGCTCGTTCCGGCGCTCGTCGGGCCGCAGCGCGGCAAGCCGATCGCCGATGGTCATCAGATCGCGTGGTCGCAGCAGCGTGTGCCGGCAAACGTACTCGAAGGCGTCCTCTTCCTCGCGCGTGTAGGTGTCCGTAACGCTGGTGCGGCCCAGGAACGCCTCGAGCGGATTGGCGCGTACGCGCCCGGCAGCACCATGCGATCGACTTTCACGAGCCGGATGTTGTTGACGAAGATCTCGCGCAGGCTCTCGGGCGAGTACACGATGTCCACGGCGCTGCCCCGATACTGCTGGGACATCGCCGTTCGTTGCGGCAGTCGTGCGTACGCCTCCTTGCGAATCGCGGCGAAGACCTTGAGATGGTGGTTGATGCGCCGCATCTGGTAGGCGACCTCGACCAGGCCGAGCTGGGCGAAGTACCAGACGTTCGGGAGACAGTTCGCCGGTCACGCTGGCGTTGATCGGGAGGTCCTCGACGTGCTTGTTGAAGTACTCGTCGATCCCATCGATGAAGATGGTGAGCGGCGACTTGAGCGCGCGCAGTCTCGGCACCAGGTGTCCATCGGTGTCGGTCGCGACACGCTGCAGCTCGCTCGGCGTGAAATCGAGCAGGCGCACGAAGTGGTCGATGACGCTGTGCAGCTGCGCATCGCCGATCAGGCCATTGAGCTTGGCGTTGACCTTGAGACCGCCGGTCGCGCCGACATGCTTGAGCACGGCCACCGCGATGGCGGCGAGCCATACCTTCGACCACGGCAGCGGCGACGCGGCAAAGAACGCGATCGACTCCCGGCTAAAGATCTTGTCGCCGATCGGCTTGTCGAGCAGATTGCCGCTCGGCAGACATATCGCGCGCCCTTCGCGCTGATACAGGATGCGCTTCGCCTTCAGTAGCAGCGTCTTGCCGAATCCCTTGGTCCCGATGACGATGAACTTGTCGTCCCGGCCGGGCGTGAGGAAGCCATCGATCTCTGGCGTTCGGTGGAGCAGGGACTCGTCGAAATCCTCCGCGACGCGGATGTCGTCGGCGTCCACGGTCCACGCTCGCATGGGGCCCCCTGGTTGGCTTCTGTTCGCAGGCCGCAAGGATAGTCCCTGCGATCACGGGCGTCCACCCGCGGCAGCTCCAGCGGTGCCGCCACGCGGCCGCCTGGAGCGCGGCGTTCGGCTAGCTCGACCCCAGCGGCGGCTCGTCCATCAGCGCGACCTGCTCGCGCAGTTCGAGGATGCGGTCCTGCCAGTAGCGCTGCGTGTTGAACCACGGAAACGCCGCCGGGAAACGCCGGATCGTCCCAGCGCTGCGCGAGCCACGCCGAGTAGTGGAGGAGGCGCAGCGTGCGCAGCGCCTCGACGAGATGGAGCTCGCGCGGATCGAACGCGTGGAAATCGTCGTAGCCGGCGAGCACGCAGCCGAGCTGGCGCGTCATCTCCGCGCGATCGCCCGAGAGCAGCATCCACAGGTCCTGCACCGCGGGGCCCATGCGCGCGTCGTCGAAATCGACGAAATGCGGACCGCGCGTGCGCCGTGCTCGATCCACAGCACGTTGCCGGCGTGGCAGTCGCCGTGCAGCCGCAGCGAGCGCACGTCGCCGGCGCGATCGAAGCAGCGCCGCACGCCGTCGAGCGCCTGCGCCGCGATGCTCCGCCACGCGTCGACGAGGTCGGCCGGAATGAAGTCGTGCGCGAGCAGCCAGTCGCGCGGCTCGATGCCGAACGTCGCGGACGTCGAGCGCCGGCCGGTGCGAGAACGGCCGCGCGCGCGCCGACGGCGTGGATGCGCCCGAGGAAGCGGCCCATCCATTCGAGCGTCTCGCGGTCGGTCGAGCTCCGGCGCGCGGCCGCCGCATCGCGGGTAGACCGCGAAGCGGAAGATCCTCGAACGCGTGCAGCGTGCGCGCCGGCGAGCGCCAGCGGCGCGACGACCGGGAATCTCGCGCGCCGCGAGCTCGGCGACGAACGCGTGCTCCTCGCGGATCGCGTCGTCCGACCAGCGCGCGGGCCGGTAGAACTTCGCGACGACCGGGTCGGCGTCCTCGACGCCGATCAGGTAGACGCGATTCTCGTAGCTGCCGAGCGCCTGCAGGCGGCCGTCGCCGGCGAAGCCCGACGCTGTCCAGCGCGTCGAGCACGCGGTCGGGCGTGAGCTCCGCATAGGGATGCACAGCGGCATGTCGTGGCATCGGCGACCGCGGCGTCAGTATTCGACCGGAATCGGGTCGAGCGAGCGCCACAGATACCACGTCGCGACGCTGCGGTAGGGCCGCCACGCGTGCGCGAGATCGCGCATGGCCGACGGCGTCGGGCCGCGCGCCGTCGTGGTAGTGCAGCGGCGATCGCGCGCTGCAGGCCGATGTCGTCGACCGGGAGCACGTCGGCGCGCAGCTCGTGGAAGATGAGGAACATCTCGGCGGTCCAGCGGCCGATGCCCTTGACCTCGACCAGCGCCGCGATCAGCGCGTCGTCGTCGAGCTCGCGCCACGCTTCGGGATCGAGCGCGCCCGGATTCGAAGTGCGACGCGAGATCGCGCAGATAGTCGACCTTGCGCCCCGACAGGCCGCACTGGCGCAGCGGATCGGCAGCCGCGGCGGCGGCGACGCGGCCGGATCGAGGCGCGCGCGACGCCGTCGACCTGCGCGCCGGCGCGACGGTCGCGACGAAGCGCTGCCAGATCGACTCGCGCGGCCTTGACCGAGATCTGCTGGCCGACGATCGCGCGCGCGAGCGTCGTGAACGGATCGTTGCGGCGCCGCAGGTGAACGTCCGGATGGGCGCGGATCAGCTTGCGCACGCGATCGCGCCGAGGTCGCGCTCGTCCCAATAGCGGCTTCGCGGCGCATCGTCGCCAGGTGCGCCGGCTGCGCCGGCGTTCTGGCGAGGCGGATGCGGCGGCGCGACGGTCGGTCGATCGCGGGGCGATGGCGGCGGGGAAATGGTACATTACGCCGCCTTCATTTCCGGGGATGCGAATGCTTCGCAGGAGTGCCTTCGCCTGACGGCTTGCGTCGCGTCTGATCGGCGCCGCCGCATCGCTCGCTCCCGGCGCCTGCCGCCGCCGCGGCCGGATCCGAACAAGGTCGTCCGCTGGTTCTTTCCCACCGGCGAGAACGGCTTCGATCCCGTTCGCATCTCCGGACCTCTATTCCGGCGACGGTCATCGAGGCGATCTTCGAGCGGCTGCTCACCTACGACTACCTCGCGCGGCCGTCGAAGCTCGTGCCGATGGCCGCCGAGGCGATGCCCGTGGTCGCCGACAACGGCAAGACGTACACGTTCAAGATCACGCAAGGGCATCTACTTCGCGCCCGATCCCGCGTTCAAGGGCAAGAAGCGCGAGCTCGATCGCGCAGGACTTCGTCTACTCGTACATGCGGTTCATGGATCCGAAGAATCCGCTCGCCGTACGCGTTCCTGCTCGAAGGCAAGATCGTCGGCCTGGACGAGCTCGCCGCAGCAGGCGAAGCAGACCGGCAAGTTCGACTACGACGCCAAGGTCGCCGGGCATGGAGGCGGTCGATCGGTACACGCTGCGCTTCCGGCTGAAGGAGACCGACTACAACTTCCTCTACGTCGCCGCGCACGTCGTCGCTCGGTGCCGTGGCGCGCGAGGTGATCGAAGCGTACGGCGACGACACGATGGCGCATCCGGTCGGCACCGGGCCGTATCATGCTGAAGAGCTGGACGCGGCGCTCCAAGATCGTGCTCGAGGCGAATCCCGAATATCGCGGCTTCGTCTGGGACTTCCAGCCGACGGACGACCGCGTGGGACGAGGCGCTGCTCGCGACGATGAAGGGCACGGCGAGATGCCGCAGGTCGGCCGCGTCGAGATCACGATCATCGAGGAGGACGCAGTCGCGCTGGCTCGCGTTCCAGCAGAAGGAGCTCGACTACATCAACGTGCCGGAGACGTTCGCGCCGAACGTGCTCGACGGCGACAAGCTCGAAGCCCGAGCTGCGCGAAGGAAGGCATCCGTGCTGTATCGCGTCGCCGATCCCGACCTCACCTACACGTGCGTTCAACTTCCGCGATCCGGTCGTCGGCGGCTTCGCCAAGGAGAAGATCGCGCTGCGCCGCGCGATGGCGATGGCCTACAACGTCGACGAGCGAGATCAAGCGTCGTCCGCAAGGGCCAGGCGATGCACGTGCAGATGCCGATTCCGCCCGGCGTCGTCGGCCACGACCCGCACTATCGCAGCATCATCCAGTACGATCCCGAGCACCGCGAACAAGCTGCTCGACTACTTCGGCTACAAGAAGGGCGCGGACGGCTGGCGCACGCTGCCGGACGGCAAGCCGCTCGTCATGCAGCTCGCCATCGCAGCCGAGCAGCGCCAGCCGCGAGCTCGACGAGCTGTGGCAGCAAGTCGCTGCGACGCGATCGGCATCCGCATGGAGGTCGACGGTCGCGCCGCTCGTCGACAACATCCAGGCGGCGAAGGCCTGCAAGCTGCAGATGTGGGGCCAGGCGTGGATCGCCGACTATCCCGGACGGCGACAACTTCATGCAGCTCCTCTACGGACCGAACACCGGGCAGAGCAACAACGGCTGCTACGAGTCGAAGGCGTTCGACGCGTTCTACGAAAAGTCGCAGCGCAGCTGCCCGATTCGCCGGAGCGCAACCGGCTGTTCCTCGAGATGACGCGGCAGATGGAAGTGGACGGCGCGTGGAGCCTGCACGTCTCGCGCGTGCGCAACCAGCTGATCCGGCCCTGGGTCCAGGGCTTCAAGAAGCACCCGATCCTGCAGGCCGATTTCATGTACCTCGACGTCGAGCCGCACAAATGAACGTCGCCGTCAGCCTGCGCCGTTCCCGCTGTCGCCGCTCCGCGATCGCGCCGCGCTGCCGCGCATCGCCGCCGTCGTGTTCGCGCGCTCTGCCGGCGGCTGCCGCGCGCTGCCGTCGCACGCGGCCGACATGAACAAGGTGATCCGCGCACGTGTTCCCCGCGGGCGAGGAGGGCTTCGATCCCGCCGCCGCGCACGATCTCTATTCGGGCACCGTCGAGCAGATGATCTTCGAGACGCTGCTCACCTACGACTACCTCGCGCGGCCGGCGAAGCTCGTCCCGCTCACCGCCGAGGCGCTGCCGCAGATCACCGACAACGGCCAGACGTACACGTTCAAGATCAAGAAGGGCATCTACTTCACGCCGGACCCGGCGTTCAAGGGTGTCAAGCGCGAGCTCGTCGCCGACGATTACGTCTATTCGCTGAAGCGGCTGATGGACCCGAAGATCCGCTCGCCGTGGACGTGGCTCGTCGACGGCAAGATCGTCGGCCTCGACGAGCAGGCCGCGACGGCGAAGAAGACGGGCAACTTCGACTACAACGCGAAGATTCCGGGCCTCGAGGCGGTCGACCGCTACACGCTGCGCATCCGGCTGAAGCAGCCCGACTACAACCTTTCGTACGTGCTCGCGCACGAGCCGACGAGCGCCGTGGCGCGCGAGGTGGTCGCGGCCTACGCCGACTCGGGCGGCCGCGTGATGTCGAATCCGGTCGGCACCGGCCCGTACAAGCTCGCGAACGTGGATCCGCTCGTCGAAGATCGTCGCTCGAGGCCAATCCCGACTATCGCGGCTTCGTCTGGGATTTCAAGGCGGGCAGCGATCCGGGCGACGCGCAGCTCGTGGCCGAGATGAAGGGCAAGAAGATGCCGCAGGTCGGCCGGATCGAGATCAGCATCATGGAGGAGGACCAGTCGCGGCTCCTCGCCTTCCAGAACGGCGAGCTCGACCTCATGAACATGGAAGGCCCGCTCGCGCCCAAGGTGCTCGACGGCGGAACGCTCACGCCCGAAATGCAGAAGAAGGGCGTCAAGCTGTCGCGCTTCGTCGATCCCGAGATCTCGCTACCACTACTGGAACATGCAGGACCCGGTCGTCGGCGGGCTCACGAAGGAAAAGATCGCGCTGCGCCGCGCGATGGCGATGGCGTATCCCGTCGACGAGGAGATCAGGGTCGTGCGCAACGGCCAGGCGGTCGAGGCGCAGTTCCCGATTCCGCCCGGTGTCGTCGGCCACGATCCCGACGTACAAGTCGAGCGTCAAGTACGACGTCGCGCGGCGCGAACGCGCTGCTCGACAAGTTCGGCTACAAGAAGGGCGCGGACGGCTGGCGCACGCTGCCCGACGGCAAGCCGCTCGTGATCCGCTACGCGTCGCGCCCGGATTCGCTCGTGGCGGCAGATGGACGAGATGTGGAAGAAGACGTTCGACTCGATCGGCATCCGGATGGAAGTGCAGAAGGACAAGTTCGCCGAGCTCCTGAAGCTCGAGAAGCAGTGCAAGCTCATGATGCGCACGGCGTCGTGGATCGCCGACTACCCGGATGCCGACAACTTCATGCAGCTCCTCTACGGCAAGAACATCTACCAGAGCAACAACGCGTGCGCGGCGATCCCCGAGTACGACAAGCTCTACGAGCAGAGCCTCAAGATGCCGGACTCGCCCGAGCGCAACCGCCTCTACCGCGAGATGGCGAAGATCATCGAGGCCTACGCGCCGTGGCGGCTCGACATCAGCCGCTACCGCAACATGCTGGTGCAGCCGTGGGTGCAGGGCTACAAGAAGCATCCGATCCTGCATGCGGAGTGGCAGTACGTCGACGTGGCGACCGTGCCAAATAGCGGTCGCGCGGCGGCGGCGCAGGAGTAGCATGCGGACGAGCGCCCGCTGCCCGGGCGGCGGTCCGCGCTGCCCGGGCCAGCGCGGACGGCCTGACGCGCACCGGCCGGGAGGAGGGAACCGCAATGACGGCATACATCATCCGGCGGCTGTGGCAGATGGTCCCGACGATGCTCGGGGTCATCCTGCTCGTGTTCATCCTGTTCAACTGGGTCGGCGGCGATCCCGCGTACGTGCTCGCCGGGAAGATCTCGAACCAGGAGCAGATCGACAACATCCGCCGCCAGCTGGGCGTCGACCAGCCGGCCTGGGTGCAGCTCTGGATCTTCATCAAGCAGGTGCTGACCGGCGACTTCGGCGCGTCGTGGAGCACCAACGAGAAGGTCTCGAACATCCTCGCGACGCGCCTCGGCCCGTCGCTGACCGTGCTCGATGCCGCTGCTCATCCTCGACACGCTGCTCTCGCCATCGGCGCTGGCGCTCGCCGTCGCGTACGTCCGCGGCTCGCTGACCGACCGGATGGTGATGATCGTCTGCACCGTCGGCCTGTCGATCTCGGTGCTCGTCTACATCATCGTCTTCCAGTATTTCTTCGCCTACAAGCTCGGCTGGTTCCCGGTGCAGGGCTGGGGCAACAGCTTCTGGCGAGAACCTGCTCGTCTATTCGTCGCTGCCGATCCTGATCGGGCTCGTCGTCAGCATCGCGCCGAACCTGCGGCTCTACCGGACGTTCTTCCTGGACGAGATCAACCAGGACTATGTGCGCACGGCGCGCGCGAAGGGGCTCTCCGAGAACCGGATCATGTGGATCCACGTGCTGCGCAACGCCTCGATCCCGATCATCACGCACCTGATGGCCGGGCTGCCGGGCCTCCTGCTGGGCGCGTTCCTGATCGAGCGCTTCTTCTCGATCCCGGGCATCGGGCGCGAGGTGATCCTCGCGGTCGAGCGCTCCGACTTCCCGGTGATCAAGGCGCTGACCGTCTACGTCGCGTTCGCGACGATGGCGTCCAACCTGCTCGCCGACCTCATGTACAAGGCCGCGGATCCGCGGGTCCAGCTCAAATGACCGGCGCATCGATGGCGAACGGCACGGCGCCGAAGGCGCCCGCGCGATCGTGCGCGAGATTCCGCACACGGTGTCGCCCGGCCTGTGGGCGCTCGCGTGGAAGCGCCTCGAAGTCCGACAACGTCGGCATGGTCTCGCTCGTGATCGTCGCGGCGTTCATCCTGCTGATGATCGCGTCGGCGACCGGGCTCATCGCCGGCGACTGGGCGAAGGAAACCGGCGTCAACTACGCGCCGCCGTCGTTTCATCGGCGCCGACATCGAAGGCGGCGCGCCGGCCGCGCCGGTGACGCCGGCCGGCTCGTCGGCGCCCGCCGTGGAATTCAAGTCGGAGCGTGGTCGATCCGCTCGCCGACGTGCTGGCCGAGATCCGCGGCGAGAAGAAGCCGGCGGCTGCGGACGCGCGGCGCGCCGGCGGCCGACGCCGGCAAGTCGGTCGATCCGCTCGCCGACGTGATGGCCGACATCCGGAAGGACGCCAAGTCGGCGCCGGCCGACGTCGCGGAGGCGCGCGCGCCGACGCTGCCGTTCGGCGGCGACAAGTGGGGCCGCGACGTCCTCAAGAAGACGATCAAGGGCTCGGAGACGTCGATCTTCGTCGGCCTCGCCGCCGCGGCGGTCGCCGACGTTGCTCGGCACGCGTGTTCGGCGCGCTCGCCGGCTACTACGGCAGAGTGGGTCGACGACCTCTTCAACTGGTTCTACAGCGTGTTCAGCTCGATTCCGTACCTGCTGCTGATCCTCGCGGTGGCCGCGGTGCTGCAGCAGAAGGGAACGCTGACGATCATCCTGATCCTCGGTCTCACCGGCTGGACCGGCACGTTCCGGCTGATCCGCGGCGAGTACCTGAAGCACAAGGCGCGCGAGTACGTGCAGGCCGCCGACGCGATCGGCGCGTCGAACGCGCGCCGGATGTTCGTCCACATCTTCCCGAACGTGAGCCACGTCGTGCTGGTGCAGCTGTCGATCTACACCGTCGGCTTCATCAAGGCCGAGGTGATCCTGTCGTTCCTGGGCTTCGGCGTTCCCGTCGACGTCGTGTCGTGGGGCTCGATGCTGAACGAAGCGCAGAACGAGCTGATCCTCGGCAAGTGGTGGCAGCTCGCCGCGGCGGGCACCGCGATGGCGATGCTCGTGACGGCGTTCAGCCTCTTCACCGATGCGCTGCGCGACGCGCTCGATCCGAAGCTCAAGGGACTGGCGGGCGCATGAGAACGAACACGGAACCGCTCGTCAGCGTCACGCAACCTCAAGGTCGCGTTCCGCCTCGACCGCGCGCATCTTTCGAGGCGGTCAAGGGCATCTCGTTCGACATCCCGAAGAACTCGACCGTCGCGCTCGTCGGCGAATCGGGCAGCGGCAAGTCGGTGACCTCGCTCGCGATCCTCGGGCTCCTGCCGCCCGAGAACTCGATCGTCGATCCGGCGAGCAGCATCCTGTTCGGCGGCCGCAACATCGTCGGCCTTCCCGCCGGCGAGCTGCGCGAGACTGCGCGGCGCCGAAATCTCGATGATCTTCCAGGAGCCGATGACGTCGCTGAACCCGGTGTTCACCGTCGGCTACCAGCTGACCGAGGTGCTGCGGCTGCACATGGGCATGTCGCCGGCGGCGGCGCGCAAGCGCGCGATCGCGCTGCTGGACGAGGTCGGCATCCCCGATCCCGAGTTCAAGATCAACGCCTACCCGTCGCAGATGTCGGGCGGCCAGCAGCAGCGCGTGATGATCGCGATGGCGATCGCGTGCGAGCCGAAGCTCCTGATCGCCGACGAGCCCACGACCGCGCTCGACGTCACGATCCAGAAGCAGATCCTCGACCTGCATCGCGCGCGCTGCAGAAGAAGCACCAGATGTCGGTGCTGTTCATCACGCACGATCTCGCGGTGGTCGGCGAGATCGCCGACTACGTCGTCGTGATGAGCAACGGCGAGATCAGGAGCAGGGGCCCGCGAAGCGCGTGTTCGAGAATCCGCAGGACCCGTACACGAAGGCGCTGCTGCAATGCCGGCCGCGCCTCGACCGGCGCCCGGTGCGCCTGCCGGTGATCGAGGACTTCATGGACGGCGGCGCGCACGCGATGAACCTGACCGAGCGCCCGCGCGGCATTTCATCGTCCGATCCGATCATCCTCGACGTGAAGAACCTCGGCAAGGATTTCTATTCGCGCGAAGGCCTCTTCGGCCGGCGCAAGTTCGAGGCGGTGAAGGACGTGTCGTTCGGGCTGCCCGAAGGGCAAGACGCTCGGGCTCGTCGGCGAATCGGGCTCGGGCAAGACGACGGTCGGCCTGACGCTGATGCGCCTGCACGAGGCGTCCGCGGGCGAGGCGATCTTCGAGGGCCGCGACATCCTGTCGATGTCGCAGAAGGAGTTCATGGCGTACAAGCGGCGGATCCAGATCATCTTCCAGAATCCCTACGCGTCGCTCAATCCGCGCTTCACCGTCGGCCACATCCTGACGGAGCCGATGGACATCCACGGCATCGGCGCCATCCGCGCAGGAGCGCACCGAGCTCGCCTTCGAGCTCCTGCGGCAAGGTCGGCCTGCCCGAAGTGTCGTTCTACAAGTATCCGCACGAGTTCTCGGGCGGGCAGCGGCAGCGGATCGCGATCGCGCGCTGCCTCACGATGAAGCCCGACATCCTGATCTGCGACGAGTCGGTCTCGGCGCTCGACGTCTCGGTGCAGGCGCAGGTGCTGAACCTGCTGCAGGACCTGCAGGACGAGTTCCACCTTTCCTACATCTTCATCTCGCACGACCTCGCCGTGGTCAAGTACATCGCCGACGAGATCATGGTGATGAACGAGGGGCGGATCGTCGAGATCGCGAACTCGGACGAGATCTACCGCCACCCGCGCGAGGAGTACACGCAGCGGCTGCTGGCGTCGATCCCGAAGGGCTGGCGGACGGCGGCCGGACGGCGGGAATGGGGCCGGAGCGCCCGATAGGCCGGCGATGCGGTTTCAGGCGGCCTGTATCCTGGGGAGCCGTGCCATCCGCGAGTGCGTCGAGCGCCGGTCCGACGACGCGGACAATGCGCCAGTCCGGCATGACCGTCGCGCCCAGCGCGCGATAGAACTCGATCGCCGGAGCGTTCCAGTCGAGCACGGCCCCATTCGAAGCGGCCGCATCCGCGCTCGCGCGCTATCCCCGCCAGCGCCCGGAGCAATGCCTGCGCACAGCCCATGCCGGCGATAGGCCGGCTGCACGAAGAGATCCTCCAGCCAGAGTCCCCGGCGGCCGAGAAACGTGGAAAAATTGTGAAAAAACAGCGCAAAGGCGGCGGGAGCCCCCATCTTTGCATGCAATCAGAACTTCCGGCGGCGGGTTGGGCACCGAAAAGCGCGGCTTCGAGATCGGCCCTCGGTCGCCACCCGAGAGGTGGACGAGTTTTTCATAGGTCGCGAGCGCACCGATCATCGAATGGACGGCCGGCATCTTCCGCCGTGCGGCGCGGATCTCGAACGCGCGTCATGCGACGCTGCCTTCCGTTTGCGATGTCAGTGAGTACCCACAACGGGCGGCGGTTTGGATCGAAGTCGCGAACTACGGTTCGCGCATCGGCGACCGATCGGCTCTAATTGGGGACGATGGTCCGTGAGCCGGTTCGAGTTTCGCCTGCGTACACCCGCACGGTCCTTTCGGGTCGTGCTGGTTCTGATCGCCACGTTCAGCTCCTTGCGCGGCCTGCTCGGGGTCCCCAAGCCCGACATAGGCGATGGCCAGCCAGAAACGAAATTCATGGTTGTACGGCGCGCGATCGGCTTCCTTCGTGAAAAGGTCTCTCGGCCGTCTTGAAATCCCCACTGCGCAACGCCGCCAGCCCTTGGTTGAAGAGCTTGTAGGGGGATTGGGCTCCAACTGTTCCAGCTTGCGGGCGAGATCCCTCGACTCCGCGACTCGCCCTTGATGGTTGAGGACCGTTGCCAGGTTGGACATGACATGGACGTTCTCGGGTTCGCGCTCGAGGGCATAGCGCGAGCACCTCTCCGGCCTCCTTCAGATTTCCGTGGTGCCGGTAGACAATGCCCAGGGTATCGTAGTGAACTGATGAATCGCAGGTCCTTCTCGACGGCCGCGCGCGCCCACCAGTAGGCGTCGTCGATGCGCCCGTCAGCGAGTGATTCGGCGGCCCGGTTGTTCATAGCACATCGCGACTGATCGTGTCTTGCTCGAGTCACCTGCGTGCGCACGCCTCGCAGGTCTCGCGGCGGGAGAAAATCGATCGTCATCAAATCGGCTTCGAGCGGCCGAACCCGCCGTCGATCTGGCCGCCTGCCCGAGACTCAGGTTGACGTGCCCGATGGAGAAATAGAAGTCGCCGCTGCGTCCCACGTGTCGTCCACGTACACCCTGTGGTATCGGACCGGGAAACCGAGACTCTTTCGCCAGCGCGGCAGTCATGATCACGAGGGAAAGGCAATTGCCCGCTCGCGCATCGAACGCTTCGCGCGGCGTTCCGCGTGACCGATTCCGTATTCGAGCTGATGAGTTTCCCTTGTTGTAGAGCGCATCGATGAATCCCCGCTGGTAGCCTCTGCTGTTGAAATCACTGCTGACCTCCGTCCGCAGGAAACGCTTCATCGCGTCGCTGTACGGCGAGACACATCCTCGGCGCCGACGTGCGCGGACGGAGGCTGGAACCATTGATCGTGAAACAGGCGTCCCGTCGAGGCCATGGGCGCAATTTGCGCAGGCCGCGAGCAGCAGGGACAACAGCAGGCCGCGCAAGACCTCATCTATTGCGTCTCCATTGGGAGCGTGTGTGGGGCCATCGTGAGGCCCCGCGCCGACCGACGGTTCATTGTATCGCCGAAACTGCGCCTAGAATTCAAGAACGGCCTCACGGGGACGGCATGTCCGGATCGGTTGGCGCTTGAGACCAGTTGTAGGCCACGACATCGGCGGCAGGCCACCGCGCGAGGCGAGGCCATCGTCAAAGAGGCGGCGAGCCGGACCCGGGGCTGGTGGATCCGGTCACCAACGGAATCATTGGGTTGGTCTTCCTGTTAACATCGTTGCACCGGTGTCGGTGCCACGCACGTTGCGTCGCCACGCCCGAGGTGTAGCGGCGCGCACCGGGTTGGTATAGAGTCTGACGTTGCAACCAGATCGCGAAAGATCGTGTCCAAACGCTTACGTCGCATGGGGGCGTCAAATGAAGACACGTAACAGCAAGTCGCTTGTCCTGCGCTTCGGCGCAGCCATTGGATTCGGCTGGTGCATGGCGGCCGCGACGGCGGTCATGGCGCAGCGACGCGGCGCAGAGCAGCGGACGCGACGAGCGCCAGAAACCGGATGCGGCAGCGCAAGCGCCTGCCGCGACCATGCCGCTCCAGAAGCAAGCCGAGCTCACGCCGGCCACCGGCTCGCACATCAGGCGAGTCAAAACCCCCGACCCTTCCCTGCCGCAGCTGGGACCTCGATCGCGCCTATATGGAGCGCAGTGGAGCGACTAACCCGCGAGGCTGATTCGCACGGTCCCGATGGCAAATAGCCATTAGTCGCCTGTAGTACACCGGTCACCGGTTGTCACCGGTTGCGCGGCTGCAACAGTCGCGCGGCTGGTGATCCGCATGACGCAAATCCTGATTTGAGTGTATTCAGCGAGTTGGCACGCGCCGATCGCTGGCGTAGGCGCGTTTGCAACAAAATCGTTGCGACTGCACCACTGTGGGCGCAATTTTGTTGCCGGGGCAGCAACGCTCCTGTTGTAACTTCGTATCGCTAGCCCGGCAACGAGGCGGGCATACCTACGTTTCAATCTTAGTTCTTCTGGGGGTCCAACCAATGATTATGCACAAGAGGAAACCGCTCAAGCGCTGTTTCTCGCGCAGGCGATCGGCGCGGGGTCGTTCATGGCGCATCGCCGTACGTCATCGCGCAGGAACGCGGGCGCTTCACGGTAACAGGGTCGAGCATCTCGCGGACCGTCACCGAAGGCGCGTTGCCAGTGCTGACACTCGGCCGGGCCTACATCGAGCAAAGCGGCGCGACCAACGCGACCGAGCTGATCCAGAGCCTTCCCCAGGTGCAGAATTTCGTGGCGAATTCCGCTTCCGTCAACGGCGGCGGCGCCGGCATCGCGACAGCGTCCCTGCATGCGCTGCCGTCGAAGTACACGCTGGTGCTGATCGACGGCATGCGCCCGCCAGCTCGCCGCTGTCAAACTCGATTCGGCGGCGGTTTCCGCAGCGAACATCAACTCGATCCCGCTGGACGCCGTGGAGCGCGTGGAAATCCTGCTCGACGGCGCCACCGCGGTGTATGGATCCGACGCGATCGCGGGCGTGGTCAGCTTCATCCTCAAGAAGAACACGACGGAGGGCAACGCGTACGCGCAGTACACGTGGCCGACGCACGGCGGCGCCAACGGCGTGGATGCCGGCATCAGCAAGGGCTTCGGCGATCTGCAGAAGGACGGATGGAACATCCTGGGAACGTTGGGCTACGCCCATCAGGACAAAGCTGCTGGCGCTGGCACCGCCGCTGTATCCGAGTCAGAGGCGGCTTCTTCCCGTTCACGCACGGCGGCGTGAACTATCATCTACAACAACCGCACCGAGCAACACCGAGCCCGCCAATCTATCCGTTCCAGGCGCGATCCGGTAGCGTGCGCGGGCGCCTGAACGTCGCCTATTCCGATCAACCCGTACTATCGGCAGAATGGCAACTGCGGCCAGCCGGCGCAGTTGGCGGGCGTGCTGCTCGATCCCTACCGGCACGGGCGCGCTCGGGGCCATCGGCGAATCCTGCCGCTTCAACTTCGCGGCCACGGTCAGGACATTCCCGTCGTCCGATCGCCTGAACTTCGTCGGCAAGGGTTACTTGAAGCTCGGCGACAACGCCACGGGCTGGGCCACGATCGGCCTCAACCACTTCACCACGAACGCACAGTTCGCACCGCCGGCGCAGCCGTTCGGCATCAATTCCACGACAGCGTATGCCAACTCTATACAACAAGTATGTCGTGCCGTTCCTGGCCGCCAACAACCTGGTGAATCGGACCACCTGCCGGCAGCGCGCCGCGGGCGCACGGTCGGCTATCGGGGAGTGTCGCAAGGCGGCCGATGCCGACGACTACGAAACCAACGGCCAGATGTACGCGGCCGGCGTCGACGGCAACGCATGGGGCTGGATCTACAACGCTACGCGCCTCATGGGGCGTCGCCAAATTCACCGATACGGCGGCAGGGGCTACACCGACACCAACTAAACTCAACGATGCAATTGCGGCGGGTCTCTACGATCCGGTCGCGGGGCACGGGCGGCCGCTTCGATCAGCCCCTTCATCCTGAACAACCAATTCGAGAAAGCACCAAATCGAAGCTGGGCAATGTGCACGCCGGTGCGCAACATGACTTCTTCGAGCTGCCTGGCGGCCCGACCACCCTCTTTCGTGGGTGTGGACTGGTATACGCAGAAATACGACACCCATTACGACGACTTCGCTCTCGCCAACAGCGGCTTCTCGACGCAGCCGGCGGACGGCGATCGTCGCATCGGGTGGGGCCTAGGGCTTGATTCCATTCGGCGCCAGCCGCGACAACTGGGCGATCTACGGCGAGTGGCTGTTTCCCGATCGTCAAGTCCTTCGAAGCCACGGCGTCGGTCCGCTACGACCACTACGACAAGACGCACAGCACCTGGGTGTTCAGTTCGGCCGCCGACCCGGTCACCGGTCTGCAGAGAACAGCTCGCCGACGCGGACCTCGGCAATACGTTCAGCAAGACGACGGGCAAGATCGCCGCTCGCTGGACGCCGGTCACCGGCGTGCTGGTCCGCGGTTCCTACGGCACCGGCTTCCGGGCGCCTGGCGATGACGCGATATCGCGGGCGCGTTGTCTTTCAATGGCTCCACCGCAAAACTCGTATGCCTGCCCATTTCCCGGTTCGATCAGCCTGCATCCCCGGAAGCGCGCAGTACGACCTGCTCGCCGGCCCCAACGGGCTCTCCGGCGACGCCGGCCTGAAACCGGAGACGTCTGAAGCAGTGGACCGTCGGCGGGCGTTGGGACATCGCGGGCTTCTCGCTCGGCGCCGACCTGTGGAACGTGACGATCAAGAACCAGGTGCTGTCGCAAGGCATTGCCGAGACGGTGGGCTTTGCCAACCCGCAGCAATACATCGGGCTCTTCACCAATCCGTACTCGACCCGAGCGGCTTCGAGACCATTGCGTTCTCGCAGGTCCCGTTCAATGGCGGTACGGCGCTTTATCGGGGCGTCGACTGGGACGTGAACTACCGGACCGACACCAGCTGGGGCATCTTCAACGCGAACTGGACCGGCACCCGCATGCTGAAGGCGGACTACACGTTCGGCGCCGGCGAGCCCAAGCTTACCGATCTGGGGATTTACGGGCCGGACCAGCAAGTGGTGTTCAAGTGGCAGCATGCAGCTCATCCTGAGCTTGCAGACGGGACCATGGTTGAACTCGTTGACTGGCCACTACAAGTCCGGCTACACGGATACGAGCTGGGCCAGGGGCACCAACGTCTTCCTGGCGAATCCGGATGGGTCGCACGGCGCGTCGGTCGCGTTCTGCTGCTTGAACGTCCGTCGTACCAGGTACGTGGGATTGGCAGACCCAGTACAACTTCACCAAGGACATCAAAGGGACGTTCGGCGTGCTGAACATATTCTGACAAGAAGCCACCGCGCTCGTTGCAGAACGGCGGCGGCGGGCAACCAGAACGGATATGACGGGCGCTATTACGACCCGATCGGCGTCGCGCTCTATGGGCGAGTTGGCATCAAGTTCTGATCGAAATTGGCGTGGCCCGACAGCTTGGCGTCTCGCGTGGATCGAAGTTGACGTGATCGTCGGCGATCGGGAGTAACGGCTGGGATTGTCGGACAGGGGCCCTGCGGGGCCCTTGTCTCATTCCGGCGGTCGGCGTGAACGGATGGCAGTCCGAGGCCTTGCGTCGGCCGCAATCGACAACGAGGAAGAACAATGAGGAACAGCGATCGCCGCCCTTCTGCTAGCAGCCGCCATGATCGCGCCGCCGTCCTTCGCGGCCGACCCCAACGCGGCCGATGCGACCGACATGCAGGCGTTGCGCACCGCCGTACGCGCCGACAAGAAGGCGTATGTCGCTTCGCTGCTGACGCTTACGCCCGCGGAGGCGGCAAGAAATTCTGGCCGGCCTACGACGCCTACCAGCGCACCCTCGACATGACCAACCGCGAGAAGAACGTCACCATCATGGGCGTGATCGGGCAGGACAAGCCCGTCTCCGATCTCTACGCCAAGCAGATCGCCAAGGACATCATCGTCGCCGACGAGATGGAGACCAAGGCCCGCCGCACGCTCTACAACCGCGTGATGAGGGCGCTGCCGGCCACCAAAGCGGTGCGCTACCTGCAGCTCGAGGGCAAGATCCGCGCCGTCCAGGCCTATGACCTCGCCGAGACCATCCCGCTGATCAAATAAGCGGTCGCGCCGAGGGCCGGGGCTGGATTCCCGTTTTTTTGCTTTTCGGGCGGACGGCATTAACATCCGCCCCTTTCATTGGGGAAACCGGACCCGCCGATAATCTGGCCCGTCCGGTTGTCGGTGCGGAATCCCGTCTTGCCGCCTGCCGCGCGCGAGACCGCCGGACGCCGTGCCGCTCACTCACCGAATAATCCTCTGCCTGGAGCAACATAACATGCTGAAGATGACCCGTTTGGCCGCACTTGGCCGCGGTCGTGCTCGTTGCGGCGTCCGCCGCGATCGTCCCGCCAATCGGACAGCGCCCAGCAGCCGGCGCCCGCGCCGTCCGCCGCTGCACCCGCTGCCGCACCGGCCGAGCCGGCGCCCCGCGTCCGCGGCGGCGGCACCCGTGCCGAAGTCGTCGGCGAAGACGACCGAAGTCGTCGACAATCCCTACGGCCTCGAAGCCCTGTGGAAGGGCGGCGACGTGGTCGCCAAGATCACGCTGGCTGATCCTCGTCATCATGTCGATCGGCAGCTGGTACATCATCATCACCAAGGTGTACGAGCAGGGCAAGATGGGCGCGCAGGCGCGCGCCGCGGAGAAGAACTTCTGGAAGGCGCCGTCGGTGCAGGCAAGGCGCCGCAGGCCTGAAGAAGTCAGCCCGTTCCGCTTCATCGCGGAAACCGGCATCGAGGCCACCAGCAAGCACACCGGCCTCCTCGGAAAGGTCGACATGAACGAGTGGATCACGATGTCGATCCAGCGCGCCATCGACAACGTGCAAAGCCGCACGCAGGACGGCCTCGCGTTTCTCGCCACCGTCGGCTCGACGGCGCCGTTCGTCGGCCTGTTCGGCACGGTCTGGGGCATCTACCACGCGCTGACGGCGATCGGCATCGCCGGGCAGGCGTCGATCGACAAGGTGGCGGGTCCCGTCGGCGAAGCGCTGATCATGACGGCGTTCGGTCTCGCGGTCGCGGTTCCGGCGGTGCTGGGCTACAACTGGCTCGTCCGCCGCAACAAGACCGCGATGGAGCGCGTGCGCAGCTTCGGCGCCGACCTGCACGCCGTGCTGCTGAGCACCGCGCCAGAAGCCACCGTCGTCAGGGCTAAGCCATGGCGATGAACGTCGGTTCCGTCCGGATGGCGAGGACGAGGTCGTCTCGACCATCAACACGACGCCGCTCGTCGACGTGATGCTGGTGCTGCTGATCATCTTCCTGATCACGATCCCGGTCGTCACGACGTCGATTCCGGTCCAGCTGCCGAAGGAAGCGCAACGAGGTCCGCGAGACGCAAGCCGGAGAACATCGTCATCTCGGTCGACCAGAAGGGCGGCATCTACTGGAACGAGCTCAAGATCGCCAACACGGCCGCGCTGATCGACCGGCTGAAGAAGATCGCGGTGCTCGACGCCGCAGCCCGAAGTGCAGATCCGCGGCGACGGCGGCGCGCAGTACGACTCGGTCGGGCGGATCATCTACGCGTGCCAGCGCGCCGGCATCGCGAAGGTCGGCTTCATCACCGAGCCGCCCGCGCGCGGCGGCTGACGGATGACGCGCACGAGGAGCAGATCATGGCAATGAACGTCGGCTCGGGCGGCAGGCTCGGGCGAACCGGAAGTGATGATGGACATCAACACCACGCCGCTGATCGACGTGATGCTGGTGCTGCTCGTCATGCTCATCATCACGATCCCGATCCAGCTGCATTCGGTCAACCTCAACCTGCCGACCGGCAATCCGCCGCCGCCGCTCGTCAAGCCGGAAGTCCTGAAGATCGACATCGACGCGTCCGGCGTCGATCTACTTCAACGGCGAGGTCGTGCCCGATCGGGCGGACGCTCGAAGACCGAGCTCAAGGCCGCCGCCGAGCAGGCGGTCCAGCCGGAGCTGCATCTGCGCCCGGACAAGGCGGCGAAGTACGATGTCGTCGCCGTGGTGATGGCGTCGGCGCAGCGACTCGGGCTGACCAAGATCGGCATCGTCGGCAGCGAGCAGTTCATCGAGTAGCGGCAGCGCGCACTGCGCAGCGCAGCAATCGGAGTCGATAGCAAATGGATTACGCACGACAGCAGAGAGACCCGACCAAGCACGCGATCGGGATCGCGTTCGTCGTCGCTGATGCACGTGCTGCTCATCTGGGCGCTGCTGACCGGGCTCGGGCGCGCGGTCGTCGAGGTGATCAAGAAGCCGCTGTACCGCGACGATCATCGAGGAGATCAAGCGCGCCGCCGCCGCCGCCGCCGCCGCCGAAGAAGATCGTCGAGGCGCCCAAGGCAGCAGGCGCCGGTCGAGACCTACGTTCCGCCGCCCGACATTCCGGTCCCGACGACGCAGGCGCCCGTGATCTCGGCCGTTACGGCAGCGCCGCCGCCGCCCGAGCCGTACGTGATTGCCCCACCGGTAGTCGAGTCGCGCCGCCGCGCCGCCACCGCCGAAGCCGGCGATCCGCAAGGACCCGAAGCGCCAAAGCAGGCGAGGATCTGGTCTATCCGCGGGCGGCGATACGCGCCGGCGTCGACAAGGGCCACGTCGTCGCGCGCATCAATGATCGACGAAAAGGGCAACGTCACGGACGTCATCATCCTGTCCGCCGACCCGCCGCGGAGTCTTCGATCGCACGGTCATCGACGGGGTCAAGGAATGGAAATACGCCGCCGAAGGCGAAAAGTACGTCGCCGAGATCGAGGTCAACTTTCAGTTGAAGGAATAGCGGCGGCGACGCCGATCGCAGCAAACGGCCGCCTGCGGGCGGCCGTTTGCTTTGAACGCGCCTGCAGCTGCGCTCAGTCGCTGCGCAACGCGACCGCCGCCGCCGCCCAGCGTGGCCACGCCCAGCGCCGCCACCCCGGCGGCAATCCCGCGAGCGACACGCGCTGCCCGACGATGAGACCGCAGGACGTCGCGGGCGACGTCGACGACCGTGCCGGGCAGGGCCAGCGCGATGCCGAGGCCGGCCGCGGCCCACAGGGCGGTGAGCGCCGGCCTGCGCCACGCCGGAAGCGCCGCCGGAGCGGGAAGCGCGGCCATCACCCGCGCGGTGAATCCGGCGTCGTCGACGTAGGCCGCGCGGTGCTCGCGGGCTTCCGCGCGGAGCGCGGCGTCGAGCCAGTCGTCGTCGGCGTTGTGCGGTGCTGGAGCGGTCGATCGTTCATGGCTCTCGTCCAGTCAATCGCGTGCCCAGGCCGCGAGCCGCGTCTTGAGCTTCTGCTTCGCCCTCAGGATATGCGTCTTCACGGTGCCCGACCGGGCAGTTCAGCACCTGCGCGGCCTCCTCGTGCGAGAGGTCATTATGGTAGCACTGGACGATTGCGGCGCGTTCGGCGTCCGACAGCACGGCCATGGCGCGCTCCATGTCCATGCGAAAGCGTGGCGGCCCGCGCCGGATCCGGCACGCCTGACGCCTCGTCCGGGCGCGTCGCCGCCGTCATCGTCCGCGACGTCGGCGTCGCGATCCCCGAGCAGTTCTTCCTTGCGCTTGCGCGCGTCGGCGAGGTAGGCGTTCGTGGCGATCCGGTAGAGCCAGGTCGAGAACTTCGCCTCCTGGCGGAACGATCCGAGGTTGCGAAACGCGAGCAGGAAGGTTTCCTGGGCGAGGTCGTCGGCGAGCGCGTGATTGCCGGCCGTGAGCCGCCGCAGCGTCGTGCGCACCGCGGACTGGTGGCGGCGCACGAGCTCCGAGAACGCATGGCGATCATCGCGAACGACGACACGGGCGATGAGCTCTGCATCGGTGAGGCGGCTCCGCCATCGGAAAGGTTGATCGCGCGCGGCGGGCGTTCGGACTGCGCTCCACGCAACCATCAGGCCGGCGGCGGCTTGCCGGCGTGGGCCGCCGCGGTCCGCGGGTCGCGTCCCGCGGCGCCGACTCGGCGGCAGCGAGGTGCCGCTGCTCGAACCACCAGAGCACCACGAAGCCGAGACCGACGAACAGCAGCACGAGCCCCAGCCCGTTCGGCTCCCGGTCGGTCGAGCAGCGAGATAGACCGACAGCGCGAGCCCGAAGCCGCCATCAATACGCCCTTGCGCAGGTCGGACCACGCGGCTTTGCGCCGGATCTGCTTCGCCTGCTCGTAGTACGGTCGCGCATGGCCGCGGCGCCTGCTTGCCGCCGGCGAGCGCGTCGAGCGCGTCCGCCGAGGGCACGATCCCCTTTCGGCGAGCTTCAGCATCGTTTCGTTGAGCATTCGCGCCTTGCGCATCCGGTACCAGAGGATGAGCGCGATCGCCAGCACCGGGGCGAAGGAAGACGACGGTGACGACGGCGATCACCATCGCGGCGAGCGCGGGCTCGTCGTGGACGAACTCGTCGAAGGAATCGAACTCGCTGGTCGGTGCCGATGCCGTCGATCGTCACCCGCGCGCGCTTGCGGGCCTTCCGCGCGCCGGCCGCGATGCTCGTCGCCGGCATCGTCCGCTCGAGCCCCGGCATCGAGCGCGCGCCGGCCGCCGGTTCCGTGGTGGTGACGCTCGTGCGGCCGCTTTCGCCCACGTCGATCTTGATCTCGGCGCCGCGACCATCGGTGATGGAAAGCGATTTGGGGGTGGCGTTTCGGCGCCGCCGGCGCGGCGACCGGCGGGCTCTTGGGCTCCTGCGCGTGCACGGTGGGCGAGCGCGGCGCCAGGGCGACGCGCAAGGCCCAGGAAAAGGCGGTCCCGAGCACCAGCCGGCGGAAAAGCCGGCTCGTGGCGACGGCAGGGGCGGTGGCGGCAGATCGGTTCATGCGGACTCCCGGAGCGATCGATTGCCGTAGGATGCGGCCATCCTGGCGTTTGGATTCAGCTTTCGGCGCCGCGGAGGCGTTTCCGGTGCATGCTATTATTCCTGAAACGGCCGCGGTCGCTGCGAAATTCGGCGGCGCGCGCCGATTCGTGCAGTTTTCCGCGCGCGGCACCCTCTGGCGCGGCCACGACCGTTCTTCCTGGCGTCCGTTTGACCACGAAACTGCGTAGACCGGTGCATCCATTCGCCGTAGCGCGCCCGCCCCGCCGCGGCCGCGCACGCAATCGTCGCGCTTGCGTTTGCGTTGCTGGGCCGCTTTCGCGCCGGTCGCGGCCGCGGCGGACGATACCGTCACGCTCAATTTCGTCAACGCGGACATCGAGGCGGTCGTCAAGGCGGTCGCCGAGATCACCGGCCGCAATTTCCTGATCGATCCCAGGGTCAAGGGCAGCGATCAACATCATCTCGGCGCGGCCGGTGCCGAAGAGCCTCGTCTACCCCACGCTGCTCTCTGCGCTGCGGCTGCAGGGATTCGCCGTGGTCGAGGGCGACGGCGTGGTCAAGATCGTGCCCGAAGCCGACGCCAAGCAGCAGGGCGGCGCGGTGGCGCGTGGGGCCGCTCGGCGCCGGCGGCGATCGGCTGGTCACGCAGGTCATCACGCTCGAGTACGAGTCGGCGGCGCAGCTCGTCAACGTGCTGCGCCCGCTGATCACGCCGAACAACACGATCGCCGCCTATCCGGGCAGCAACGCGCTCGTCATCACCGATTACGCCGACAACCTGAGGCGGATCGACCGGATCATCGCGTCGCTCGACCAGCCGCCCGGCGCGGAGCCGATCCTCGTGCCGCTGCAGCAACGCGTCGGCGCTCGACATCGTCGCGCTGCTGAACCGGCTGCTGCGCCGATCCGCGGCGCGGCCGGACCGGCGGCCGATCGACGCCCAGCAGCGCGTGACGATCATGGCCGATCCGCGCTCGAACAGCGTGCTGGTGCGCGCCGACAATCCGGCCGCCTCGCGCGCGTGCGGCAGCTGATCGAGCAGCTCGACACGCCCGGGCCGGCCCGGCGGCAACATGTTCATCGTCTACCTCAAGAACGCCGAGGCCGCGCGCGTCGCGCAGACGCTGCGCGCGATGCTGACCGGCGGCGACGGCGGCGGGCCGCGTCGCCGGATCGACGCTGTCGCAGGCGCCGCCGCTGTTCGCTCGGCAACGCTCCGCATGGCGCGGCGCCGGTGCCGACCGCGCCGTCCGCGACGGCGCCGCTCGCGGCCGCGCCGGCGCCGGCGCGACGCGTTTTCCGCGAACGGCGCGACGATCACCGCCGACACGGCGAGCAACGCGCTCGTCATCATGGCGCCCGAGCCTGTGTACAACAACCTCCGCGCGATCATCGAGAAGCTCGACGTGCGCCGCGCGCAGGTGTTCGTCGAGGCGCTGATCGTCGAGGTGTCGGCGGACAAGGCGGCGGAATTCGGCATCCAGTGGCAGGCGCTCTCGGGCTACAACTCGACGCAGACGCGCGTGATCGGCGGCACCAACTTCACGCCGCGCGGCAGCGGCAACAACATCATCGACGTCGCCGTCGAATCCCGGCGCAGCGTCGGGCAGGGGCTGGCGCTCGGCGTGATGAAGGGCACGGTGACGATTCCCGGCCTCGGCACGATCACCAACCTCGCGTTCCTCGCGCGCGCGCTCGAGACGCAGATCGGCGCCAACATCCTGTCGACGCCGACGCTGCTCACGCTCGACAACGAGGAGGCGCGCATCATCGTCGGCCAGAACATTCCGCTCGTCACCGGCAGCTACGCGACGACGGGCAGCACGACGACGGTGCACGCCGTTCCAGACGTTCGAGCGCAAGGACGTCGGCATCGTGCTTCGCGTCAAGCCGCAGATCACCGAGGGCGGCACGATCCGCCTCGTCGCTCTACCAGGAAGTGTCGCGCGATCGACGATGCGTCGACCACGACAAGCGGCGTCGATCCTGTCGAAGCGCGCGCTCGAATCGACGGTGATCGTCGACGACACGCAGATCATCGTGCTGGGCGGCCTCATCCAGGACCAGCTGACCGACGGCACGCGACAAGGTGCCGCTCTTCGGCGACATCCCGATCGCCGGCGCGCTGTTCCGCTACGACGCGCGCCGGCGCGCAGAAGACGAACCTGATGATCTTCATCAAGCCGACGGTGTTGCGCACGAGCGCCGACGGACGCGAGATCACGTCGGAGCGCTACCAGTACCTGCAGGGGCGAGCAGGAGCGGCAGGCGCCGCCCAACCGGCTCTTCTGGGGCGACCACGACGCAGCCGCTGCTGCCGCCGCGAAGGCACGCTGCCCGGCACGCCGGGCGCCGATCCCGACGCCGCCGCTGCCTGGGCGACAAGCCGATGCCGCCTCCGGCGCCGAGCCCGCCGCCGCCGCCCGCGAAGCCCTGAGCGACCGCGTCGAGCCCTGCGATGGCCACGGTCCCGCCCCGCCGCCGCCGACGGATTCGCGCACCGGATCCCGTATGCGTTCGCGCGCGCGCACGGCGTGCTGGCGCAAGGCGAGGAGCAAGGCGGCGTCGTCGTGCTGACGCGGCCCGATGCGACCGTCGAAGGCATCGCGGAGCTGAAGCGCGTGCTGCAGCGGCCGCTCCTGACGCGCGCCGTCGACGCCGAGCGCTTCGCCGACCGAGCTCGCGCGCGCGTACAACGTCGACGGCGCGGCGTCGCGCAGATGATCGAGGACTTCGCGCGCGACACGCGACCTCGCGCGGCTGATGCAGGATCTCCCGCCGGCCGAGGACCTCCTCGACAGCGGCGCGCAGGCGCCGGTGATCCGGATGATCAACGCGCTGCTGCTGCAGGCGCTGCGCGAGCGCGCGTCCGACGTGCACTTCGAGCCGTACGAAGCGCGCTCGGTCGTGCGCTTCCGCGTCGACGGCGTGCTGCGCGACGTGCTCGAGCCGCCGCGCGCGCTGCACGCGGCGCTCGTCTCGCGCATCAAGATCATGGCGAGCCTCGACATCGCGGAGAAGCGGCTGCCGCAGGACGGCCGCCTCGCGTCTGAAGCTCGGCGACAAGCAGGTCGACGTGCGCGTGTCGACGCTGCCGACCGGTCCCGGCGAGCGCGTCGTGCTGCGCCTGCTCGACAAGGATTCCGCGCAGCTCGACCTCGACCGCGCTCGGCATGAGCGCGGCGACGCTCGCGGCGATGGACCGCGCTGATCCGCGAGCCGCACGGCATCGTCCTCGTCACCGGTCCGACGGGCTCCGGCAAGACGACGACGCTCTACGCGGCGCTGTCGCGGCTGCCGCGCGGCACGCTCAACATGATGACGGTCGAGGATCCGATCGAGTACGCGCTCGACGGCGTCGGCCAGACGCAGGTCAATCCGAAGATCGACCTCGACTTCGCGCGCGCGCTGCGCGCGATCCTGCGCCAGGATCCCGACATCATCATGATCGGCGAGATCCGCGACCTCGAGACCGCGCAGATCGCGGTGCAGGCCTCGCTCACCGGGCATCTCGTGCTCGCGACGCTGCACACCAACGACGCGGCGAGCGCGATGACGCGCCTCGCCGACATGGGCGTCGAGCCGTACCTGCTGGCATCGAGCCTGCTCGGCGTGCTCGGCGCAGCGGCTGGTGCGCAGGCTTTGCCCCGCGTGCCGCGACGCGCGTCGCGCCGACGGCCGGCGAAGCCGCAACTGCTCGCGCGATCTCGGCGCTGCCGCGCGACTCTTGCGCTCTACGCGCCAGCGGGCTGCGCGCGAGTGCAGCGACACGGGCTACCGCGGCCGCTCCGGCGTCTACGAGCTCATCGTCGTCGACGATGCGATGCGCCGGCTGATCCACGATCGCGCGCCGGAGCACGCGCTGCGCGCGGCGCGCGCTGCGCCGCCGGCACGACGTCGCTGCGCCGCGACGGCGCGCGCTGGCTCGCGGACGGCACGACCTCGCTCGCCGAGCTCGTGCGCGTATCGCGCGAAGACCTGACGGTCGAGCTGCCGAGGATGTGCGCGCGTTCCGCTACGAGGCCGTCGACGCGGCGGGCAAGCTCGCGCGCGGGCTGGTCGATGCCGAGATCGGCGCGGCAGGTGCGCGACCGGCTGCGCGGCGAAGGCCTCTTTCCACGGCGATCGATACGGAAGGCGATGCCACGGCGAAGCGCGGAGCGCACGACGTCCGCAACGCAGCGCTTGCGGCTGCCGGCCGCACAGGTCGCGCTGTCGACGCGGCAGCTGGCGACGCTCGTGCGCTCGGGCATGCCGCTCGACCAGGCGCTGTCCGCCGTCGCGCGAGCAGGCCGACGATGCCGCGCGCCGCCAAGGTCTTCACCGAGGCGCGCACGCAGGTCGCGCGCCGGCGAGCCGCTCTGGCGGCGCGCTCGCGCGCTGGCCGCGGACGTTCTCCGAGCTCTATCGCGGTCTCGTCGCGGTCGGCGGCGGAAACCGGCGGTCTCCCCGACGTGCTCGACGCGGCTCGCCGACTACCTCGAGGCGCGGCAGGCGCAGAGGCAGCAGTTCACGCTGGCGCTCGTCTACCCGGCGCTCGTGACCGTCATCGCGCTCGCGGTGATCGTCGGTGCTGCTGGTCTACGTCGTGCCGCAGATCGTGTCGGTGTACCAGCAGAGCCGGCAGACGCTGCCGTGGCTCACGCAGGCGCTGATCGCGCTGTCAGCGGATTCCTGCGCGGCGACCGGCATGGATCTGGCTCGCTGGCGTCGCCGCGGCGGCGATCGCGTTCGCTGCTCGCGAATCGGCGCGAGGCGTTTCGCGCGCGCTGGCAGCGGCGCTGCTGCGCACGCCCGTCGTCGGGCCGCCTCGTCGTGGCGGTGGACACCGCGCGCTTCGCGAGCACGCTCGCGATCCTCACCGGCAGCGGCGCGCCGCTGCTGCGCTCGCTCGACGCCGCGCGCGACGTCGTCTGGGCGCTGCCGCTGCGCGGCGGCGGCAGGCAGCGGCGTCGGTGCTCGTGCGCGAAGGCGTGTCGCTCGCGCGCGCGCTTGAAGGAGCAGCGCGTGTTCCCGCCGGTGCTGATCCACCTCACGGCCAACGGCGAGGCGAGCGGCCAGCTCGCGCCGATGCTGCGAGCGCGCCGCCGACGAGCTGGAACGCGAGGCCGCGCGCCGCATCAACTGGTTCGCGGCGCTGCTGCAGCCGGCGCTGATCGTCGACCATGGGCGCGATCGTGCTGGTCCTGGTGCTGGCGGTGATGCTGCCGATCGTCGCGATGAACCAGCTGATCCGCTGATCCGCGATTCGGCGCGGTGCGGGCATGAGGCTCGCCCGCGCGCCGCCCGTGCCGCGCCAGCGCCCAGGCGACATGCTCGCGCACGAGCGGCGACGGATCGTCCGCGCGCGCCTCGAGCGCGGCGACGATGTCGCGGGTCGCGTCGGCGCGTTGCCGAGGCCGACCGCGAGGTTGCTCGACCAGCGCTCGTAGCCGATCCGCCGGATCGCGCTGCCTCGCAGTGCGCGCGTCGAACTCGGCTTCGGTCCACGCGAACAGCGTGACGAGATCGGCGTCGTCGAGGCCGTTGCGCACGGCGAAATCCGGCTTCGCCGGCGTCCTGCGCGTACCGGTTCCACGGGCAGCAGAGCTGGCAGTCGTCGCAGCCGTAGACGCGATTGCCGATGAGCGGACGCAGCTCCTCGGGAATGCTGCCGCGAAGCTCGATCGTGAGGTACGAGATGCAGCGGCGCGCATCGAGCTCGTAGGGCGCGACGATCGCGCCCGTCGGGCAGACGTCGATGCACGCGCTGCAGCTGCCGCAGTGCGACGACTGCGGCGCGTCGACCGGCAGCGGCAGGTCGGTGTAGATCTCGCCCAGGAAGAACCACGAGCCTGCCTCGCGCGTGAGCAGCAGCGTGTGCTTGCCCTGCCAGCCGAGTCCCGGATTTCGCGGCCAGCGCCACTTCGAGCACCGGCGCGCTGTCGGTGAACACGCGATAGCCGAAGTCGCCGACCGCCGTCGCGGATGCGCGTCGGCGAGCCGCTGCGAGCTTGCCGCGCAGCACCTTGTGATAGTCGCGACCGAGCGCGTAGCGCGCGATGAACGCCTTGGTCGGATCGGCGAGCATCGCCGCGCTCGCGCGCGCCGCCGGCGGCCGGTAGTTCATCCGCGCGGTGATGACGCGCAGCGTGCCCGGGACGAGCGCGCCGGGCGCGCGCGGCGCACGCCGTGCCGTGCCATATAATCCATCGCGCCGTGCCGGCCCGCGGCGAGCCAGTCGAGCGAGCCGCTGCTCCGCGACGTCGAGATCGGTGTCCGGCGATGCCGATCTCGCTGGAACCCGAGCTCGCGCCCCAGTCGCCGGATGTCCGCGGCGAGCGCCGTCCAGTCGCGTCGTCGGCCGGCTGGCGTCGGGCGCGCGGTGACGTGCTCGCCATGCGCGACAAGCGTACACGCATTGCGCAGTCGAGTCGCACGATGCCGATGTCCACGCGCCACTCGCTACCTTCTCGCGATGCCGACGCCACCGAGGCGGCCGGTGCGCGCCTCGCGCCGCGCGCTTCGCCGGCGGCATGATCGTGACGCTGTCGGGCGACCTCGGCGCCGGCAAGACGACGCTCGTGCGCGGCTGCCTGCGCGCGCTCGGCTGGACGGGCTCGGTCAAGAGTCCGACGCTATCACGCTGGTTGAACATTATCCGCTTTCGAGCCTATACTTTTATCACTTTGATTTTTATCGGTTCGCCGATCCAAGCGAATGGGAAACGGCGGGACTCGCCGATTGCTTCCGCCGACGACGCGGTCTGCGTGATCGAATGGCCCGAGCGGGTCGCCGGTCGCGCTGCCGCGCCGGACCTCGCGTTGACGCTCGCGCATCCGGCCGATCCGCGACGGCCGGACGCGAGCTCGCGCTCGTCGCGCACACGGAGGCGCGGTGAGCGATGCCTGGCCGCGATGATCGTCGCCGTCGGCAGCTGCGCGCGCCGCGATCCGCGATCTCGCTCGAGCGGCGGCGCGTCTGCCGCTGGCTGCTGCGTGCCGGCGGCGCAGCTCGTCGTTCCGTCGGCGCATGGGCGACGCCGCGCGCATCGCATCGGCGCGGCATGTGGCCGGCGCAGGAATACACGCGCGTCATCGCTCGAGGCGCCGGACTTCGATCGCGCATCAGCGTATCGACGCTCAGGGATCCGCATCGCGTCGTGCTCGAGCTCGACGGCGTCGACGCTCACGCCCGAGCTCGCGCAGCTCGCCGACTCGCGTGCAGGCGTCGGACCCGTACATCGCGGCGATCCGCTTCGGCACGCGGGCGCCGGACATCGCTGCGCATCGTGTTCGATCTCAAGACGGAGACGCGCGCCGCAGCTCTTCGCGCTGCAGCCGGTCGCCGAGTTCGGGCATCGCGTCGTGCTCGACCTCTATCCGCTGACGCCGCTCGATCCGCTGATGGCGCTGCTCGACGAGAGCGCGACGAGCCGGCAGGCGCACCGAAGCCGCCGGCGCCGACAGCGCCGGAGCCCGCCGATCGCGACCCGACGCGAAGCCGAGCCGAAGGCGGCCGGCCGCGCGCAGGATCACGATCGCGCTCGATCCGGGTCACGGCGGCGAGGACCCGGGCGCGATCGGCCAGCGCGGCACGTACGAGAAGAACGTCACGCTCGCGATCGCGCAGCAAGCTGAAGCGCGCTGCATCGACGCCGAGCCCGGCATGCGCGCGATGCTGACGCGCGACGACGACTACTACGTGCCGCTCGCCGCGCGCGTGCAGAAGGCGCGCGCGCGTCGAGGCCGATCTCTTCGTCTCGATCCACGCCGACGCGTTCCGCGAGCCGCGCGCGCGGCTCGTCGGTGTTCGCGCTGTCCGAGCAGCGGCGCGACGAGCGCCGCGGCGAAATGGCTCGCGCAGAAGGAGAACGCCGCCGACCTGATCGGCGGCGTCAATCTCGACGCGCGCGATCCGATGCTCGCGCGCACGCTGCTCGACCTGTCGCAGACCGCGCAGATCAGCGACAGCCTCAAGGTCGGCCGGCACGTGCTCGACAGCATCGGCACGATCAACGCGCTGCACAAGCGCGTCGGTCGAGCAGGCGGGCTTCGCGGTGCTGAAGGCGCCCGACATTCCGTCGATCCTGGTCGAGACGGCGTTCATCTCGAATCCCGACGAGGAGCTGAAGCTGCGCGAGCGATCGCCACCAGGCGAAGTTCGCCGAGTCGATGCGCGACGGCATCCGGCGCTACTTCGCGGCGAACCCGCCGCTCGCGCGCGCGACCGGCACGGGACGGCGCACCGGCTCGAGAAGCGCCGATCGGCCCGACGCGCTCGTTTCGGTAGAATCGCGCCGGTGCTCCGCTTTTTCGTCACGTTCGTCGTGCTGCAGGCTGCGCTGTTCGGCGCTCGAGCTCACGCCGTGGGCGCAGAAGTATTTCGTCGTGCCGTGGACCAACGCGCTCGCCGCGATCAGCGCGTGGCTCGTCACGCGTGTTCGATCCCAACGTCGCGGCGATCGGCAACGTGATCGCGCAGCACGGCGAACGGCTTCGCCGTGTCGATCGAGGCGGGCTGCAACGGCGTCGAGGCGACGATCGTGCTGCGTCGCCGCGATCTTCGCGTTCCCGGCGCCGTGGCAGCGACAGGCTCGCGGGCCTCGCCGCCGGCATCGTCGCCGTGCAGGGGCTCAACATCGTGCGCGTGATCAGCCTGTTCTATCTCGGGCAGTGGAACTATCGCGGTGTTCGAGTGGGCGCACCTGTACGTCTGGCAGGCGCTGATCATGCTCGACGTGCTGGTCGTGTGGCTCGTCTGGGTGCGCCTGCTGCCGCGCGACGACGGCGACGCGCGGCGGTCCCGCCGGCCGGCGGACGGCGCTCGCCGCGCCGGCGTCGGCGTGACGCGGCGCGAGCCGCGATCGCCGCGCGGTGCCGCTCGGCGGCTTCGTCGCTCAGGGTGCTCGCGTGGCTGCCGGTGACGTTCGCGCGTCTGGTATTTCGCGCGCGCCGGTGCTGCTGTGGCCGCGCCGCGCTCATCGTCGAGCTCGTCGCGCGCGCCGGGTTCGCCGACCTCGTCGCAGGCGTCGAGCAGGCCGGCGCCGATGCTCACGTTCGCGACGACGCTGAGGCCCGGCTCGGCCGTCGGCGCAGGCGGCGCGCATCACCGTCGACGTCGACCTGCTGCTGTACTCGTTCGGCCTGCCGCTGCTACGCGGCGCTGGTGCTCGCCGCGCGCGAGCCGCGCTGGCCGCGCCGCCTGCGCGCATCGGCTACGCGGCGCTGATGCCGTTCGTCGCGTGGGGCGTGCTCGCCGATTTCCTGAAGAACGTCGCCATCACCGCTGGGGCCGCTAGATCGCGTCGCAGACCGGATTCGTCGCGTGGCAGCGCGAGGCGATCGCGTTCGCCTATCAGTTCGGCGCGCTGATCCTGCCGACCGTCGTGCCCGGCCGTCGCCTGGGTGCTGACGCACCGCGCGTTCCTCGAGCGGCTGCGCGAGCGCGCCGGCAGCTGAGCCGCGCGTCGCGGTAGCTCGCGATCCGGCGCTCAGCCGCGCGCTCGCCGCTTTCCGCTCGCGCTCGCGTTCGCGCAGCACGCGCCGCTGCACCTTGCCGGTCGTCGTCATCGGCAGCGCGTCGATGAACTCGATCTCCTTCGGATACTCGTAGGGCGCGAGGTAGCGCGCGCACGTGCTGCCGGATGTCGTCCTCGAGCGCCGGCGACGGCGCGTGACCCGGCGGCGAGCACGATGAACGCCTTCACGACGTTGCCGCGCGTCTCGTCCGGCGACGGCACCACCGCGGCGTTCGCCACCGCCGGGTGCCTGACGAGGCAGTTCTCGATCTCCGACGGGCCGATGCGGTAGCCGGCCGCCTTGAACATGTCGTCGGCGCGGCCCTGGTACCAGAGGTAGCCGTCGGCGTCGCGCGTCGCGAGGTCGCCGGTGCGGCACCAGTCGCCGGTGAACTTCTCGCGCGTCGCCTTCGGGATTCTTGAAGTACTCGAGGAAGAACACCGGGTCGGGCGTGCCGTCCGGCGCGACGCGATTGCACCGCGACCTCGCCGATCTCGCCGTCGGCGACCTCGCTGCCGTCGTCGTCGATCACCGCGATCCGGTGCCCCGGATACGGGCCGTCCCATCGAGCCGGGCTTCGCCGGCCACAGCGCGTGCGAGTTGCCGACGATGTAGTTCATCTCGGTCTGGCCGAACATCTCGTTGATCGTCACGCCGAGCGCCTCGCGCGCCCATTCGAACACGGTCGTGCCGACCGCCTCGCCCGCGCTCATGATCGCTGCGCAGGTCGAGGTCGAAGCGCTCGCGCGGCCGCGGGCACGCCTTCATCATCATCTTGAGCGCGGTCGGGAACAGGAACGCGTTGCGGACGCCGTACTTCGCCATCAGCGCAGAACGCGCGCTCGGGATCGAAGCGGCCGCGGTAGCCGACGATCGGCTGGCCGAAGTAGAGCGTCGGCAGCAGCGCGTCCATGAGGCCGCCGGTCCACGCCCAGTCGGCCGGCGACCAGAACAGGTCGCCCGTCGCGCGGATAGCCGTCGTGCGAGTGGACGAAGCCCGGCAGGTTGCCGAGCAGGCACCGATGCGGCATCAGCGCGCCCTTGGGCGGCCCGGTCGTGCCGCTCGTGTAGACGAGGATCGCCGGATCGTCGGCGCGCGTGTCGACCGGCGTCGAAGCGCGGCGACGCGCTCGTCGAGCAGCGCTTCGCACGGCGTGATCGCACGCCTCGCGCGCGCCGGCGACGCCGATCACGTGCGCGACGCCGGGCAGCGCGTCGCGGATCGGCGCGAGGTTCGGCAGCGACTGCGGATCGACGAACGCGACCTTCGCCTCGGAGTCGTCGAGCCGGTATTCGAGCGCCTCGGGGCCGAACAGGAACGACAGCGGCACCGCGACCGCGCCGAGCTGGTAGACCGCGATGTGCGCGACGACCGTCTCCGGCCGCTGCGGCAGGATCAGCGCGACCTTGTCGCCGCGCTCGCACGCCGAGCGCGCGCGAGCGCGTTCGACAGGCGGTTCGCCTGCTGCTGCAGGTCCCAGAACGTGTACGCGGCGGTCGCGCCGGATTCGTCTTCCCAGTACAGCGCGAAGCGCGCGCGATCGTTGGCCCAGCGGCCGCAGCACGCGTGCGCGATGTTGAATCGCGCGGGACGTTCCAGCGGTGCGCCGCGACAGATCTCGGCGTAGCGGTCGACGGCCATCGGCGCGTCGCGTCAGCGCGGCAGCGTGCCGGCGCGCCGCGGCGTCCGTCGGGCGCTCGATCGGCTCGATCGACCGTCCAGACCCAGTCCGGCGTGCTGCTCGAGCAGCGCGCCCATGCCGGATCGAGCGCGAGCGACATGCGCGCGTCTGCAGCGTGTAGCGCCGCGACGCGCTGGTACTCGACCGGCGGGCACGATCAGCGACTGCACCGGCGGCCTCGCCCGGCGCGCCGGCTGAACGAGAGGAAGAGGCCGTCGAACCTGCGCCCGGCGAGCGGATCGAGTGCTCGCCGTCGACCGAGTAAGTCGGCGTCGCGCGCCTTGCGCTGCTCGACCAGCTCGACGCTCGACGAGCGTGTTCGCGATGAGCTGCAGCCCGATCTCCGCGTCGTCGGCGGAGAGCCGCCGCATCCGGCGGACGATGCCGAGCGCCCAGCGCGTTCTCGCCGCGCGCGGCGCATCGGCCACGAGCATGCTGAGCGTGATCGACCGCGCGGCGACGCTCATCGGCGCGAGCAGGCGGAATCCGGATGCGCTGATGTCCTTCATCTCCCACGGCCCGCCCGGCGCGCGCGAACGCGCGAGACGTCCGGCGCGCGATGCTCGCGCTGCGAGCTCGGTCTCGCTGCGCGAGCGCCCGAACACGGCGAGCTCCATCGTGCTGCCGAAGTTGCGGCCGGCGTTGAGTCGCGAGCGTCGGCATCGCGCTCTGTCCGACGCGCACGAACGCCGAGATGTTGGCGAAGCCGACGATCGCGCGTCGCACCGCGCCGCTCGCGGGCTTGCGCTCGCCGCGGCGCGCGAGCGGCCTGAACTCGGGATCGATCCTGGCTGGCGAGCTTGACGAAGAGCTCGAGCTGCTCGCGGTGCTGCGACTGTCTTGCTCGGAGCGGCGGCTCGTTTCGCACCGTCTGCTCGAGCACGGCGCGATTCTGCTGCAGCAGCGCGTGCAGCGGCTGCAGGTCGACGAACAGCACGCGGCCCTCGAGCGGCGCCGAGCGAGCGGCGCTGCAATCCCGTGCTGCCGGCCGAGGTCGACGTAGAACGACGTCGCCGACGACGGCTCGAGCGTGAGGCGCAGCGGCTGGCACCACTCGTCGAGCTGCGCTGGCGACCCATTCGATCTGCTTCGGCGTCGAGGTTGCCCGGGTCGGCGAGCTGCAGCACGAGCGCCATCAGGAACTCGCGCTCGATCGTCGTGGGGCCGCCCATCGGCGTCGAGCGCAGCGGCTGGCGCTCGATCTGCAGCGCGCACGCGCGCGTGAACGGCGCGTGGAGCTCGGTCCACTTCGCCGCGGATCCAGCGCTCGCAGCGATAGAGCCGGAGCTTCGCGTCGCGGCCGAGATGGACGATCTGGCGCGCGATGAGCGCCGGCAGCAGCGCCTGCCACTTGCTGCGCGGCGCGTGATCGGACGATCTCGCGCGCGAACGCCGCGTAGCACGCGGCGAACGCCTGCGTGAGGTCGTACAGCGCCTGCCAGAGCTGGTCTCTCGATCTTGCGACGAGCGGCTCGCGTGCTCGACGTATTGCGTCGTCAGCGTTGCGCACGAGGCCGTTGACGTGCGTGTCGACGACGGAACACGGCCTCGAGCACGGCGGCGTGCGGCGCGCGGTGCGCGCCGGCGAGCTGTGCGAGCTCGGCCATGCAGCTCGCGCTGCGACGCGAGCGGGTCGTTGGCGGGCAGCGACGCGAGCCAGCGCTCGGCGGATCGGACGTCGCCGAGCGGGTCCTGACGATGGTCTTGCGGAAATCTGAACATCGGGGCGCGAATGTCGCGTCCGCGTCGCGTTCGCGGTGGCGCAAGACGGTCCGGCGCCTACGATTGCCGCAGCGCGCCCGCGGCTTGGGGCCCGAACGGATCCGCGCCGGCCGACGCCGGATCGCCGTCACGGCCGCCGATTGCGGATGTTTCCGGCCGATCGTCCGCGCAGATGATCGGCGAAAGCGGGCGGCCGGGCAATACCGAGTCGCAGCCGTCTGGCACGCATCGTGCATGGTACTGCCCGTGATCCACAGCGTGCATGGCGGCACGATGAACGCGCCCAGGCGCGCGGCATCAACGCGGCAAGACACCTTGAAAGTGGTTATTCGAGATACTTGTGCAGCACAGACTGCGCCACGCTAGGTGACGCAAAACGCTAAGGAACGACGACGATGGGCATCCTGATCACTGCGCCGGCTCGCCGGCGCGAGCCGCCGGCGGAAATGGCCGAGGTGTCCGTGGCCGCAGGCGACGCGCGCAACTCGCTGCACATCCGGGAAGTCGTCCGGATCACCGGGCCTGCGCCGCGAGCAGCTCTACATGTGGCAGCGCCGCTACGAGTTTCCCGGCGCCGCTGCGCGATGGCTTCGGCGATCGCGTCTATCCGCCCGACCAGGTCGCGCGGCTGAAGCTCATCAAGCAGCTGCTGTCCGAAGGCTGGCGCGCGGGCGCGGTCGTGCCGCTCGACCGAATCGGTGCTGCAGTCGATGCTGGGCCTCGACGGTCGAGGATCCGGCGCCGCTGCCCGGCGAGATCGAGACCGCCGTCAAGCTGCTCGCGCAGCACCGCGTCGGCGAGCTGCAGAACCATCTGTCGAAGCTGCTGGTCGGGCCAGGGCATGCGCAAGTTCCTCGAGACCACGCTCATTCCGCTGAACGAAGCGGTGCACGAGCGCGTCGTGCGCGGCGAGATGGAGAACTTCCAGGAGCTGCGCTTCGGCGATCTCGTCGCAGCGGCTGCTGCGCGACGTGACGCGGCTCGTGCGTCCGACGCGCGACGCGCAGCACGTGCTGCTCGCGACGCCGCCGAACGATCCGAATCAGCTCGGCCTCGCGATCCTCGAGCTGCTGCTGTTCACCGAAGGCGTCAATTGCCTGACGCTCGGCGCCGGCGTGCCGGCGCAGGAAATCGCCGGTGCGGCGGCCGCCTACAAGACGAGCCTCGTCGTCGCTGCTGTTCGATCGCGGCATCTCCGGCAAGATCGCGGGCCAGGAAATCCGCGCGCTGCGCGCCGAGCTGCCGCCGGAATATCCGCTGGTCGTCAGCGGGCGCGCGGTCAACCTGCTCGCGAAGCCGATCGCCGACGTGCAGACGGCCGCGGACTTCAGCTCGATCATGTCGATGATGCGCGAGCTCGGCGTCACGCCGGTCCCGTGCCCGCCGCGGTCCAGCCGGTTCAGACGCCGCCCGTCACGATGCTGGCCGGCTGACGCCGGATCAGCTCTTCATGGCCGCCCGCATCCAGGCCGCGGTGGCCGTGGCCTCCGCGTAGCCTTCGCTTTCGAGACCTGCCGCGACGCGTGCGCTGGTCGTCCGGCGAACGGTTCTGCGACAGCTTGAGCTTCGCGTCGAGCCGCTTGACCCGGATGCGGAAGCCGACGATCGCGCCGACCATCGCCTCGCAGCCGACCGCGATCGAGACCCAGCTGCCACGGCGCGGCACGGTCCGGACTCGAAGCGCTGGATCAGGAGATCGAGGACCGCGCGCGTTTCCGCGGCGTCGCGCGCGAGCTCGAGCGTGCCGTGCGCGTGGACGACCGCATAGTTCCACGTCGGCACCGCGCCTGCGGGCTCGGCGTACCACGACGGCGTCACGTAGGCGTGCGGGCCGTGGAAGATCGCGATCGACTCGGCGCCGCGCGCGCTGCGGCGCATGCGGATTGGCGCGGGCGAAGTGCCCGATCAGCGTGCCGTGCGGCTCGCAGTCGGCGAAATGGAGCAGCGGCAGGTGCGAGACGAGCGGCTCGGGCGTCGCCGGGCGTCACCAGCGTCGCGAACGGGTGAGTCGTGCATGAGCCGCGCGATCGTCGCGCGGTCGCGCGCGGCGAAATGCGTCGGGAACGTAGACGCTCATGGGTCAGCTGGCCTCAGTGCCGGAGCCGCGCGCGCGGTCGCGCGCGCGAACAGCGCGCGCGCGTCGGCGGCGACGAAGCTGTAGCGGCGGTTGCAGAACTCGCAGGTGACGCCGACCATGCCCTGCTCGGCGAGGATGCTTCGATCTCCGCGCGGCCGAGCATCCTGCAGCGCGTTGCCGACGCGCTCGCTCGAGCAGTCGCAGTGGAAGCGCGGCGGGCGCGGCCTGAACACGCGGATGTCGTCGTCGGGAAACGCGCGCGGCGAGCAGCGCTTCGGCGCTGCTCGCGCCGCAGGAGGTCGCGGCGTGCGGGAGATCGCCGGCGCGCGGCGGCGCGCCGCCAGGTCGCGTCGTCGTCGGCGCCGGCGCTCGGGCATGCCGCTGCAGCAGCAGCCCGCGCGTCGCGCGTGCCGTCGGTCGCGAGCGCCAGGCGGCTGTCGATCTGCTCGGAGGTCGCGAGGTAGTGCTCGATCAGCGACGCGATCGACGCGGCCTCGAGCGCGACGATGCCCTGGTAGATCGGGCCGCCGTCCTTCGGGATCGAGCGTGATCGCGAGCCGGCTCGTCTCGGGGTCGCCGGCGAGCTGCGCGAGCGAGGCATCGGCCGGCAGCGCGCCGGCAGCGCTCGCGTCCATTGCGCGGTCGCGCGCAGGCCGAGGTCGCGCGTCGCACTCGACCACGAGCAGGCCGACCGGCCCGTCGCCCTGCAGCTGGACGATGAGCGTCCCTTGAAGCTCGAGCGTCGAGGCGAGCAGCGCCGTGGCCGCGAGAAGCTCCGCGAGCACGCGCCGCAGCGCCGGCGGGTACGGATGCTGGTCGAGAATCTCGCGGCACGCGTCGTCGAGGCTCACGAGCGCGCCGCGCACCGCGGCGCGCTCGAACACGAAGCGCGTGAGCGCGTCGGCGAACGGCGCGTCGTGGCCAACGCGGCGCCGTCAGCCTTGCAGCGGCAACCGTGTAGAGCGTCATCGGCAGGCCGGAGTTGCGGTCGAACGTCGCGCCGGCGTCGATGCCCGCCCGCGCGATCGCGCCGGCGGTGCGCAGCTCGGGTACTGCGCGTACATCGCGCCCAGCGCGAACTCGCGGCCGGAGCCCGACGGCCCAGTACCGCGTGTACTCGAACACCTCGCGCATCGAGTACACGCCGAAGATGCCGTGCTCGTTGGCGACGAGCGCCGTGACCTGCGTCGACTCGTACGGGTCGTCCTCCTCCTCCTTCGGGATTGAGGAAGTGCTGCTCCTTGAGGATCGGATGCAGCTTGCGGAAGCGTCTCGAAGATCGCCGCCTTGTTCGAGAAATCGAGATCGCCGTGCTTCGCGAGCAGGCTCTCGAACACGAGCTGGTGCGCGGCGCTGCCGCACAGGCCGATGTACGTGCCCTTGTAATGGACGATCTTCTCGGAGCGTCGGTCGTACTCGCGCGGACAGGCGCGTGTCGCCGAACGTCGTCAGCGAATCGGCGGCGATGGCGATTTCGTCGTTCTTGCGAACGGCAACGAGCGTGGTCATGGGTCGGTCGGAGGCGCTGGACGGCGGTACGCGCAACACCGGGAGCGATGCGGCGCAGCGGAGAACCGATAATTATACGCTTCCGCGGTGCGCGCGCTCGGAGCGCCGCCGGCGCCGGCAGCATCGCGCACCGGCGGCAGCCGCGCGGGCATTCCACGCGGCGCAGCGCCCACGACCAGAACTCGGCGACCGACGCGGCGTCGCGCGACCGTCGGGCAGCGGCTGATCGAGGAAGCGCCACGCGGCGAGCAGCGCCGGCAGCGGATCGTCCGGCAGCGGCGCGCGCGCGCGTCTGCTTCGAGAGCTTTTCGCCGCGCCGCGTTGATCGCGACCGGCACGTGCAGGTACGACGGCGTCGCGATAGCCGAGCAGCCGCTGCAGCAGGATCTGGCGCGGCGTCGAGGCGAGCAGGTCGGCGCCGCGCACGACGTCGGTGATGCCCTTGCAGCGCATCGTCGACGACGACCGCGAGCTGGTACGCGTAGAGACCGTCGGCGCGGCGGACGACGAAATCGCCGACGTCGCGCGCGAGGTCCTGCGTCTGCGCGCCCTGCAGCCGGTCGCGCGAATGCGATCGCGCGCGTCGCCGACGCGCACGCGCGGCGCGCTGCGCGCGTCGCGCGCGGTCCGCCGGAATGCCGTCGCGGCACGTGCCCGGGTAGACGCGCTCGCCGCCGGCGCCGAGCGGCGCGCGTCTCGAGCTCGCGGCGCGTGCACGCGCATGCGTAGACGTCGCCCGTCGCGCGCAGCCGTGCGAGCGCGGCTGCGTAGAGCCGCGCGTGCGCTCCGACTGGCGCACGATCGGCCCGTCCCACGCGAAGCCGTAGCGCTCGAGCGTCGCGAGGATCGCGCGCTCGGCGCCGGGCCGCGCTGCGCGGCACGTCGACATCCTCGATGCGCACGAGCCACTCGCCGCCGCGCGCGCGCGCGTCGCAATAGCTCGCGAGCGCGGCGACCAGCGAGCCGAAGTGCAGCGGCCCGGTGGGCGAGGGCGCGAAGCGGCCGCGATAGCGGCGGACGCGACGCGGCGCGGCGCTCACCGCGCCGTCGTAGCGCGCGCCGGCGAGCGCCGCTGCGACTCGGCGCGCGCCGGCGCAAATAGCCAGTTGCGGTTCATCGCCGCCAGCACGCGCGTGTCGGATATTCGGGCCGCCCGAGGCTGCCGTTGTAGCGGCCGAGCGCGCGGTAGAGGTCGCCGTTCTCGATGTCGAGGTAGTGGCGCAGGATCACGCAGCCGTAGCGCAGGTTCGTGCGCAGGTGGAAGAGATTGCTGGTCGGCCGCTGCCGATCAGCTTCGTCCAGAACGGCATCACCTGCATGTAGCCGCGCGCGCCGGCGGTCGAGATCGCGTACTTGCGGAAGCTGCTCTCGTACTGGATCACGCCGAGCACGAGCTGCGGATCGAGGCCCGCGCGCGTCGCTTCGTAGTGGACGGTCGCGAGGAACTCGTCGCGCGTACGGCTCGTCGGACATCTCGGCGCGAGGCGCCGCGACATCTCGTCGATCCACGGCCGCACGTCGGCGCCGGTTCGCGTAGTCGGTCGGGACCGGGCTGTCGGCGATCGCGCGCTGACGAGCCCGGCGACGACCGACGGCGCGAGCTGCTCCTCGACCTGCGCGCCGGCAGCGCGGCGCAGCGGCGCACAGCGCGAGCGCCAGCAGCGCGCCAGCGAGCGCCGTGCAGTGCGTATCCAGATGCTGCTCGATACACGTCATTGCCGAAGCTTCCCTCGGATGAAGGCCGCGATTTCGCCGACGGGCACCGCGCGTGGCCGCCGCGTCGCGCGCGCGCCTGGTACTCGACGTTGCCTTCCTTCAAGCCCGCGGTCGCCGATCGTGATGCGGTGCGGGATGCCGATCAGCTCGAGATCAGCAAACATCACGCCAGGACGCTCGCCGCGGTCGTCGAGCAGCACTTCGACGCCGGCGGCCTCCAGCTCGTCGTGCAGGCGGTCGGCCAGCGCCCGGACCGCCTCGTTGCGGTCGTAGCCGACCGGCGCGATCGCCACCGCGAACGGCGCCAGCGGCTCGCGGCCAGATGATGCCCCGCTCGTCGTGGTTCTGCTCGATCGCGGCGGCGACGACCCGGGTGATGCCGATGCCGTAGCAGCCCATTTCCATGAACCTGCGATTGACCGCCGGCGTCGAGATAAGTTGCGCCCATCGCCTTCGAATAGCGCGTCGCCGAGCGCGAAGACGTGGCCGACCTCGATGCCGCGCAGGATCTCGAGCGTGCCCTTGCCGTCGGGCGACGGGTCGCCGGCGACGACGTTGCGGATGTCGGCGACGCGGTCGGGCTCGCGGCAGTCGCGGCCGAAGTTGACGCCGCGCAGGTGGAAGTCCGGCTCGTTCGCGCCGCAGACGAAATCGGCCATCACGGCGACCGAGCGATCGACGATCAGCGGCATGTCCGTCGGGATGCCGACCGGGCCGAGATAGCCCGGCTTGCAGCCGGTCGCGGCGACGATCTCGGCCTCGGTCGCCCAGCGGAATCCGTCGAGGCCGGGCATCTTGCCGATCTTGACCTCGTTGCAGCGTGTGGTCGCCGCGGATCGAGCAGCATCGTGCACGCGCGGCTCGCCGTCGCATCGGTCGCGAGCATGATGCACTTGACGGTGCGCGACAGCGGCAGGTCGAGCAGCTCGCGCGACCTCCTCGCACGTCGCCTTGCCCGGGCGTCGGGCACCTTCTGCATCGGCTCGGCGCGGCGCGGGCGCGCGTGCGCGGGCGCGCAGCGCCTCGGCCAGCTCGACGTTCGCCGCGTAGTCGGACGTCGCGGCACCACGCGATCGCGTCCTCGCCCGAGTCGGCGAGCACCTGGAACTCGTGCGACGCGCTGCCGCCGATCTGCGCCGGTGTCGGCGCGCGACCGCGCGGAACGTCGAGCCCCATCCGCGTGAAGATGCGCGCGTACGCGTCGTACATCGCCTGGTACGACGTCAGCATCGCCGGCTTCGTCGACGTCGAACGAGTACGCGTCCTTCATCATGAACTCGCGCGCGCGCATCACGCCGAAGCGCGGCCGGACCTCGTCGCGGAACTTGGTCTGGATCTGATAGAAGTTGACCGGCAGCTGCCGGTAGCTGCTGCAGCTCCTTGCGCGCGATGTCGGTGATCACCTCCTCGTGACGTCGGCTGCACGACGAAGTCGCGCTCGTGGCGGTCCTTGAGGCGCAGCAGCTCGGGCCCGTACTTGTCCCAGCGGCCCGATCTCCTGCCACAGCTCGGCGGGCTGCACGACCGGCATCAGCAGCTCGATCGCGCCGGCGCGGTTCATCTCCTCGCGCACGATCGCCTCGACCTTGCGCAGCACGCGCAGGCCGAGCGGCATCCAGGTGTAGATGCCCGCGGCCGAGCCGCTTGATCATGCCCGCGCGCAGCATCAGCTGATGGCTGACGAGCTCGGCCTCGGCCGGCGCTTCCTTCAGCGTGGAGAGAAAGAACTGGATGACGCGCATGACGCTGTTTTTGTTGAAAAAACGTGCAATTGTACCGGAACGCGGGGCCCCGCGTCGCAACGCGCTATGGCAGGACGCCTGCTAGAGCGTGAGATCCCTGCTTCGACTGCCAGCGCGGTGTGCCTTGGCGATCATCGCGTCGCCCTCGGCCGCGCGTCCGGCGTCTGCTGCAGCGCTTCGCCCCAGTGAAGATAGTTGCGCGCGTTGGCCGGATCGAGTCGTTCTCGGCTTCGGCGAACTTCGCGAGGGCTTCGTCGGTGCCACCCTGCGATCGCGAGCAGCGCGCGCGCCCAGCCTGTCAGGTACTCGGGACTACGGCGATTTCCATTGCGGAGATCAGACGGAACTTGGCGATCGCCGCCTTCGGCGTTGCCCAATCACCGCAGCGCCTCGCCCCACCACTGCCAGTTGAGCGAGCGCATGCGACCAGCGCTTGGTGCCGGCTTCGGCGAGCGCCGCCGGCCTCGGCATGCGCGCCCTTGGCGAAGGCGCACGCATGGCGAGTCGCGGCGCATCGCCGCCGATTCTTCAGTGGATAGCGGGCATGAACGATCTCTCGGCAGCGCGCACAGCATCATCGGACGCGCCCGACGTCCAGCAATGACGCAGGCGTAGATGGTTGGCGTCCCGGTCCAACCGGGCCCGCGAATGCGAAAGAAGTTCCTCGAACGCCGCGATTCTGGCCTCGCGATATCGATGCAGTCGCCAGAGACATGCAGCGCGAGTCCAGTCAGTCGCGTAGATGCGCCGGCGATGGGTGGCGAGGACGCGCCGGAACTGGCGGAGCGCGCATCGCGGTTGCGGCCCAGCATCACGTTGCACCAGCCGATGCGCGTCCGCTGCGACGCGGTGAGCGGGCGCGAAGCTGCAGCGCATCCGACGATGCGCAGCGCTTCGTCGGCGCGACCGTTACGGACCAGCGCCGTCATGAATTCCTCGGACACGGGGCTCTGCAAGCTCCGGATCGGCCTCGAACCCACGCCGCAGTACCGTCGAGGGCCGCGGCGTTCTCGTAGCGATTGAGCAGCAGCAGCCCCTGGAGATTGCGACGCCCACGGCGCTTCGTCCGGCCGCGTCTCGATGACGTGCAGCAGAGCTTCGTCCGTGCTCGGGAAGCTCGGGGCCGGGCAGCTCCTGCTCGATGTAGTAGGACGCGAGGACGTAAGGATCGGTCAGGCGCACCACTTCCTCCGCGCCGGCCGCGATGAGCGGCCCGACGTCGGTCGCGCGATACGCGAGCGCCCGAGCGTCGATCCGCTGGCCGTCGCGACGCCGCAATTGCAGCGTGAACGAATCGCCGTCGCGCGTGATTTCCCCGGCAACGTGCTGGTCGGGAAAGTCGAGGAGCTGCCGGAAATAGCGTGCGAACGACCTTGATCGACAACTGGCCGACAGGAATCTGGATGTCCGCCTCGCAGCGCCGAGGCGACATGGCCGCGCCGTGGCTTCTGCGTGTTGGCAACGCTCTGGATCGTGTGAATCGGCGTTCGAGCAGTCGCTCAGTGACGACGCGCTGGCGTGTAACCGCGCTCGACGAGCTCGCGCGGGACTTCGAGCGGGTCGAGCACGATCGTGTTGCGCCGCAGCTCGCGCCAGAGCGCGTACACGAGCGCCGCGAGCAACGCGATCAGCACGATCGACAACAGGATCGTGAACACCGCCGCGACGTTCTGCGCGAGCCACGGCAGGACCTGCGAGCCGGCGCCCTCCGTGCCGAAACCGAAGAGCAGCGGAGCGGTCGCGCCCTGCTTCGAAGCGCGCAGCGTCGTTCGCGTCACGTGGGTCTCCCGGTGCCATCGCGGCCACGGCGGCGAGAGGCGCGAAGGATAAGCAAGGGGCCGCGTCGCCGCACGCGGCGCGCAGGTGACGAATAGCGGAACCGGATCGGCACCGTTGGTCGCCGAGGGCGACCGGGAAGCGGCGCGTCCAGGGTCGCTGGCCGCGTCAGCGGACGACGATGACCGGCAGCAGCAATACGGCTGATGTACTTCGTTCAGTTACGTGTGCTCATCGGCCAATACAATCAGACCCGCCATGAAACTGAGCACCATCTACGAGCTGCCCTTCGGCAGAGGTCGTCGTTTCATGAACGTCGGCGGGGTTGTGAACGGCGTCCTCGGAGGACTGGCGATTCGGCGCGATTCAGACCTTATTTCAGCGGGCCGCCCGGTCGCGCCTGCTCTGGCACCAACCCTTTCCCGATCTTCCAGCGGAACCACACGGCCGACCATCACCAGTTATGAAAACTGGCGCGCGCCGATCAAGGGAGACAAGTTCGACCCTGCAGTCGATCGCTTTCTCTGGACATCAGCAAGTTCACGACTCCTCAGCCGATCCAATTTGGGAACGCAACACCGTATACAACCCGAAAGTGCGCGAGTTTCCTTCCTATAACGAGAACCTCAGCTCCTCGCGAAGTCATACTCCGCTTTGGGTGAATCGCGGCGGATCGATGTGCGAGCGGAAGCGTTTAACCTGCTGAATCGGGTTCGTTTCACGGCCCGGGAACGACGAATCTCAACTCGACATCGTTGGCGCGTGGTTAATAGCCAAGCCAGCTCGCCGGAGACAAATGCGGGTAGCGCTGAAGCTTTACTGGTAACGCGACCGGCGGCGATAAGGCCGGATCGACGATCGGCCTTATCCCGGAGTTCTGCGCCATCTGGATCAGCGCCGCGGATATAGCCCGTAGGCGAAGCGCGAAGCGCCTGATCGCCACGCGCGATCGTCAGGATGGTGCGGCACGTGATCCGGCATCATCATGTAGGGGTAGCCCGACCTCTTTGTACACCATCATCGCCTTCACGAAGTTGACGCTCGCCCTCGTCCGGATAGGTCTCGACGAAATCGTTCCGATGGCCGCGGATGTTGCGGAAGTGGACGTTGAAGATCTTCTTTCGCGACCCGAAATAGCGGATCACGTCGCCGGATCTCCTTGCCCGGATCCTGCCAGCATCTCGGAAACCGTGCCCTGGCAGAAGTTCAGCCCGTGATAGGGGCTCTCCTGGATGCTGACGAACTTCTTGAGCCCGTCCACTGTTCCCAGCACCGTGTCGATGCCCTGGTAACCCGGCGGGCGGCATGCCTGGATCGTGCGGATGGCAGGCCATCCGCACCTTGTACTCGTTGGCCACCGGAATCACCTTGCTCAGGAAGTAGGTGATCCGCTCCCAATAGACATCCGGCGTTCACCAGGCCCGGCCTCTGGTGAGCGGCGTGCTTGGCTTCGCGTCCTTGAAGCGCCACGTGCTGTACGATGCTGCCGCCGCGGCCCGGAGTCGCGCCCTGCGAGACGCAACGACGCCGCAGAAGGCTCATGTTGTATTTGATCGACGGGATCCCCGACCTTACGACGCAGTTCTGAATCCACTTCTGGACCGCCGTCGATGTCCCGGTCGCGCTCCGGGCTCTGCCGAGCATGATCGCCGCGCGCGCGCGTGCGGTCGATGTGGCTTGAGGCGAGGAAAGGCGGGCGTTGTACATATCCACCGTGATGCCCTGCTTCTCCGCTCGCGCCTCCTTGATCTCTCAAGAGTTCTTCGACGCTTGGATATCCGCCCGGGCAAGGCGCCTCGGTTCGCAGCGAGATGTTGTTCGCTGCTGTGCCGCTTGAAGAATTGCAGCCGCTTCTCCGTGGTGGGCGTGCTCTGGCATCCCAGCTTCATCACCAGCCTTCTTGGGCTGGTAATCGCCGGTCGGCGCCGCCGGGCTGCTCTGCGCGGCGCTAAACGCGGCAGCCGATCGCGGCGGTGGAGAGGAAGTTTCGCCTGTTCATAAATGACCGCTCCGATATCATATCATCACCTCCGGAGATTCCATATTCCGCTCCGGCGATGAAGACCCGCTCCACCGCCAGCGCCCCGGAGAGCAAGACGATATCGGCCCGCTTCCCACTTCCAGGCTGCCCGTTTGCCCGGCGATACCCGATCGCTCGGCCGGTGTCAGGAGTCGCCGATCCGGATCGCCTCCGGCAGAGCTGGCGCGTGGTCGAGGGCAGCCATGCTGCGCGCCATGGTGTCCATTCCCACCACGGAGCTGGCCAGCCCCTGCCCCGGCACGAATCCCACCTTGCCGTCGCTCTCGAAGCCAGGTCCCCGTCTCCCGCGGACCGAAGCGGCGGCAACCCGGCGGCATGTCGAGCGCGCGATTGCTGATCCAGTGACCAGAGCACAAGCGCTCCACTCCCTGGCTTGCAACGCGAAGTTCATCCAATTCACGGTGCAAGGTGACATCCGTCGGCGATGATTTCCGTGCTCCTCTCCCGCGTGCGCCAGCAATGGAATTGCTCCATGCTGCCCCGCACTCGGCGTGCCGCAACCGGGCGCGTATCGAGGGAACGAGGGCTCATGGCGCACCAGAAGTGGTCGACGTGGCGCATGCCGGCTTCGCAGGCTCGGGCCATCTCTGTCCGGAGTGGAATCCGAGTGGGCCGCAGGTAACCAGGCAGCCGTGGTTCTCGGGCGTCTCCTGTAAAACTGCTTCGGCTCCCGGGAAGTCTCGGCCGCGCAGGTCGATCCGATCGATCCCCATCGCCAGAAAGCGCCTCGTGATTCAGGCTGGATCGGGATCGCGCCGTCCTCCCCCACGGAGTGGCAGCCCACCTTTTCCCTCGGCAGAAATACGGCCCATAGTAATGCGCTCCGCCGATGCGGGCGCCGTTCGCGACGGACCAGCTCGCCTGCGTCTCCGCGCAGGCGCGCAGCGTGCGCCTGATTTCTTCCGTCGAGCCGGTAGTCGTGGTTGGGAAAATCGTGGTCGTGCCGTGGCGCGCGCGTGCGCTGCGGTCGGCGCAGCTCGCACCGCCTTCGGCAGGATCGCCGTCCATGTGGTCGGCCCCGCCGCCTCCATGCACGTGCAGATCGATGAAAACCCGGCGCTATATAACGGCCCTCGATGACTTGCCGCTCCCTGGAGGGGCGCTGCCGGCCCTACGGTGACGATCAGGCCGTCCTCACAGAGCAGGTAGGTGTCCGGCAGCGCACACGATCGGGTAAGATCGGCCTCGCCACCGTGGAAGCAGACCTTCATCAGGCCCGGCTCATTTCGTCCACTTCGCCCGGTCGTAGCGAAAGCTCTTTCCAGTTCCTCGCTGGCGCGCCCGTTGAGATCCCACACCACCCGGCCCGACCGCAGAGTCATCTCGGCCACGATCGATCAGGTGCGTGTACCGGATTTGACGACGCTCCCGCCGAGTCGACCATTCCGAATTGCCCTTTGTCCACCCTCAGAACCGCGACATCCGCGTCCGCGCCCACATCCAAATTTCCAGTTCCGGCCGCTTGATCTCCTTCGCCGGATTCCAGGTCGATTCATCTGCACCACCTGATCCAACGGAGCGCCAAGGTTCAAATGAATGTCATGCATCGTTCGCCATGGTCTTCATGCCCGAATCCATGCTGCCGTTATGCAGATCCGTCGAAATCGAATCGGGATAGAAGCCTTGCTCGGTGGCCGGCGCCTGCCACGTACCAGTAGAAGCTCCCGGCCCCAGGACCCGACATCGAAAATGATGCCGCGTTTTCTTCCTGCAATCATCCAGCCGGATTCACCTTTCCGGTTTCCAGTAATTCCTCGCGATGCCCCGAGTAGCAGTGAGTGTAAATGTCGCCCGGCCTCAGCTTGTCGAGCAGCAGCGTGGATAAGTGTTGCGTACCTGATTCATGTAGCCGAAATCGACCATCACCGGAATCTCTCGCCAGCTGGCCCGCTTTCACCGCCGCTTCGACGGGATTCCCAGCCCGGGCCCGCGAAATGCGCCGACTCGAACCCAACGAATCGCGTCCCGATTGGCTTTGGCGACGCGCGCCGCTGCTTCGCACACCCAGCTCCGCCGCATCGTCTTCCGCGCCGACGCCACATGCCCGGCCCGAAAATATTCAACAGCGCCAACACCCGGGTTCGCGACCTCGCGACCACGCGCGCGGAAGTCCGGAAAATTCCGCCACCCGGACGTGCCCGCGTCCACCACCGTGGTTACGCTGCTCCGGAAGGAGTGCGCATCCACTTCGCACATTGGAGTCGTTCACGACCGCTGCTCTCCGGGCGCGGATACACGTGGACGTGTATGTCGAGCAATCCGGAGTTACCGTCAGTCCGGCGACATTGATCGCTTCTCGTCTCGCCTCCGCGGCCGGAATATTGGCGGCCACCCGCGCGATCTTGCCGCCGGCAATGGCAAACATCCATCGGCGCATTGATCCGATTCTTGGGGATCGATTACGCGGCCCGCCCTTCCAGGACTAGATCATACGCGGGCTGGCCGGTGAGGGCCGACGCCAAAACCGTGAGAGCCGCGAGCAGCTTCTCTCATAACGCCTCCCGTGCTTGCAGACCGTGATCCGTATATTAACGCATGACCGCCTGGGAGCTACGTTGTCGATAAGGCGCGTGTCGCCCACCCACACTGCGCCTGCGATCAGAACCGGTCCGCGGATCTCCTCGGTCCGGCCGCAGCGAGTGTGGATCGACGATCTCCAGGTCACTCGACCCGCACACCCGGTTCCTCTCGAAGCGACCGCCAGAGCCGCCTCCTTCGCCTCGGCCGCTCCCGCGCCGGCCGATACGCGATGTGCCGCCGTGCGCAGCGCCCGATACAACACAGTCGCGCTGACCCGTTGCGCCGGATCGAGGCGCACATTTCGCGAGCTGACCGCCAGTCCGTCTCGTCTCCCCGGACAATCGGGACCGGCACCACCGTGATCGGCATACCTCGGGTCGGCGGCGATCGCCCGTACGATCGCAAGTTGCCGGAGCGTCCTTCTCGCCGAAGTATGCACGGTCGGGCTGGACCATATTGAACAGCTTGGTCACGACCGTCGCCACGCCGCGAAAGTGGCCAGGGCGGTACATGCCGCAAAGATATTCCGATAGCCCCGGAGCTTCCACGCAAAGACGCGCTGCGGGTGCGGATACATTTCCTCAACGCCGGGGGCGAAGATCAGATCGGCGCCCGCGCTGCTCGGCAGTATTCGACATCGGTGTCCATCGTGCGCGCATACCGATCGGTAGTCCTCCTTGCGGTCGAACTGGAGCGGGATTGACGAAAATACTGCCACCGCCACGAAATCGCACTGGCGCGCGCCCGATCGATCAAGCGCTCCGTGCCCTTGATGCAGCGCTCCCATCGTCCGGTACAAGGCCGACGCTTCGGCCGGAGACAGGCGTACGCGGAAATTTCTGGCGAAGGCCGGACACGGCCTGGACAACCTGCAGACGCTCATGCCCGTTCTTTGACGATGAGCGGGGTCCGCGTCGTGTGTTCTTCGCCCGGAAACACGCCTTTCTGCGCATCCTCGATGTAGTCCTGCGTGCCTTTGACGATCGCCTGCCCGGAGGTCTCGCATACCTGCTCACGAATCCGGAACGAAGCGGTCGAACAGTCCGAAATGCGTCGTAGCTGACCAGCACCTGCCCGTCACACTCGGCACCCGTCTCAATGCCGATAGTCGGAATCACCAGTTCCCGACGTGATCCGCCTGCGCCAGCTCGGTGGAGTCGCCTCGAGCACGACCGCAAAAGCGCCGGCGTCCTGCCACGGCGTCGTGGCGCCGTCAGCGAAAATCTGCGAGGTCGGCTCACTTTGTCACGTGCGATCGCCCGCACCGCCGGTTTGATGCGCT